>Ga0326511_10000094_pt1 | contig 66075 bp, 58 predicted proteins | sample 0_2496_0518_D_FD_203701 | JGI IMG/M metagenome (GOLD analysis project Ga0326511, IMG submission 203701) | Bovine rumen microbial communities from UC Davis, California, United States - 0_2496_0518 | ecosystem: Host-associated > Mammals > Digestive system > Stomach > Rumen | place: USA...
ACCTGATCCTTTTTTCGGAGTTCATGCTTAGTCATGTTGATCCCTTCTCTCGATGAAGAAAGGCATTCCCGATACTTGCGTTCAGAATAGATTGCGTCATAGTGATATTTATGGGCAATCGTACAATTCATCAGTGAGAAACTGGTGATATAAGAAGTTCCGAAAAATTTACAAATTGCCGGAGAGTTTTTCACAATAACTACTTGAGGAAATGGACGAAATCTGCTATACTTATCGTGTAGCAGTGCGTCCATTTCCCTTCAAGGGAAAGGAGCATTTCATGGGAAAAAATCTCAAAGGAAAAGACTGCGGTAAGGGTATCTACCAAAGAAAGGACGGTTTATACAGCGCACGATTTGTTGATAAAACAGGAAAAAGGCATGAGAAGTATTTTCAGACTATTCCCGAAGCAAGGAATTGGATGGAAGAAGCGAAATATGCCGACAAGCACGAAGAAGTTTTTGTTGCCACCGAAACAACGGTTGACCAATGGTTTAGTTTCTGGATTGAAAATATAGTAGGTGACTTAGCCCCTAATACGCTCCGCAATTATCGGGAGCGATATTCCAAAAACATTCAGCCCGTTATCGGTAGAATGGCGATTGCCAATGTCAAGCCCATGCACTGTAAGCAAGTCTTGATTCGGATGGACGCTGATTATGCTGGTTCTACTATCCGACAAGCCTATATTGCTATGGGTACATTGTTCAAGGCGGCGAAAATGAATGACTTGATTGCCAGACACCCAATGGATGGTGTGCGGTTTACAAAGCCAGTTCGTGCTGTGGATGATATAAAGTTTCTTACTTGCGATGACCAACAACGTTTTCTTGAAGTTGCCCAGCGTTCCCACAACTATAACCAATACGCCCTTATCCTCGAAACAGGCTTGCGTACTGGCGAAATGATTGGATTAACTTGGGATGCGATTGACTTTGAAAAACGAACACTTACGGTCAACAAGACTTTGGAGTTTAGGCACGCTCAAAAATACTGGCGTGCAGGTCCTCCAAAGACTCAACAGAGTTATCGTACAATTCCCTTGACGAACAGAGCCTACGATATTCTGAAAAGCATTTGGGATAGCCGGGATAACAGGAAAGAGTCCCCCTTGCTTTCACAGACGCTTGAATACATAGACAGGCGCACAGGCACAACCTCACAGCTTGTTATGCGTGACCTTGTTTTTATCAACTGGCGTACAGGAGAGCCAGCGAAGAACAGCTCCTATGATACCCACCTTTACAAGCTCTGCGACGAGGCAGGAATAAATCGCTTTTGTATGCACGCTCTACGCCATACTTACGCCACAAGAGCCATCGAAAGTGGTATGCAGCCGAAAGTGCTGCAAAAGCTATTGGGTCATGCCAGTATCAAAACAACGATGGATAGGTATGTTCATGTAACTACCGATTCGCTCGACCAAGCTGTACGGCAGTTTGAGTCAAAAGGGTTTTCTGACATAAAACTCAATGCGAAAATGGCGTAAAAATGGCGTAGTAGCCGAAACGCCAAAACCCGAAAACCCTTGCAAATCAAGGAAAAATCGAAGGAGAATGAGTATATATGAAATTAGGTATCGTCGGTCTTCCAAATGTAGGTAAGAGCACTCTTTTTAATGCTATCACGGGCACAGCAAACGCGCAGGCGGCAAACTATCCGTTCTGCACGATCGAACCGAACACCGGTATCGTAGCCGTTCCGGACGAGCGTCTGGATAAGCTTGCGGAGATCTGGGAGACGGATAAGAAAACACCGGCTGTCGTTGAATTTGTAGATATTGCGGGTTTGGTAAAAGGCGCGTCGCAGGGTGCCGGACTGGGCAATAAATTCCTCGGTAATATCCGTGAATGTGACGCGATCGTTCACGTTGTGCGCTGCTTCGATGACGACAATATCACTCATGTTGTTGAGGATGCGACGAAACCCGTTCCGGTCGATCCGGACGGCGATATCGAGTGCATCGATCTGGAGCTGATCTTCTCCGATCTGGAGATGGTACAGAATCGTCTGCAGAAGCAGGCGAAGGCAGCCAGAACCGGAAATAAGGATGCCAAAGCCGAGGTCGATGTTCTGGAGCCGCTGATCGCGCATCTGGAACAGGGCAATTCCGCAAGAACGTTTACGTTCGATGAGACCGATGATCATGTGAACCTGATGCTGAAGGAGATGGGACTTCTGTCCAGAAAACCGGTCATCTACGCATGCAATATGGATGATGACGGTGTGGCTGATCCGGAGGCAAACGAGTATTATCAAATCGTAAAGAAACGTGCCGATATCGAAGGTGCGCAGGTCATCCCGATCTGTGCAAAAACGGAGGAAGAACTCGTTGACCTCGATGAAGAGGACAGAGCCGTATTCATGGAGGATCTCGGTCTTACCGAATCCGGCCTCGACAGACTGATCAAGGCAAGCTATTCGCTGCTTGGTCTGATTTCTTTCCTTACGGACGGCAAGAAAGAGTGCCGCGCATGGACGATCAAGAAGGGAACAAAGGCACCGCAGGCTGCCGGCAAGATCCACTCCGATTTTGAGAGAGGCTTTATCCGCGCCCAGGTCATCGCTTATCAGGATCTGGAAGCTGCGAACTTCGATTATCAGGCTGTTAAGAGCAAGGGACAGCAGAGAACCGAAGGCAAAGAGTACGTCGTCAATGACGGCGATGTTATTGAATTCCTCTTCAATGTCTGATACGGACTGCGGAAGACAAATAACTTAATCAATGTACAGGCGAACAGCCGGGCTATCGATGAGATAGCCCGGCTGTTCGCTTTCGTTGTAAGATTGTTCTTTGAGAAGCTTATCTTATCTCTTTAGAATCTTTAAAATCTCTTCAGAAAATGACGGTGAAGGTGATGACGCCGTTTTTGTAATCGGCGCTGATCCTGCCCTTGAAGATCTCTGTGATCTTCTGCGCCATGGACAGGCCGATCCCATAGCCGGATTTCTTACTGTTGTGTGAAGTGTCCTCGCGGTAAAAACGGTTAAAGAAGCGGGAGTAGTCGACATTGGCGCCATCCGCGTAGGTGTTCGATACGGTGAGCTTTGTTGCTTTGCCGGTGACGCCGGCGCGGGAGAGGGTGACCGTGATCTGTCCCTTGTCATCGCAGTATTTGGCGGCATTGTCCACGAGAATGCTGACGAGTTCGTGATAATACTTGGCCTCCGCGACAGCGGTCAGATCCGGTGAGATCTCCGTGGCAAGCGTTTTTCCCTTCTGTTCGATGAGCGTGCGGAACGATTCCGCGACCTCGGCCGTCGGTGCGGAGACATCGATCGGCTGCAGAGTGATCTCGACCTGCTCATCCATCTTGGCGAGCAGAACCAGATCATTGACGAGGCCGGTCAGGCGCTTCACCTGTTTCATCGTGCTTTCGGTCCATTCGTTTTTGCCGTCGACCATCTCGAGCACTTCGGTATTGGCAGAGATGATGGCGAGCGGCGTCTTCAGCTCGTGCCCTGCGTTTGTGATAAATTCCTTCTGCGCGTGCATGTTGCGGAACATCGGCTCGAGAGCGCGGTGAGAGAGGAGCGACACAATGATCACAAAGACGATCGTAGCGAGGATACCGAAGAGGAATGAGTAGCTGCGGAATTGACGCAGGCTTTCGAGTTCATTGTCACAATCGAGAAAAACGGTCATCTTCGTTCCGTCGTCCTGGGTGCTCTTCAGGAAGCAGTAGTCGGTGCCGTTACGGATGATGAGCCCGTACGAGTTCGGAAGAAGGCTGACCTGTTCGCCCAGCGTCACCGCCGTTTCTTCATCGATCTGCGCAATGTGGCTGATGTTCGTGGAGTCCAGCGCCCCGTCGGCATCGTAGAACAGGGTGAAGTACCGCATCTTGTAGCTGCTCTCCGGATTGATGGTCGTGTCGGCAGTAAGGTAGAAATGCTGCAGGAGCGCAGAGAGTGACAGGCCGCCGTTATTATTGTCAGTAGTATCGGAAGTCTCTGTGCCTGCTGCGGTGCTGTCTGCACGATCTGGTGCAGCTGATTCGGTTGCTGCATCACCTTCCGCGGCAGATGACGATGAAGTACCTTGTGACGTATCCGGATCGATCCGGATCTCGGTGGCATCATCGGTTCCGCGCATCGTCGGCATCGTTCCGTCGTGATCGACGATATATTGGAGGATCGTATGCAGATTGCTTTCTGTTTTTCGGAAATTCATCAGATTCAGCGGGATAAGGGCGACACACAGAAGAATGATGACGCCGATCGTAGCCGTGCAGACGAATTTAAATTGTAATTTTTTTTCCATAAGTATGCCTCATGTACGCTTCCGGGTAGCATTAAGAATGCCTCGGGCAACTCTGTTCCATGGCGTTTCCCGGTGGACGAATTGCCGCTCCGCCTCTTAGTTCAGGCGGAAGCTGCCTCCCTTTTCGCCGGTGATCTTCAGGTCGGCATCGATTGCCGTGAGTTTGTCGCGAAGGTAGGAAATGTAGAGCCAGACGATGTTTTCGTCGGCTTCTTCGTCATCCTTCCAGATCCGCTCGAAGATCTGTCGGGTGGAGATCTCTTTGTCACTGTTGAGCATCAGGAATTCCATCAGCTTTGCTTCGCGGTTGGACAGGCGGATCGAGTTGTGGCTTGCCAGTTCCTGCTCCGCAACGTCGAGACTGACAGAGCCGACCTGCAGGCGGTTCGGCGTGAAGGATGCCGAGCGGCGCGTCTGCGAACGGACACGTGCCAGAAGTTCTCCCATGGCGAACGGTTTGGTCAGATAATCATCGGCCCCTGCGTCGAGGCCTGTGATGCGGTCGTCGATCTCGGCCTTGGCGGTAAGCATAATGACCGGCGTCACATTTCCGGCTGCCCGGATCTGCTTTAACGCCTCGATGCCGTCAAGTTTCGGCATCATGATATCGAAGATGCAGCAGTCATACGCTTCGGAAGTTGCTTTTTCGACGGCGGCGAGGCCGTCATAGACCGCGTCTACCTCATAACCGCTGTGTGTGAGCACAGCCGTGAGCGCGCGGGACAGATCGGGTTCATCTTCTGCGAGGAGAAGTTTCATATCGTTTCTCACTTTCTTTCTTATTCATATTGTGGAATTCTTAATATCGATCGTATTCAAGGTATCCGTTCAAAGGTGCGTGCATCGGGAGCGGGCAGCATCCCGGCAGTTCATTCATTGTCACGGATCAGGCGGCGCAGCGTCTGCATCGAGACGTCGCAGGCAGCCAGCTCGTCGGCACAGCGTTTCAGTTCGGCGGTGATCATCTTCGCGTTGGCGATGTCCTGCTTGTACTTAAGCTGGTGCTCCAGGCTTGCCCAGGAATCCATGGCGATCGTGCGGAGCTGGATCTCGACAAAATAAGTGCCGGGATTATTTCCCCGGACATCCTCGTACGGTACGGTGACCGCAAGGATCATGTGGTAACTTCGATAGCCGTTTGGTTTGGCGCTGCGGATGTAATCCTTTTCCTGAACGATCTCACAGCCGGGCAGGCTGCGGATGAATTCGACGATCGTGTAGATATCGTCGATAAAACGCGTGGCGATGCGAAGTCCGATCGAGTCGGTAAGTTCGAGCAGCGCGGATTCCGGCGTTTCGTCGATCCCTCTGCGGCGGCATTTCTCCCGCATGCTTTCTTCGGATTTGATCCGGTAATTCAGGTGTTCATAGACACCGTCTCCTTCCCGGAGACGTACTTCTTCATTGTAGGTCTGCAGCTTCCCGGCGATCATATCCATGACGATGGGAAGGGTGGCTTCGTATTTCCCGTAGATTGATGACATTGTAGTTGAGTACTCCTGATTTTTTTCTAATACGATCAACTCTGCACTGTGCACTGTGGAGAGTTATTTGATTCCGGCAATTCTTGTGGCGATCCAGTAGGCGCCCATTGACTGGCCGGGTTCGTCGGTGACATCGTCGTTCAGATATTCGTCCAGACCGACGCTTTCGGGATCCCATGCTCTTGCTTCTTCGACGGTATCATATTCGACTTCGGCGTACCAGAACTCGGTCGGGAGTCCTTCGTCTACATGGTTGACCTCGAGGCGGTGTCCGTCGGGCAGCTGATAGGTGCGGCGTACTTTCGGAATCAGCGGAAGAGAGATCATTTCTTCGAGTTCCGCAAAGTGCTGCGGATCGATCGGCATCTCGATCTCTTTTCTTGCGATGCCGGAACCGGATTTGAAGCAGAGAATGTACTCTGTGCTGCCGCCCTTCATGGCTTCCTCGCGGATGCGGACCGTCGGCCGGACGGTGAGATATCCCTGACGCATGCTCTGTTCGAAGAGGAGCGGCAGGTCCTTCGGCCATGTGCTGACCATCCATTTTCTCTCGATTTCCATAGGTAACCTCATTTCTGTAATGTGTTATTGTACGTTCCTTTACGGTCGCGACGCAGCACCGGAAATTTTTTGCATCTGTGAATCAGATTGCCGGCGAATTACATTACATTATAACATAGTGCGCGTTTTGTTCCCAGTATACCCCGCAATTGTGTTCGATTCTTGAAAGAACCGTCTGTTTGTGTTAAGTTTAGGAGAGCGAAAATTCGCCATGTGGGATACGTGATCCGGGAAAAAACGTTTTTGCCGGATCGCGAAAACAGATTCAAGATCGATATAGAATAATATAGAAGAGGAAGTTGAGTATGGCTGGAAATCCGATCCGCACCGCGCTGGCAGTCGGCGCGTGCAAAATGGCCAGAACGGCGCTCCGCGTCATGCACAGAGGCGGTACGACAACGCCGGGCCGTGCGGCTATGTTTTTTGACAAAAATATTCTGGAGACAGTGTCGAAGGGAATGGAGATCATCGTTGTAACCGGTACGAACGGCAAGACGACGACCTCCCGCATGCTTGAGCATGCGATGACCGAAGCGGGGCGCGACACGCTCGCCAACCGTTCGGGCGCGAATCTGCTGCCGGGTGTAACGGCGGAGTTTACCGCGAACGCGGGAGCTTTCGGCAAACCAAAGAAGAAATACGCGATCATCGAGTGCGATGAGGGCGCGCTCAAGCAGGTCGTTCCGCTGATCCGTCCCAAGGTCATCGTGGTGACAAATCTGTTCCGCGACCAGCTGGATCGTTACGGCGAAGTTATGCATACGCTCGAGCAGATCCGAATTGGCATCGAGAAGGTGCCGGAGAGTATTCTCTGCCTCAACGCGGACTGTTCGCTAACGGCATCTCTTGCCAATGATCTCCCGAACCCCGTCGTGTACTTCGGTCTGAATACACCGGTCGGTGAGCAGGAGAACAGTGAGATCTCCGACGCGCGGTACTGCATCAAGTGCGGAACCGAATATGAATATTCCTATCATACCTATGCGCATCTGGGCGGCTTCTATTGCCCGAAGTGCGGTTACAGGCGGCAGGATCCGCAGATCGCGGTTTCGAAGATCGACCGGATCGCGCCGCAGGGAAGCACCATCCATGTGCAGTTCCCGGATGAAGAGAGGGAAGTTACCGTCGGTCTTCCGGCTGTTTACAATATTTACAATGCGGTAGGCGCGATCGCCGCTTACGAGACCGCGGGCTATGCGCGCGAGGAGATCGTGAATTCTCTTGCGGATGTGCACAGCAGCTTCGGCCGCATGGAGACCTTCGAGCTCGGCGAGGTTCCGGTCCAGATGATCCTGGTTAAAAACCCTGCCGGCTGCAACCAGGCCCTTTCCTATCTGGCAGGTATGGAGCAGGATTATCAGGCTGTTTTCTGCCTTAATGACAGGGCGGCTGACGGACATGATATTTCCTGGATCTGGGATGCCGATTTTGAGCAGGTCTGCCGTGATCCGCACGCAAAGCACATTTACGTACTCGGCGACCGCAAAGAGGATATGGCTGTCCGCCTCAAGTACGCGGACGCAGCGGAAGAGAATGTGGAGATCGTGGACAGTGACAGCGCGCTGATCGAGAAGATCCGCTCGAGCAGTACACCGGTCTTTATTCTTCCGAACTATACATCGATGCTGTCGCTTCGCGCGGCACTCGGTGCCGTAACCGGTAAACAGGAATTCTGGAAAGGGTGAATAGGTGAAGACTATGAGTACATTAAAAATCTGTCACCTCTATCCGGAGGTGCTGAATCTGTACGGCGACCGCGGAAATATCAACTGCATGCGGAAACGCCTGTCCTGGCGCGGCATTGACTGTGAGGTCGATACGGCGCGTCTCGGTGAGAAGAAGAGCCTTGCCGATTACGACCTGTTCTTCATCGGCGGCGGTCAGGATTTCGAGCAGGAAGTGCTGCTGGAGGATCTGAAGGCGGGAAAAGCCGGCGAGATCCGCGCGGCCATCGAGGACGGAAAGCCGTTCCTCTGCATCTGCGGCGGTTACCAGATGATGGGACACTATTACGAGACCTATGACGGCGTGAAATGCGAGTTCCTCGGTGCCGTTGATTTCTATACCAAGGGCGGCGATGTCCGCATGATCGGCAACTATGCTTTTGAGCTCGGAAAAGAGTCCGGGGGAAGCACGGTCGTCGGTTTCGAGAACCACAGCGGACGCACGTATCTGGGCGATGGCGTTCAGCCTCTCGGCAGGGTTCTGAAGGGCTATGGCAATAACGGACAGGACGGCACGGAGGGTATCCGTTACAAAAACGTTTTTGGCTCCTATTCACATGGGCCGATTCTTCCGAAGAATCCGGAACTCTGCGACTTCATTCTGAAGACCGCGCTGGAGCGAAAGTACGGAAGCTTCACACTGGAGCCTCTCGCCGACGGCTTTGAGAAAAATGCGCACGACACCGTTCTGGCGGGTGTGATGGCGGGAACAGCCGGAAGAGAAGATTAAATGAAAATACATGCCTTCGTTCGGGCGTAAGTCCGGATCCCGGCATGTATTTTTTTGAGTGATGTAAAGCTGTTTTTCAAATGGCATTATCTTTTTGTTGACATTAAAACGGATTGTGCTATTATATTCCTAACGAATCCATATAAAAACGCTAGGATTTGTCAGAAAAGGATTTGGAGAGTAACCATGAAGACACCGCTTCGTTATCAGGTGACAGAGTTTGACTGCGGTCCGACGGCTGTTATGAATGCTATCAGCTATCTGTATTCGACGGAAGAGATTCCGCCGGATTTTGTCAAGAACGTCTATATGCACACACTGGATGATTACGACGTCAAGGGATTCATGGGGCGAAAGGGCACATCACCGGACGCACTGCGTTTTCTGACCACCTGGTTCAACCGCTACGCGGTCACAACGAATTTTCCGATCCACTGTGAATATTTTGAGGCGGATCAGGTAAATCTGCAGGATGACGGCAGGCTGATCACCTGTCTGAAGAGCGGCGGCGTAGCTGTCGTCAAGTGTATCCTGGAGGTAGAGCATTATGTGACACTGACGGGCATCGATGATGAGTATGTGCACGTTTTTGATCCGTATTTCTGGGATCTGGATTTCGGCAAGAAGGGAATCGTGAGGGTCAGTGATCATCCGATGGAGTATAACCGCCTGATCTCAAGAGATATCATGGAATGCTCCGACGGCTGTGACTACGCGTTCTGCAGGACCGAGAAGCGTGTCTCCATGCTGTTTTCGAAGACGGGCCGGGGAAAAAACTTCGTGCCGCAGACATAATGCAGACATAATGAAGTAAGCTCCGCACGCATCAACACCTGCTGCGGAATTACGATATCCCGAATAACATTTGGGGAACGGCCCGCGGAGTCATCCCGGGCGAGAAGGAGATGCCTGTTCATGTATACAGGCAGACAGGAGGAAAAAATGAAAAAAGGAATTGTTAAGAAAGTACTTTCCGGCGCACTGGCACTTGCCCTTGCGGCAGGTCTTTCCGCCTGCGGCAGCAGCGCGGAAACTGCGGGATCTTCCGCACAGGTATCCGCCGCATCAGGGGAAAGCGAAGCGGCAGAAGCTGTGGCTTCCGGTGACGGCATCGCGAACATCGCTTTTACCGATACGCTCGGAACACTGAATCCGCTGAATATGGACTGGACGTTCATCAACCTGTACGCGACAAGCATGGAGTTCCTTCCGCTTGTTTCGTTCAACAGCTCCTATGGCGTTGATTATCTGCTGGCAGAATCGATAACGACCGATGATAACCAGACCTTCAATATCAAGATCAAGGACGATGCCACCTGGAGTGACGGCGAGCCGATCACTTCCGATGATGTGATCTACACGATCCTGAAGTTCACCTGCCCGGATGTTGCAAACGCGAACTTCGATTTCACACCGTTCAAAGGCTTCAATGAAGACGGTACCTCCGATGCCGGCGCAACGGAGATCGAGGGCATCAAGAAGGTCGACGACAAGAACCTGCAGTTCATTGCCAACGATAAGATGTCGCTCAATACTTTCCTGAACAACGTAGCTACCTGGATCTGCATCGTTCCGCAGCACGTGCTGAAGGATGTCCCGGACAGCGAGCTGCTCACCAGCGACTGGTTCAATCATCCGGACGTAGTCAGCGGTCCGTATATCGTAGATTCCTATGATCCGGCACATTACATTACCTACAAGGCAAACGAGAACTACTTTGCCGGAGCGCCGAAGATCCCGACCGTGAACTTCCGCATTGTCCAGGGCAGCGAGATCCTGGCAGGTCTGGAGTCCGGTGAGATCGATATGGTTCATCCGTCCAGCTCGATTCCGATCGAGGATCGTGCGGAGGTTGAAAAGCTCGAGGGCTTCACCGCAGAGTACACCGATAATATCATCAACGAGATGACCTATTTCAATACCTCCAAGGTAACGGATCCGAAGGTACGTCAGGCTATCGTTTACGCAATCGACCGCGACACGATCGTTAATCAGCTTCTGGCAGGCCAGGGTGAGGTTACCGATGGCTTTATCTGCTCCGCAAGCCCGTTCTACAATGCGGACAAGACAAAGATCGGTTATGATCCGGATAAGGCAAAGGAACTTCTGGCGGAAGCCGGCTGGGACGGTTCCCAGACACTTGAGTATTACGTAAGCTCTTCCGACGCGACCGTAGTAAAAGCCGCGCAGCTCGTACAGCAGTATCTGGCAGCTGTCGGTGTCAAGATCAATATCAATACCGTTGATTTCGCGACCCTGATGGATGTCGCCGGAACCGATGAAGTGGATATGTTCTCCGTTCAGTACACCATTACACCGAATGATTACTGGGCTGATCTGAACAGCCTGATCAATCAGCCGGACTTCAGCTGGACAGGCGGCTGGTTCAACGAAGATGTTGATGCGGCTCTGGCAAAGACGCAGCAGACAACAGACGAGAAGGAGCTTTACGATCTGTACAACAGCATCGAGGAGACTGTCATCGATGAGACACCGACCTTCCCGATGTACTTCCTGAGCAACCTCGGCGTAGTCAGCGACCGCCTGCAGGGCGCGTCCACCCCGTACTACGGCGCGTTTGACAATATCCAGGATTGGGAAATCGCGGAATAACAATGAATTTCAGATAATCAGATAAGAGGCTGTCCGTCCGGATATGAACTGTTCGGAGCGGGCAGCCTCCTTTCGTCTGCATGGAGCGCCTTCTGATCTGCGCGCCGGGATCGCCGACACGGCATTACACTGGATCTGCCGCGGCTGATCGTATCGCCTACGAGGCTGGAAAAATTACGGACGAAAAATGATTCCGGTCTGTTCGATGGAAAATAACCGTGCTATAGTATACTTATTTAGTAGGATTAAAAACGGAAGCGCAGGCTTTGTTTTTGTAAAAAGCGGACAGCTAAGCTAAAGAAAGCTGCCGCATAAAGAAGAGAGGAACGATATGGTTAAACCGGTTCTGGAGGTAAAGGATCTCCGCGTGAAATTTCATAGTGATTTCGGGGACAGGATCGTAACGGATGATATCGCGTTCCATGTGGATGAAGGAGAGACGCTCGGCATCGTCGGGGAATCCGGATGCGGAAAGAGCGTGACCAGTCTGGCAGTCATGGGACTGTTGGCCCGGAACGGTTCCGTGGAAAAGGGAACGGCTCTTTTCGACGGTAAGGATCTGCTGCAGCTGCCGGAAAAGGAACTGGACGAGATCCGGGGCAAAGACATCACGATGGTCTTTCAGGATGCACTGGCCAGTCTCAACCCGGTCTTCCCTGTGGGATATCAGGTCACAGAGGTGATCCGAAAGCACCTGGGAGCCGATAAAAAAGCGGCATCGGCGCGGGCGCAGGAGATGCTCGCAAGAGTCGGTCTTCCCGATCCGGCAAAGATCATGAAGAAGTTTCCGCACGAGCTGTCGGGAGGCCAGCGGCAGAGGGTGATGATCGCGATGGCGCTTTGCTGCGACACGAAGCTTTTGATCGCCGACGAACCGACAACGGCGCTCGATGTAACGATCCAGGCTCAGATCATGCAGATGATCCGACGGATCGTCAAAGAGATGAATATGTCGATGATGCTGATCACCCACGATATCGGCCTTGTTGCCCAGATGGCGGACCGCGTGATCGTCATGTACGCGGGACAGATCATCGAGGAGGCATCGGTAACCGAGTTGTTCCGTAATCCGGGTCATCCGTACACGAAGGCATTGCTGGCAGCGGCTCCCGGAATCGATGACGACGCGGACAGGAAGCTGGTTTCGATCAGGGGAACCGTCCCGGAGAACTATACCGATCTGACGGGCTGCCGCTTCATGGATCGCTGCCCGTATGCCGCAGATTCATGCGCGAAGCATCAGGAAATGATCGACTGCGGCGGACATAAGGTGCGCTGCCATCTGGCGGAGAAAGGAGGAGAGGCGTGAGTATGGATACTGACAGAGATAAGGCTGCCGGCAGCAATGCCGGAAGAACCGGGGCAGTGGATGCATCGGGTGCATCGGAAGCGACTGCGGGAAAAGAAACCGGGGCGAAGCGGACGATCCTTGAAGTCCGGAACCTGACGAAGCATTACAGCATCCGGAACAGCGCGCTCCTCGAGAAAAACCGGAAGCAGGTCCACGCGGTGGACGGCGTCTCCTTCTCGATCAGAGAGGGTGAGACACTGGGCCTTGTCGGCGAGTCCGGCTGCGGCAAATCGACGGTCGGCCGTCTCCTGGTGGGGATCGAGAAACCAACGTCCGGCGAGATCCTTTATCGCGGGCAGGACCTCGTCCATATGAGCGGGAAAAACATCGGCGCGATCCGCACGGAGCTGCAGATGATTTTTCAGGATTCCTATTCATCGCTGAATCCCAGAAAGCGAGTCTACGATATTCTGTCCGAGCCGATGCTGTATCATAAGCTTGCTGACAGGAGTACAGTTGATGCCAGAGTCGATGAACTCCTCGAGGAAGTCGGACTGCCGAAGAATGCCAAGCGGCGTTATCCGCATGAATTTTCCGGCGGCCAGCGGCAGAGGATCTCGATCGCGAGAGCCCTGTCACTGAACCCCAGCCTGATCGTCTGCGACGAGCCGGTCTCGGCGCTGGATATGTCGATCCAGGCACAGATCCTGAATCTGCTGAAAGATCTGCAGGATCGACTGGGGGTTACCTATCTGTTCATCGCGCACGGCCTCGGTGCCGTCCATTACGTGAGTCAGCGGATCGCTGTCATGTATCTGGGACAGATCGTGGAGATGGGAGAGAGTGATGAAGTCTTCCGTCACCCTGTCCATCCGTATTCGAGAGCACTGATCTCCGCCGTGCCCGTTGCCGATCCGTCACGGCATGTGCTGGATCACGTACTGGCAGAGGGCGAGGTACCGTCTCCGATCGATCTGCCGGAGGGCTGCCGCTTTGCGGGACGCTGTCCTTACGCGACCGACCGGTGCAGAAGAGAGCAGCCGCTTCCGGTAAACGTGGCGGCGGCGAAGGAACCGGAGCATCTGGTCGCATGCTTTGAGGCAGAGAGACTGCTTGCGGAGAAACGGGCAGAGGCTGCCGGCAAGAGGAAGGAGGGCGTACAATGACGAAATATATTGCTAAACGTATCCTGATCGCCCTCATTGTTCTACTCGGCATCACCGTCATTGACTTCGCGATCATGACGCTGATCGGCAATCCGATCGAGATCATGAGCGGCGGTCCGAAGGTATCGGAGGAGATGCTTGCCCGCCGTTCGGCGGCGCTGGGACTCGACCAGCCCGTTTTTGTCCAGTACTTCCACTGGCTCGGCGCGATCCTGCACGGTGACTTCGGCTATTCGTATAAGACCTATCAGCCTGTCGCAGATCAGATCCTGTCACATCTGGGGCCGACGCTGATCCTCACAGGCTCGGCTCTTGTCCTGAGCCTTGTGATCTCGATCGCGGGAGGCATCTACAGTGCCGTGCACCAGCATAAGGGAAGAGATTACGTGATCGTAACACTGTCCTTCCTCGGGCAGAGTATTCCGAGCTTTTTCCTGGCGCTGCTGGCGATCTTTATTTTCTCGGTAAAGCTCGGCTGGCTTCCGTCCAACGGAATGCGTACGCTGGGAACCGAAGGAAGCGGCGTGGAACTGAAGTATCTGATCCTTCCCTGCGTCGTGCTGGCTGTCAGCATGGCCGGCCGCAACATCCGCTATATCCGTTCCGCGATGCTTGAGATCCTGAACAAGGACTACCTGCGCACCGCGAAGGGAAAGGGCATCGGTCACAGTGCCGTGATCCGGAAGCACGCGCTTCGCAACGCGCTGATTCCGATCATTACGGTCATCGGCATGGAGATCCCGGGACTTTTCGGCGGTTCGATCATTATCGAGCAGGTCTTTTCGTGGCCGGGCCTCGGCCTGATGACGATGAATGCCGTTCTTGCCCGTGACTATCCGGTCATCATGGCTGTCTGCCTGCTTTCGGCCGTCGTTGTACTTGCCGCCAATCTTGTAACCGATATTCTGTATGCGGTCGTTGATCCGACCGTGCGCCTTGGCTGACGGGAGGAAGAAATGGAAGAGAGTTATATTCAGTCCGTCATCAGACGGTTCAAATATCATAAGGCCGGTGTGATCAGCTTCTGGATCGTGATCGCGATCATCATCCTTGCGATCCTTGCGCCGGTCATTGCTCCGTTTTCTCCGGAGGAGATCACGCCGGATTTTGCCGCGGCACCGTCTCTTACCCACTGGATGGGAACGGATCAGATCGGCCGTGATGTGCTGAGCCGCCTTCTGTACGGTACACTCATATCGCTGACGGTCGGAGCGCTGGCAACGCTGATCTCGACGGGCATCGGCGTCGTTCTGGGACTGATCGCCGGGTATTTCGGCGGCATCGTGGATATGTGCATCATGCGTTTTACCGATATGGTCATGTCCTTCCCGTATATTCTGCTGATCCTCGTGGCATCGGTCATTTTCCGGCCGGGCATGTGGAGCATTATTCTGATCCTCGGATTTGTTGACTGGCCGGGCGTGGCCCGACTCGTTCGGGGAAGCGTTCTTTCTATTAAAGAGCAGGACTTCGTCAAGAGCAGCCGGATCGCCGGCATGAGCAGGAGATATATCCTCTTTTCCGATATTCTCCCGAACACGATGGCGAACATTCTGATCTTCGCGACAAGCGTCATGGCGATCTCGATCCTCGACGAAGCGGCTTTATCCTTCCTCGGTATGGGAATCCAGCCGCCGCAGGCGAGTCTCGGCAATATGCTGAACGGCGCGGAGTCGATCACCGTCCTTACCGATCAGCCGTGGCTGTGGGTCTGGCCGGGTGTTGTAATCATTGTGCTGGTCATCTGCACGAACTTTGTGGGGGATGCCCTGCGCGACGCGCTCGATCCCACCACCATCAAAATGGAGGTTCCGAGTCCTTTCGGAAAACTTTTCGGGAAGAAAAAACGTGTTCCGGAAAAGTTGGACACTTCGGACAATTCCGCGGAAAACACCAGATAATGTGTTTGAAAATCGAATAGATACCAGATATGCCGGTCCTTCGGGGTCGGCATTTTTTTGTGTATTTTTCTGTGAACAATTCATACTTCTTTCACGTAAAAATGGCTTGATTTTTACGTTTTTGCCTATTAGAATGTAAATAAGTGGTAAAAAGTGGATGATTGTGGTAGAAAATGGGGAGATTGGAAACCACGATCCATTCCGGTCACGGGGAGTGACAAGGGGTAACAGCTTATGTTCATGGGAGAGTTCAACCATACAATCGATAGTAAGGGCAGACTGATCATCCCATCCAGATTCAGGGACGAGCTCGGGGAGGGCTTTGTTCTGACAAGGGGACTGGACGGATGCCTGTCGATCTACTCTCAGGAGTCATGGACTGAATTTGAACAGAAGCTGTCCAAATTACCACTGGCAAGTAAAGACGCAAGAACCTTCACTCGTTTCTTTGTAAGCGGAGCGACAGTCTGTGAGCTTGATAAGCAGGGGAGAATTCTCGTACCGGCAACGCTGCGGGAATATGCTGATCTGGAGAAGGATGTGATCCTGGCCGGGAACCTGGACCGCATCGAGATCTGGAGCAAGGCTCGCTGGAGTGCAAACAATGACTTTAATGACATGGATGCCATTGCGAAGGGACTGCAGGATATTGGAACCATTATCTGAGGCAGGAGTACATGGAATTCAAGCATAAATCCGTTCTTTTGGACGAAGTCATTGAAAATCTGCATATAAAGCCTGACGGGATCTACGTGGATGGCACCATCGGCGGTGGCGGTCATTCGCTGGAGGTCTGCAGGAGATTATCCGACAAAGGAAGACTCATCGGGATCGACCAGGATGAAGACGCGATTGCGGCAGCGCAGGAACGGCTTAAGGAATTTAAGGATCGTGTAACGATCCTGCGGGGGAACTACCGCGATATGGTCGCCATGCTGGCCAATGAGGGAATTACGCATGTTGACGGAATTCTTCTCGACCTGGGAGTATCATCCTTTCAACTGGATAACGCCGGTCGTGGGTTTACCTACCGGGAGGACGCGCGTCTGGACATGAGAATGGACAGAAGAAAAGCGCTTTCCGCCTATGAGGTCGTAAACGAATACGACGAACAATCGCTGTACAAAGTCATTCGTGACTACGGAGAAGAGAAATTCGCGAAAAACATCGCAAAACACATCTGTCAGGAACGGCAGAAGAAGCCGGTGGAAACGACCGGCGAACTGGTTGAGATCATCAAAGCCTCGATCCCCGCAAAGATGAGGGCGACAGGCGGCCATCCGGCCAAGCGTACCTTCCAGGCGATCCGCGTGGAGGTCAACCGTGAGCTGGAGGTCCTGGAGGAATCTCTGGACGGCATGATCAATATTCTGAACGATGGGGGACGGATCTGCGTGATCACCTTCCAGTCGATGGAAGACCGCATCGTCAAAAATAATTTCAAAAGAAATGAGAATCCGTGCATTTGTCCGCCGGAATTCCCGGTCTGCGTCTGCGGCCGAGTATCCAGGGGCAAAGTTGTTACGAGAAAACCGATCGTTCCGACGGAAAAGGAGCAGGAGGAAAATCCTCGTTCCAAGAGTTCGAAACTCCGTGTGTTTGAGCGGATTATCAAGGGGAGTGGTTCGAAATGGCCAGACGACACAGCACAGCCTATGAAGAGGCTAGAAGAAGGGTAAATTCAACAAGATCGGGCAACAGATATTACAGACTGCAGGAATCCTACGAAGATGGCAACGCTGTCCGCGTCCTTGAGGAGCAGACAGAGGAAGAGATCATTGAGCAGGCGAAACCGAAGGTAAGCGCGAGGACAAGGGAGAACCGCGCGCGTGCCAAATCGATGAGCGTCGGCTATGTACTGTTCCTTGGCGTCATGTGCATTGTTTCGATGGCGATCTGCATTCATTATCTCCGGCTTCGGAGCGATCTGATCACACAGACCGAAACGATCGCGGAGATGGAAACTTCACTCAGTAAATTACAAGCGGATAATGACGCTTATTACAAACAGGCACAGGCTTCCGTATCCATGGATGATGTGAAGAATACTGCGCTTAATACATTGGGAATGCATTACGCAACCGAATCCCAGATCAGATATTATAATGCCGATAATGAAAGCTACGTGCGTCAGTACGAGAGCGTTCCTTCCGGCGAGTAAAAAAACAAGACTTTCCGGTCAGGATGTGGTATAGTATTCCCGATTAACCGGAATAACTGATATAAAGGTGGTCTTGGTTTGGCAAAGAAAACAAAAAAACAAAGACGCGAAGAGCGCATGCTCAAGCGTAAAATAAGCAGTAAGACGAGTAAAAAGCTGGTAGGACTATTTCTGTTAGTCATACTGGCTTTAGTCGGTTTAGCCCTTCGAATTACGCAGATCAATGCAATGAGCGGCCAGCAGTATGCCCGGATCGTCATGAGTCAGGCACAGCAGTCCTATGAGAGCCGCACGATCTCAGCCCGCCGCGGTGATATCACGGACCGCAACGGAACAATTCTTGCGACAAGCGAAAAAGTCTATAACGTGATCCTCGATTGTCAGGTCGTCAATACGGAACTGGAAGGTTCGAACGGTCAGATGACCCATCCATATGTGGAGCCGACCATCAAGGCGCTCTCGGATGTACTCTCGATCGATGAGGAGCAGGTGCGCGACCTGCTGACAGCCGAGGAGACAAAAAACAGTCAGTACCAGATCCTGGTCAAAGGTATCTCCATTACACAGAAGAAACAATTTGAAGCATATTGCGATCCGCTTTCCGAAGAAGAGGACAGTACCGATACCGAGGATGCTTCCGGTGACGGTACCGTAACATCGGCCTCCGGTGAAGAAGTCACATCCGGCGGCGAAGAGACGAGCGCGGACAGCACGGAAGATCCGGCGGAGGAACTTTCCGACGAGGAGATCGAAGAACGCTATAACGTCAAGGGGGTCTGGTTCGAAGAGGACTATGTGCGGCGCTATCCGCTGAATTCCATTGCCTGCGATACGATCGGCTTTACCTATGACGGCGAGACCGCGGACTGGGGCATCGAAGGATATTATTCCGATGTTCTCAACGGTACGAACGGACGGCAGTACGGTTATTTCAATACCGATGCCGATGCGGAACAGACGATCATTCCGGCAGTCGACGGCAAAAACGTCGTCTCCACGATCGACGCGAATATTCAGCAGATCATCCGCGACGCGCTGCAGAACTTCGAAAATGAGATGGCGAAGAATGAGCAGAAGACGGACGGTGCGCTGAATATCGGTGTCGTTGTCATGGATCCGGATACCGGTGAGGTACTCGGCATGGATTCGGACAAATGGTATGACCTGAATAATCCGCGTGATCTGACACCCTTCTATACGCAGGCGGAGATCGCCGCAATGGACGATCAGGCACAGCTCGATGCCCTCAATTCGATCTGGACCAATTATTGTGTTTCCACAGCATATGAGTTGGGATCGGTATTCAAACCGATCACCACGGCAGCCGCGATTCAGACGGGAACGATCAATGACCAGTCGACCTTTTACTGTGACGGCGGACAGCAGGTCGAGGATAAGTTTATTCAATGTGATATCTATCCGGGAGAGCATGGAACACAGACCATCGACGAGGCACTGATGAATTCCTGCAACGATGCCTACATGCAGATCGCGGAAGCGATCGGTGTCGACGGATTCCTGAACTATCAGGATCTCTTTAATTACGGTTCAAAGACCGGCATTGATCTTCCGGGCGAGAGCACCGGTATCGTCTTTAATAACAACTCGATGGGACCGGTCGATCTGGCGACATCTTCCTTCGGACAGGGCTTCACGGCGACCATGATCCAGGAGACAGCGGCAATCTGTGCCGCGATCAACGGCGGGTACTACTACAAGCCGCATGTGGTAAAGCGTATCACCGATGCCAACGGCTCAGTCGTTCAGGAGTTCGAGCCGACGATGGAACGCCGCGTGATCTCGTCGGAGACAAGTGCCAAGGTGCGAGAGGCGATGGCCGCTGTTTTGACGAGAAACGGTACCGGATTCGTAGCGAAAATTCCGGGATACACCATGGGCGGAAAAACGGGTACCGCGGAGAAGCTTCCGCGAGATCAGGGGAATTACATTCTTTCCTACGTCGGATTTGCTCCTCTGAATGACCCGAAAGCCGTTGTATATGTAACGGTAGATGAGCCAAATACGACAAATCAGGATACTTCCGTCTATGCGGAGTCTATTGCGAGAAATATCTTTACGGAGCTTCTTCCGTATATGAATATTTTCCCGGATGAAGAGGGCTATGATACATCATCCGTTAATACGGCTATGATCACCAATAACGACCTGCTGCGGAAGCATTATACCGTTGCGGATAACGGCGTTACCGTAGAAGCGACCGGTCAGGCAACCTGGTCGGCATCGGCGGCGGCGCAGAAGGCCGAAGAGGAGGCTGCTGCGGCCCAAGCGGCTGCGGAGGCCGAGGCACAGGCTTCGGCGGATGAGTCCGCTTCCCAGGAGGCTGCGGATGATACGGGTGAAGAGACCTATGCGGACGACGGCACCAACGATGTGACCAGAGGAGTTGCCGCGGATGGCAGCGAGCTTCCGATGGCGGAGGATGATTCCGGAGGAGAAACAGATGACGGATCGGGCGATTCGTTTTTCTCGGACGGTATATCAAATGAAGACCAGGAATGGGCCTGGGGAGGAGAATAATTCATGAATTACAATGAAGTGGTTTTACCGGTATTGGCAGCATTCGGCGTGACGGCTGTATGTACGGGATTTCTGGCACCGTGGCTTCGCAACCGCAAGATCAAGCAGACAGAGCGCGTGGAAGGCGTGCAGTCTCATCTGAAGAAGGCGGGCACGCCGACGATGGGCGGCATAGCGATCCTCATCGGCCTTCTGGTCGTATCGCTGATCTGGATGCGGTCCAATCCGAATATTATTCCGGTCATGATCCTTACCTTCGGCTTTGGCGCGATCGGTTTTCTCGATGACTTCCTGAAGGTCGGCCTTCGTCGTTCCGACGGCCTGATCGCCTGGCAGAAGCTCCTGCTTGAGCTGGTCGTTGCGGCTGTTTTTCTGTGGTATCTGACCAGGGTGAGCGGCCTGTCGCTCGATATGCTCGTTCCGTTTACGAGCGGTACAAAGAGTGTCAGCCTCGGTGTACTGTCTGTTCCGTTTGCGATCATTGTCATCCTGGCAACGGTCAACGGCGTAAACTTCACCGACGGACTGGACGGTCTGGCTTCCTCCGTGACTATCGTGACAGCGCTTTTCTTCGGTCTGTCCTCCATGATCCTTTCCGGCGGAATTACGCCGATCGCTTTCGGCGTTGTCGGCGCGCTGATGGGCTTCCTCCTGTTCAACGCGTATCCGGCGAAGATCTTCATGGGTGACACCGGTTCACTTGCGCTGGGCGGATTCGTTGCCGGCGCAGCCTATGTCATGCAGGAGCCTCTCTATATTCCGATCGTCGGCTTTATTTATGCCTTCGAGCTGCTGTCCGTCGCGATGCAGGTCACCTACTTCAAGCTGACTCACGGCAAGCGGATCTTCAAAATGACACCGATCCATCATCACTTCGAACTTTGCGGCTGGTCGGAGACGAAGATCGTAGCGATCTTCACGATCATTACCGCTCTTCTGAGTCTGGCGGCACTCGCCTGACAGGCTAAACGGATAAATTTCGGAACATGAAAGCGGGAGGACAGAATAATGGAATTTACAGGTAAGAGAGTACTGGTCTTCGGATCGGGAAAAAGCGGAATCGGCGCGGCGAAACTTCTTCTGAATACCGGCGCGGATCCGTATATCTATGACGGCAATACAAAAGCGGACAAAGAAGCGGTTCAGACAAAAGTCGGTCATCCGGTCGACGTGATCCTCGGCGAACTTCCGGAGGAGGAGCTGGCAAAAACGGATCTCGTGATCATGAGTCCCGGCGTTCCCTGCGACATTCCGGTCGTCCGGAAATTCAAAGAGCTGGGGATCCCCGTCTGGGGTGAAGTCGAGCTGGCTTACCGCACCGGAAAGGGAAAGGTTCTGGCCGTTACCGGAACCAACGGCAAGACAACGACCGTAACGCTCCTCGGTGAGATCATGAAGGATTATTATCCGGACGTTGATGTAGTCGGCAATATCGGCACACCCTATACCGATGTGTCGCTGAAGCAGAAGGAATCCACCTGGACGGTTGCCGAGGTCAGCAGCTTCCAGATGGAGACGATCGAAGAATTCCATCCGGTCGCCAGTGCGCTTACCAATATCACGGAGGATCATCTGAATCGTCATCATACGATGGAAGAGTACATCCGCTGCAAGGAGCGGATCGCCGAAAATCAGACGGCGGAGGACATCTGCGTGCTGAACTACGAGGACGCGGTCCTTCGTGATTTCGGCGGAAAGTGCAAGGCACAGGTGATCTGGTTTTCCAGCCGCCGCGTTCTGGAGAAAGGTATCTATCTGAACGGACAGATGATCGAGATCGCGGATGAAAACGGTATCACGGAGGTCGTAGATACAAAGGATCTGCAGATCCTCGGCCTTCATAATTTCGAGAATGTGATGGTTGCCGTTGCGATGGCGTATTACGCGGGAAAGGTTCCGATGGAATCGATCCACAGAACGATCACTGCCTTCAAGGGCGTTGAGCATCGCATCGAATATGTGACGGAAGTTAAAGGCGTCCGCTATTACAACGACTCCAAGGGTACCAATCCCGACGCGGCGATCAAGGGCATCCAGGCAATGAACCGGCCGACCCTCCTGATCGGCGGCGGCTTCGATAAGCAGCTTCCGTTCGATGAGTGGATCAATGCTTTCGACGGAAAGGTGAAGTATTTCGCGCTGATCGGCCAGACGGCCGAAACGATTGCCGAAACGGCGGTCCGCAACGGATTTCCGAAAGAGAAGATCCATTTCTTTGAAAATCTGGAACAGGCGGTGCAGGGCTGCGCGGACAACGCGGTCGAGGGAGACGCGGTGCTCCTGTCACCGGCATGCGCAAGCTGGGGACAGTTCGACAACTATGAGCAGCGGGGTGACATGTTCAAGGAATATGTCCGCCGCATGGAAGGATAACCGAGTTAATGACCCGGCCGGAGCCGGTGAATTCAAATGTTTAAGGAGTGGAAATTGCGGGAGAAGAGAAAAAAACGCAGACATGCGGGACGCACGATCCTCGCCGTGATCGGAGCCCTTGCCCTTGCTTTCCTGATCTTTGTGGCTGTATTTTATGTACCGGACGAGAATATCACGGTCATCGGCAATACGCGCTATACCTCCGAAGAGGTGATCCGGATGGTCATGACCGGATTTAAGGAAAGAAACTCTCTGTACCTGACCCGTATCAAGAAGACGGTTCAGCCGAAAGAGGCACCCTTCATCGATACGATCGAAGCGGAGTATACCGGGCACAATACGGTGCTCCTGCACGTTCTTGAGAACCTGCCCGTAGGTTTCGTGGAGCAGGACGGGGTGGACTATTACTTCGATTCCACCGGTAAGGTGCTGCAGGCTCTTGAGGCGGAGAATGCGGACGCTTCGGACGGCGCAAATACAGAAACAGAAACCGATCCAAACGCGGCGGCGGACCCGAACGCGGCAGCCGACCCGAACGCGGAAACCGACACGAACACGGAAACCGATCCGAATACGGCGGCCGATCCGAACGCAGAAACTGATCCGAATACGGAGACCGACCCGAATACGGAAACCGACCCAAACGCGGCGGCCGATCCGAACGCGATCACGCCGGAGGAGTCCGGCGATCCGGCGGTGAGTGCGGAAAGCAGCACAGAAAATGCGGATGACGGTGCGCTCGAAGCAGTCATGGAGTCCACGTCGGATACGGAATTCCGACCTGCCGTGAAGGATGTACCGATGGTCACCGGACTGACGGAAGAACCGCTGAAGGTAGGGCAGACGATCAAGACCGAAGACGATGCGATCTTCCAGACGCTGCTTGCATTGTCGAAGCTGATTTCAAGATTTGATATTAAGCCGGATTCCATTGAACTTGACGGAAATTACAATATGACACTTCATTACGGAGAGGTTGTCGCAGCACTTGGCAGGGATAACCTGCTTGAGGAGAAGATGTCGAGGATCGCCGCGATTCTGCCGCAGCTCAATGGTATGGCGGGTACGCTGCACCTCGAGAATTTTTCTGAGGATACCGTAAATATTGTGTTTGATCCGGCGTAAGTTCAAGAAAAGTATTGAATTATTAGCAAATTGATAATAATATAAATAGTGTAGCTTTTTTTAGCGCACATTTTTGAGGGATTATTAATATTGGCGATTTAGCCGCAAATTGAAGGAGGTTACACTTTGTTAGAAATCATGACAAATGAAGCTGAAGGTTCTGCAAAGATCATCGTTGTCGGTGTCGGCGGCGCAGGTAATAATGCAGTAAACCGGATGGTAGAGGAAGCGATCGGCGGAGTGGAATTCGTCGGAATCAATACAGATAAACAGGCACTTACTCTTTGCAAAGCTCCGACTGTTCTGCAGATCGGTGACAAGGTAACAAAGGGACTCGGTGCAGGCGCAAAACCGGAAGTTGGCGAGAAGGCTGCCGAGGAGAGCGTGGAAGAGATCAAGAAGCTCCTGGAAGGTGCGGACATGGTATTCGTTACCTGTGGTATGGGCGGCGGAACCGGTACAGGTGCGGCTCCGGTCGTAGCCGGTCTTGCGAAGGAAATGGGCTGCCTGACGGTCGGCGTTGTTACAAAACCGTTCCGTTTCGAGGCGCGCACTCGTATGACAAACGCTCTGCAGGGTATCGAGAAACTCAAACAGAACGTAGATACACTGATCGTTATCCCGAACGATAAATTGCTCGAGATCGTCGATCGTCGTACAACGATGCCGGAAGCACTCAAAAAAGCGGACGAGGTTCTGCAGGAGGCTGTACAGGGCATCACAGATCTGATCAATGTACCGGCACTGATCAACCTTGACTTCGCAGATGTTCAGACTGTTATGAAGGATAAAGGAATCGCTCATATCGGTATCGGTGAGGCGAAGGGTGATGATAAGGCACTTGAGGCTGTTCAGCAGGCTGTTGCATCCCCGCTTCTCGAGACAACGATCCAGGGCGCAAGCCATGTTATCATCAATATTTCCGGTGATATCAGCCTTATGGATGCTAATGACGCGGCAAGCTATGTTCAGAATCTTGCCGGCGATGATGCCAATATCATCTTCGGTGCTATGTACGATGATACGAATGCGGACAGCGCAAAGATCACCGTTATCGCTACCGGTCTTGATGACGCGACCGCAAAAGAGCCGAGCGTAGAAGGCGCAAAGAAGGCGGAGAGCGCAAAGAAGGAGAATTCCTTCGCAAATGCCGGATACAAGATGCCGACATTCAACCTGCCGAAGGCAGCTCCGACACCGTCCGCAGCTCCGAAGGCTCCGACAACGCCGAAGAAGGATATCCAGATCCCGGATTTCCTGAGAAGATAAAAAGGATAGAATCCTTTGTGAAGCAAGCGATTTATCGCCTGCTTTGACAAAAGAAATTACAGATAGTAAGAAAACAAGGCGCGCTGCCCAATTCGGGCGGCGCACCTTTTGCGTTCGTGCGTAGTGTGGACCGGGCCGGGTCCCGCGAAGCAGTGTCAATTCTGAGTAATGTAGAAATAGAGTAGTAATAGAGTATTAAGACCGTTCTGAGCTGCGGAGCAAGGCTTACATGAAGTACCTCTCCTTGATGATCTCCGTGGGCATCTCCTTTCCCGTCCAGATCCGGAAGGCTTCCGCACCCTGATAGAGAAGCATGTAAAGCCCGTTGGCAGTACGACACCCTGCGTTTTCGGCGAGGGACAGGAACCGTGTCTTCCGGGGATTGTAAATAATGTCGGAGACGAAGAGCTCCGGGCGGAAGAAGGACGGATCTTCAATGACGGAGGCTTCGGTGTTCGGCGCCATACCGACGGGCGTGGCGTTGATCAGCAGATCGGATTCCCCGATCGCCTTTCGAAGCTCCGTTTCGTCTGCCAGATCACCTAAGGTGGTGCGGCAGGCGGTACTTCGGTTGATGTTGTCGACAAGACGGACCGTACGCTCGTGAAAACGGCTCGTTGGCCGTGCGAAAATATGCAGATGCGTTACGCCGTCGAGAGCTGCCTGCGCGCAGATCGCAGATGCCGCGCCGCCGGCACCCAGAATGGTGATTTTCTTGCCATCCGCGCGAAATCCTGCCTCTTCGCAGGCGCGGAAGAAACCGATCCCGTCGGTAATGTGTCCGGTCAGGTGTCCGTTATCGTTGACAACGGTATTGACGGCACCGCTGATCGCCGCTGCCGGGGACAATTCATCCGCAAGCTCCGCCATGCGGTTTTTGTCCGGCATGGTCAGATTGAAACCGCGGATCCCGCAGGTGCGAAGCCCCTTTACGGCTTCCTCGAGCTTCTCTTCCCCGACATCAAAGCAGAGATAGACGTAATCCAGACCGAGCAGACGAAAAGAGTCGTTGTGCATCAATGGCGACAGGCTGTGTGCGACGGGACTTCCGAGAAGTCCCGTAAGACCGGTGTGACCGGTGATTTTATATGTGTTTTCCATGTGTTGCTCCTTGCTTTTTCTCCGGCCTGTGCGAAAGCATTTGCGGTTATTAGGAAGCACGTGCCGGCTTGTACGGTACTCGCGGGACAGATCATCCCGTGAGACAGACCCTGAATCATAAATATTATACCACACACAAGCATCGGCGATAAATCTTTCCTTGCGCGCAAAGTGTATAGCAGGATTAGACATTATGGAGTATTTATTGTATAATTAACGCAAATCGTGTTTTTCAGTACACGTCAGTGAAGGGGATTGAAAGATCATGTGGCCATTTGGCAGAAGAAAGAAAAAAGAAGAAGCGGCGATTGCCGAGACGATCGAAGAGACGGTAGGCGAGGCTGCAAAAGAGGCAACCGAAGAGTCGGTCAACGTGACGGTCGAAGAGGCTGCGGAAGAGTTGACCGAAGAGGCGGTCAACGTGACGGTCGAAGAGGCTGCGGAAGGGGCGGCCGAAGAGGTGGTCAACGAGTCGAGTGGAGAGACGATCGATGAAGCTTCCGAAGCGGTGAGTGACGGGGCGGTCGAAGAACCGGATGAGGAGTCGAGTGGCGAAGAGGCCGACGCGCTCGAAGAGACGACCGATGCGGCTGCCGGGGAAATGAGTTCCGCGGATCCGGAGAAGAAAAAGAAAAAGAAGAAAAAGAGCGACGAGAAAAAGTCGATCTATGAATGGACCCAGTCAAAGAAGGGCGGGCACAAGAACAAGGCAAAGCGGGCTCGGAAGGAAAAACGTCTCGTTGTCCTTAACGATGTCGTACTCGGCGCGGGAATCCCGAAGATCTGTGTGCCTGTAACGGGAAAAGACCGTGAAGAAATCATCGCGCAGACACAGGAAGCACTCCGGAGCGGCGCTGACCTGGTCGAATGGCGGGCTGATTATTTCGAACAGATCCGGGATCCGGAAGCGGCCTTACAGATCGTTGCCACAATGACCTATATCCTGCAGAATGTGCCTCTTTTGTTTACTTTCAGAACGGCGGAGGAGGGCGGCGTCATGCCGCTTAATGCCGGAGAATATGCGGAAATCATCCGATGGGCAGCTGCAGAGCCGAGAATTCCGATTATCGATATTGAAGGAAATCATGCAGAATTTGACGCGGAAGTATTGACGACGGAAGTGCATACCGCCGGAAAAAAAGTAATCGCGTCCGCACATTTTTTCAAGGAGACACCGAAAAAAGGTGATATGATGATAATTCTGGATAAGCTGGAGCGCACCGGAGCCGACATTATCAAGCTGGCCGTCATGCCTTCCGATGTAAAGGATGTGCTGAAGTTGATGGATGTGACTGCGGAAAAGGATGCGGCGACCGACAGACTTCTCATCACGATGTCGATGGGAGAACTCGGCCGTGTCACGCGCGTAAGCGGAAGAATTACCGGTTCGGTGCTTACCTTCGGTACGGCAGGCGCGGCGTCGGCACCGGGACAGATTCCCGTTGAGGAACTTCGAAGCATGATGCAGTCGCTTTGAGGCAATCAGCGACGTATTACTGAACGAAGTTTACGAAAAAAACGGAGTTTACGGATATGAGAGATTTTTTACTGAATTCAGAAGAACAGCTCGACAGAGAAGCGCTTGCTTTTTTGCAGCAGGAGGGACAAAAGAAGGGACTTCTTTCCTGCGAGTGGGTCCGCTTTAACAAGCGGATCAAACTTGCGTATTTCACGGATTCCCTGAAGACACTTTCGGAGCGGATGGAACGCATGTCGCTCGATGACATCTGCAACGCCGGCAAGAAGATCATCCGGATCATCGAGAAGCTGGAGGATGAGGAGCGCATCTCGCTGGAGAGCGCGGTCTGGGACCCGGACGGCATCTACATGGACACGGACGACAACGTTTTTCTCATCTGTCTGCCGGCAGCCCTTCCCGCGGAGACAAGGCACAGTCAGATCTATGTGAAGCGTGTCTACGCACTCCTCGAGGATATCGTATCGCAGCAGGAGGGCGGCGATATGGTCTGCCGCCAGATCGTTTATCAGAAGGAAAAGGCGTTCGGCAACTGGAATATGCTGATGAACGCTCTTGACCGCAGAGCACCGGAGGAGGACGAGGTGCTTGTGCTCAAGAGCATCAACACGCCGGAGGTCCTCACCTTCCGCGTGCATCATGAGGATTTTCGCATCGGTACAGACCCGGAGGCGGAAGGCCTTATCAAAGGTGTCGATACGATCAGTCCGCTTCACGCGATGATCGGCTGGAACGAGATCAGCTTCTTCGTGAAGGATCTGGGAAGCACCGGCGGCACCTTCGTGAACGACACACGTCTCACGCCGAATATGGAGGTTCCGATCGGACAGGGAACGGTGCTGCGGTTTGCCGACTGCACTTTTAATGTCGAATAAGCAGGAGTATTACTATGGACGATAAGAAATTTCATCTGGTAGTGATCGATACGGATTATAATTTCCTGCGGACTGCCGAGGCAGACATCATCCGCCGTTTCGCGCCGAAGGCCGAGATACAGATCATTACCGAACCGAAATATATAGAAGAATATTTTGCCGAGAAGAGAGAGATCGATGTGCTTGTGATCGATCAGAATTCGTATGGTGAATATCTGGAAAAACACAGCATCCGTCATGTTCTGCTGATGGCCCCGGAGATCCAGGTCGGCCGAACGTTTCCGGACAATGTCATGGTCATCATGAAATATATCCAGATGGATGAGGTCTATCGAAAGATCGATGAGTTCCTGACAGAAGAGAAAGCGGCACTCGAGGAAGCAGCGCGCGAAGAGAGCGGTGAGGATGACCAGCCGGTACAGCGCAATCCGAAGGTCATCGCCGTTTATTCCCCGATCGGGGGCTGCGGAAAGAGCCTTGTAGCGCTGGCGCTTGCGCGTAAACTAAAGAAGCTGGATCAGAATGTAATCCTGGTCGGCACCGATACGAACCAGAGCATATCCGTTTTTCTCCCGGACCAGAAACCGGCGTCGACGGATCTTGTCGATACATTGAAGAATCCGGGCGAGGATACTTACTGGACGATCCTGCAGAATATAGAACGCGGCGAGATCTCATACCTTCGTCCGTTTGACAGGACGCTGCCGGCCCTTGATATGAATACACAGGACTGGGCTCTTCTCATCAATATGCTCGTGGCAAAGCAGGACTTTGATTTCATCATTCTCGACGTCGGATCCGTCCTCGACCGCGAGACGGCGTCACTCCTTGCCAAGGCGGATACCCTTGTGCTCGTAACAGAAACGAATGAGATCGCAAACCGCAAGCTTCAGAAGCTTTTGAAGGATTCTGAACTTCTGCCGAAGTGTGAGTGTTTCCTGATCGCCAATGAATATCGCTCCGACGGAATGCGCATGCAGGGGGACGGTGTGTTCGGAACGATCTCGCCGTATCCGACCTGGCAGGAAGCATTGAATGATCCGGTGTTCTACAGGATCGCGCTGGGCGTGACAGAGTAAGGAAGTTTGTCCGGCCCTCCGCGGCGCGGCCCACGCACTTTCAAGACAGGAGTATTGATGAGCAGCAGGAAGAAAGAAAAGTTAAGCAGGACACCGAAGGCAAAAAAAGGCTCGGCGGTTCTTATTCCGCTGGCAAAGATCAACGGGGAGCTGACGATCCTCTTCGAGAGGCGTTCCGCCCGGCTTCGCACGCAGCCGGGGGAAATCTGCCTGCCGGGAGGCGCGATCGAAGAGGGAGAAAGCGCAAAGAAAGCCGCTGTCCGTGAGACCATGGAAGAACTTCTGATTGCGAAGGATCAGATTGAGGTTCTCGACGCGATGGACAGCGTGGCCAGTCCGTCCGGTGCGCCGGTATGGCCTTATGTGGCAAAGGTCCGTCGTTATAAAGGCACATTTTCCGCGGATGAGGTAGACTCGGTGATCGCGGTCCCGTTGTCCGTCCTTCTCGCGGCGGAACCGGAGGTCCACAAGGTCGAGATGGTTCCCGTTCCGGGAGAGGATTTTCCGTATGACCTGATCCCCGGCGGCAGAGATTATCCGTGGCATCGGAAGGTGCGGATCATGTATTTCTACCGCCTGCCGAATCTCGTGATCTGGGGTATGACGGCCGATGTGATCCGGCAGTTTACGGAAGTCTACGGCGATCATTTCGAAAGAACGGGGAAGAAGCCGAAAAAGAAAAATAAAAAGTTTGCAAATGAAGGTTGACAAATCAACGGACATACAGTAATATAGTTTTTGCTGATTCGATCAGCAGCAAAGTGTGCGATTAGCTCAGCTGGATAGAGCGTTTGGCTACGGACCAAAAGGCCGGGAGTTCGAATCTTCTATCGCACGCGCAAAGGCACTTCCTTTTCGAAGGAAGTGCCTTTTTTCGTAACGGGTACCGAAGAATGCCTTTCTCAAGGGAAGGGCTGAATTTCGGCAGCGAAGAACCGGAGAATTCCGTTCGTAAGAAGAACGACTGATTTTACATAGGATTGGGCGATAGCAGATGAAATATGAAGTTACACAGGAAATGAAGGAACAGCTGAAGAGGGAAGTCCCGTCTCTGAAGCGGGAGATCCGGGTTCTGTACAAGAAACTGGATGAGAAGTTCGGCCTGAACGGAGCTGCCCTTCCGGTGACCTTCGGCTATGAGACGGATATGATCGGCGCCTATGCGCCCGGGGGAAAAACGGTGCCGGAGCATTTTCACTTCTCGCTGCTGTTCATGGGATATCTTCACGGCAATCATCTGCACCGGGAGGACAAGGTCGATATTTACCGTCATGAATACGCGCATTATATGCAGCATCACATTGCTATTCCGAAGGAGCACACCTGGCAGAAGGGAGACCATGGGAGTGCCTGGAAGTATTGCTGTTCTCTGGTAGGGGCGGCACCGAATGCCTCGTACCGTCTGGGACAGGGGCAGGAAAAACACGATTACGGGAAGGCATTGACGAATCCGTGGGCCGATCCGCACTACGCGCTGAAGGATCAGAGAAAGCGCGAGAAGGAGTACAGGGACAGCCGGAACCGGATCGTTCAGTACAGCATCGGCGACAGGGTGCAGCACCCGAAGTTCGGCGAGGGATGTGTGCTGGATCTGGAACAGACGGACAGCGCCGTCCGGCTTACGATCGACTTTTCCGGATCGGTGAAAAAGATCGATCAGAAGTGGCTTCTGAAATCCTCCTATACTTTACAAGGGCGATAACTTTCGTTAAGATGGTAATAAGTATTGCTGTTCTGTGGGGGGGGCGGCAGAAGAAATTGCCAATATAGGGGGAAGTTTATATGAATCAGGAGAAGGAACCGCTCGTTAAGTTTCGAATTATTTTGCAGCATGTCGTTCGATGGATCGAAATGTGTCTGTCAGCATTTATCGCGTTTGCGGTCATCGTGATGTTCGTCCGAGTGGTACTGGCCCGTACCGGATCGATCTTCAGCGGGGACGTCACGGTAACGCATATACTGACCTACGGCATGAACCTGGCCGTAGGTGTCGAGTTTGCGCGAATGCTGTATCATCATTCACTGAACGCGGTCATTGAAGTCGTTATCTTCGCAACGGCCCGGCAAATGGTAGTCGAACATCTGGATCCGTATGCTACGCTGTTGAATGTGGCGGCGCTGGCTGGACTGTTTTTTATCCAGAAGTTCCTTTTGAAGCCGAAGACGGTCGCAGTCAAAGCGGATGAATCGGAGCCGGCTGTAGAATTCAAGAAACTGAAATGTGATGAGGAAGAGGTAGTAGAAGCGGAGAAAAAATCAGAATAAGGATCAGGGAACTTTGTTGAAACCCGATCAGACATAACGAAAAGTAACCGAACGGCAGCATCCGGTCACCCGGGTGCTGCTTTTGGGTATTAAAGGTATTGGCTGGTATCGCCTGGTATAGACGGGTATCGGCGGTGATGCGCGTTGTTGCTGTAGATCCGATTGGCTGCACACAGGAAAGGAGGACATCTCATGGAAGAAGTTTACGGATTCAGAGAAGCGGAAGAGAAGGCAGAATTGTTGAGACTGCTGAACGAAAGGCAGTATACACGATTGCGGCAGGCTGTTTCCGAAATGAACGAGGCGGATATTGCGTCGATCATGGATTCCATGGAAGACGAAGATTCACTGAAGATGTTCCGTATCCTGCCGAAATCACTGGCGGCGGACGTTTTTCCCCTGCTGGAAGTTGATGATCAGAAATACATCATCATGTCGCTGTCCGATAAGGAAGCATCGAATATCATCGATAACCTGATGGCCGATGATGCGACGGACCTTCTGGAGGAGATGCCGGCGAACGTTGTCAAGAAGATCCTGACGAATGCGCGGCCGGAAACGCGAAATGATATCAATCATCTACTGCGTTATCCGGATGATTCGGCGGGCAGCATCATGACCGTCGAGTATGTGGACCTTCGCGAGAATATGACGGTCAATGACGCGATCGAGAGGATCCGAAAGATCGGACTCGATTCGGAGACCGTCAATGTGTGTTATGTCCTCGACCAGCAGCGTGTACTGAAGGGAACCGTTGCGCTGCGTTATCTGCTGATCATGCCGCAGGAAGCGCTGATCGGCAAGATCATGAATGACAATGTCATCATGGTCAACACGATGACCGACCAGGAGGAAACGGCGCAGATGTTTCAGAAGTACGATTTTACCGTACTTCCCGTCGTGGATAATGAGGATCGTATGGTCGGCATCATCACCATCGATGATGTTGTCGATATCATGGAGGAAGAGGCAACCGAGGATATCGAGAAGATGGCCGCTATCATTCCGGGTGACAAGCCTTACCTGAAGGCCGGCATCTGGGAGACCTACAAGAAACGTATGCCGTGGCTTCTTCTGCTGATGATCTCGGCGACCTTCACCGGCGCGATCATTACAAAATATGAAAACGCGCTGGCTTCCTATGTGGTTCTGACCGCCTATATACCGATGCTGATGGATACCGGCGGTAATTCCGGATCGCAGGCCAGCGTTTCGATCATCCGTGGTCTGTCGCTGCAGGAGATACGGTTCTCCAATCTTCCGGAAGTCGTGTGGAAGGAGATCCGCGTGGCCGTCCTTTGCGGCGTGACACTGTCGGCTGCCAATTTCGCGAAGCTGATGCTCATCGATCACATTGCGGTAAACATCGCTCTGATCGTATGCCTGACACTGGTTCTCGTCATCTGCTTTGCCAAGATTATCGGCGCTATTCTGCCGATGGTAGCGGAGAAGATCGGCTTTGACCCGGCCGTCATGGCGAGCCCCTTGATCACAACGATCGTTGATGCTGTCTCACTGAGTATTTACTTTGCGATCGCGACGCGGATGCTGCACCTTGCATGACCGCTTCCGGCAAAACGTTTTTTCAAACGGCTGCGCACAGCGGCCGAAGATATGGTATACTGAAAGCAGTATTGACAGGAGGACTTTTATATGGGAAAGACATTCAAAAAAGTACTGGGCATTACGATCGGTGCCGTTGCCGCATGGACATTCGCGGTAAAACCGAGAATCTGGCACAAACCCGATCTCACGGAGATCAGAAGATATGATTACGCGCACAGAGGCTTCTTCAATCCGGAGAAAAAAATTCCGGAGAACAGCCTTCCGGCGGTTCGTTCCGCAATCGAACACGGCTATGGAATCGTTCTGGATGTGCGTCTCACAAGAGACGGTATTCCGGTCGTATTCCATGACAGCCGCCTTGCCCGCATGACCGGCCAGGAGGGAACGATCGAGAATACGATGCTTGCCGATCTGAAGGGCATGAAGCTCGGCGATACCGAAGAGACGATCCCAACCCTCGAAGAGGCTCTGAAGCTGATCGACGGACAGGTTCCGGTACTTCTGGATCTGCATGCGGAGAAGGGCAGCATCGACGCGCTCTGCGACCAGACCTGCGATGTGCTGGATTCGTACGAGGGAGTCTTTGCGATCCAGTCGATCGACCCGCGTGTCCTGAAATGGTATAAGGACCACAGAGACGAATATATCCGCGGCCAGAAGGTCAGCTTTGCGCACAGAAGCGGCAGCGGTATCAAGAGCCTTATCTGGGACTTCTTCTGCAGCAGCCTGCTGATGAACTTCATCGTTGGACCGGACTTCATCACGACCAATATCGATCATCGCCAGAATCCGAGCCTGTGGCTCTGCCGTCTGGTCTATCGTGTACCGAGAATGGACTGGATCGTCCGCACACTCGAGGATTACGAGCTCGTGAAGACCGATGGATCCACCGCGGTCTTCGAGGATATTGAACCGTAACCATAGATACATTCGTAAAAACATTTGCATAGAGAAAAACGCGCCGTCCGAGAGACAGCGCGTTTTTCCTTTCTATGTGGATCATGTCGTTCTCGTGTTTTCCGCGATCAGACAAGCTTCGCGTTCTCCGCGATATGCGGATTTCGCACTCTTCACGATCACACGAGCTTTGCGTTCTCTGCGATATGCGGATTTCGCACTCTTCACGATCACACGAGCTTCGCGTTCTCCGCGATCATGCCGCTCAGCACTTCGCGTACGGTCGAGCCCAGATGCTTCTGCTCGGGGCGGGAGAGCACGGTCGGATCGATCGGCGTACCGAATTCCAGAATGACATGAACCGGTTTCAGCCGCGGCAGATGTTTGTTCAGAATATCCGCGGTGTTGTTGATGGCAACCGGGATGATCGGGCAGCCGGAATTTGTGGCGATGCGGAAGCTGCCTTCGTGAAACTCAAGAAGCGGAAGCTCGGAATCCTGCTTGTTGCGGGTGCCTTCCGGGAAGATAAAAACGGATTTTCCGTCCTTGATATGTCCGATCGCTTCCTTCAGCATTCGCATGCCGTCCTTCAGATTGGTGCGGTCCAGGAACAACGCGGTGATCCATTTGAACCAGACACGGAAGATCGGGATCTTCTTCATGGAATCCTTGCCGACATAACCGGTGATGCCCGGCAGATAGATGTAGGTGACCAGAATATCGAAGATGCTGCGGTGATTGCCGATATACAGAACAGCCCGGTCCTTCGGAATATTTTCAAGGCCTTTTACGGTGATTTTTGTACCGGCGATCTTCAGGATGACGCCGAAGATCCATTTGATCATGACCGTTGCGGCCCTTGTGGGAATTTCCGGATTTTTCAGCCCGAGCAGGGCGAGGATTCCCATGACGGGCAGTGTCAGGACAAGATACAGAATAGCACAGATGACAGCTAAGATTGTACGTATCATCAATAACTCCTTCTCGTTGCGGATTGTAATAGTGACTGTGAATTTTGAACGGGGAGATTGTACGGATTTCAGTGCAATTTTCCCGCGCATCTGTTATTATATATTAGTATTGAGAAATCAGCAAGGAGCGAAGATGCCGGGGAGAACGGATGTGGAACTGAAATGTCGGGCAAAAATCAATTTAAGCCTTGATGTAACCGGAAGACGGGAAGACGGCTATCATCTGGTACGAATGGTTATGCAGATGCTGGAGCTTCATGATACGCTTCAGATCGAGAAGTCGGAGATCCCGGGGATCCGTCTGACAACGAATCGGCCGGGGCTCGTTGAGCCGCAGAATAATCTGGTGTATCGGGCTGCCGATATGCTGATGAAGGAAAAAGGTATTACAGAGGGGCTGGAGATCCGTCTGGAGAAAAGAATTCCCGCTGCGGCGGGGCTTGCCGGCGGCAGTTCCGATGCGGCTGCTGCTTTCCTGGGCGTCAATGAGATCTTTTCGCTTGGCTTTTCTGCGGAAGAGCTTTGTGAACGGGCTGTTAGGCTCGGAGCGGACATTCCCTACTGTATTATGGGCGGAACGATGCTGGCAGAGGGGATCGGCGAGAGACTGACCGCACTGCCGCCGATGCCGGAGTGCGTGATCGCACTGGCAAAACCGGATATTGATGTACCGACGCCATGGTGTTATAAGGAATTGGATAAGGCACCGATCACGGATCATCCCGATGTATCCGGCCAGATCGAGGCTTTGAAGGCACAAAATCTGGAAGGAATTGTAGAAAGATTCGAGAATGTACTTGAAAAGGTGACGATTTCGCGGTATCCTTTAATTCGAGAGATCAAGAATTACATGACGGAAAACGGAGCTGCAGGAACTCTGATGAGCGGAAGCGGCCCGACAGTTTTCGCGGTCTTCCGGGATAAAGAGCAAGCGGAAAATGCATGCAGGGGACTCAAGGAGTGCGGACTGGCGAAAGAAGTTTTTGTTACCAGACCGTATAGAAACAGGAGGGAAGATGCATGACAGAAGATAAACTTGCCAAGACAATGATGGAATTCCAGGATATGCCTCTTCGCGATGTCGTTTTTCGCACATTGCGCCGGGGAATTCTGCGAGGAGATCTGAAGCCGGGCGAGCGTCTGATGGAGATCCAGCTGGCAAACCGCCTGGGAGTAAGCCGCACACCGATCCGAGAAGCAATCCGGATGCTTGAGCACGAGGGACTGGTGAAAAACATCCCGCGTCGAGGCGCACAGGTCGCGAAGATCACCGAGAAGGATCTTCGAGATGTACTGGCAGTCAGAGAAGGCCTGGAAGTTATGGCCGTGAATTTCGCCTGTGAACACATTACCGAGGAAGAGCTTGCCGAGCTCAATGAAGCTTCCCGAAGATTTGAAGCGATCGTGAGAGCAAGTGATGAGCCGGATATCAGTGCGATGGCGGAAGCGGATGAACAGTTTCATGTAATTATTTATAAGGCGAGCGGCAATGACCGTCTGGTTCAGCTGATCAATAATCTGCGGGAACAGATGTACAGGTATCGCTTTGAATATCTCAAAGATACAGACAATCGTGACACGCTGATCCGTGAACATGACGGATTATGTGAGAGCCTGCGGAACCGCGATAAAGAGGTGGCCGGCAATTACATGAGACAGCATATTGAACGTCAGATGGTAAATATCCAGAGCATGCTCCAGTAACAATACCGGAGCACTCTGATACGGGGCATTAGCGCAGTTGGAAGCGCGCCACATTCGCATTGTGGAGGCCGTCGGTTCGAATCCGATATGCTCCATTTTCCGGGAAGCCAGATAAATAAAGGCTTCCCGGTATTTTTTTGTCTTGCTAGTAGTAGACATAATATCGGACAAAATGCGAATTTGATTCACGTTTGATTCACAAAGGAAAAATGGTTCACAGGGGGGATGAAAAAAAGTTCTCTGGATCGGCTAGCAGACCCGGCCTCCCCTAAAGTTTTCGCAATTTTATAAATGAAATATTTATACAATAAAATGAATATACAGTGTATAATTTGCATAAAAAGAATGTATAAAATCACTCCTCGGGATATGTATTTCTTCAAATGCCAAAAAACCTTGATTTTACGCCATTTCTGGCAAATTCAAGTATTCGTAAAACAAGAGTTTTCCGAATAGTTGACTTTGCGCTACACCCTATCCAGTAATAACCTTCAGTATTTGATAACGGACAGCTACGTCTTACAAAAAATTCCACCATTGAAGCCAAAATGTCGCAGCGATGTTGCAACGGCACTGCAACAAACTGCAACAACGACGGAATTATAACAGTGACCGATAAATAAATTCCGACACTGTTAGAGGTATTTTACTAAAAAATTCCACCATTGAAGCCAAAAATGTCGCAGCGATGTTGCAGAAATTTAGGGTGTTTGCAACAAATTCCGACGTATTTTCGACCTCGTTGCAACATTTTTTGAGGCAAGAATCCAGTGTTTATGCGGCTTTGCCGCGTTTCTTGTTGCAAATGTTGCAACCTATATGAGAAAAAAATTTTTTAAAAAATAAATATATATAGAGAGAGTAAGAAAAACCTGCAACATTTGCAACATTGCAACACGCAGCACACGAGCAGGATACAACTCCAGGGGAGAAGATCCCCGGTACCTGCAAGGGTATATTATCTCTGTGGCCTGGAGAGTTAAAGCACGCCAGCCATACACTGTGAGGCGCTACAGGGCTTATTTAGGCGTTGTAGACACTTAGACGAGCAATGCTGCATCCATGCCTTTTTGCGGCTTATTTAGCGCTATATAGCGCCCTCATAGCCGCAGCGCTTGTGGCAATAAAAGAAGGGAGGCAATCGGCATGGATCGTCTCCCCAAGAGTTTATATATTTTCTACGGTACCATGATTAGATCGGGCGTATTCTACCGATTGCTTCATAGATGCTATCTGCACTGCTTTTCATCATGCGGATGAATTCTAGATGCTCTTGCTCGTTAGCTGGTTTATAGTATCCTTTGGTTTCTCCATCGTGTGAACTACAGATCATATACCCGGCAAGGCGTTCATTATGAACCTGCTGGCGTAATGCTCTAATAGTCTTAAAGCCCAGGACAGAGCGAAGGCATTCGCCCTCCAGGGCGTTTTCCTTGCCTGTATCCAATAATTCGTATACCATCGGTACTGTTTTCGTTTTCATAATCTATCCCTCCATAATGACTGTGCAAAATGTGTAAATTCTATGTAAGAGTTTTACTATATGAGAAATAAGAAAAGTTACATACGAAATACACATTTTACACAGTTGACTGTTATCAATTAAAAGGTGTTCGTATTGCCTGGTAAAAATTGGAACTGGGAACATATCCCAGAACGACATTTCTAACTGTTCTGCCGTCGACTGTGGCCGTGCTGGCAAATATACCTTTGCTCCTAAGTTCTGCAAAGAAGTTGCCTTTGTTCTCTGCTCCATAGCCGTTATCATTGCACCAATCTTTGTAAAAATCGTAGATGGTACCTGCGGGGCTATTATGTTCTGACTTCTCCAATCGCTCAGAAATGAAGTTGCCTACCTTGTCCGAATCTTCCCTATATTTTCTTGTGGCATTCGTTACCGAATCTGGCGGCATTGCTCCGTCGGCATAATACTCGGCTAATCCATCCAGGCACCAATTAAGGATGCCAGTCATATTTGCTGGCTGCTTCAAGCGGTCCTTTAACGTTTTATCCTGTTCTTGTGGTTCAAAATGGCGATCGAATGTAATAACGTTCAGTCTGCCGGATGAAAACAAGGTATCGTCTGTAATGAGCGGTAAAAAGTTTGTGTTCATAAATAACTTGAAATGCGGCACAAACTGAAATTCTGATTGATGGAGGAATCGTGCCGTTATTTGGTCACGCCCAAGAAGGGACTTGAGCAAACCAACATCAAACATCATCCTTTTTGGCGGCTCGCTGGCACTTAAGAACCTACAGCCATTAAGCCGTGCTATATCTCCCGACGCTTGCCGGGTATCGTTATTCTGCTTCATGGCGAGCGTTTCGGGCTTTATGTTCATGGCGTAGCCATTGGTATTGCCCAACATATAGGAGATCGTTTCAACGAACGTTGACTTGCCGTTCCTTGTGGTCTGGCCGTAAAGTATGAAGGCCGTTTCTTCTCTGGTATCGCCAGTCAGTGAATAACCTATCATCCGTTGAAGGTAATGCATTTTGTCATAATCCCTAGACATTACTTCGAATATGAAATCCTCAAAGTCGTAACTGTCATAGTTTGGACCATTAAGATCTGGATCATATACAACGTTGCAAATCTTTGTTAGTAGCATGTCGGGAGAGTGTTCCAGTAATACAAAATAGTCGTTCTCCTCGAGCGTGCTTCTATGGAGATCAATAACGCCATTCTGCACGTTCAACAAGTATTGGTCTTTGTCGAGATCGTCAGCAGATATAAAATACTTGTCCCGGGCGTCCTCCAGCATTGTTTTTCTAAACCGAAGCTGTCCTAATTTCAGAACGTGTTTCAGATATTCGGTTCTCTGGCGCTCGTCTTGGATGGTTGTGCTATAAACCATTAGAGCGTCTGCAAGTTCTTTGGCGTGCCTGGATGCAACCATGCCTCCGTTATCTTGCTCCCAGATCTTGCCAGTATAACAGTACCATTCTCTGGCTGTAACGTTCCATCTAACCGAATCCTTGAAGAGATCGGCAAAAAGTTCTCCGTTTCCTTTATCATCCCATTTGTATTTGGTTTCTGGCTGTATCGCCTGGAGCCTTGTAACCAGATCAGCATTGTATGAAGCAACACGTACTGGCTCCGTCTGGAAGCGCTCAATAGCTGGAAATACTTCCCTTTTCAATCTGGCCTCATCAATAGGAGGCTTGCACATTTCCATGTTTGCCCGGATCACAGTGGACTTCACTATATCGCTCGGGACGCCATCAGCTTTAAGCTTGCCAATGAGATGCACTAAGTAATTTACTCTGTGATGGTCGACCGTCCGTATACCATTCTGTGAGGCGCTAGGAGGCTCATACAGGGCGTTGTTCTCTGACTGCGTTTCCGTGTCTGGGACATTCGGGAAAGCGTCTAAAAACTCTTGCTGCGTGTATCTGCGGTCTGGATCGAAGTGGATAACTTCAACTTTGATTGGCTCCGTTTTTTGGTGGAGGAATCCGGGAAGCCTCATTACCCGGCTCTCGTTAATAATTGAGGGATCACTTCCAAAGAAGGAAATAAGCCTGGACTGTATTTCTCGGAAATTGTCAATATTTCCATCTATGAGGAGCCAGTAAGTATGGAGGCTCTTCTTGGTTCGAACGACCATTGACGGAGGAATAGGAGACTTGTTAATTAGTTCGATTTGCTCCTCCATCGGGAGATCGTCAATCTCCATAAATTGTGCGAGTGCCTTCCCTGCTGCTTTAACTTCTTTGTCGTTCTGGCCTCCTCCATTGACTACATAGAAGATACCATAGCCCTTGTCGTTTAGTTCATTCAAGGTTGGAACGATGCTCTGATAGTTGCTCATAGCAACTTGAAGGTTTTTAGCAGGCATGGTTTTATCCTTGTCTGGGAAGCATCGAAGATACAAAGTATCATTAGGAGAGTGCACGCCATTTTGTCTGGCATCTTCAACAGAGCGTACAAGTGGAATGTAGTAACCGAAAATGTATGTAAGCGCTGCGAGTTGCCAAAGGTACGCAAGGACGATGGTTTACATACCTTTACTATAGAAGAAACGCAGCGATTCATAAATGAGGCGTTGCACGTTGAATACAGCTTTGTTCACAAAGGCCATACACGAACACTTAAGGCAACAGGCCAGGAATATACTGTCCCCGATTATATAGAGCGCTCCAGAGTTTCCCTCCAGTTTGTAGCATTGTTTAACGTGTTGCTCTATGGAGGAATGAGAAGAGGGGAAGTAATAGCGCTCAAGTGGAAGGACATAGACTTTGATAACCACCAGATCGACATTAACAAATCAGCTTCAAAAACAAAGGCGGCAGGTCAAATCATTAAAGAGCCAAAGACAAGGGCAGGTTATAGGAAGGTAACTCTCCCCGGATCGTGCTTCGATCTGCTTCGATCCTGGAAGATGGAACAAAAGGCGCTCTCGCTGAAGCTGGGTACCTATTGGAAGGGCAACAGACGAGATTTTGATGAAAACTTTGTTTTTATCAAGGTTTTTATCAAGGATGATGGATCCTGTATGAATTTAGATACACCCAGTCACAAATTCCGGGAGATCTGCTATAATTACAATCGATATTGTGACGAACAGAGCAAACCAGAGAAGAAACTTCCAGAGATAAGACTTCACGATTTGAGGCACACAAACGCAACGATGCTTATTACTAAGCATGTAGATATTCGAACTGTAGCAAACCGACTAGGGCATTCCAGGACGTCGGTAACGCTCGATGTATATTCTGAGGCGCTGGAATCAGCAGACCGGGAGGCGTCAGATACATTAGAGAAGCTATTTCGGCAAGCGTGAATTTGATTCACATTTGATTCACAAATTTGCGAAAAACGCCCTTTTTATAGCGGATGTTAGCGGAAACTAACACCCGAGAAAGCCAGTAATAGCAAGGGTTTGCGGACATTGGCAGAAATGAAGGAACGCTTTCGCATTGTGGAGGCCGTCGGTTCGAATCCGATATGCTCCATTTTCCGGGAAGCCTGATAAACGCTTCCCGGTATTTTTTTGTCTCATACTCTGGTACTGACGGAGAGAATTTATTATAATGATTAAACGGGATGACATGCTGGAGCTTACGCGGAGAATGACCCCGTCGCGAAGCTGCTTTACCAGGATCGCCGGCTGTTACTTTGACGGTGACGGCTTCGTTGACGAAACCTTCAATGTGAACTTTTTGAAATTGTCGGGCAGCGACAAGGCGAAAAACCTTGCAATCGCCAAGGAGATTCCTTTTGCCGGGACGAATGATCAATTGAAGGAGTACCATTTCGCTGCCGGTGCGGACAGACCGGGCGGTCCGGAGCAGCTCCTTCGGGGCATCAGGGAATGCGGGCTGAAGAATGACCTTCTGATGGAAGTCCTTTACGAGCAGCTTGCGGGCAACTACCGTTCGGAGGGTGAAGGATACGGCTTTATCTTCCACGGGAGATATGATGTGCCGGCAAAGGCCAAAGACGGAGCACTGCTCGGTGAATCCGAGGAGGTCTATGAATTTATCATCTGCGCGGTTGGTCCGGCAGATTCGGAATACAATGCGGGAAGACCGGACTTCGGCTTTCTGTATCCCGCGTTCGCGGATCGCGGCGCAATGCTCGGGGGAATCGATATCTTCAACAGGAATCCGAACGAGCCTGCCGGAGAATTGATGGCGGAACTACTGGGACTTTCGCGGTGAGCGAAGGTACTATATAATAAGGCATGATACGATAAATATCGACGGATTCAGCATTCCGCCGCGGAAGAAAGGTAATATAGAAATGAGCAAAGCGTCAACACCGATCCAGGAAGCTATTAAGACCTGGAGAAAAGCAACGATCTATCGGCTGATCTGCATGTTTGCGTGGATCGGCCTCATTATTCCTGTGGCGGTGCTGTTTTATACCGGATCATGGGTGGCATGGCCGCTGGTCGCGGTATGGATTGCTGTTTTTATTCTGATTGTAAACAGTCTGCAGAAGCTGTCCTGGTACTGTCCGCACTGCGGCGGTGAGCTTCGGAAGGCGGTGGGTCCATCGTTTATCAACAGACCGGATCCGACCGTCCGCAAGTGTCCGCACTGCGGGAGAAAACTGACCACCTGGGACGAGACTGACAAATAATAGAAGCGGGAGGCTGATGACATGGAAAATGTAAAAGGAAATGCTGCAGAGAATTTACTTACGATCGAACTTTCCGGAAGGATCGATTCCGCAAATGCAGCGGATGCGGAAGCTGCGATTAAGGAGCTTACCGATGCGAATGCCGGAACGCCGGTCCTTATCGATGCCGAGAAGCTGGATTATATTTCCAGTGCCGGCCTGCGTGTGATCCTGCGGCTCAGAAAAGCCCATCCGGAACTGAAGATCGTGAATGCATCGTCGGATGTATATGAGGTTCTGGATATGACCGGCTTCACCGAGATGATGCCGGTGGAGAAGGCTTACCGACGGCTTTCGGTAGAAGGCTGCGAAAAGATCGGCGAGGGCTCTAACGGAGTGGTTTATCGTCTGGATCCCGACACGATCATCAAAGTATACAGGAATCCCGATTCCCTTCCGGATATTCACAGAGAACGTGAACTCGCGAGAAAGGCATTTGTTCTCGGTATTCCGACGGCGATCCCGTACGATGTTGTAAAAGTGGGAGACAGCTACGGTTCTGTATTTGAACTTCTCAACGCAAAATCCTTCGCGAAACTGATTCTGGCGGAGCCGGAGAATCTGGATCATTATATGGATCTTTTCGTCGACCTTCTGAAGAAGATCCACAACACCGTTGTCGAGCCGGGTGTTATGCCGAAGAGCAGAGAGGTCGCTCTGGACTGGATCGATTACCTGAAGGGATACCTGCCGGATGAACAGTATACGAAGATCCGTTCTCTGATCGAGGCGGTTCCGGATGATATGCATATGATGCACGGGGATTACCATATCAAGAATGTCATGATGCAGAACGGAGAAGTCCTGCTGATCGATATGGATACGCTTTCCACCGGCAATCCGGTCTTCGAATTTGCATCGATCTATCTGGCCTATGTCGGCTATGATGAGGGCCTGGATGATGAGGCGATTGGCTTCCTCGGTATCCCGGAGAAGACCTGCCGCCTGATCTGGAAGAAGACGGTAAGCCGTTATCTGGGTACGGAGGATCCGGAGAAGATCGCCGAGCTGGAGAGAAAAGCCATGATCGTCGGTTATGTACGTATGCTCAGAAGATCGCTCAAGCGCCAGAAGGGCACGGAAGAGGGCGAGAGAAGGATCGCTTATTGCAGAAAACATCTGGATGAGATCGTACCGCTGGTGGATTCTCTTGTAATCGACAGAGCGGAAGTCTGATCGCAGGATTTGACGCAGATGGACCTGAAAAACAAAATAACACCTTGCCTGCAACAGGGATTGAACAGCCGCCGCGGAGTGAAAACTTCGCGGCGATTGTTGTTTTTTCTTGAAAAAATGTGCAAATTTGATTAATATATAGTGCAGAATGTTTAATCGCAGATGAGGAGGAAATTCAAATCATGAGAATCGTGTATCAGGTAAATGAGACACCGCCATTTCGCAAAAACTTTGTGTATGCGCTCCAGCAGCTGCTTGCGATCATCGCCGCAACGCTTCTGGTTCCGACACTGGTCAATCTCGGCACCGGCGGCGCGACAGAAGTTACCATGAGTCAGCCGGCAGCTCTTTTCGGAGCCGGTATCGGTACACTCCTGTACGTACTTTGTACTAAGCGGAAGAGTCCGGTATTTCTGGGAAGTTCGTTCGCGTTTATTTCTCCGTTGATCGGTGCGGCATCCTTCGGCTATTTCGGAATCTTCCTGGGAGCTCTTTTCGCAGGCGGCGTATATGTCATTCTTGCAATCATCATCCATTTCGCCGGTACGAAGTGGGTCGATCGTCTGATGCCTCCGGTCATCATTGGACCGACGGTTTCCCTGATCGGACTGAGCCTTTGCGGATCCGCGATCAACAACCTGAACAATACGGCAGTCGGCGATTACAATCTGGTTGCGATCCTCGTTGGCCTCATTGCTTTCCTGGTAACGGTCATCGTTTCGGTAAAGGGCAATCAGTCCTTGAAGATGATTCCGTTCATCATCGGTATCCTCGCAGGTTATGCTGTTGCTACGATCTTTACCGCGATCGGTTTCGCGACAGGTATTGACTACCTGAAGATCATCGATTTCACAGCACTTGTCGACAATTTCAAGGTCATTACGATCAACAGCTTCTTCAGCGTACCGCAGTTCACCTTCCTGGGTCTGTTCCAGCACGGAACGGACGCGCTCGGCGGCGCGGCAGGCGTGGCGCAGGTCGGACTGCTTTTCGCACCGGTCGCTCTTGTAGTTTTTGCCGAGCATATTGCCGATCATGAGAATCTGAGTTCCGTTATCGGCAAAAACCTGATCCATGATCCGGGTCTTGATCATACGCTGATGGGTGACGGCCTCGGCTCCATTCTCGGCTCCTTCTTTGGCGGCTGCCCGAATACGACCTATGGTGAGGCGATCGGCTGCGTGGCCATCACAGGCGATGCTTCCGTATCCACGATCATTCTGACTGCGATCCTCTGCATGATCGCGTCGTTCCTGTCACCGGTCGTTGCTTTTGTAAATACGATCCCGGTCTGCGTAGTCGGTGGTATCTGTATCGCACTGTACGGCTTCATTGCCGTCAGCGGTCTGCGTATGCTGCAGGTCGTTGACCTGTCCGACAACAAGAATCTGTTCGTAGTCAGCACGATCCTTGTTCTGGGCATCGGCGGACTTGTACTGGATTTCAAGGCAGTTCAGATCACCAGCATTGCGACTTCTCTGATTCTGGGTATCATCGTAAACCTCGTGCTTCGCGGCGGAAAAGCGGAAGTGGATGAGAATCTGTCCCAGTCGATCACGGAAGAAAAGGAAAAAAGAGAAAAACTCTTTTAATTGTAAATGAAAGAGTAGTATACTAGGGGAGTTGTTGCATTTATGTGCACAGCTCCCTTTCTGTTTGTTTCGCGTGAGAGGGAGTGGAAAGGGGAACGTTATGAAGCTTGCTGTTGTTTTTCCCGGGATCGGTTACCATGCTGACAAACCGCTCCTGTATTATACGAGGAAGCTGGCGGAACAGGCCGGCTATACCGTTCTCACGTTGAATTACGGAGACTTCGGACCGCTTGACGGAATTCGCGATGACATGGAGAAGAGGTACAAGGTATTTATGCGTGCCTGGGACAAGGCGGAACAGGCGCTGTATAATGTGGACTGGTCGGAACCGGATGATGTTCTCTTCATTTCCAAGAGCATCGGCACAACGGTAGCGGCAGCTTATGAAGACCGGCACTGCGTGGAGGCGCACCACATCTATTTCACACCGATCGAGCAGACCTTCGGCTTCATGCGTGATGAAAGCGGTATCGTTTTTCACGGGACAAAGGACGCGTGGGCGGAAACCGAGAGCATCCTGGAGGGATGCCGGCACAGGAACGTGCCGGTCTCGCTCGTTGACGGCGCGAATCATTCTCTGGAAACAGGTGATATCGATCAGGATGTCCGGAATCTTGAGAAGGTTATCGGACAGGCGGAGAAATATCTGCAATCGATCACCTGAGTGAGGTAATTGTATGACGATCTATACGATCCTGCGGATCAATGAAGCCGATTACGGCTGTGAAGAGCTTCCGGAAGGCGAGAAGGTGAAGGTGCGCGTTCTTCTGGACGATCCGGACGGTATGGAGAGAACGGTCCTTGCGGACGATGACGATCTGTATGAGAAAAAACTGAATCCCGGCAGCCGTGTTATCATCACCGGGGCCGGGACTCTTGAGGCTGCGCCGAAGAGGATCCTTCTGGCGGCGGTCAACGCGAAATATATTCATTCCAATCCTGCGGTCATGCTGCTGAAGGCGTATGCGGAACGTTTTTCCGTCTGCCCCGGCGACATTGCGATCGCGGAATATACGATCAACATGCAAAGGGAGCACATTCTGGCGGATCTGTATCAGAGAAGGCCGGATGTGCTTGCTTTTTCCTGTTATATCTGGAATATCGGCTATATCACCGACCTGATCAGAGAGTATCATCTGATCTGCCCGGAAACGGCCATCTGGGTCGGCGGTCCGGAGGTCAGCTTTGACGCGGAGGAGTTTTTGCGGGAGAATCCGGAAGTAACGGGCGTTATGGAAGGAGAAGGCGAAGAGACCTTTGCCCGCCTGACGGAAGCCTGGAACGGGAAGGGGCATAAGAGCCTCGATGAGACGAGAGGGATCACTGTTCGAACAAAGTCCGGGATCCGCAGGAACCCGCCATCCGCCCCGATGAATCTGGACGATCTGCCCTTTATTTATCGGGAAAAGTGGCTTGAACCCGATACGTTCAAAAATCGGATCATTTATTACGAAAGCAGCAGGGGATGTCCGTTTTCCTGCAGTTACTGTCTCTCTTCGATCGATAAGAGTGTACGTTTCCGAAGCCTCGATCTGGTGCTTCCGGAGCTGCAGTTTTTCCTGGACAGGAAGGTGCCGCAGGTCAAATTTGTCGATCGCACCTTCAATTGCGGGCACGAGCACGCGGCGGCGATCTGGACATATCTTCGGGATCATGACAACGGTGTCACGAACTTCCATTTCGAGATCGCGGCCGACCTGCTCTTGGACGCGGAGATCGATCTTCTGCAGGAACTCCGTCCCGGTCTGGTACAGCTTGAGATCGGCGTCCAGTCGACCAACCTGCAGACACTCGGGGAGATCGAGCGGTCGCAGAGTCTGACGCACCTGAAAAGCGTCGTGGAACGGATCCATGCGGGCAAAAACATCCACCAGCATCTTGATCTGATCGCCGGACTTCCCGAGGAAGATCTGGCAAGCTTTATCCGTTCTTTCAATGACGTTTACGCGATGAAGCCGGATCAGCTGCAGATGGGATTCCTAAAGCTCCTGAAGGGCTCCTCGATGGCGAGACGCGCCCGTGAATTCGGGATCGTGACGAGCCCGTTTCCGCCCTATGAGGTCCTCTATACGAAGTGGCTTTCCTACGCGGATGTGCTGGAATTAAAGCGCGTAGAGAATGTGGTGGAGATCTATTACAACAGTTTCCAGTTCGCGGAGACGATGTGCCGTCTGGTCGGGGAGTTCGCGACGCCCTATGCGATGTATAAATGTCTGGCGGAGTTTGCCGCGGGCAGAGGGCTCGGCGAGGCGGGCAAGTCCAGGATGGAACGGTTTACGATCCTTCGTGATTTCATCAGGGCGCATGTGACGGATGCGGAAAAGCACCGCCTGTACGACGAATTGCTCCTTCTGGATCTGTATCTCCGGGAGAACAGCAAGAGCCGTCCGTCATGGGCACCGGATGCCGGCGAGGGCAAAAACGTTTTTCGCGCCTTTTATAACAGGGAGGCGGAGAAGCCCGTTCGTCTCGCGGCCTATGCGCCTGCGACCGCGCAGCAGCTCGGAAAGCAGACGCACGGTGAGGTCTTCCATACCGATATCTTCGGACGAGAGGATCCCGGAACAGAAACTGCCGGTGCCGGCGGGCCGGTCTACGTTGTCTTCAATTATAAGAAGAGAGATCCGCTGAACGGCAATGCGGAGATCATCTTCGTGGACGCGAATTGACGCTTCGGGACGAGTTTTTTACACAAATAAAAGGATTCTTAAAAAAGTCTTATAAATTCTGCGTTCGTTGCAAAGTACGGGCATGAATGTTAAAATAGTGAACTAGCAAAATGAGTATTTACAGCAAGGAGCTAGACATATGAGCAAAAGCATCTGGGAAAAATCGGATATGCAGAAGCTGAATGCTTTCTGCGAAGATTATAGAAAGTTTTTATCTGCGCACAAGACCGAGCGCGAGAATGTCTCCGGTATGATCGAGGGCCTCAAAAAGGCCGGCGCGATCTCGCTTGCGGAGGCAGCCTCCCGCGGCAGCCGTCCGGCGGCGGGCGAACTGATCTATGCGGATATGATGAAGAAGTCGCTGATTATCTTCCGCATCGGCAGAAGACCGATGAGCGAGGGCGTCCGGTTCCTCGGCGCGCACATCGATTCGCCGCGTCTGGACCTGAAGCAGAATCCGCTCTACGAAGACACGGATCTTGCCATGCTTGAGACGCATTATTACGGCGGCATCAAGAAATATCAGTGGGTGACGCTTCCGATGGCGCTGCACGGCGTGGTAGCGAAGAAGGACGGCACCGTTCTTGACATCTGTGTGGGCGAGGATCCATCCGATCCGGTATTCGGAGTCAGTGATCTGCTGATCCATCTGTCCGCAAAGCAGATGGAGAAGGCCGCGAGTACCGTTGTGGAAGGCGAGAATCTCAACATTCTCATCGGCAGCAGGCCGCTTGAGGGGGAGGAGAAGAATGCCTGCAAGGCCAATATCCTCGCGATCCTTAAGGAAAAATACGGCATCGAGGAGGCGGATTTCGTTTCCGCGGAGATCGAAGTCGTTCCGGCCGGCGAAGCGAGAGATTACGGCTTTGACCGCAGCATGATCATGGGATACGGACAGGATGACAGAGTCTGCGCTTACCCGTCCTATCGCGCGATCCTTGAAGTGACCGATCCGGAGTATACATCAATCTGCCTTCTGACAGATAAGGAGGAGATCGGCAGCGTCGGCGCGACCGGCATGCACTCCCGTTTCTTCGAGAATGCGTTGGCTGAGGTGATGAATCTCTGCGGCTGCTACAGTGAACTGGAGCTTCGTCGTGTGCTGACCCGCACGAAGGTGCTTTCCTCCGATGTAAGCGCAGCCTTCGATCCGAATTATCCGGAGGTGATGGAGAAAAACAACTGTGCATATCTCGGCAAAGGTCCGGTATTCAATAAATATACAGGATCCCGCGGCAAAAGCGGCTCCAACGATGCAAACGCGGAGTATATCGCTTTCCTTCGAAAGCTCCTTGATGACGCGGACATCCGGTTCCAGACTTCGGAACTGGGCAAGGTCGATCAGGGCGGCGGCGGCACGATCGCTTACATCCTGGCAAACCTCGGCATGGAAGTCATCGACTGCGGTGTTGCCGTACTGAATATGCACGCGCCGTGGGAGATCACCAGCAAGGCGGATATCTACGAGGCCTTCCTTGCCTATGAGGCTTTTCTTCGGTAAGGAGCGATAACGATGGGTGAGAGACTGACAAGAAGCGATATCGAGAAGATGCAGGCGGAGATCGACCGTCTGAAGATGCATGATCTTCCCCGTGTCAGGGAGGAGATCAAAGAAGCGAGAGCGCAGGGTGACCTGAGCGAAAACTATGAATACTATGCGGCCAGAAGAGCCAAGGGAGAGATGGACGGCAGGGTCCGCTATCTGACCAACCTGATCAAAAATGCCGTTATCCTGGAGGATAATTCGGCATCCGATGAGGTCGGGATCAACAAGTGGGTCACGATCCGTTTCCCGGAGGACGGCTCTACGGAGCGCTACAAGCTTGTCACATCGGTCCGTGCCAACTCCATCGAGAACCGGATCGAGGAGCAGTCGCCGCTGGCGAAGGCTCTGAAGGGACATCACGTCGGTGACCGCGTACACGTACGCGTCAACGAGGACATCAGCTACGATGTGATCGTTGAGAAGATCGAAAATACGGGAGAAGAAGCGAGCGATACGATCAAGCGATTCTGAACCGTTTTTAAGGAGGCATATCAATTTATGAATACAAATCTGTCAGACAGACCGAAACGGCCGATCATTTTCTATTACATCATCGGCCTGATCGTTCTTCTACTCATCAACTTCATGCTGGTTCCGCAGATGAACGCGGCGAAGATCGAGAAGTCGACCTACGGCCAGTTCCTGGAAATGCTCGAAGCCGGCGAAGTGGACAAGGTAGAAGTGGACTCTTCGGAGGATGTTATCAACTGGACGGACAAGGACGGACAGCAGTACCGCTGCGGTCAGATGAATGACTATAAACTGGTCGATCGTCTGGAAGAAGCCAATATCACCGATTACGAGTCACCGATCATCGAACAGATGTCACCGGTCCTCAGCTTCATTCTGAGCTGGGTCCTTCCGATCGCCGTGATCTATTTCCTCGGAACATTTCTGATGAGAGGAATGACGAAGCGGATGGGCGGCATGGGCGATGCGATGAGCTTCGGCAAGAGCAACGCCAAGGTCTATATCCATTCCGAGACCGGTATCAAGTTCAAGGATGTGGCAGGTGAAGAAGAGGCGAAGGAACTCCTGAAGGAGATCGTCGACTTCCTTCACAACCCCGCGAAATACACCGAGATCGGCGCGAAGATGCCGAAGGGAGCACTTCTCGTAGGACCTCCGGGAACCGGTAAAACGCTCCTTGCGAAGGCGGTCGCCGGTGAGGCGAACGTGCCGTTTTTCTCGATCTCCGGATCGGAATTCGTCGAGATGTTCGTCGGCATGGGTGCCGCGAAGGTTCGTGACCTCTTTAAGCAGGCCAACGAAAAGGCGCCGTGTATCGTCTTCATCGATGAGATCGATACGATCGGTAAGAAGCGTGACGGCGGCGGATTCTCCGGTAATGACGAGCGTGAGCAGACGCTGAACCAGCTCCTCGCGGAGATGGATGGCTTCGACGGCAAGAAGGGTGTAATCATTCTGGCGGCAACCAACCGTCCGGATTCCCTCGACCCGGCACTGCTTCGTCCGGGCCGTTTCGACCGCAGAATTCCGGTTGAACTTCCGGATCTCAAGGGAAGAGAGGATATTCTTCGTCTTCATGCCGCGAAGATCCGTGTATCCGACAACGTAGACTTTAACGCGATCGCGCGTGCGGCATCCGGTGCCAGCGGCGCGGAACTTGCCAACATGATCAATGAGGCTGCACTCCGGGCTGTTCGTGACGGACGGAAGTTCGTAACGCAGAATGACCTGATGGAGAGTGTAGAGGTCGTTATCGCCGGATACCAGAAGAAGAACAAGATCCTGACAACGAAGGAAAAACTGATCGTATCCTACCACGAGATCGGTCATGCGCTGGTCGCTGCGATGCAGACACATTCGGCGCCTGTCACAAAGATCACGATCATCCCCCGTACATCGGGAGCGCTCGGTTATACGATGCAGGTCGATGAGGGTGAACACAATCTGATGAGCAAGGAAGAGCTGGAGAACCGTCTGGCTACCCTGACGGGCGGCCGTGTCGCGGAAGATCTGGTCTTCCATTCGGTGACGACGGGTGCGTCCAATGATATTGAGCAGGCGACCAAGACAGCCCGCGCGATGATCACGCGCTTCGGTATGAGCGAACAGTTCGGCATGGTTGCGCTGGAGACGGTTACAAACAAATATCTGGGCGGCGATACATCACTGGCATGCTCTGAAGAAACGGCCGGAAAAGTCGATCAGATGGTTGTCGAGACCGTCGGAAATGCCTATAAAAAAGCGGAGTCGATCATAAGCGGGAATATGCCGAAGCTTCATGAACTGGCGAAATTCCTGTATGAGCAGGAGACGATCACCGGCGAGGAATTCATGGATATCCTGAACAGAAAGCCTGAACCCGCACCGGCACCGCAGACAGACGCACAGTAATACATAGATTTCCGAAGAAAAGAATGGGGAGGAACAAGGAATGAGTACAGAGAGCATGGAAAGCAGAATTTACGATCTCATGGACTGGGCGCGTATTGAGGCTGTCGTTTATGCGGAAGAGGACAAACCGGGAGAAATCCTGGGACCGCAGATCACCGATGACGGTATTCTGGTGCAGGCGTTTTTCCCGGATGAGGAGACCGCATCGGTAAAACTTGCGGACGGCAGGACGATCCCGATGGTTCTCGAGGACGAGGCGGGATATTTTGCGGTCATGCTTGACGGAAAAACGGTTCCGACCTATTCATTCGTGATCGGAGAAGGAAAAGAAGCACGCGAGGTAAAGGATCCGTATGCTTATCCGGGCAGAATCACGGAGCATGATGAGAAGCGCTTTGCGGCGGGCAACTGGAAAGAGGCCTACACGATCCTCGGCGCGCATGTCAGCGAAGTGAACGGAACGGTGGGCACCTACTTTGCCGTATGGGCACCGAACGCGATCCGCGTATCCGTTGTCGGCGATTTCAATAACTGGGACGGAAGAGTAAATCCGATGAACCGTCTGGACTCCGGCATCTATGAACTTTTCGTACCGGGCGTTACGGGCGGCGATCTGTACAAATATGAGCTGAAGCTGAAGACCGGTCTGGTATATCTGAAGACAGATCCCGCAGCTTCCGCCTATCAGCCGATGCCGCAGAACGCGTCGATCGTCGAGGAGACCGGTTATGCATGGACCGATGACGTCTGGATGGAGGCACGCGGTCAGGCACAGCAGAAGGATCAGCCGATCGCGATCTACGAAGTGCATCCGGGAACCTGGAAGAAGCATGAGGACGGTACCGACTACACCTATCGTGAACTGGCACCGCTTCTGGCTGACTATGTATCCGAAATGGGTTATACGCATGTAGAGCTGATGCCTGTCACAGAGTATCCGGACGACGCGTCCCTCGGCTATGCGCCGGGCGGCTTCTTCGCGCCGAGCTCCCGCTACGGAACGCCGGATGATTTCCGGGCGTTCGTCGACATCATGCATCAGGAGGGAATCAACGTTATTCTCGACTGGGTTCCGAATTATTTTGCCCCCGGTGATGAAGGACTTGCTTCCTTCGACGGAACCTGCCTCTATGAGCATCTCGATCCGCGTCAGGGTATCCATCCGGTCAAGGGAACGAAGATCTTCAACTACGGCAGAAAAGAAGTGGTCAGCTTCCTCCTTGCATCCGCGGAGATGTGGCTGAAGGAGTTCCACGCGGACGGTCTCCGTCTGAGTGATGTGGCTTCCATGGTCTACCTGGATTTCGGCAGAAAAACAGGCGAATGGGTCGCGAACATGTACGGCGGCAATGAAAATCTCGAGGCGATCCGGTTCCTGAAGGATCTCAACCGGATGATCCACAAGGATTTCCCGGGCGTTCTGACGATCGCCGAGGAGTCAACCGGCTTCCCGATGGTAACGGGCGATCCGGAAAAGGAAGGACTTGGCTTCGACTACAAATGGAACAACGGCTGCATGGATGATTTCATGAATTATATCCAGCTGGATCCGTATTTCCGCGGCGCGCATCAGGATGATCTGACGCTCAGCATGGTCTATAACTACAGCGAGAATTTCCTGCTCAGCATGTCCCACGAACTTCTGGGTGACGGCAGAAAATCGCTCTTCCGTCAGATGCCGAGTCTGAAACCGGAGCTGAAGGCCGCGAATCTCCGCCTGATGTACGCGTATATGATGATGCATCCGGGCAAGAAGCTGTTCTTCATGGGGCAGGATTTCGGCCAGAACGCGGATTGGGCATATGACCTCGCGATCAACAGAGGTGAGATTGAGAAAGTGGAGCAGGCAGGCATTGCCCGCATGAACAAGACACTGCTCAACCTGTACCAGGCTACGCCGGCACTCTATGAACTCGATGAGAAGTACGAGGGCTTTGAGTGGGTCAGTGATCTTGACTGGAAGCGCAACATGATCGTCTTCCTCAGAAAAGGAAGAAAGGAAGAAGATACGCTTCTGGTAGTATGCAACTTCTCCAACGTGGAATATGATAACTTCCGTGTCGGCGTACCGTTCCCGGGCAAATATAAAGAGATTTTCAACAGCGATTCCGCTGATTTCGGCGGCACGGGCGTAACAAATCCGAGAGTGAAGCTGAGTGCTGCGGTCGAGTGTGACGAGCGCAGGGATTCGATCAAGATCAAAGTTCCGCCGCTGGCTGTAGCGGCTTTCCGCTATACAGCTCTCGATCCGGAGAAGAAGACACCGGAGAAAAAGGCACCGGAAAAGAAAGCCCCGGAAAAGAAAGCCCCGGCGAAGGCGGTACCGGAAAAGAAAACGGCAGCGAAGAAGACGGCGGCGAAGTCAGCGGTAAAGAATTCCGTACCGAAGAAGGCCGAGGCTGCGGTGAAGGCGGCCGGATCTACGGTACAGAAGGCAGCCGGTGAGGCAGTGAAAGCAGCCGGATCCACGGTACAGAAGGCAGCCGGCGAGGCAGTGAAGAAAGTCGCGGGCGCAGCGAAGAAAACGACCGCGAAGGCGGCTTCTAAGACGGAGCCGGCAAAGAAAGCAACTGCAAAGAAAGCGACTGCAAAGAAAGCGGCGCCGAAGAAGGCAGCGCAGAAGAAAGGCACGAAATAATCGTTCATGGGTACGGATTTAGAAACCTCGGAATATCTGGATACAGTAAGTAACGTTCTGGTGGACTGGCTCAGAGGGGTCGGCAATACAGCCGTAAATTTCCTGATTAAATTGGGACTGGCTCTGCTGATCCTCTTCATCGTGATGAAGATCCTGAAGAAGTTCCTGAACTTCCTGAAAGCCAGGATGGAGAAGCGCAACGTGGATCCCGCGATCCGTATCTTTACGATCTCGCTGATCAAATATGCGGTCATCATCTTTATGGTCGTGGAGATCGTGCAGATGCTTGATATTGTCAAGGCTTCCTCGATTGCCGCTCTGATCGCATCCGCGGGCGTCGGCATCTCTCTGGCTATGCAGGGAACACTTTCCAACTTTGCAGGAGGCATCCTGCTCCTTGTCCTGCGTCCGTTCCGGATCGGCGACTACATCGTAGTTCCGAATTCGACTGCGGAGGGAACGGTGACAAAGATCGAGATGTACTATACGACGCTTCGTACGGTCGATAACGAATTTGTATCGATCCCCAATTCGGAATTGACGAATCATCAGGTGACCCGGTATGCCGAAGGAGAGCAGAGAAAGCTGATAAACAGAGTAACGATCGCCTACAGCGCCGATCTTCATCTCGCGAAGGAGATCCTTGGCCGGCTGATCCATGAGGACAAGAGATATCTGCGGCTTCAGACCGTTTTTGTCGATGAGCTGGCAGACAGCGGTGTTGTTCTCGGATGCTCCGGCATGGTGCGGGCCGATCAGTACCGGATCATCAGCTGGGAGATGAACGAGCGGATCAAACTCGCCTTTGATGAAGCCGGAATCGAGATTCCGTTTAATCAGATGGATGTACATATTATCCCGGAGTCAAAAAACGGGGAAAAAGAATAAAAAAACTGGCAGAAACCGCTAAAAATGCGGATTTTACTTGCATTTGCGTATAGCCGGTGGTACAGTGTTACTGTTAATTGATAAACCAGAGTGGAAGTGGGCTTTGAAAAAAGCCCACTTTTATTTGTGCCAAAGGAGTATGTGAATGAGCAGAAGCGATGCGATCGAACAGAGAGCGGAAAGCCTGCTGCAGCCGATCCTGGATGAACTGAACTTTGAGCTTGTCGACGTGGAATACGTGCGGGAAGCCGGTACCTGGTACCTGCGCGCGTATTGCGACAAGGAGGGCGGTATCAATGTGGACGACTGCGAGGTGATAAGCCGCGCATTTGGTGAGAAGCTGGATGAAGAAGATTTTATTGAAGATTCTTACATCCTCGAGGTCAGTTCGCCGGGACTCGGACGTCCGTTGAAGAAGGAGCGCGACTATGTGCGCGCGAAAGGACAGCGTCTGGAGATCCGGACTTTCCGGTCGATAAACAGGGAAAAGGAATTTTACGGAGTACTGAAGGACTGGAACAAGGAAACTGTCACGATCACCGACGATAACGGTGCCGATCAGGTCTTCGAGAGAAGTAATATCGCGCTGATCCGTATGGCTTTTGATTTCTAACCGGAAGAAAACCGGATAAACAGCAGGAGGAAAAATGAAAAAAACAGGTAAGAAAGACCAGACATTAGAAGACCAGAGAGAGCTGATCGAGGCCCTCAACATCCTCGAGAAAGAGAAAAATATTCCGAAGACCGTTCTGCTTGAGGCGATTCAGCAGTCACTTCTTCAGGCATACAAGAACCAGTACGGCAAAGCCGACAACGTAACCGTTACGATCGATCCGGAGACGGGCGAACATCACATCGTGGCGGCAAAGACCGTCGTTGAGGAAGTGGAAGATCCGGCGACCGAGATGAGCCTTACAGAGGCGCTGAAGTTCGGCGGCTCCTACGAAGTGGGCGATATCGTCAATCAGGAGATCGAATCCAAGGGATTCGGCCGCATCGCCACCCAGAACGCGAAGAATGTCATTCTTCAGAAGATCCGCGAGGAGGAGAGAAAATCTCTCTTCAATCAGTACTTTGAGAAAGAACACGATGTCGTTACCGGTGTCGTTCAGCGCTATGTCGGACGCAACGTCAGCGTTAATCTCGGTAAGGTGGACGCTCTTCTGACAGAGAACGAGATGGTTCGAGGCGAGACCCTCCGCCCGACAGAACGTGTCAAGGTATATGTTCTGGAGGTTAAAGATACACCGAAGGGACCGAAGATCACCGTGTCCCGCACACATCCGGAACTCGTAAAGCGTCTCTTCGAGGAAGAGGTTGCCGAGATCCGCGAGGGCATTATTGAGATCAAGGCGATCGCCCGTGAGGCAGGTTCCAGAACCAAGATCGCCGTATGGAGCAATGACCCGGATGTTGACGCGGTCGGCGCATGCGTCGGTGTCAACGGCTCCCGTGTCAATACGATCGTCGATGAACTCGACGGCGAAAAGATCGACATCATTAACTGGGATGAGAACCAGGCATATCTCATTGAGAACGCGCTGTCTCCGGCCAAGGTTATTTCCGTTCTGGCTGATCCGGATGAGAAGACCGCTCTGGTCATCGTTCCGGACTATCAGCTCTCCCTTGCCATCGGTAAAGAAGGACAGAACGCACGCCTTGCCGCTCATCTGACACAGTTCAAGATTGACATCAAGAGCGAATCCCAGGCAAGAGAAGAAGGCATCTTCGATGAGTATGAGAATTACGAAGAGGATGAGGAGTACGACGAAGAAGAGTACGAAGAGGCTCCGGCTGATTCCGAGGAATATTCTGATGCTGAGGCTGATCCGGAAGAGAACGCAGAAGATGCTGCGGAAGAGACTTCTTCCGAGGAATAATACGGAAAGGACAGCGTTTTGAGTACAGGAAACAAGATACCGATGCGCACATGCGTCGGCTGCCGTGAGCAGAAGGCCAAAAAGGAACTGATCCGTGTCCTTCGTACGCCGGAAGGTGAGATCGTGCTGGACAGCACGGGAAGGAAAAACGGACGCGGCGCATATATCTGCGGCAAGGCTGCATGCCTCGCGAAAGCGAGAAAGACAAGAGGTCTGGAGAGATCCCTCGGTGTGCAGATCCCGGAGGAGGTATACGACAGACTGGAAAAGGAGATGCTTGAGATTGAACAGTAAGAAAGCAATGTCATTCATTTCCCTGGCAATGAAAGCGGGAAGGATCGTCTCCGGAGAATTTGCGTCGGAAAAGGCGATCAAAAGCGGCGAGGCCGCGCTCGTTATCCTGTCGGAAGACGCTTCCGCCAATACAGAGAAGAAGTTTTCGAACATGGCTTCATGGAATGAAGTCCCGATGATCCGTTTTTTATCAAAAACGGAACTCGGGCGGCTGATGGGCAGGGGCGACAGATCCTGTGCCGTCGTGATCGACGAAAACTTCGCCGCACAGATCAGGAAGAACTTAGAAGAACCGCATGAAGAAAGGCCGGTGTAAATATTGACGAAAATGAGACTCCATGAACTTTCCAAAGAATTGAATGTTGATTCCAAGAAAGTGATTGACTATTTAAATGATAAAGGAATAGAGGTGAAAAACCACATGAGCACACTGGATTCAGACCAGGAGGCTATGGTCCGCAAGGCCTTTGCCGCAAAAGAAGAAAAAGCAGAGGCACCGAAGGCAGCAAAGCCGGAGGCTGCTGCTGAGGGTCAGGAAGCTCCGAAGAAGAAGAAAAGGCTGATCGCCGTTTTTCATCCTCAGAACGCGACAAGTAAAGAAGGCAAGAACTTCCGCCAGGGGGCGAATCAGTCGTCCAGATCCGGCAGACCGTCCGCACAGGGCAGAGCTGCGCAGGGCGGCGAGAAGGCTCCGGTAAAGCGTGAAGAGAGAAAAACTCCGCTTGTAAAGGTACCGAGACCGCATCCGGCGGTACGCTCGGTCGAGCCGGTACATACCGCACCGAAGACCGCAGAGACACCGAAGCCGGTACAGGCAGAAGCACCGAAGACCGTTCCGGCAGCGGAAGCACCGAAGCCGGTTCAGGAGACCGCACCGAAAGCCGCACCGGCAGCAGAAGCATCGAAGCCGGTACAGGAGGCTGCACCGAAGACCGTACAGGCAGAGGCAGTAAAGCGGGTACAGGAAACTGCACCGAAGGCTGCACAGGCAGAGGCTCCGAAGACTGCGGAAGCACCGAAAGCCGCGCAGGCGGAAGCTCCGGCAGCAAGAACAGAGAACAGAGAGCGCACGGGCGACGGCTATCAGAGAAGAAGCTACGGCGACAGAGAAAACGGCGGCCAGAGACCGTACGGCGATCGCAGCAATAACGGTCAGAGATCGTACGGCGATCGCAATAACGGCCAGAGACCTTACGGCGACCGCAGCAATAACGGTCAGAGACCGTACGGCGACCGCAATAACGGCCAGAGACCGTACGGAGACCGCAGCAATAACGGCCAGAGACCTTACGGAGACCGCAGCAATAACGGCCAGAGACCTTACGGCGAGCAGAGACCGTACGGCGACCGTAATAACGGCCAGAGACCGTACGGCGACCGCAATAATAACGGTCAGAGGCCTTACGGCGACCGCGGCAACAACGGTCAGAGACCGTACGGCGACCGCAATAATAACGGTCAGAGACCATACGGCGACAGAAATAACCGTCCGGGCTACGGCGCACAGGGCGGACGTCCGGGCTTTGGCGGTCAGGGCGGAAATCGTCCGGGCTTCGGAAGCAGAACCGGTTTCGGCAGACAGCAGGATAAGGACAAGGACGAGGACGGGCCGAAGAAATTCGAGAGCCGCCGCAATAACCAGCACGCGGCACGTCCGGCTGCAGGCGGTGACATGGGTCTCAAGAAACCGACCCGTGATATCGGACACAGCAAGGACAAGGATAAGTCCAAGAATGATTTAAGAGAAAATAAATTCACCAACGACCGCAGCAACGGCGGAAACAGCCGCAGCCGCAATAACCAGCACGCTCTTCCGAAGGCTCTTCAGAGACCTGTACACAGAAAAGAGGAGAAGAAGGAAGAGAAGGTAACGGAGATCCAGATCCCGGAGAAGATGACGATCCGCGAGCTGGCTGAGAAGATGAAGATGCAGCCGTCCGTGATCGTAAAGGACCTCTTCATGAAGGGAGAGATCTTTACCGTAAACCAGGAGATCGACTATGACAAAGCGGAAGAGATCGCGATGACATATGATATTCTGGTAGAGAAGGAAGAAGTTGTCGATGTCATCGAAGAACTTCTGAAAGAGGACGAGGAAGATGAAGATACCATGGTATCCCGTCCGCCGGTAGTCTGTGTCATGGGTCATGTTGACCATGGTAAAACTTCCCTCCTGGATGCGATCCGTCATGCGCATGTTACCGACCGCGAGGCAGGCGGCATCACACAGAACATCGGCGCGTACGGTGTCAAGATCAACGGACGTAAGATCACCTTCCTTGATACACCGGGTCACGAAGCATTCACCGCGATGCGTATGCGCGGCGCGAACTCCACGGATATTGCCGTTCTGGTCGTTGCAGCGGACGACGGTGTTATGCCGCAGACGATCGAGGCAATCAACCATGCCAAGGCAGCAGGCGTTGAAGTCATCGTTGCCGTCAACAAGATCGATAAACCGGGCGCGAATGTCGACCGTGTAAAACAGGAACTTACCGAGTATGAACTCATCCCGACCGATTGGGGCGGCACGACCGAGTTCATTCCGGTTTCCGCAAAAACAAAGGAAGGTATCGACGATCTTCTCGAGACCATCCTGCTGACAGCCGATATTCTCGAGCTGAAAGCCAATCCGAACCGTAAAGCAAGAGCGCTTGTGCTTGAGGCAAAGCTGGATAAGGGTAAGGGCCCGGTTGCCAACATTCTGGTACAGAAGGGTACTCTCCATGTCGGCGATTACATTGCCTGCGGCGCTGCTTCCGGTAAGGTCCGCGCTATGATGGACGAGAACTCCAGAAGACTGAAAGAAGCCGGCCCGTCGACACCGGTCGAGGTACTCGGACTGAACGATGTACCGAACGCGGGAGAGATCCTCGTAGCGACCGATACCGACAAAGAGGCGAAGAGCTTCGCCGCGACCTTCATTTCGGAAAGCAAGAACAAGCTTCTGGAAGATACCAAATCCAGAATGTCGCTGGATGCTCTGTTCAGTGAGATCCAGACCGGCAATCTGAAGGAACTCAACCTGATCGTAAAAGCCGATGTACAGGGTTCCGTAGAGGCACTGAAGCAGTCTCTGCTGAAACTGTCGAACGAGGAAGTTGCCGTCAAGATCATTCACGGCGGTGTCGGCGCGATCAACGAATCGGATGTTACCCTGGCGGCGGCATCCTCCGCGATCATCATCGGATTCAATGTCCGTCCGGATGCGACGGCAAAATCGATGGCAGAACAGGAGAAGGTCGACATCCGTCTGTACCGCGTCATCTACCAGGCGATCGAGGATATCGAAGCAGCCATGAAGGGCATGCTCGACCCGATCTACGAGGAGAAGGTGATCGGCCATGCGGAGATCCGTCAGCTCTTCAAGGCTTCCGGTGTCGGAACCATTTCCGGATCTTACGTCACCGACGGTATGATCCAGAGAGGCTGCAAGGTTCGCATCTACCGCGAAGGCAAGCAGATCTTCGAGGGTGAGCTTGCGTCTCTGAAGAGATACAAGGACGACGTCAAGGAAGTAAAGGGCGGCTACGAGTGCGGTCTGGTATTCACCGACTTTGACGAGGTTCGCGAGCTCGATACCGTAGAGGCATACATCATGGTTGAGGTACCGCGTAAATAAGAGGTATAAGACATGAGAAAAAACAGTATAAAAAATACCAGGATCAATGAGGCTGTCCGCGAGGAACTCAGCACCATTATCCGCAGTGATGTAAAGGATCCGCGCATTGCCGTGATGACGTCCGTAACAAGCGCCGTTGTGGCACCGGATCTGAAGACCTGCCGCGTTTATATCAGCGTACTCGGTGATGACAAGGCCAAGGCGGATACGATGGCCGGTCTGAAGAGCTCGGAGGGCTACATCCGGCACATGCTTGCGCAGAGACTGAATCTGCGCAACACGCCGGAGCTGTCCTTCCGTCTGGACGAGTCCATCGAATACGGCGTGCGCATGTCGAAATTGATCGATGATGTAAGAGAACAGGATAAGAGAGGGCAGGATGAAGAATAAGATCGATGATTTCCTTGAGGGGGTAAAAACGGTTGCCATTGCCGGTCATGTGAATCCGGACGGAGACTGTGTCGGCTCCTGCCTCGGAACATATCTGTATCTTACCGGGAATTTTCCGGAGCTGGAAGTCAAGGTCTATATGGAACCGCCGCGAAGCGTTTTTTCCTATATCGGCGGCTTCGATGCCATCCGGTACGAAGTCGGTCCCGATGAGGGAGACGTCGACCTGTTCATTCTGCTGGACATCAGCAGTAAGGAACGGATCGGCGCGGCGAAGGAGCTCCTTCCGAGAGCGAAAAAAACGCTCTGCTTTGATCACCATGTGACAAACAGGGATTCCTATACCTGGATCATCAACCACCCGGAGGCAAGTTCGGCCAGCGAGGTCGTCTGGAACTTCTTCGACGAGGAGAAGATCTCGGAGAAATGCGCGGAGGCGCTCTATACGGGCATCGCGCATGATACCGGCGTTTTTCAGTATTCCTGCACCTCACCGAAGACGATGCGGATCGCTGCCGGTCTTATGGAAAAGGGCATTCCGTTTTCGAAGATCGTGGATGACACCTTCTACCAGAAGACCTATGTACAGAATCAGATCATGGGAAGAGCGCTCATGGAGAGCATTCTCATGTTCGACGGGCAGCTGATCGTCGGTTTTATCCGCCGGAAAGATATGGACTTTTACGGAGTGACGCCGAAGGATATGGACGGTATCGTCAGCCAGCTGCGCAATACAGCCGGTGTTGAGGTGTCTATATATATGTATGAACTGACCCCGAATACCTACAAGGTGAGCCTGCGCTCGAAGGAGCGCGTTGATGTGAGCAGAATTGCGCAGATCTTCGGAGGCGGCGGTCATGTGCGCGCGGCCGGCTGCACCATGCAGGGCACGCCGTACGACTGCATTAACAGCCTGACGGCTTATCTGGAGAAAGACCTGAAATGATTAACGGAGTTATCAATGTCCGCAAGGAGGCGGGTTATACATCATCCGATGTTGTAGCCCGCCTTCGCGGCATCGTGCATCAGAAAAAAATCGGTCATACAGGGACGCTCGACCCGGATGCGGTGGGCGTCCTTCCCGTATGTCTGGGAAGAGCCACGAAGCTGGTGGAGCATCTGACCGATGAGAGAAAAACATATGAAACCGTACTCCTTCTGGGCACGGTGACCGACACGGAGGATACGAGCGGAACGATTCTTTCGGAAAAGAACGTTACCTGTACCGAGGAGGAAGCGGCAGAAGCCGCGCTTTCCTTTATCGGAGAACAGATGCAGGTCCCGCCGATGTATTCGGCACTCAAAAAGGACGGGAAACGCCTGTATGAGCTGGCAAGAGAAGGCAAGGTCGTGGAGCGGGAAGCCCGGCCGGTGACTTTTTATGACATCGAGATCCTCAAGGTGGATCTTCCGCGGATGACGATCCGCGTGACCTGTTCCAGGGGAACCTACATTAGGACATTATGCCATGATATCGGTGAAAAGCTCGGCTGCGGCGGCTGCATGGAGCATCTGACGAGAACAAGGGTCGGACGTTTTTGTCTCGAAGAGGCCAGAACACTGGATGAGATCAAGACTCTGACCGATGAGGGACGCCTCCTCGAGATCCTCACCGCGCCGGACGATATGTTCCGCGAGCTTCCGAAGGCTGTTCTGAAGGAGGAGAAAAACTTCCTCGCATGGAATGGGAACCGACTTCTTCCGGAAAATTTCGAGATCCTGCCGGAGGAGATCGCGAAGGGTGAAGCGTTGAGCGAAGAGACGGCAGAGAGAGAGACGGCGAAGGGAGAGACAGCGAAGGGAGAGACAGTGCAGGGAGAACCGACGAAGGGAGAGACAGCGCAGGGAGAACCGGCGAAGGGAGTTCGCGTCTACGACAGCACGGGCGCGTTCGTCGCTCTGTACAAGACTGACGAAAAGCACGGCGATCTGAAGCCGGAGACTTTCTTCTATGATCCGGAGGATGCGCTGAGGAGCAGCCTGAAGCAGTAAAACTCCCGATCTGTGTCTTGATTCCTACTATTCATTAGAATTATTGCGGAATCCCGGAGGCAGACGGTAAAAATGACAGGGATCGTCCGTGCATCGGATCAGATGAGATCAGGTGATGGTGACGGTTCCGGGGAAACAACGGAGTTAGAGTTGGAATATATCAAAGACCTGACAAATTATGAATCGAAAGAAAAGTGTGTCGTGACGCTTGGCAAGTTCGACGGCGTCCATCGCGGACACCGCAAGCTGATCAGCCGTGTGCGGGCAATGGCCAGAAGGCAGAAATGCCGGGCAGCCGTTTTTACCTTTGATGTGGCGCCGCAGATCCGCCTCGGAGAGCGGAAGAAACAGATGCTGATGACCAATGCGGAGCGTTCCGCCTTCCTTCATGACTGCAGCATCGATCTGCTCGTGGAATGTCCCTTCACACCGGAGATCCGCGGGATGGAACCGGAACAATTCGTGACGGAGATATTATTGAAGAAGCTTCATGTGAGCGGCGTAGTGGCGGGAACCGACTACCGGTTCGGAAAGGATCGCGCGGGGACGGCGTTTTTCCTTCAGGAAATGGGAGAAAAATACGGATTCTCCGTGGAGATCATCGAAAAAGAGATGGACGGTGACCGCGAGATCAGCAGCACCTACATTCGAGAGGAACTCGCGGCCGGACATGTCGCGAAGGTACGGGAGCTTCTGGGCTATCCGTACTTTGTGACGGGAGAGGTCGTTCACGGCCGTCATCTGGGCCATTCGCTCGGCTTTCCGACGCTGAACCAGATCCCCGATCCTTCGAAGATGCTGCCGCCGAACGGCGTGTATTTTTCGCTGACCGAGGTTGCCGGAAAAACCTATCAGGGCATTTCCAATATCGGATATAAACCGACGGTCGGCAGTGAGGTACTCGGTATCGAGACGTACCTATTTGACTGCTCCCTCGACCTGTACGGACAGATGGCGAAGGTGGAACTTCTCGAATTCCGGAGGCCGGAGAAGAAATTTGCGGGAATTGATGAACTGAAAAACCAGATGGATGAAGATATTCAGGCAGCTGACCGCTATTTCTTGACTGTATGACTTTAGAGTGCTAAAATACTAACATACTACACAGGAGGTTGCATTCATGAGCAAGGATATCCATACCGAAGCTGTTGATCAGCTGTTTCAAGCAATTCTTACGCTGAAGAACATTGATGAGTGCTACACATTCTTCGAAGATGCCTGCACGATCAATGAGCTCATCTCGCTTTCACAGAGATTCGAAGTGGCGAAGATGCTCAGAGAGAAGAAGACATACCTGGATATTTCCAAGAAAACCGGCGCCTCCACCGCTACGATCAGCCGTGTAAACCGCTCCCTGACTTACGGGAATGACGGTTACGACATGGTGCTGAAGCGCATGGGTGAAGAGTGAAGTAATCGGAAATGAAAGAACCGCAGCTGCCCGGCACGAAACCGGTGGCTGCGGTTCTTTGCGTCCCGCGCAAAGCGCTGCGCGGGAGAGCCATTTTGTGCGCAAAGCACTGCGCGGGAGAGAGATGCAAAATGACTCCCAACGCAAAGACGCTCTCGCTCTACTCAGCTCGCAGCGGCACATAATGCACCAAAAGACGGTGCATAAGTGCCGGCGGCTTCATAAGCTTTGCTTATTGGGAGCCATTTTGTGCGCAGATCGTTGAGCAAGGGCTTGCAAAATGACTCCCAACGCAAAGACGCTCTCGCTCTACTCAGCTCGCAGCGGCACATAATGCACCAAAAGACGGTG
>Ga0326511_10000095_pt1 | contig 65647 bp, 60 predicted proteins | sample 0_2496_0518_D_FD_203701 | JGI IMG/M metagenome (GOLD analysis project Ga0326511, IMG submission 203701) | Bovine rumen microbial communities from UC Davis, California, United States - 0_2496_0518 | ecosystem: Host-associated > Mammals > Digestive system > Stomach > Rumen | place: USA...
CGGCGCTCTCGTTCTTGATGAACTCGCGCCCCATGATCATCTCCAGGGCCAGGAGGAAGAGCACGAAGGCTCCGGCCACGGCGAAGGAGGCGATGTCGATGCCGAAGAGGTTGAGCAGCGCCTCGCCGGCGAAGAAGAAGGCCACGAAGAGTCCCAGGGCCACGCCCGTGGCCTGCAGGGGTTTGATGTGTTTTCCGCTGTCCTCCATGCCGATGAAGATGGGAATGGAGCCTGTGATGTCGATGATGGCGAACATGACGATGAACGCGCTGAGGATCTCGACGATGTCTATTTGATGTATAATTTCAAGCATGACAATTATTTATGTTCCTTGAAAGGGTTGTTTGCAAATTGCAAAGATACGAAAAAAAATTAAAATGGTTTTGCCATGTCGGGCAAGTTTCGTATTTTTGCAGTTCATTTTGTTATGATAACATACAAGAAATACATATTAGACAACGGTTTGACCGTAGTGACGCACGAGGCGTGGGACACGCCGCTGGCGACAGTGAATGTGCTGTACAGCGTCGGCGCCAGGGACGAGGACCCGTCGCGGACGGGATTCGCCCATCTGTTTGAACACCTGATGTTCGGCGGCACGGAGCGGGTGCCGGATTTCGACGCCGTGGTGTCGTCGCTCGGCGGGGAAAACAATGCGTTCACCAACAACGACTATACCAACTACTACATCACCGTGCCCGTCGACGGTCTGGAGACCAGCCTCATGCTGGAGGCCGACCGCATGGCCCACCTGGCCCTCAACGCCAAGGCCCTGAGCGTGCAGCAGAGGGTGGTGACGGAGGAGTACAACCAGCGCTACATGAACCAGCCCTACGGCGACATGTGGCTGCTGATGCGTCCGCTGTGCTACAAGGTGCACCCCTACCGCTGGCCGACCATCGGGGCGGACATACGCCATGTGGGCGAGGCCACGCTGGAGGATGTGCAGGCGTTCCACAGCCGCTACTACCGTCCGGCGAACGCCATCCTGGCGGTGGCGGCACCGATGGAGAGCGAACGGATCATAGGCCTTGTGGCAAAGGCCTGGGGCTGCGAAGCATGGAGCGTGGAGAGCGGTGAGCGGTGTTTTGCGTGCGAGCGCGAATACCCTGCCGAGCCGGAGCAGAGGGAGCCGAGAAGACTCGAGGTGGAGCGTGAGGTGCCGGCCACGGCGCTCTATATGGCCTGGCCCATGTGCGGACACTTCGGCAAGGACTTCAGGGCGTGCGACCTGGTGAGCGACGTGCTGGGCAACGGGACGTCGAGCCGTGTGTATGGCAATATCGTGCGTCCGGGCCGCCTGGTGTCGGAAGCCGACGTGTACATCAGCGGCGAGGCGGGTCCGGGACTGATGGTGATGAGCGCCAAGCTGCTGCCGGGCGTGGAGGTGGACGAAGTGGCCGAAGCCCTTCGCAAGGAGGCGCGGGCGCTGGTGGAAAGAGGCGTCGAGGAGGGTGAGCTGGAGAAGGTGCAGAACAAGTACGAGAGCACCTTCGTCTTCTCGCAGTACAAGGCGTCGGACCGGGCGATGAGTCTGTGTCACTACACCTGGCTGGGCAATACCGGCCTGGCCAACAGCGAGCCCGAAGCCTACCGGCGCATTTCGCCGGCCGACGTGCAGCGTGCCGCCCGCGAGGTGTTCCGCGACGAGCGGGAGAACATGCTGGTGATTAAAGGGAAATAAATCAAAAAAAGGATATGAAACTGATAGACGGACTGGTGGATGCCTTCTGGCGTGCAAGGAAATGGTTTGCGAAGGTGGACTATCGCGGACTGTTCAACCGCTGCATCAATGCCATCGGTGCCATAATGCACAGATTGCTCTTCGGGTGGCTGATACCCAAGCGCTACCGCAATCTGACCAAGAAGCAGATATTCGAGATTATCTTCAAGAGCGACACGCCGGCGGGCAAGCGTTTCGACGTGTGGCTGCTGGTGCTGATTGTGGCCAATATCGTGTTGCTGCTGGTGGACAGCCTGACGGGCACCACGTCGACCATGAACAGCCGTGCACACCTGTCTATATCGTACATCATTTTCAAGGTGTTGGAGTGGGCGTTCACCCTGCTGTTCACCTTCGAATACTACCTTCGAATCTACTGCCTGAAGCATCCCCGAAAGTATGTGCTTTCGTTTTGGGGAGTGATTGATTTTCTGAGCATCTTCCCGGCGTGGCTGAGCATCTTTGTGCCTGCCACCCAGGCACTGACGGTGCTGAGACTGCTGAGGGTGATGCGTATTTTCCGCATCTTCAAGCTGGAGCGTTTCCAGCTGGAGGCATTCCACCTGCTGAACGCCTTGCGCAACAGTGTGGTCAAGATATTGATATTTATGATGTTCATGCTGGTGGCGGCGGTGATACTGGGCACGCTGATGTACTCGTTCGAGAGCGGGGTGAACCCGGCCTTCAAGAGCATCCCGACGGGCATCTACTGGGCCGTGGTGACCATCACGACGGTGGGCTACGGCGATGTGGTGCCGGTGACGACGGGCGGCAGGTTCCTGGCAGTGATAGTGATGCTGCTCGGCTATTCCATCATAGCCGTGCCGACGGGTGTGGTGGCGGGAGAGACCATCATGGAATACAAACGTCCACGCAACCGTATGCGCAGGAACCCGTTGCAGGGCGAATACGAAGAAGACGAGGCAATAAAGAACTAGACGGAACAATGACCAAGGTACTGATATCCGACTGCACCCACGAGGTGCTTGAACAGCGGCTCCGCGAGGCTGGCATCGAAGTCAGCGTGGAACCGGGGCACGACTACGAGAGCCTCATCGCCGCCGCACAGGGATGCGACGGGCTGGTGGTGCGGAGCAAGGTGGTGGTGGACCGTGCGTTCATCGACCGTGTGCCTTCGCTGCGCTGCATCGGCAGGGTAGGGGCTGGCATGGAGACCATCGATGTGGAATACGCCGAGAGCAAGGGAATACGCTGCCTCAACAGTCCCGAGGGCAACCGCGATGCCGTGGGCGAGCATGCCGTGGGTCTGCTGTTGGCGTTGCTGAACAACATCGCCCGTGCCGACGCCGAGGTGCGTCGGGGATTGTGGCGTCGCGAAGAGAACCGTGGCTATGAGCTGGGGAACCTCACCGTGGGCATCATCGGCTACGGCAACATGGGTCACGCCTTTGCCCAAAGGCTCAGCGGGTTCGGCTGCCGTGTGGTGGCCTACGACAAATACAAGGCGCCGGAGGGCGTCGAGGCGGTGTCGCTCGAGGAACTGCAGGGGGTGGCCGACGTGGTCAGCTTCCATGTGCCGCTCACCGGCGAAACCCGCCATTACCTCGACGCCGGCTTCATTGCTTCCATGCGAAAGCCCTTCTTCCTGCTGAACACCTCGCGCGGGGCGGTGGTGGACACCGCCGCGTTGGCACAGGGTCTGGAGGAGGGCAAGGTGCGGGGTGCCGCGCTGGATGTGCTCGAATACGAGGATATGACCAAGGACGGCCTGGCCGATGCGCCGGAGCCGATGCAGTACCTTCTGCGGAGCGACCGTACGGTGCTTACGCCCCACGTGGCGGGATGGACTGTGGAATCGAAATATAAACTCGCCGCCGTGCTGGCGGACAAAATAATAGATGTGCTGAAATGATTATAGTGAAGAACAGTATCGTCTCCGACGACATTGCCGACTGCCGCTTCGGCTGCGACCTCGCCTGTTGCAAGGGCGCCTGCTGTGTCGACGGCGACAGCGGGGCACCCCTGCTGGAAGAGGAGGTGGCGAAGCTCGAAGCCGTGCTGCCCGATGCCCTGCCACGCATGACCGACGCCGGACGTGAGGCCGTGGCAAAGCAGGGCGTGGCTGTGCGCGACAAGGACGGCGACCTCGGCACCCCGCTCATCGACGGCGGGGCCTGCGCTTTCATCACCTACGGCGCCGACGGCTGTGCCCTCTGCGCCCTGCAGGGGTTGTACAAGCCTGTGTCGTGCCACCTGTACCCCATCCGCGTGGAGGACTACGGCGAGTTCACGGCGGTGAACTACCACCAGTGGGACATCTGCCGCTGCGCCAAAGGCAAGGGCGAACCCCTGTATGTGTACCTGAAAGAACCTCTCGCCCGCCGCTTCGGACAGGAGTGGTACGACGAATTAATTGAACAGATAAACTTGAGAAACAATGGATAAGAAAAAACGTGCCTGGATTTTTGTCCTGATAATGACCGCCATCGTCGTGGTCGACCAAATAGTGAAGATACTGGTGAAAACCAATATGCAGATTGGCGAAGACATACCGTTGATTGGCGAGTGGTGTCGCCTGCATTTCATAGAGAACGAGGGCTTTGCCTTTGGCGCAACGCTCGGGGGGACTGCGGGGAAGATCATCCTGACGCTCTTCCGCATGGTGGCCATAGGCGCCATTATCTGGTACCTCGTCCGCCTGATGAAAAAGGGAGACACCCGCACCTCGTTCCTGGCATGCATCTCGCTTATTCTGGCAGGAGCCGTCGGCAACCTCATCGACAGCTGCTTCTACGGAATCATCTTCAACGAAAGCTACTACGAACCCGCCGTTCTCTTCCCCCCCGAGGGAGGCTATGCGCCGCTGCTGCAAGGCAAGGTGGTGGACATGTTCTACTTTCCCCTGTTCGAATTCAACTGGCCAGACTGGATGCCACTCATCGGCGGCGAGCACTTCCTCTTCTTCAGCGCCATCTTCAATGTGGCCGATGCCGCCATCACAATTGGCGCAATTTGGCTTCTGATAGAGCTGGTTTTCTTCTCTCCGAAGGGGAAAAAAGAGGAAGTGGACGAAAAAAATTAATTCCTAAAACGACTGAAAATCAACTTCGATATACTGGAGCATTCCAATTTTTGGAAAAAAAATTTGGCCGGTTTGCAAAAAGTTCGTACTTTTGCATCCGATTTCAAGAGTTGGCGTCGTAGCTCAGTTGGTAGAGCGAAGGACTGAAAATCCTTGCGTCACTGGTTCAAATCCAGTCGATGCCACGCGAAAGGGAGACCCGAAAAAGGTCTCCCTTTTTTTGTATACAATAATTCCGCGAAAGCAGCGTTATACATTATTATGACAAAGATACTCATAGTAGACGACGAACAGGACCTCTGCGAGATTCTCAGTTTCAATCTCCAGAGCGAGGGCTATGAGACCGACACCGCCCCCAGCGCCGAGGAGGCCCTTGCGCTGGTCGACGCGGGCCGGCGCTACGACCTGCTGCTGCTCGACGTGATGATGGACCGTATGTCGGGCTACGACCTTGCCGCCCTGCTCCGCAGCCGTGGCGACAACACCCCGATCATCTTCCTCACCGCCCGCGACGCCCACGCCGACCAGCTGCAGGGCTTCGCCGCCGGCGCCGACGACTACATCACCAAGCCTTTCTCCTTTGACACCGTGCTGGCACGTGTCAAGGCCGTGCTTCGCCGCAGCGCCCCGTCGACTCCCGCCGAGCCCGACTGCCTGACCAAGCGCGAGCACCTCATCCTCGACCTCTTCCGGCAGCATCCGGGACGCTATTTCACTCGCGAAGAGATTCTTGCCGCCGTGTGGCCGGGCGACGCCCTGGTGGGCGAACGCAGCGTGGATGTCCACATAGCGCGCCTGCGCAAGAAACTGGGCGCCGAGGGATCACGGATTGTTAACAAAACGGGTTTCGGCTATGGACTGGTCTGACTGGGCAGTATGGGTGGCGCTGGCGGCCATCCTCGTAGTGCTGTTTCTCTACATACGCCTGATGCTTAAGAATGTACGCCTCAAGCAGTTGGCCGACGAAGCCAACCGCCTGCGCCGCGAGGCCGAGGCCACCGAGCAGCGCAACCGCCAGCTGAAACAGGAGATGACCTCCAACATTGCCCACGAGCTGAAGACCCCCGTCAGTTCCATCCGCGGCTACCTGGAGATACTCCTCTCCGACAAGCCCGTCGACGACGAGCGCCGCCGCTACTTCCTCGACCGCTGCTACCGCCAGACCCTCCGCCTCTCGGACCTCATACAGGACGTGTCCATCATCAACAAGCTGGAGGAAAGCTCCGACCTCTTCCCGCGCACCGACGTCGATGCCCGCACGGTGGCCGACGAGGCCGTGGCCGACCTTGCCGACAAGGCCGCCGCTGCCGCCATCACGCTGCATAACAACCTGCCGCCCATGCCCATGCAGGGCAACCACGAACTGCTCTACTGCATCTTCCGCAACCTGCTGGAGAACTCTGTCTCCTATGCCGGCGAGGGGGTGGACATCGTGCTCGAAACCTACGAACCCCCGAAAGTCAACACCCAGCCACCCAGCCACTCGGCCACCCACTATTATCTCCACTTCTACGACACCGGCAAGGGCGTGGCCGACGAGTACCTCTCGCGTCTCTTCGACCGCTTCGTGCGCATCGACAGCGGCCGCTCGCGCCAGAACGGGGGCACCGGCCTGGGCCTCAGTATCGTCAAGCACTCTGTCCTCTTCCACGGAGGCGAAATCTACGCCAAGAACCGCCCCGAAGGCGGCCTGGAATTCTTCTTTTCACTTAAAAAAATGTAAAGAACTATGCAAAGAACTGATATTCAGGTACGATTCAACGATGTGGACCAGATGGGCCACGTTAACAACGCAGTCATCATGGAATACTTCGACCTCGGAAAGGAGGCCTTCTTCGCCGAACGCGGCCTGCCGCCAGAGGAGGGCGACTTCACCGTTATGATAGTCCACTACGACGTCGACTTCAAACGTCAGATCCACTTCCACGACCGCATCCACGTCACCACCGAGACCGAACGCCTCGGCACCAAGAGCGTCACTGTGCTCCAGCGAGTTGTGGACAGCAACAACGGCGACATCTGCGCCGAATGCCACACCGTTCTGGCCGGCTACCGCCGCTCCACAGCCTCCTCCGCCGTCATCCCCGACGATGTCCGCCAGCGCCTCTCGGAGTGACAGTTTTGAAAAAAAGTTTTCAACAGGTGTAATATTTGACACATTTTTTGCGTCTAATATATATGGAAAAAATATTAAACCACAAAAATATGGGAAAAAACAAATCTTCAATCTTTACGTTTGCTACCATGGCTGTCTCTTTGGTCATGCTGACAAGCTGTATGGCAAAAACACCTGAACATAAACTCTACATTCCCGACGGGTCGATGGGTATGGATGAACTGACTGCCATCGCGCAGGATACCAATCATTTCCGCGCCCTCATCTTCACCAGCCCGTATTGCTACGGTTGCCGCCAGGCAATGGACGAAACCCGCCGTGCCGTCGAGGCCATGGACACCTCGCTGTGGCGTGTGTACTACCTTATTGTCGAGGATATTGCCGACTCCGCCCACTGGCAACAGGTGGTGGACGACATGGTGGACCTCGGCGCCCGCCGCGAGTGGATACACCACTGCAGCCTGCCCTTCGCCAAGGACGCCTACCGCGATGTCGTCGCACTCTTCCGCACGGCGCAACCCCTTGACAATCGCAGCCGTATGGAGGGCATTCCCTTCGAGCTGGTGGTCGATACCAACAATTTTATCCCGGTCAGACGCTGCAAACCGGCTCCCGATGCCGACAGCGAGTGGTTCGAGCTGAACACCTTCATCTACGAGGACTACCTCCGCCAGTACACCGACTTCAGCATCGACGACGGCTCCTATGTTGTCAACTCCACCTCCGATCCTGCTCCAGAGTCTCATGTGGTGGTCCTGAAAAAATAATATTTTTTTTCGCCAGAACACCCTATCAACACCCTACGAACACCCTACCAACTCCCACAAAAATATAAGAAGTGTGGGAGTTGGGAGGGTGTTCGTAGGGTAATGGTAGGGGGATAGTACTACTAATCTTCGTCCTCGTCGGAGGGTGATTTTTTGATGTACACCTGTTCTCCGTAGGCATCAAGAATGGGTTTTCCGTTCTTGTCATAGACAGGTATGTCGTAGATGCTTCTACCGCCCAGGAAATAAATGGCTTCTACTTTTGTTGTGTTTCCGCTTGGAAGCATGACCGTGGCTTGAATGATTAGTGTTGAGCCAGGCTCTGCTTTTTGTGCCAATGCAGCGATGCTTTCGTTGAATCTTGGTCCGTATACCATTTCCTCGTATGGACCGTTCGAGACAATCATTTGGACAATCTTTATTTCCTTCGGGTCAACTTCCAGAAGAAAGTTGGGGTCTTTCATTGGGGTGACTACGGTTTTGCTTGTAATTTCTTGTCTGTTAATGAATTGTCCTGGGTGTATACCATTGATGAAAAGTTCTGGATCAGGGATGTCTTTTACGATATATTTATGGGAGGCGATGCGTTTTGTCTTGCCGTCGACCTTGGCATCGACATGGAGGGTGAGGCTTTTTTTGTTGCCGCTAGGCCGGATTATGAAACTGCTCATTTCTTTCCCTTTGGAGATGTTTGCTTCCCCCTCGGGGACAATAGTGAGGTCTTTGCAGGCGATGCCTTCGGCAGCGATGGTGATTGGATTGTCGACGCCTGCGTAGAGAACGTTCCATGCGTCGGTTTGGATAGCCACTACGGGCTTGTCTTGTGCAAGGGTGCTGCAGCATGCCAGCATGATTCCCGTGATTAATGTTGCAAGTTTTTTCATCTTTTATGTTTTATATATTTTTATGTTTCTTCATGGCGTCGAGTTCCTGGCGGAGGTAGATGCCGGTGTAGTTGTCTTTCTGCTTGGCTAAGTCTTCGGGGGTGCCGCAGAAGGTGATGTTGCCGCCGGCACGGCCGCCGTCGGGACCGAGGTCGATGATCCAGTCGGCGACCTTGATGACGTCCATGTTGTGCTCGATGACGAGGACGGTGTTGCCCTTGTCGACGAGTTTCTGCAGTACGTCGAGCAGCACGCGGATGTCCTCGAAGTGGAGGCCTGTGGTGGGTTCGTCGAGGATGTAGAGGGTCTTGCCGGTGTCGGTGCGGGAGAGTTCGGTGGCCAGTTTGACGCGTTGTGCCTCGCCGCCGCTGAGGGTGGTGCTCTGCTGGCCGAGGGTGATGTAGCCGAGACCTACGTCCTTCAGGGCCTGGAGCTTGCGGCGCAGCTTGGGGTAGGCGTCGAAGAAGTCGACGGCCTCGTTGACGGTCATGTCGAGCACGTCGGAGATGGACTTGCCGCGGTAGCGTATCTCGAGGGTCTCGCGGTTGTAGCGTTTGCCGTTGCAGACCTCGCAGTTGACGTAGACGTCGGGCAGGAAGTTCATTTCGATGGTGCGCAGGCCGGCGCCCTTGCAGTGTTCGCAGCGGCCGCCGCTGACGTTGAAGCTGAAGCGTCCGGGTTTGTAGCCGCGGATGCGGGCCGACGGCAGCTCGGCGAAGAGGCGGCGGATGTCGTCGAAGATGCCCACGTAGGTGGCTGGGTTGGAGCGCGGTGTGCGGCCGATGGGCGACTGGTCGATCTGGATGACCTTGTCGATGTTGTCGACGCCTTCGATGGACTGGTAGGGCAGGGGGGTGCGGAGCGAGTGGTAGAAGTGCTGGCTGAGGATGGGTTGGAGGGTGTCGTTGATGAGGGTGGACTTGCCGCTGCCGCTGACGCCGGTGACGCAGACGAAGAGGCCCAGGGGCAGGTCGAGGTCGACAGAGCGGAGGTTGTTGCCGGTGGCCCCTTTCAATATTATATGTTGGCGGTCCTTGTTGGGGCGGCGTTTGGGGAGGGCAATGTCGCGGCGGCGGGTGAGGTAGTCGAGGGTTAGTGAGGGATTTGTCGCCGTATTATTCTTAGTTCCTAATTTCTCATTCCTCACATCTCCTGCGTAGAGCACCTTGCCACCGTGGATGCCGGCGCCGGGGCCGATGTCCACGAGGAAGTCGGAGGCGAGCATCATGTCGCGGTCGTGTTCGACGACGATGATGCTGTTGCCGAGATCGCGGAGTTGCTTGAGGCTCTCGATGAGGCGCTGGTTGTCGCGCTGGTGGAGACCGATGGAGGGTTCGTCGAGGATGTAGAGCACGTTGACCAGCTGCGAGCCTATCTGCGTGGCCAGTCGGATGCGCTGGGCTTCGCCGCCGGAGAGCGAGGCGGTGTTGCGGTTCATGGAGAGGTAGCCCACGCCGACGTCGGTGAGGAAGTGCAGGCGTTTGAGGATTTCGCCCAGCACCTCGTGGGCCACGGCGGCGTCGCGGGAGTCCAGCTGGGGTTCGAGGTCGGTGAGCCACTGCTGCAGCTCCAGCAGGTCCATGTCGGCCAGCTGGCCGATGTTCTTGTCGAGGATGCGGAAGGCCAGGCTTTCGGGTTTGAGGCGATGGCCGCGGCATTCGGGGCAGGGGACGGTGTTCATGAAGCTGGCCACCCACTTCTGCAGGCTGGCGGAGGTGTCGTCGAGGGCCAGGTTGGACATGTAGCTGACGATGCCGGGGAACTCGCTGAGGTAGCCGGGGTCCTCGGGGTCCTCGATGCCGGCGAAGTGGTTGCTGCCGTAGAGAATGGCGTTCATGGCCTCCTCGCTGAGGTCGCCGATGGGGGTGTCGAGGGTGAAGTCGTAGTGTCGTCCCATGAGTTCCAGTTTGCGATAGACGTAGTTGGTGGGCGAGTATTTGCCGAGCACCTCGATGCCGCCGTCGCGGAGGCTCTTTTTGGGGTCGGGGATGAGCTTCTGCATGTCGATCTGCGCCACACGGCCCAGGCCGCCGCAGTGGGGGCAGGCGCCGTAGGGCGAGTTGAAGGAGAAGGTGTTGGGTTCGGGCTCGGGGTAGGAGAGACCGCTGTCGGGGTCCATGAGCATGCGGCTGAAGTAGCGCACGGAGCCGTCATCGTTGTTGAGCACCATCAGCACGCCCTTGCCCTGGCGGAAGGCGGTTTGCACGGCCTCCTTCAGGCGGGTCTGGTTGCCGTTGGCGCGGAGGCGGTCGATGACCAGCTCGATGTCGTGTACCTTGTAGCGGTCCACCTGCATGTGGTAGGTCAGCTCGCGCACCTCGCCGTCGACGCGCACTTTGAGGAAGCCTTTCTTGGCCACCTGGGCGAAGAGTTCGCGGTAGTGGCCCTTGCGGCCTTTGACCAGCGGGGCCAGGATCATGATGTCGTGGCTGCCGAATTCCGTGCGGATAATGTCGATGATTTTCTCCTCGCTGTATTTCACCATGGGCTTGCCGGTGGCCAGGGAGTAGGCCTTGCCGATGCGGGCGTAGAGCAGACGGAGGAGGTCGTAGGTGTCGGTGAGGGTGCCGACGGTGGAGCGGGGATTGTTGTTGGTGCTTTTCTGTTCGATGGAGATGACGGGGCTGAGGCCCTCGATGAGGTCCACGTCGGGGCGTTCCATGTTGCCGATGAAACGTCGCGCGTAGGCCGAGAAGGTCTCCATGTAGCGCCGCTGGCCTTCGGCGTGGATGGTGTCGAAGGCAAGGGAGGATTTGCCGCTGCCGCTGATGCCGGTGAAGACGACCAGCTTGCCGCGCGGTATCTCAAGGTCTATGTTCTGCAGGTTGTGCTCTCTGGCACCCAGTATTTTAATCTTTTCGTCGTCCATGCTTGCTTAGAGTGTCTCGATGACGGTTGTGTCGTGTTTGCCTTTGGTGAGGGTGGTGTATTCCGTGCCCTTTTTGATGGGGATGCGGACGGTGTAGGTGTTGCCGGATTTGTTTTTCAGCTTGTCGGTGACGAGCCAGGGGTTGAACATGCGCAGCATCTTGTAGGTGGTGCCGTTGTCGATGGCGAACTGCACGAGGTCTACGTCTTTGCCGCTGAGGCTGACCTCCTCGTATCGCAGTTCGGGGTAGGTGTCGCATTGGCGTACAGTGTATCCGTAGGCTGTGGGGTGCTGCATGATAAGCTTGAGGGCGAGGATGCGGTAGACGTAGCGTTGCGTCTCCTGGTTGAGGTGGAGGTCGTAGTAGCTGCGCTGCTGCTGGTTGGCGAGGCGACGGCTGAGACCGTTTTCGCCGCAGTTATAGGCCGCGGCGGCCTCGGTCCATCCTCCGAAGCGTTGCTTGAGTTCCTTCAGGTAGCGGCAGGCGGCGCGCGTGGAGGCCTCGAGGTCGTTGCGCATGTCAATCTCGTCGCTGATTTCCAACCCGTATTTCTGCCCGGTCGACTTCATAAACTGCCAGTAGCCGCCGGCCCCGGCAGACGAGGTGACGTTCTGCAGGGCGCTCTCGATGACGCAGAGGTACTTCATGTCCTCCGGCACACGCTCCTCTTTCAGTATGCGCTCGATGGTGGGGAATACGCGGCTGGCGCGCTTGATGCAGAAGAGGGTGTGGCTCTGGTAGTACATGTTGGACACCAGTTCGCGGTCGAGGCCTTCGCGGACATAGAAGATGTTCAACGGCACGCGTTCGCCGCAGAAGTAGAGGGTGTCGGGTATGGACGGGGCATAGATATGGTAGCCGGAGCGTATGGCCCGTGCGTGGGTCTCTTCGCTGTTGTTCTCCTTGCGGGTGGAAAAAATAAAGGCTTCTCCGGCGATAGCCAAAGAGGCCAGTACGATGGCTATGATTGACAGTTTCTTCATGAGGTGACGGTGCTGACAATTTCGCGGGCCACTTCCTGTTTGCTCCGCAGGCCCACATCGCGGCGGCTGCCGTCGGCGCCGAGGATGGTCACCTTGTTGGTGTCGGTGCCGAAACCGGCTCCGGCGTCGCGCAGCGAGTTCATTACTATGTAGTCGAGGTTCTTGCGCTGCAGTTTGCCTTGGGCGTTCTGCAGCTCGTTGTCGGTCTCCAGGGCGAAACCGACCAGCAGCTGGCCGTCGGTTTTCATCTTGCCCAGCGAGGCCAGGATGTCGGGATTCTGCACCAGGGTGAGGGTCATGCCCTCGTCGCCCTGCTTTTTGAGTTTGTGGTCGGCGCACTCCGCCGGGCGGTAGTCGGCCACGGCGGCGGAGAGGATGGCGCCACGGCACGTGGGATAGAGCGCGGTGGCGGCGGCATACATTTCGCGGGCCGACTCGATGTCGGTGCGGTGCACGCGGGGGTGGCTGATGCTCAGGGCCGTGGGACCCGTTACCAGCTCCACCTCGGCTCCGGCGTCGGCCAGGGCCTGCGCCAGGGCGAAGCCCATCTTGCCGCTGGAGTAGTTGCCGACGAAGCGCACGCTGTCGATGCGCTCGTAGGTGGGTCCGGCGGTGACAAGCCAGCGCTGGGCGGAGAGCGGAGTGTGGAGCGTGGAGAGTGCGGCCTCCACTATCTCGGCCGGTTCCACCATGCGCCCGGGGCCGCTGGTGCCGCAGGCCAGTTCGCCTACAGCAGGGCCGACGGTGCGGACGCCCCAGCCCTTGAGGGTGGCGATGTTGCGCTGCACGGCGGGGTGGGCCCACATCTGGCTGTTCATGGCTGGCGCCATGAGCACTCGCTCCGGCGGCATGGCCAGCAGCAGGGTGCTCAGCGCGTCGTCGGCGATGCCCGAAGCCACTTTGCCGATGATGTTGGCCGTGGCGGGAGCCACAACGAGCAGCTCGCCCCAGTCCTTGAGGGAGATATGCTCGGTGGAGCTGCCGTTGCCCGTGAAGAGGTCGTGGTAGAGCGGCGCCCCGGAGACGGTCTCCAGGGTGGCGCGTGTGACGAACTCCAGCGCGTGCTCCGTGGCGGCGCAGCGCACCTCGTGGCCGGCCTTCTTCAGCAGGCGCACAAGCTCCGGACTCTTGTAGGCAGCAATGCCTCCGGTGATGCCGACGATGATTCTCATGGCTTAGCCCTTATGCTTCCAGGTTCTTGATTTCGTCGTCGATAGCCTCGCGCTGTTTCTCCTCGGCGCTCTCCTTGGCGGGGTTGCGGTAGAAAATCTGGCCTTCGAGGTACTCCTCGGTGGCTTCGAGGGTGGGTTTGGGCTGCAGTTCGTAGCGGCGCACAATCTCGATCTGCTCGCGGTTCTCGTACATCTCGTCCATCGTGTCGTTGCTGGTCTTGAAGTCGTCGATCTTGTTGTGCAGCTCGCGTTTCTCCTCGGCGGCAATCTGGTTGGCACGCTTGGTGAGGACGGCTACGGTCTCGTAGATGTTGTCGGTCTGTTTGCTGAAATCGGCAGTGTTTCTCGTGATGGTGGTGTTCACCACTTTCTTCTTCTTCTCTTCCATTTATTTTGTGATTTATTTTGTTTTTCGGTTTCTATTTTTCGTTGGCTTTCTTGGCCATGGCGGCGCGTGTGCGGGTGTAGATGTCCTGCGCTTCGGCCAGGTACTTGGAGTTGCTGAAGCTGCTGTTGAACTTGTCGAAGTCGTTCACCACCTGCTGCAGGCGCTCGTACATCTTGTCCTCGCGGCTGTTGATGGCGTAGCGGAAGCTCGACACGAGCATGTAGTACATGGCGTCTTCGCGCATCGTGGCCTCGGGGTACTGGCTGAGGAACTGCTTGAACGACTCGTAGGCGGCGTGGTATTCTTCGATGAAGTAGTATCCGTAGGCTATCTCGTAGTCCTTGCGGATGAGCTTCTTGCGCATCTCGTCGAGGCAGTTGTTCACCTCCGGAATGCGGGTGCTGCGGGGCCATCGCTCGGCAAACATCTCGAACTCCTCGATGGCCTCCTTGGTCTGGCTCTGGTCGAGGTTGTAGTCCGGCGAGTCCATATACTTGCAGTAGGCCGAATAGAAGGCGGCATCCTCCATGCGCTCGCTGTAGGGGAACTGGCGCGCAAAGCGTTTGAACTGGTAGCCCGCCGTGAAGTAGTCTTTCTCATGGTAGAGCGACATGGCGTAGTACCAGCCGATGTTCTCGGCGTTCTCCTTCCCGCGGTAGTAGAGCGTCAGGTTCTCGAACAGTTGCGCGGCTCGCGAATAGCGTTGTTCGTTGTAGTATTGCATGGCCGCGGCGTACTTGGCGTCGTAATCGTTGCTGTTGAGCAGTTTGTTGTATCCGTTGCAACTTGCTAATAGCAAGCATACTGAGATGATTCCGAATATGTTTTTCGCGTTTCTCATAACGTGCAAAAATACGAAAAAAAATTGATATATTATGAATTTTATTTTAAAAATATTCACCCCCGGCTCCGGCCCTTTTCCGGGGTTGGCAGTGTACGGCTCGTGGCGAATATCGTTTAACGGTAAATCGTCCGTATTTCGAAACTCCCGTGAATATGTATCGAATATTGTTAACAATCGTTAAATCGGCTGTTTTCGGCCCAATGAATAACCTACCAAATCCTACTGTGGTGGGAGTTGGTAGGGAGTTGGTAGGGAGTTGGTAGGGGGTTAAGTGGGAGTTTGCACCCCTCGGACTCGGGGCATGCGGGAAAAAAAGTTTGGCCATGTCGGGCTTTTTCTGTATCTTTGCATTTTAAAATTATAACAATATATGGATACCATCATCATCTTAGACTTTGGCTCTCAATACACTCAGCTGATTGCGCGCAAAATCCGCGAGCAGAATGTCTACTGCGAGATTCATCCTTTCAACAAGATTCCAGCCCTCACCTCCGACGTGAAGGGTGTTGTTTTTTCGGGCAGCCCCTACAGCTGCAACGCCGCCGACGCGCCGGTGCCTGACATGAAGGACATCAAGGGCAAGCTGCCGCTGCTGGCGGTGTGCTATGGCGCCCAGTATCTGGCCAAATGGGGCGGCGGACGCGTGCAGCAGAGCAAGATACGCGAGTACGGCCGTGCCAACCTCAATTTCATCGACAGTTCGAACCCCCTGATGAAGGGTGTGCCGATGGGCAGCCAGGTGTGGATGAGCCACGGCGACACCATCGAGGCGTTGCCAGAGGGCTACAAGACCATCTGCAGTACGGAGAATGTCAAGTACGCCGGCTACCAGATTGAGGGCGAGGAGACCTATGCCATCCAGTTCCACCCCGAGGTGCACCATTCGGTCGACGGCAACACGCTGTTGCACAACTTTGTGGTGGACATCTGCCACTGTCGCCAGGAGTGGACGCCGGCCTCGTTCATCGAGACCACCGTCAAGGAGCTGCGCGAGAAGGTGGGCGACGACAAGGTGGTGCTCGGCCTCAGCGGCGGTGTGGACAGCACCGTGGCCGCCGTGCTGCTCAACAAGGCCATCGGCCATCAGCTGCACTGCATCTTCGTCGACAACGGCCTGCTGCGCAAGAACGAGTTCGAGGGGGTGCTGGAGAGCTACAAGGACATGGGCCTCAACGTGAAGGGCGTCGACGCCAAGGAGCGTTTCTACAGTGTGCTGGCCGGAGTTACCGAGCCGGAGAAGAAGCGCAAGGCCATCGGCAAGACCTTCATCGATGTCTTCGACGCCGAAGCCAAGCTCATCACCGACGCCAAGTGGTTGGGCCAGGGCACGATATATCCCGACGTGATTGAAAGTTCGAGCGTCAAGGGTCCCAGCCAGACCATCAAGAGCCACCACAATGTGGGCGGTTTGCCGGACTATATGAAACTGAAACTTGTCGAGCCGCTGCGCAGCCTGTTCAAGGACGAGGTGCGCCGCGTGGGCCGCCAGCTGGGCATCAAGGACGAGCTCATCGGCCGCCATCCCTTCCCGGGTCCCGGCCTGGCCATCCGTATCCTGAGTGATGTGACACCCGAGAAGGTGCGCATCCTGCAGGAGGTGGACCACATCTTCATCCAGGGTCTGCGCGACGCGGGCCTGTACGACAAGGTGTGGCAGGCCGGCGCCATGCTGCTGCCGGTGCAGAGCGTGGGCGTCATGGGCGACGAGCGCACCTACGAGAGCGTCGTGGCCCTGCGCGCCGTGGAGAGCGTCGACGGCATGACCGCCGACTGGAGCCACCTGCCGTACGACTTCATGGCCAAGGTCTCGAACGAGATCATCAACCGCGTCAAGGGCGTCAACCGTGTCTGCTACGACATCAGCTCCAAGCCCCCCGCAACCATCGAGTGGGAATGAACCAGAGTGGAGAGTGGAGAGCGGAGAGTGGAGAGCGGATTGAATGAATTAAAAAGAAGAAATAGAGATGTCGAACAGCGTTTTAAGAGACAAGAGTTTCGCTTTTGCGGTGAGGGTGTTGCGATTGTGCGATTATCTGGACCAGGCAAGGGAATACGCTTTGAAGGACCAGATTGGAAGAAGCGGAACGAGTATCGGGGCCAATGCGCGAGAGGGTAGAAATGCCCAAGGCCCACGGGATATGGCTCACAAGTTCTCCATTGCGCTGAAGGAGGCTGACGAGACGGAATATTGGTTGGAACTGTTGCGTGTGACAGGGAAAATCGACCAGGCAGCTTTCGACTCTATGATGAAGGATCTGGATGAAATTATCTCAATGTTGGTTTCATCGATAAAAACGCTAAAGAAAAATAACAGAGATGGGAATGAAGAAGAGGGTAAAAACTAATGAATATGATACATAAAAATGGAAATAACACTGTGTGGTTTGGAAGGAGGATGTGGAAGGTGATGCTGATGTGCTGCGTCAGCATTGTTCTCCACTCTCCACTCTCCACTCTCCACTCAGTTCAAGCGCAGATGCCCGGGGCGGCGCCCATCAAGGTGAGCACCGAGACCCAGGTGATGCACGGCAAGAAATACTATGTCCATATCGTGGAGAAAGGCCAGACGGTCTACTCCATTTCCAAGGCCTACAAGGTGGAGAGCTACGATGCTGTGACGCATGTCGACATCCATTTCCTCCATCCGGGCGACACGGTGTGGCTGCCGGTGCGAGGCCAGTTCGCCACGGGCACCGATGCCCTCGAGGCCCAGAAGCAGGAGTCCATCCGCAAGCAGGAGGAGCAGCGTCAGCAGGCCGCCGCCCAGCCCGCGCAGCCGTCGGCTCCCGCTGAGGCCCGTCCCGTGCCTACCCACGGCACCGTCTCCTCGCCGGAGCCTGTCAAGGTCGAACCGCCCGAGGTGAAGCGTACCGGCAAGGTGCTCCGCATGTCGCTCATGATGCCGCTGCATCTGGACCAGATTGACGAGATATCCACTTCGAAGTTCGATGTCGAACAGCGTGGCAAACGCAGCTACCGCCAGTTCGAGTTCATTGAGTTCTATGAGGGAATACGCATGGCCCTCGACGAGATGGCCCGCCAGGGCGTCAACGTGGAGCTGAATGTCGTCGACGTGTCCGACAATACGCCGGCGGCGGTGCAGCGCGCCTTCGAGACGCACCGTGTGGGACAGAGCGATTTCGTGGTGGCGTTGCTGTTCCGCGACGCCTTCGACAAGGCCGCCGAGCTGGCGCAGCAGGCAGGGGTCTACATTGTCAACCCCATGGCCACCCGCAGCGAAATCTGCGCCGAGAACCCCTACATGGTCAAAATCCAGCCCTCGCTGGAGAGCCAGGTTCGCGCCATGCTCGACAATATGAAGAGCGAGCGTCCCGACGCCCACCTGTACATCATCCATGGCGCCAACGCCGCCAGCGAGAAGCCTGTGCTCGACGAACTGAAACGTCAGCTTGCCGAGCGCGGCGACATCAAGTACACCCTCTTCAATTGGAGCCAGAACGGCAAGCTTACCTCCACGCTGAAGCATACGCCGGGTTGCAATGTGCTGAGCATCTACGACCACAAGCTGGACCAGATGCGCGTGTATTCCAGCAACCTGCTCAACCGCCTCTCCGCCTTCAAGACCAACAGCCCCACACTGTATACCATCAGCGACTGGACGCGGGACTTCAGCGATGTCGACTTCTCGCAGCTGCAACTACTTGGCTACCATACATTCTCCTCGGCGTGGGATATGACCAACGAGGTGCATGTGGAGTTCCTGAAGGCATTCCGTGACACCTACGGTTCGGAGCCTACATCGCCCTTGGCGGCCACGGGCTACGACCTGACTATGTATATCGTCACCGGGCTTCACAGCCGCAACAGCGGTTTCTGGTCGGCGCCTTCGCGGTCGATGCCCTCGCTGGTGCATCCGCTGCATTTCAGCCGCCGTCATGCAGGCCTCGAAAACGACCAGCCGCAGCTGTTCCGCATGGAGTCGCTGCGCCTTGTCCCAACACGTTAAACGCATATTAGTTAATGGATTACCAGACTACAATACAGAAAGAATTCCGTGTGACGGGCCCCGGATTGCACACCGGCCGCACGGTGACTGTCACCGTGAAGCCAGCCTTCGAGGACTTCGGCATCGCCTTCCGCCGCACGGACCGCACCAATATCATCACCCAGCAGGCCCTGGCCTCCAATGTCGGCGCCACGTCGCGCGGCACCACCCTCGGCTCCGGCCGCCAGTCCATCGCCACCATCGAGCACCTGATGTCGGCCCTGCATGGCATGAAGGTGGACAACGCCCTGATTGAACTCGACGGCGGCGAGGTGCCCATCATCGACGGTTCGGCACGGCCCTGGATGCTGGAACTGGTACGCGTAGGCACCCGTACCTACAACACTCCGCGTCGCTACTATACCTTCCACGAACCGCTGCACTTCGAGTTCAAGGACACGGGCTCGGTGTTCGACCTTACGCCCTGCGACCACTTCGCGGTGCACTGCGAGATAGACTTTCCCAACAGCGTCATCGGCCGCCAGGAGGCCGATATGAACTGCCTTGACGAGTACTCGGCGAGCATCGCCCCTTGCCGCACGTTCGTCTTCCTGCACGAAATCGAACCCCTGTTGCGTTTCAACCTCATCAAGGGCGGAAGTTTGGACAATGCCCTTGTGTATGTCAACGAGGAGTTGAAACCCAAGCAGTTGAAACGTCTCGGCAAGACCTTCAACAAGGACGTGAACAACTTCAAGGTGCACGACGGCGTGCTGAACACCACCAACCCCTACTTCCCCAACGAGCCTGCGCGGCACAAACTGCTCGACTTTGTGGGCGATGTGCGCCTGGCGGGTTGCATGCTCAACGCCCACTTCTCCATCTACAAGCCCGGCCACAAGGCCAACAACGCCTTTGCCCGTTTCCTGATGGAATACATGAACAATCATCCTAACCAAGAATAAATCAATTAATTGTAATGACTTTATACGACCTTCACCCCGATGCCAAGATTGGCCAGAACGTAAAGATTTCCAATTTTACCACCATCTACGAGGATGTTGAGATTGGTGACGGAACCTGGATCGGTCCCAATGTGACCATCTTCCCCGGTGCCCGTATCGGCAAAAACTGCAAGATTTTCCCCGGCGCGGTCATTGCCGCCGTGCCGCAAGACCTGAAGTTCGCCGGCGAATATTCCACCGTTGAGATTGGCGACAACAACAGCATCCGCGAGTGCTGCACCATCCATCGCGGCACCGCCGCCAGCGGCAAGACCGTCATCGGCAACGGCAACCTGCTGATGGCCTACGTGCATGTGGCCCACGACTGCGTTATCGGCGACAACTGCGTGCTGGCCAACAACGCCACCCTGGCGGGCCACATCATCATGGGCGACTACGTCATCCTCGGCGGCAAAACGGCCTGCCTGCAGTTCATCCACATTGGCTCGCACGTCATCACGCAGGGCGGCGCCCTCATCGACAAGGACATACCGCCCTTCATCAAGGCTGCCCGCTACCCGATACAGTACTGCGGTGTGAACAGCCTCGGCCTCCAGCGCCGCGGATTCACGCAGGAGAGCATCAACCGCATCAGCGACATCTACCGCTACATCTTCGTCAAAGGCCTCAATGTCAGCGACGCTGTAGAGCAGGTGAAGGAACACTACGGCCACACCGACGAGGGCAAGCAAATCCTGGCCTTCATCGGCAACGCCAACACCGGCCTGCTGAGCGGCTACAAGAGTGTGAGGAAATAATATTCGCGGACAGGCTGCCCGCGTACCATTTCGCAGGCTGGCAGCCTGCGTACCAGTCAGACTCTGATCATCGTAGTCTCGACAATGGCAATGCGCTTGCCGTTGTCGGGACTTTCTATTAGGGTTTGGTAGAGGGCTGTGGTGCGACCGAGCTTGAGGGGAGAGCAGGTGGCTTTCAGGCCGTTGCCGAGGGCAGGGGAGAGGAAATGGATATTGGCGTCGAGCGAGACCCAGTGGAGGTCGCCATCGGCCAGGCAGTCGGTGTTGGCCGCCACGGCGGCGGCAAAGTCGGCCAACGTAAAGAGGACGCCGCCCATGGCCACTCCACGGGCGTTGCGGTGGTGCGCCTCGAGGGGCAGGGAGCAGTGCGCCTCGTGGTCGGCAACGAGGTCTATCTGTATGCCAGTCAGTTCGGTGGCATAGCGGTCGGCGGCAAAAACGGTACGGGCTTGTTCGGTGGGGTTCATATTTTAAAATGTATAGGTCAGGCCAAGGCCGGCCAGGTTGTGGAAGCACCCTTTGTTGGACTGAAGAAGGAAGTAGGTGCCGTTGCTGTTGTCGTTGGTCACGCTGAGGGCGGAGTACTGGAACCGTGCCTCGATGCCCAGGTGGTCGGTGAAGCGGTAGCGCACGCTGAGGGTGAGCGGCAGCCAGTCGACAGCGGTGAAGATGTTGTCGCCGGGATAGCCGTCGGTGAAGCTCTCGCTTACCTTCACGGCTGGTGCCACGCCGGCGGCGATGCGAAGGCGGTTCTGCATGGCGTTGTAAGACAGCAGCAACGGAATCTCTATGTAGCTGACCGAGAGGGTGGTGTTGAAATCCTTGTTATAGGACCCTTTGTTGGTGAAGGCCAGTTCCACCACCATGCGCCAGGGACCGTCGACATCGGCGGAGAGGGCGAAGCTGGTGCCTATGCCGGCACGCAGGCCGACGTGGCTGTAGCTGCCGGCCTGGTCGCCGTCGAGCTGACAGAAGTTGGCTCCCGCATAGACGGTGGCGTCGAAACGCCCTTGGGCGTGGGAAATTGAAAATTGGAAACTGAGAATTGAAATTATCACCAGCAGATAGAGTCTCTTTTTCATGTCAGTACAATTTTTAAATGGATAATCCGAGTTCTTTACGAAGGTTTTCGGCGCCGGTGAAGACGATGCCGCGCATGCCCATGCGGCGGGCGGCCTCGACGTTGACGGGGTTGTCGTCCACAAACGTGCACTCTTCGGCGCGGAGGCCGTAGCGGTCCAGCAGCACTTGGAACAGCCTTGGGTCGGGTTTGACCAAGTGCTCGGCGCCGCTTACCACGTAACGGTCAATCATTTGCAGTATGCCGAAGTGCTCTCTGGCCTGGGGAAAGGTCTCCATGCTCCAGTTGGTGAGGCCGTAGACTTGGAACGCGGGCGTCGCGCCGGCGGTGATGTCCGTCAACAGCTCGCGCATGCCGGGCATCTCGCCGGTGAGCATCTCTTTCCAGCGCGAGCGGTAGAGCTCGATGGCGGACTCATAGTCGGGGTATTTCTCCTTCAACTCCTTGATGCACAGCTCCTGGCTCTCGCCGGCGTCGATGCGCAGGCGCCAGTCGTTGTCGGCCACATGGCGCAGGAACCACCACGCCTTTGCCTCGTCGCCAAAGTGCTCTGTATAAGTCTTTTCCGGCTCCCACCGCACCAACACATTGCCAAAATCGAATATGATGTTTTTCATCGGATGTTTACTCGTTTATACCCCCTTTAACGTCGAAGAGGTATTTTTATTGTATCCGGAAGTTATCAACACCCTGTCATCTCCCACCGTGGTGGGAGTTGGTTGGGAGTTGGTAGGGAGATGGTAGGGACTTAATAGGTGGATAATCAGTGAGATGTGTCTGACGGTCAGCGGTTTGGGCTAGTTTATCGTTTATCGACGATATTAACAGAATCTTCAATCGAGACTTTGAGGGTCTCGGAGGTGTACTGACCGGGGGTGACGGTGACGGTGCGGAGGGGTGTGTCGAGGGCGTGGAGCTGCCAGAAGTCGGGGCAGGGGGTGAGGTCCACCTCCTGGATGTGGGTGAAGCGGATGTAGAGCGTGCGGAGGTTGGGGCAGGGGGCGAGGTCGATGGCTCGCAGGGGCGAGTAGATGCAGAGGAGGCTTTCGAGGAGTGGGAAGGGTGTGAGGTCGAGGGTGTCCAAGTGGGTGTGGCTCAGCTGGATGACGCGCAGGTCGTGGCAGCTGTCGGCCTCGAAGTGCTCCAGCGGCAGGTTGACGCCGTAGAGGCGTTGCAGGCGGGGCAAGGCGTTGACGTCGAGCTCGCTGATGGGGTTGTCACTGCAAGTGAGCTGCTCCAGCTGGGGGAAGAGTTCGATGCCCTCGAGGCTGCGGATGCCCTGATTGTAGCATTCCAGTTCGGTCGCCGCGCAACCTTCGGGCGTGGCCCGCAGGTATCTGCCGTGGGCCTTGACGGCCAGTCCGTTGTCGATGAGCCAGGTGCGGAAGGCCTTGTCAGGTACACGCACCGTGCGCTGGCAGTTGCAGGTGGCCGTTGCCGCGGGCTGCACCGAGGTGCAGCCCGCCAGCAGCAGGACCACAGGGGTGAGGAGCATTAGAAAATGCTTCATTGCAGCTTGAAATTGATGGGAATATTGTACTGCACGCGGACGGGCACGCCTCGTTGCGTGCCGGGCTTCCACTTGGGCATGGCATTGATTACCCGGAGTGCCTCGGCGTCGAGTTCCTCGTTGACGCTGCGTAACACTTTTGCATCACTGACGGTGCCGTCTTTCTCGATGACAAAGGTGATATACACACGACCCTCAACCTTGTCGTTCTTGGCCTTTTCGGGGTACTTGATGTTCTCGGCCAAGTACTTGTAGAGGGCTTCCTCCCCGCCGGGGAATTCGGGGTCCACTTCCACAGCTTTGAACACCTCGTCGGTGTTGGCATCCAATGGCGCCGATTCGTCGACATTGGTGGCTTCAAACGGAATCTCCTCCTGCTCAACGGCTTCTCCGTTGGCCGGCTGGCAGCCCGCCATCAGCAGCACTGCCGCCACGGGCAACGCAGCCAGTGCTTTCCATGCGCCGAAGCGCGATTTTGTTTTGTTCATCATAACGATACGTTTTTTGATGTTAATACTAAGGAAATTATTGGTGATATGGCCATATCCGGTTCCGGTAGCCTGCCGGTAGAGCAGGTGGAGGTAGCCCTCGCGGCCGCAGCTCCCGATGGAGGCGGCATCGGCCTGGAACTCCTGCACGGCCCGTAGCTCGCGCAGCATGAGCCAGGCAAAGGGGTTGAACCACGCTCCGCAGCACAACAGGCGTGCACAGATGATGTCGGCGGTGTGGTAGCGGCTCACGTGAAGCGACTCGTGGGCGAGGATGCAGCGCAGCTCTTCATCGCTCAGTCCGCGCGTGCCGACAACTATCTGGTTGAAGAAAGAGTAGGGGGCGGTGTCGTCGTCGAGCAGCACGAGCGATGCGTTGCGGGGGATGTTGTAGCCGTCGGTGGCCCGATAGACGGTGTGTTTGCGCCAGAGCCTGAGGATGGTGACAGTCTGTGCCCCGATTTGGAACAACAGGTATCCGAGGCACAGCGCCACGCCGATGAGGTGGATGTCCGCAAGGTCTATGGTTCGCATGGACGCATAGGCCGAAATGGTGATTTCGTCCAGCGTCGCCATGTAGCCTTCGGTGGGGAGCACCGTTTGCGCTGCCGTTGCAAGGCTCGAGGGCAGCGTGAACCAGGGGAATATGACGCTGAACCACAGCGTCGTCAGCAGGTACCACTGGCTCAGCTTCAGCCAACGGTCGCGCCGCAGCGTCAGGCAGTAGAGGCCGTAGAACAGCCCCGCCGCAAGGGTCGAGAAAAGAATCCAGTGTATCATTTTTCAATTTCTTTTGTAATGGCCTCGAGGTCATCGAGGGAGACTTCCTTTTTGTCGACGAGGAACGACACCAGTGCGCGTGCCGAACCGAAGTAGTTCTTGGTGAGCCGCACGAGTTGCTGCTGCATGTACTCCTCGCGGCTGACGAGGGGGTAGTAGCGGTTGGAGCGGTTGAAGGTTTCGTGGCCGACGAAGCCTTTCTGTTCCAGCGTGCGCACCACGGTGAGCACCGTGTTGTAGGCTGCGTCGCTCTCCACTGCGGCCACGATGTCGCTGGCGAAGCCCTGGCCTACTTTCCATACGGCCTGCATCACTTGTTCTTCGGCCTTGGTGAGTTCTTTATTCATAATTGTTATTTTTAGTTCTATAATTATAAATCTAGTTAAGAAACGGGTAAAATAATTTATTATTGTGTGGAAGATGAAATTTTTTTTCGAAGTTGTTTGAAACGAAAAAAAAAGCAGGGGCATAAGAGGTTGATTCTTATGCCCCTGCTTGGTTTTTTCGCGGGCTGGCAGCCTGCGCTCTAATTATCGCGGGCTGGCAGCCCGCGTACCATAGGCTAGCGGTTGGCGTACATGTCTTCGTAGTACTTCATGTAGTCGCCGCTGGTGACGTTGTCCATCCACTCCTGGTTGTCGAGGTACCAGCGGACGGTCTTCTCGATGCCCTCCTCGAACTGCAGGCTGGGTTCCCAACCGAGCTCGCGCTGGAGCTTGGAGGAGTCGATGGCGTAGCGCAGGTCGTGGCCGGCGCGGTCGGTGACGTAGGTGATGAGGTCCATGTCCTGCCCCTCGGGACGGCCGAGGAGGCGGTCGACGGTGTTGATGAGCACCTTGATGATGTCGATGTTCTTCCACTCGTTGAAGCCGCCGATGTTGTAGGTCTCGGCCACCTTGCCTTTGTGGAAGATGAGGTCGATGGCACGGGCGTGGTCCTCGACGTAGAGCCAGTCGCGCACGTTCTCGCCCTTGCCGTAGACGGGCAGGGGTTTGCGGTGGCGTATATTATTAATGAATAAGGGAATGAGCTTTTCGGGGAACTGGTAGGGGCCGTAGTTGTTGGAGCAGTTGGTGACGATGGTGGGCAGGCCGTAAGTGTCGTGGAAGGCGCGGACGAAGTGGTCGCTGCTGGCCTTGGCGGCGCTGTAGGGGCTGTGGGGCTGGTACTTGAGGTCCTCGGTGAAGAACTGTTCGCCGTAGGCCAGGTGGTGTTTGCCGCTGGAGGCCTTGGTGGTGAAGGGCGGCTTGATGCCTTCGGGGTGGGTCATCTGGAGGGCGCCGTAGACCTCGTCGGTGGAGATGTGGTAGAAGCGCTTGCCCTCGAACTTCTCGGGCAGGGTCTCCCAGTAGCACTTGGCGGCCTGCAGGAGGCTGAGGGTGCCCATGACGTTGGTCTGCGCGAAGGTGAAGGGGTCCTTGATGCTGCGGTCCACATGGCTCTCGGCGGCGAGGTGGATGATGCCGTCGATGTGCTCGTCCTGCATCAGTTTGTAGACACCGTCGAAGTCGCAGATGTCCATCTTGACGAACTTGTAGTTCGGCTTGCCCTCGATGTCCTTGAGGTTGGCCAGGTTGCCGGCGTAGGTCAGCTTGTCGAGGTTGATGATTTTATACTCGGGGTACTTGTTGACAAAGAGCCGTACCACGTGGCTTCCGATGAATCCGGCTCCGCCGGTGATGATGATGTTCATGTTGCGTGAATATTTGATTTTGTGGCTTTTTTTCTTTTGGGTGATAACGCGGGAAAAGGTGTTTTATTGTGTGTTGTGAAAAAATATTCGCCCGCGGGGGGAGATATTATTGGCGAAAACGAAATAAACCCCGAAAGTTGAAGGCAACTTCCGGGGTTTGTTCTTGTGGCAGAAAGGGCTTATTTCAGCTTCATGCCGCTGTTCCAAGCCTTGCCCACGCTGTCGGTGATGGTGAAGTAGTTGAGGCTCGAGCCGTCCCACACCAGCGGGTTGAGCTTCTTGATGTCGATCTTGCCGTCGGTGAGGATGGCGGGGTCGGCGACGGCGTTGACGATCTCGCCCACGACGAAGGCGCCGTCGTTCTCACGCTCGATGAGCTCGACCACCTTGCACTCCATGGCCAGGGGGTACTCGTCGATGATGGGGGCGTTAACGTTCTGGCTCTTGGTGCAGTGGAAGCCCACGTGGGCGACCTTGTCCTTCACGTCGCGGCCGCTGGCGATGCCGAAGTAGTCGCTCTCGGCCACCGTGCGGGCGTCGGCGAAGCTGAGGGTGAAGGCCTTGTTGAGGCGGATATTCTCGGTGGTCTTGTGGCTGCTGAGCTGGAAGCAGACCTGGTTGCCCTCGTATTGGCCACCCCAGGCGGCCATCATCACGTCGGGGTTGCCCTCGGCGTCGTAGGTGGCAATCATCAGCGCCGGCTGCGGCGTGACGTACAGTTTCGCGCCCATGTTGACGCGCTCGTTCACATTCTTGAATTCCATAGAAGTAATGTTGTTTTGTGTTTGTTCTTCGTTGGTGTTGTTCTCCTGTTTGGTGCCGCAGGCGGCGAAGAGCACGACCGCCGCAGCCAGGGTGAGGATGGTTTGTTTCATCGGTTATCGATTAATGAGATTATTGTATCAACAAATCCGTGTGCCGGCACGGACATATCGTCTGCTTGTGCCAGGTAGTGCAACGCACGTTCTTTCTCTCGTTTGACAAGGATGTCTCTCTGTTCGGGTGTCATGATTGAAGCAGGTTTATTCCGTCACGGACAACATTCTCGTAGAAGGGGGTGGCGCTGTACGACTGCCACTCTTTGGCGGTGTAAAGTATCGGGTTGATTTCCTCGTTCAACTCGCAGCCAAGAAGCACCAGGGGGTAGCTTACCGCATCGTAGTCTTTCTGCGTCAGGGTGTCCTTGTCGAGAATCCATAGGATATCCCAGTCGGATCCCTTGCGAGCTGTACCTCTCGCACGTGAACCATACAGTATGGCATTGCTCCTTTGGGGAGCAACCTTGCGTGCCAGATTACGAATAGAGGTCAATGTGCCAGCGTTATCCATTTAATTCAATTTTGACCTTATAACGCGTTGCGGCGTTAAATATTGTGTTGGAAAAGGAAGTCGATAAAAATTAATTTGGCCGCGTCGGAAAAAGTGCGTATCTTTGCATCCGATTTCATAAGGAAATCGTCGAAGCGTTATATCTTCGTCTTGCTGTTAGGAATGTGAGAAACTCTTAATTGTAATGCAAGAATGGGTATAATGGTTCGCGCGTTTAGCGTGGACTGTTTCCACATCTACATTACAAGGGTATTTCTCACAACCTCTAACAGAAGAAGTGGTATACGGTGCCACGCTTCTTTGGTAAATCGCTTGTCGAGGGCACAGACAAGCATAACTAATAATGTACAAAAATGAAAAAATTAGTATTGCCGATTATCGCTGTTGCAGCACTGATGCTTAGTTCCTGCTTCTCTTCCAGCGGAATGTATTCCTCAAAGTATGAGGTGACACTTTCCTCGGTAGAGAGTCCTGCTAATGCAAAACAACAATTCGGAGAAACAAAAGTTGTTAGCTTTACAGAAGACGGCCAAAGTAAGTACAGTTACGAGGATGATTACATAAAAATCATCTGGTACGTAAGTAGAACTGAGTTCCATTTCAATCTTACTAACAAGACAACCCATTCCATTAAATTGAACTGGGATGACTTTAGTTATGTTAGTACGACAGGACAGGTTGGAAGAGTGATGCATACTGGTGTGAAGTTTATTGACAGAAATAATTCTCAGCCAGCGACGATGATTCCTCGCGGAGCAACGATTTCTGACATATTGGTGCCAACAGACAATATTTTTTATAGCCAATATGGCGGATGGCAGCAAAATAATCTTGTACGTGGAGAGAATGTTATCGGTAAGACTATGGTTGTCCTTATGCCAATTATGATAGAAAATGTACAAAACGATTACACATTTACATTTATGGTCAACCCAAAACAGAACTGAAATTAAAAAAATGCTAAACATACCGTCACGTCACGGCGGCATGTGAAACCAAAATGGTTTGCTATTGAAACAGCTGCGGTGAGGGCGATGCGGAAATGAATCGGTGCTGAAATAAGCCGTTTTATTCTCCGAGTATTTGTAGGGAGAATATTGTAATGGTGCAATATTCTCCCTTTATTTATGCGGAGAATATTGTTATGGTGCGAGGTTCTCCTTTTATTTGTAGGGAGAATATTTCGATGGTGAAATATTCTCCTAATATTTGCAGGGAGAATAACCGTGTGCAACTATAGTTGTGCGGTGAATTCACCTATTGTAAGAATACAGACCTTGGGCCAGTTTATCTGTTTGAGGACGTTGAAGTGGGCGTCGTTGGTGACGATGTACTCGGCATCGGCGGCGACAGCGCAATCGACGAACTTATTGTCGTCGACATCCTGCTCTATCAGCCCGAAATGGATATATGTCTCTTGAAATTCCGTTGTGTGCAGCCGGGCTATGGCCTCCACGACGTTGTGAGCTATCTCCTTGGTGGTCTTCTGCGCAAGGATTTCCTCGTATTCAATCAGTATGTCGGTGTTAACGCAAAGGGAGATTTCACCACACAGCACGCCCGACCATATCTTGTGGTACGGACTGTTGGTGGGCAGCACCTGTAGGAGGCAGTTGGTGTCAAGTACGATTCGACGCATGGCGGTAAGGGGTGCGCATGTGTTCTGCGCCCCATTGGTTGATGGTCTCCTCGTTTATGGTGCCGTTGTCCCATAAGGCATCAATCTCTTTCTGTGCCTTGGCGGCGAAGAAATGCGCCACCAAGTCCTTGAACTCGTTCAGGTCAGCCTCGGAGGTGATGCTTTTCAGGGCGTTCAGCAGTTCCAACTGTGCTATTTGCGTGTACGACATCTTCTTGTATTTTTGTTGATATAACGCGGAAGGTTAAATAATATTGTGCAGGTGTGGTTGAAAAACATGAATTGCCGCGGATTGGCCATTAATTATATGGGCAATCCGCGGCAATTCTTTTTTTTCGCGGGCTGGCAGCCCACGTACCAGTCGCATGCTGGCAGCCTGCGTACCATGGTGCCGGCGGGACGCTGGCGGTCCATTAGATCATCTCCACCGAGCGCTGGAGGAACTTGCTGAGGGCTTCGCCTTTAAGCAGGCCGTTGGCCAGGAGGGCCAGGTCGGTGAGCTGGTGGACGAGGGCTTTCTGCTTCTCCGTGTCGGTCTCGTTGAGCACGCGGCTGATGAGCGGGTGGTTGATGTTGACGACGAGGTTGTAGCTCTCCGGCAGCTCTCCGTAGAAGCCCATGCCGCCGCCGGAGGTCTGCGCCATCTCGCGGTAACGGCGCATGAACTCACTCTGCGTCACCTGCATCGGCGCGTCGCTCTCCTCGAGGCTCTCCAACTGCACGGTGAACTTCTGCTTGTCCACCTCGCCCTCGATGATGGGTTGCAGCTTCTCCTTCTCCTCCTTGCTGAGCTTCTCGGGAATGGCGTCGTCGTGGGGGATGAGCTTTTCGACGGTGTCGCTGTCCACGCGGACGAAGCGGCTCTTCTCGAGCTTCTGCTCCAAGAGATTTATGAAGTGGCTCTCCAGGGGCGAGTCCATCAGCAGCACGTCGTAGCCTTTGGCCTTGGCTTTCTCGATGTAGGCGTGCTCCTCCTCGGCGTCGCTGGCGTAGAGGTAGCAGACGGTCTTGTCCTTGTCGGTCTGCAGGGCCTTGATTTTCTCGCGGTAGCTGTCGAGGGTGTAGTACGTGCCGTCCACACCCTTGAGCAGGTAGAACTTCATGGCGCGCTCGCAGAACTTCTCATCCGTCAGCATGCCGTACTGGACGAATATCTTGATGTCGTCCCACTTCTCTTCGAGTGGAGAGTGGAGAGTGGAGAGTGGAGAGTTGGCTGACGCGTCAGCCTTGTTCTCCGTTCTCCGTTCTCCGTTCTCCACTCGCTTGCTCATCTCTTCCAGCTTGTCGGCGACCTTCTTGCTGATGTGCTGCGATATCTTCTTCACGTTGCCGTCGCTCTGCAGGTAGCTGCGGCTGACGTTCAGCGGGATGTCCGGCGAGTCGAGCACGCCGTGCAGCAGCATCAGGTAGTCCGGCACCACGCCCTCGACCTGATCGGTGACGAAGACCTGGTTGCAGTAGAGCTGTATCTTGTTACGGTTGGGGTCGATGGTCTTGCGCACCTTCGGGAAGTAGAGGATACCCGTCAGGTTGAAGGGGTAGTCCACGTTGAGGTGTATCTGGAACAGCGGCTCCTCGAAGTTCATGGGGAACAGCTCGTGGTAGAATTTCTTATAGTCTTCGTCGGTGAGGCTGCTGGGCGATTTCTTCCACGCCGGCTCCGGGTCGTTGATGATGCGGGGCTGCTTCTTCTCCACGCGCTTGGGCTTGCCGTCCTTGTCGCACTCCGTCTCGCTGTCCACCCACACGCTCTCCTCGCCGAAGCGGATGGCCACGGGCATGAAGCGGCAGTACTTCTTCAGCAACTGCAGCACGGTGCCTTCCTCGAGGAACTCCTTGCAGTCGTCGGCGATGTGCAGCACGATGTCGGTGCCGCGGTCGGTGTGCTTCTTGTCCTCCTCCATGGTGAACTCCGGATTGCCCTCGCAGCTCCAGTGCTGGGCCGGTTCGTCCTTCCAGCTCTTGGTGAAAATCTCCACCTTGTCGCTGACCATGAAGGCGCTGTAGAAGCCCAGGCCGAAGTGGCCGATCAGCGGCTCGTGGCTGTCTTTGTACTTCTCCATGAAGTCGGTGACGCCGCTGAAGGCTATCTGGTTGATATATTTCTCCACCTCGTCGGCCGTCATGCCGATGCCGCGGTCGCTGACGGTGAGGGTCTTCTTCTTGGGGTCGAGCTTCACGTCGATGGTGAGGTCGCCCAGCTCGCCCTTGAACTCGCCGCGGGTGCTCAGCGTTTTCAACTTCTGCGTGGCGTCGACGGCGTTGCTGATAAGCTCGCGCAGGAAAATCTCATGGTCCGAATAGAGGAACTTCTTGATGACCGGAAAGATGTTCTCGGTCTGTACGTTCAATTTGCCTTCCATATCTTGTTTTTTTTTATTTTATTCCTTAAAACAATAGGGCATCAACAACTCATGTGCCACTGGGAGCGGACTGCCATTTTGTCAGTCCGAAGGGCCTGCTATCGACCTATCATCACCCACCGTGGTGGGAGTTGGTTGGGAGTTGGTAGGGAGATGGTAGGGCGATAGTAGGTTGATAATCATAGTGAAGTGTGTGAAAATGGGGGCGGACTGCCAAAATGGCAGTCCGCCCCCATCGGGAAGGCTTTTTTTCAGAGCGCCAGCCGTGCGCCGGCCATGAGCGTCAGACCTGGTTGGGGCACGCCGCCGAGGTCGCGCCAGGGGCGGTCCAGCAGGTTGTGGCCCTCGAGGTAGAGGGTCAGCCTTGGACCGCCGGCATCCTGCCGGCAAGACCTCAGCAGGTCGTACTCCACGGCCGCGTCCACCAGTAGGGCGGTGCCGTAGGCCTTGGCCTCGCCGTCCTCCACATACTGGCCCTCGCGGTGGCGCAGCGAGGCACCGGCCTTGAGGCAGAGGCGGTCGACGGGGCGGACCGAGGCCCAGAGCTGGGCTTTGTGGCTCAGGTGGTCGATGGCCGAGGAGGAGAGCAAACCCCGGTGGTCGGCCTCGATGTGGCAGTAGGAGTAGGAGAATTGGAAGTTGAAAGCTGAAAGTTGAAAGTTGAAAGCTGCGTCCACGCCGAGGGCGTCGACGGCGGTGTGGTTCATCGAGAGCCAGAGGTCCTCCTCCGTGGGACGCACCCAACCGATGATGTCGGTGCCGGAACGGTAGTAGGTGGAAAGTTGAAAACGGAAAGTGGATAGTTCACTCACTTTTATCTTTCCGCTTTCCACTTTCAACTCTACGTTGGTGCTGCTTTCGGCGCCCAGGTCGGGGTTGGCCTGCTGCGTGGCGCTCTGGTAGTAGAGGTCGGTGAAGGTGGGCAGGCGGAAGGTTCTGGAAACGGAAAGTTGAAAGTTGAAAGTTGAAAGATTGTATGCCATGTTGGCGGCGAGGCCGTAGTTGGTGCCGAACTGGGTGTTGTACTGGCCCAGGGCCACGGCTTCGGCGCCGAAGGCTCCGCGCCGGAGGCCGTAGCCGCCGAAGAGGGTGGTGCTGGTGCGTGCGGCACTCTTGGTGTAAGGGGAGGGGAGGGTGCTGTCCGCACTGCCGAGGACGTTGCTCCAGATGCCCTCGCGCCGCACCTCGGCGCCGGCCCTCACTTCGCCGATGCCCAGCGGACGAGTGGCCAGCAGGCGCGCCCCGCCGAGGGAGGAGAGGTGGTGGTTGTGGCCACTGTACCAGGCGGGTACGTCGTCCACGTAGCCGTCGCGGAAGAGTTCGAAGCGGTCGCGGTGCAGGCGGAAGTAAGTGGAAAGTTGAAAGTGGAAAGCGGAGAGTTGGAAGTTGTCGGTGGCGGAGGCCACGAGGGTGCGTGTGGCCTCGAACTGGTCGGGGTAGGTGGTGGAGTAGAATCCGGCGCTGCCGAAGTCTTTCAGCTGTCCGCCAAGCTGCAGGTGGAGGTCGTTGGCCTCGGTGTGCCGCCGCGCCTGGAGGAAGAGGCTGCCGTGGCGGTAGTCGGTGTTGGGGCGGTGGCCGTCGCTGCGGTGGTAGGCTGCGGTTGCCGTGAGGGTCCACGGGCCCAGGGCCTTGGTGCCCAGCAGAGAGGCGTTGGCGGTGCCGTAGGAGCCCGCGCTGACGTCGGCCAGCAGGCGGTCGCGGTAGTGGTCGGCGACGACGATGTTCACCGCCCCGCAGAATGCCACGAGGCCCCGCGCCATGCATTGCGACGGCGTCAGCAGTTCTACACGTTCCACCATCGTGATGTCGATGGGGATGTCCATGGTGTGGTGGCCCGTCTGGGCGTCGGTGAAGTTGACGCCGTTGAGCAGGAGCAGCATCTGGTCGAAGGTGCCGCCGCGCATGCTGAGGTCGCCCTGCACGTCGCCCGCGCCGCGGGTGCGGAGGTCCACCCCGGGGAGCAAGGCCACGAGGTCGCCGATGGAACGAATGGTTGTTTGTTGGAAATCGTTGGCGGTGAGTACCGCCGCAGGCTCGGAGGAGCCCTGCAGACTGTCGGCAGAGAGGACAATCTGCACTTCTTGCAAGGTGCGCGTCTGCGGTTCGCGGTCGCTCTGTGCAAAGGTGGTGCCCTGCATGAGCAGCAGGGCGGTGGCGGCGACGGTGGCCGTCTTGGCCAGGCTGCTGTCGGCCACGCGGGTGGCCAGGCGTCCGATGGTCACCTCGCGGTGCATCGAGCTGTAGGCCGCCCACTTCGCCCGGCAAAAGCGGCGGAAGCGGAACGCGCTTGCGTGTTGTTGGGTTTGTTTGTACATGGAATTTATTTGTTTGTGAATAGGGTCTTATTCAAAAAGTTTGTAAATGCCTATCACGGCGGCCCATTCGAACGCTTTGACTGCCACAATACCGACCACTATAGGCCATGTACGATATGCTTTGATTGTGGTGTCGGCTTCCAGTTCCGGGGCCTGAACGTTCAGACTATCGCACAGCGTTGGGTTGCTGGCAACACACCCATAAGATCTTATGCTTTTTCTGTCAACGTATTTGATGGAGTCTACAGATGTCTGTACCATGAAGTTGTGTTGGAATCGCAACCGTTCGTCCTTGTTGTTGCGGAAGATGAAGATGCGACTGCCTTGGTTCATCACCGAGTCGGAGAGGGTATAGCCTTGGGTAGACATGGAGTCGATGAATTGACTTTCCTGACGAAGGAAGGCGTCATAGGATATGACTTTTTTGTGCGTGTAGCACGACGACAGTGCGAGCATGGCGACCGCTGCCAGCAGGGTAATGATGGTTATTCTCTTGCCTTTTTTCATAACAATGTTTTTTGGAATAACGTACAGGAGTGTTATTTATTGTACATCATTGCCTTTTATTGTTGTGCGGGCAGGCCAGCTGGCAGAGGTCGCAGCCCTGGGTGTAGCCGGCGGTGATGTGGCCCGGGGGAATGGGGCGTGAGTGGTGGGTGGTGTAGTAGGCGGTGCAGCGGCTGACGTCGATCATCGGCGGACCGTCGGGGGCAATGGCGTGGTTGGGGCAGGCGTCGACGCAGCGGCGGCAGTGGGAGCAGAAATCCGGGAGGGCCGGATTTTCCGGATTTTCCGGAGGTTCCGGGTTTTCCGGATAGTCCGTGCACTCCTCGGTGGTGACGATTTCGCCGAGGTTGACCCATGTGCCCCACTGGGGGGTGACGAGGAGGGTGTGGCGGCCGATGAAGCCCAGGCCGGCGCGGGCGGCCCAGTGTTTGTCGCTGATGGGCACGGTGTCGCAGCAGAGCTTGCCGTCGATGCCCAATCGTTCGCGCAGGCGGAAGAGCATGTCCTTGATTACCTTGTGGTACTCGCGAGTGCGGGCGTAGACGGCAATGCCTCCCGCGGAAGAGGGTGGGGGATAGGCGCTGACGCAGCAGATGACACTGCGCGCACCGGGAACCAGCAGGCGCGGGTCCATGCGCATGTCGACGTTGCGCTCCATATAGGAAAGCCCTGCGTGCCAGCCTTTGGCGAGCCAGCTCCGCAGGGGGTATTCCTCGTCGGTGAGGGCGTCGGCGCGGGCTATGCCGCAGGCGTCGAACCCCACCTCCAGGGCTATGCGTACGACGTCGTTGCTATTCAGCATCCGGCTGGTTCTTGGCTTTCTTGCTGCCGTCGTAGAGCTCGAAGTGGAGGAAGCGGCAGTCGAGGGCGCCATTCTGCACGGGTATCTTGGCCGAGGGGTGGAGACCGATGTGCTTCATGGCCTCGAAGTCGGAGGTGATGAGCCACACGTCGCAGTCCTTGCCGTACTTCTGTTTGAAGGTGTCGCCCAGTTTCTCGTACATGGCGTTGAGGTCCTCCACCTTGATGCGTTCGCCGTAGGGCGGGTTGGTGACAATCAGCGTCTTGCCCTCGGGCGGCTCCTGGTCGGCGAAGTCGCCGATGTGGAGCATCACGTCGTGGTGCAGCTTGGTGTATTCGAGGTTCTTCTCGCACTGCTGGATGACCTGCTCGTCGATGTCGTTGCCCCATATCTCGAAGTCGAAGTCCAGGGCGCCGATCTTGCGGTCTTCCTCGTTCTTGACACTCTTCCATTCGCCGAGGTTGAACTCCTTCCAGCGCATGAATCCGAAGCGCTGGCGGTAGTACTGCGCGGGGATGTTGTTGGCCATCATGGCGGCCTCGATGAGCATGGTGCCGGAACCGCACATGGGGTCGTAGAAGTTGCAGTCGCACTGCCATCCGGCCAGCTTGAGCAGGCCGGCGGCGAGCACCTCGTTGATGGGTGCCACGCCCACGCCCTGGCGGTAGCCGCGCTTGTGCAACGAGTCGCCGCTGGAGTTCATCAGCAGGGTGACGTGGTTGTCGCGGATATGGAGATTGAATTTGTAATCAGGCGTTTCGGTGTCGATCGAGGGCCGTTTGCCGAAGTTGCGGCGGAAGCGGTCGACGATGGCGTCCTTGGTCTTGAGGGCGGCGTAGTAGGAGTGGGTGAAGACCTCGCCGCTGGTCGTGGAGTCGATCATGAAGGTGCAGTCCACGTCCAGAATCTTCTCCCAGCGGATTTTGTACACCTGGTCGTAGAGCTCCTGGTCGTTGTTGGCGTCGAACTCGGCAAAGGGCTTGAGGATGGCCAGGGCCGTGCGGCAGCAGTAGTTGGCGCGGTAGAGCAGGCGCATGTCGCCCTCGAATTCGACGGCGCGGGTGATGGGGGTGACGTTCAACGCGCCCATCTGGCGCAGTTCCTCGGCAAGCACCTCTTCCAGGTTGACCATCGTCTTGGCCACCATCTTAAATCTTTCTTTAGGGGTGTTGTCAGTGGGCACCACCTTCCCGTGATTCTTTTGTATTATCATCTTTGAATATTTGTATTCTGTCTTTGAGTTCGCGACGGGCCGTGCGGTTCTTCGACCGCAGGGTGCCGTTGTAGATGCTGATATTCAGTTCGTAGCCCACCAGCAGGACAATGCAGCTGAAGTATATCCAGAGCATGAGCAGCAGCAGGGTGCCGATGGAGCCGTAGAGGAGGTTGTAGCGGTTGAAGTTGTTGAGGTAGATACCGAAACCCCAGGTGAGCACGAAGAACATGCCCGTCGCCAGCACGGAGCCGGCGCTGAAGAAGCCCACGCGCTGCCGCTTGGCGGGGGCCACATAGTAGAGGAACGCCACGGCCGTCAGCGTGGCCAGCGAGAGCAGCAGCCAGCGCCCGACGTTGAAAAGGAACGTGTTGGCCTTGGTGTCGGAGAGCCACCCCTGGGTGAAGATGAGCTGCAGCAGGTATTTGTGGCCGATGATGAGCGTAAGCACCAGGGCCACAATGATGAACATGACGAAGACCATCAGCAGGCACAGCCCGAAGCGCTGCAGGAAGGGGCGCTTTTCGACGGTCTGGTTGGCGAAGTTGAGCGAGAGGATGAACCCGTTCATACCGTTGGCCGCCAAGAGGATGGAACCGATGAAACCGATGGAGAGCAGCGTGGTGTGCTTGTGGCCCATGATGTCGTTGATGGTGGCGGAAAGGGGATTGAGAATCTTCTCCGGCACAATGTCGCCCAGGCCGTTGAGGAGCTCGTCCTGAAGCCCGTCGACCGGGAAGAAGGCAATGAGCGAGAAGATGCAGATCATCAGCGGCGGCAGCGCGGCCAGGAACGAGTAGGCCAGGCCCTTGGCCCTCTGGGCCAGACCGCCGTTGAAGATGCCCACAAGGAAATAGCTCAGCACGTCGTAGAGCGGCACCCCCTTGTTGCCCGGCAGGGTGAAGTGGTGGGTGAAGTACAGCGTCTCGCGCACCCAACGCTTGTACATCAGGTGACGGCCGAAGGTCTTGGATTTCAGCCGCATCGCGCGGAGCCATACTTTCAGTTTCCTCATTTCTTTACCAGCGATATGTCGAGACTCTTGATGTGGTGGGTCAGAGCACCGACCGAGATGAAGTCGACGCCCGTTTCGGCATACTGGCGCAGCGTGGCCTCGGTGATGCCGCCGGAGGCCTCGGTCTCGTAGCGGTGGTCGATGCGCCGCACGGCCTCGCGGAGGGTGGCGGTGTCGAAGTTGTCGAGCATGATGCGGTCCACGCCGCCGTGGTCGAGCACGCGCTGCAGCTCGTCGAGGTCGCGCACCTCTATCTCGATGCGCAGGTCCTTGCCTTTCTCTTTGAGGTACTGGCGTGTACGGTCGATGGCCGCCTCGATGCCGCCGGCGAAGTCGATGTGGTTGTCCTTGAGCATCACCATGTCGTAGAGGCCGATACGGTGGTTGGTGCCACCGCCGCACTTCACGGCATACTTCTCCAGCAGGCGCATGTTGGGCGTGGTCTTGCGGGTGTCCAGCAGCTTGGTGTCCAATCCGTTGAGTATCTGCACCATGCGGTGCGTCTCGGTGGCGATGCCGGAGAGACGCTGCATGAAGTTGAGCGCCGTGCGCTCGGCGGTGAGGATGGAGCCCGAGGGGCCTTCTATGGTCATCAGGATGTCGCCCTTCTGCACAGCGTCGCCGTCGTGCTTCAGGAGGGTGACTTTCAACGTATTGTCGACGAGCATGAAAACCCTTTCGCCCACCTCGGCGCCACAGAGGATGCCCTCCTGTTTGGCCACCATCTTGGCCGTGCCCGTTGCCGTGGGCGGAATGCAGGCCAGCGTGGAGTGGTCGCCGTCGCCGATATCCTCTTTGAGAGCCATTTTGATGAGGGTGTCCAGATTGTCAATGTTCGTCATAATATTCTGATTGTTAAATATTAATAAAATCCTGAGCGGGGTTTTCGCCCCACTAAACCATGTGCAAAGATAAGTTTTTTTTCCGACCTGTACAAATCTTTTTTCCCTCCGGCCCGCCGCCCCCAGCCTTCGCCCTTCCTCCGCCCAGCCTCCGCCTTCCCTCCGCCCGGCTTCCGCCCTCCCTCCGCCCGGCTTCCGCCCTCCCTCCGCCCTCCCGTCCAAACCCCACCCGATACCCACCAAAGAGGGCCCTTCTTATATCCTTCCTATATACTTCTCATATAGTTCTTATATAGGTGATATAAGAAGTATATGAGAAGTATATGAGAAGTATATGAGAACGATATAAGAACAATATAAGAAATGCCGAATTATGTACCTCTCGGACCCCACTCTGGCCCCTCGCGGAGGGCGGCGGGGCGGCAGGCGGGGCGACGGGGGGGCGGGAGGTGGAAAATGTGCGGGTGTTGCCACTTTTTTTCTTATATATTAAAAAAAAAGCGTATATTTGCAGTCTTAAAGGTAATGGTATAACGTTGCCATATAATTCTGTATCAAATAAAAAACGGAATGTATGGCCTGAAAAAAAGTATATGCAGATAGCAATCTCGGGAAATATCGGAGCAGGAAAGACGGAGCTGACCAAGCTGCTGTCGAAGCACTACGGCTACCGTGCCGTCTACGGCCCGTCGGAGGAGAACCCCTACCTCAACAGCTTCTATGAGGACATGCGGCGCTGGTCGTTCAACATGATGGTGCACTCGCTCTATGCCAACATCATGCAGCTTACGGAGCTGCAGGCCACGGGCGAGAGTTTCATCCGCGACCGCTCGCTCTACGACGATGCCGCCATCTTCGCCCCCAACCTGCACGACATGGGTCTGCTGACCACCCGCGACCTTACGACCTATACCAAGCTTTTCGAGATGACCTATTCGCTGCTGCCCAAGCCCGACCTGCTCATCTATGTGCGCGCCGATGTGCCGACGCTCATCCGCCACATCCAGAAGCGCGGCCGCGAGTACGAGAGCAGCATCCGCCTCGACTACCTGACCAATCTCAACAACCGCTACGAGAACTGGGCCGCCAACTATGAGGGCAAGATGCTCGTGGTGGACACCGACGAGCGCGACTTCGTGGAGAACCGCGCCGACCTGGGAGTGATTATCAATAATATCGACGCCGAATTCAACAGCCTGTTCGGCAACGATGAACCTATGGAACAATGAAGACTCTGGCCGTCATACCCGCACGTTACGCCTCGACGCGTTTTCCCGGCAAGCCGTTGGCCCTGCTGGGGGGCAAGCCCATCATCGACTATGCCTACGCTGCGGCCCGTTCCGCCGAGGGCATCGAGCGCGCCGTGGTGGCTACGGACGACGAGCGCATCTTCGCCCATGTGGAGAAGACGTTCGGTCCGGGAAGTGTCATGATGACCTCCACGGAGCACCGCAGTGGCACCGACCGCTGCGGCGAAGTGGTGCGGAGGCTGGCCGAGGAGGGCGAACGATTCGACGTGGTGGTCAACCTGCAGGGCGACGAACCCTTCGTCGAGTCGTCGCAGCTGCAGATGCTTGTCGACTGCTTCGCCGACGAGAGCGTGTCCATCGCCACGCTGAAGACCCGCATTGCCTCCACCGCCGAGCTCCTCTCGCCCAACAATGTCAAGGTGGTGTGCACCACGGGGGGCAAGGCGCTCTATTTCAGCCGCCAGGCCATCCCTTACCGCCGCGATGTCGACCCCGAACAGTGGCTCTCGGAGGGCGAGTATTTCAAGCATGTGGGCATCTATGCCTTCCGTCCGCAGGTGCTGGCGGAGGTGTGCGCCATGCAGCAGAGCCGCCTGGAAATGAGCGAGAAGCTAGAGCAGCTGCGCTGGCTGGAGGCCGGCTACAGCATTGCCGTCCGCGAGACGCCCACGGCCAACATAGGCATCGACACCCCCGCCGACCTCGAGGCCGCCGAGCGCGTGTTGGGAAACAATGAACGAAAAACACAGAAATAATTATGAATATAACCGAATTAATTGTTGAGTTGTTGCAGCAGGGCCAGAAAGTGGAACTGCCCGGAATCGGAACTTTTGACAGCGTGGTGCAGGAGCCGCACCACGACCCTGTCACCCGCATATACTATCCCGCCACCCGCAGCATCGTCTTCGACCGTGCCGTGAGCGGCGACGAATCCATTGTGAAGGAGATTGCCCACCGCGACTGCGTCAGCGACGACGTGGCCCGCCAGATGTGGCACAACTATATCGACGCCCTGACGGACAAGCTCCAGCGCACCGGCGAGCACCGCCTGGGCGAGCTGGGCAGCATTACGAAGGTGGGTGACGGCTTTGATTTCGACAAGGCCGAGGGTGTGGTCATCGAGGCTGGCAACAGCAACGAGACTCCCCTGGAGGAAGTTCGCACCTACGACCACAGCGACAGCGAAGACCCCTTTGCCCAGTTCGAGGCCGAGCCGGAGGTGTCCGTGGTTACAAAACCCGAGCCCAAACCCGAACCCAAACCGGAGCCTGAGCCCGAACCGGAACCCGAGCCTGAGCCTGAACCCGAACCCGAGCCCGAACCGGAGCCTGAGCCCGTACAGGAGCCTGCCCCTGCGCCCGAACCCGAGCCGGCACCCGTTGCCGAGGCGGCGTCTAGGGCTGCTGCGGGCATGAGCGTCACCGAAGAGTGGAGAGAAAGCCTCAAGAAACTGGAGGAACTGCCCAAATCGAAAGCCCAGCTCAAGGCCGAGGCCAAAGCGGAAAAGGAACGGCTGAAAGCCGAGGCAAAGGCCGAGAAGGAGCGCGAGCGCCTGCGTCGCCGCGGCGAGAAGGACGCCGAGATGGAAGAGCGCCTGGCCGCCCACAAGCGCGAGGTGCAGGAGCGCAAGGAGGCCGAAGAGCGCCGCCGCGCCGAGGAGGAGATGCGCAAGGCCGAGGAACGTGCCGAACAGAGCCGTCTCAAGGCCGAGAAGGAAGCGCAGGAAAGCATGAAGCGCGCCGAGGAGATGGCCGACGAGGAGAGCCGCAAGGCCGCCAAGAAGGCCGCCGTGCTGGCCGCTGTGGCCGCCACGCAGGCCGGCAAGGCCGAGCCCGTGGCTGCCGAGAGTGTGGCCGCCCTGGCACAGGAAGTGGCCAATTCCGAGAAGGAAGCCGCCGCACGCCGCAAACAGGAGAAGGAGCTGAAGAAGGCCGCTGCCCGTCTGGCCAAGGAAGAAAAGAAGCGCAACAAGAAGGGCGGCTCGAAGTGGCTGCTCTGGCTGCTGCTGTTCCTGCTGCTGGTGGTGTTCGCCGGCGCAGCATACTACCTCTTCTTCCGTGGACACGGAGGCGGTTCTGCCAAGGCACCGGAGGCAGCCGCGGCACCCAGCGGCAAGCACCTCGATGTGCCTGCTGTCGGCGCCCTCACCTACAATCCCGACATGATACCCTATACCGACCGCGAGATTGGCCGCAACCGCGATATGGTCTGCGTCAATATGGCCGAGTATATCAATAATTTCCTCGCCGAGCGCGACTACCGCAGTGCCCGCGTCCCGATGATGGACCGTGTGCGCCAGTATGCCGACGAGCGCATGCAGCAGCTGCTGGGACCGCGTTTCGCCGTGCAGCGTTTCATCCCGTACGAGGATTATATCTACGACAATGCCGAGCCTTGGCTGAAACGTACCTATGCCGACGTGGTGCGGCACATGGTGCAGAGCGAACTGATGAACCGTTCGGCCCTCGACGACCTGCTCGACGGCGTGATTGAGGAACTGGGCCTGCAGTCTGTCGACGACCAGCCCCGCACGGCATCCGAGGTGCAGCAGGTGAAGGCCACCGAGCAGCAGCAACAGCAGCCCGCCGCTCCGCGCAAACCCAAGGTGCAGACCGACAAGGACGCTCCCGTCTATGTATATGTCGAAAAGGAAAGCAAGCAGGGCTTCGACATCGTCGCCGGCTTCTACCTCAACAAGAACACCGCCGCCAAGATGACCGCACGCCTGCACGAGCTGGGTTGCGATGCCTATATCATCGAGAAGAACGACATGTTCTACGTCAGCATGGGCAGCGCACCGACGCGCACCAAGGCCGAGGCCCTCTACAACCACATCAAGAGCTGGTACGACGGCGACATAGTAATCAAAGAACTCTAAACACACGCACTCAGTATGGGCCATCACAAACTGCAACGTTTCGCCGAGAACCTGACGTTCCCTAATCTTTTCCAGGTGGGCTTCGAACAGCTGGAGAAGGAGGGGTTCGCCTTGAGGGGAAGGTGGCGTGAGCAGTTTGGCAACGACAACCCCATCACCCTCGAACTGGGGTGCGGCAAGGGCGACTACACCATCGCCCTGGCGTGCATCCATCCCGAACGCAACTATATCGGGGTCGACATCAAGGGTGCCCGCCTGTGGCGTGGAGCCAAGACCAGCAACGAGGAGCAGATGAAGAACGTGGCGTTTATCCGCACGCGTATCGAACTCATCGACCGTTTCTTCGCCGAAGGCGAGGTGAGCGAGATATGGATCACCTTCTGCGACCCGCAGCTGAAGAAGCCCAACAAGCGCCTCACATCGCCGCGCTTCCTGGCCACCTATCGCCGTTTTCTCGCTCCGGAGAGCATCATGCACCTGAAGACCGACTCGCAGGAGCTCTACGACTACACCCTCAACGAGGTGCTGCCCAACGAGGACTGCCGGGTGGTGTGCCACACGGACGACCTGTACAGCACGCCCGAGGGGTTCGACGAAGCCAAGCTCACGCAGACTTTCTACGAGCGCATGTTCCTTGCCCAGGGCATGCCGATTACATATATACAATGGAAAACCAATTAAAAACAATATAAACTTAATACTAATTTAATTATGTCAGGACACAACAAATGGTCAAAGATTAAAAGAGCCAAAGGTGCAGCTGATGCCAAGCGCTCGAAACAGTGGAGCAACATTCTGAAGCAGGTCACCATCGCCGTGCGCGAAGGTGGTGCCGATCCCGACAGCAACCCCCGTCTGCGTCTGCTCATCCAGAACGCCCGTGGCTGCAACATGCCCAAGGACACCCTCCAGCGTTCCATCAACAAGGCCAACGACAAGGACGCCGCCCAGATGCAGGAGCTTACCTTCGAGTGCCACGTGAGCCACGGTATCGCCCTCTTCATCGAGGCCCTCAGCGACAACAACAACCGCACCGTTGCCAACGTCAAAGCCATCATGAACAAGAACGGCGGCACCCTCGAGACCAACGGCAGCCTCGCCTTCCTCTTCACCCGCAAGGGTGTCTTTGTGGTGCCCCGCAAACCTGAGATGAATGTCGAAGAGCTGGAGATGGAACTCATCGACGGCGGCCTGGAAGAGATGGAGGTCGACGATGAGTACCTGACCCTCTACACCGCCTACGAGGACTTCGGCAACATGGTGAAGATGCTCGAGCAGAAGGGTATCGAGTGCGAGAGCGCCGAGCTTCAGCGCATCCCCAACACGCTGCGCCAAGTGGACGAGGATACCATCCGCAAGGTCATGAAGGTTATCGGCATCCTCGAAGAGGACGACGACGTGACCAACGTCTACCACGACATGGAAATCCCCGACGACTTCGAGGAAGAATAATCCAGGCTGAAAGCTGTGAGTTTTAAGTTTTAAGTGGCTGACGCACTATACAGACTGCGTGGCCACTTAAAACTTACAGCTTAAAACTTAAAGCTAAAACAATGAAATTGTTTTTGGTTCCGACACCTGTTGGGAACCTCGGCGACATGACCTATCGTGGCGTCGAGGTTCTCAAGTCTGTCGACCTCATCCTGGCCGAAGACACGCGTACAAGCCGAGTGCTGTTGCAGCACTACGGCATAGACACCCCGTTGCAGAGCTACCACATCTTCAACGAGCATCAGACCGTCGCCGGGCTGGTGGAGCGCCTGAAGGCGGGCACGACCATCGCCGTGGTGACGGATGCCGGCACCCCCGGTATCTCCGACCCGGGCTTCCTGCTGGTGCGCGAGGCCGTGAAGGAGGGCATCGAGGTGGAATGCCTGCCCGGAGCAACGGCATTTGTGCCGGCGCTCATCGACAGCGGTCTGCCCTGCGACCGTTTCGTCTTCCTCGGTTTCCTGCCTCATAAGAAGGGCCGTCAGACGGCTGTCAACGCCCTTGCCGACGAGGCTCGCACGATGATTATCTACGAGAGCCCGTTCCGATTGGTGAAGCTGTTGGAACAGCTTGTCGAAGCCGTCGGTCCCGACCGCCAGGTCTCTGTCAGCCGAGAAATCAGCAAGCTCCACGCCGAGACCGCCCGGGGCACCGTGGCCGAAGTGTTGGCCCACTTCCAACAGAAGGAGGTGAAGGGCGAGATAGTAGTGGTCCTTGCCGGGAAGGAATAATACATTAAGTCGTTATGCCCATCGAAATATTCATATTCCGTCTTGCCTGCGCTTTGGCAGCAGGTATCATCATCGGCACGCAGCGCGAGCTGAAACAGCGTCAGGCCGGCTTGACCACCAACTCGCTGGTGGCTGTCGGCGCCTGCATCTTCATCCTCATCAGCGAGAGCGTCATCATGGGCGCCCGGGCGGCAGGCGGGCCGGTGAACAACGACAACCTCCGCGTCCTCTCGCAGGTGGTGACGGGCATCGGTTTCCTCGGCGCCGGCGTCATCATGAAGAACGGACTGACCATCCACGGCCTTTCCTCGGCAGCCACCATATGGTGCTCCGCCGCAGTGGGATGCCTCTGCGGCTACGGCATGTGGGTCGAAGCCCTCATCGCCGTCACCGTCATCATCCTCATCAACTGGGGATTGAAGAGCATCGAAATTTACATCAAGCACCTCCGGCACGGCGACCCCAAAGACGACGACAACGACAAGGACATCGCCGCTTAGCGTTTTCTTTCTTGCGTCGGACGTGGCACCCTGATGGGGAACCACGAGCGCACGGGCTGCTCCAGCCCGAGGCCGTTCATATAGTTGTATGTGGCCAACCGTAGTGCAGCACCTACGGCGTCGATGTCGTAGTCGAATTGCTGGCCCCCGTCGATGGGTTCCCAGTCTACCTCGTTGTTGCAGAAGTGGTTGGGGACCTGCGTCAGTCGGCGTGCGCCGAAAGCTTCTGGATGCAGGCCCGAGGGACTGTGGCACGTCATGGCGTAGCGGTGCCAGAAGGCGCTCTGCACAATGCCCTCGTCGAACATGCGGCGCACGGTCTCCAGTGCGTCGACGGTCTCCTGCAGCGTCTCGGTGGGGAAGCCGTACATGAGGTAGGTGTGCACCATGATGCCCGCGTCGCGCAGGTGTCGGCAGGCCTCGGCGGTCTGCTGTATGGTGACGCCCTTGTCCATGAGTTTCAGCAGGCGGTCGCTCGCCACCTCCAGACCTCCGCTGACGGCCACCATGCCGGCCTCGGCCAGCAGGTCGCACAGCTCGGCGGTGTAAGCCTTTTCGAAGCGTATGTTGCCCCAGAAGCTCAGCGTAAGTCCCCGACGCAGAATCTCTTCCGCCACCTCGCCCAGCAGCTTGGGCGGCAGGGCCTCGTCCACGAAGTGGAACCCCGTCCGTCCTGTCTGGGCTATCACGCGCTCCATGCGGTCCACCACGGTCGATGCCTTGGGGGCTCGGTAGTCGCCGATGTAGGGCAGCGAGGTGTCGCAGAAGGCGCAGCGGTGCCAGTAGCAGCCCTGCGCCATCACCATCTTGTTCCACCGTCCCTGGCTCCACAGGCGGTGCATCGGATTGGTCATCTCGCTCATCGAGAGGTATTTGTCCAGCGGCAGGTCGCTGAAGTCGGGGCAGTGGTCGATGGCTTCGGGGTGGCCGTCGACGACCACCTCGTCGCAGAACTCATAGATGCGCGGCTCGTCCATCTGGCGCCACTCCGTATTGGGGAAACCACCGCCCAGCTCTATGGTGGCCTTGGTATTGGCTTTGAGCCACTGGCCGCAGCGCAGGGCACCGTAAAGGCAGCCGGGGAAGGGGATGGTGATGCAGACCCTGTCGATTGAAAAATGAAAGTTGAAGGTTGAAATTTTTTCTTCCAAGATGCTGAGCATCAGGCGGTCGATGGGGGAGGGGTCGCGCTGCAGCTCCTCGTAGAGGGGGTCGAACGACGGTGCGTCGTTGGACAGGTACTCGGCATAGCGCACCAGGTCGAAGTGGGGGTCGACATGCTCGCGCACATAGTCTGCCACCTCTTCTATGAAGAGGGTGGCCAGGTGCTGCGCTTTGTCGGTGGTGCCGCTGACGCCGAAGCTCCACTCCAGGTGGTCCTCGTCCAGCTGCTCGAAGCGTTTGCCCTCCGGCAGCAGCGAGCGGTTGGCGATGCGGGGGCCGAGGGTGTCGTCCTGGCCGCGCAGGAAACGCTTCACGGGCTCTATCAGCTGCGCCTCGCGCTCCAGGCCGATGCTTTGCAGGAACTCCTTGGACAGCACACGGTCGGCCAACTCGATGCCGAGGTCCAGCTGGTGCACCTCATGCCCCTGGGCCGCGAAGAGCCCTTTGAGGTAAGCCATGGCGGGGTAGGGGGTGTTGAGCTGCGTGAGCGGCGGGGTGATGAGCAGTATTCGCATAAACGGGAGGCTATTCTTCTTCGAACATGTAATTGATCAATTCGTCGGCCGTGAAGGTGATGGTGAATTTGCGGGCGGTGGTGCGGCTCTGCCAGCGCAGCTCCAGGCCCACCTCGGAGGATGCCAGCAGCCCGAGGAACTCGGCACCGTCGGTATAGATGAGGTGTTCCAGCAGCATGGGTTTCAGCTGCTGCTCCTTGCCCTCGTTGGAGAGGATGGAGAGTTCGTCGACGGTGTAGTGCATCACGACGACCTTCAGCGTGGGGTCGTAGCTGCAGTGGGTCCAGACGCCCGTGCTGTCGTCCAGCGGTTGCGGGCATTCGCGCCCGAGGGCCATGGCCAGATACTGGCCGGCGAGGTCGACGTCGATGGCCGGCTCCTGGCCCAGCAGCTGCGCGGGACGGTAGTCGAGCGCCACGGTGTCGGGGTTGCCCTCGATGCTGCCCACGATGCGCAGCGTCGTGCTGTCCTGCCCCAGGTAGGGGAGGAAGGTGTTGTTGGCGATGAACCATTTGTTGGAAATCATCCAGAAGAACTGCGACGACACCGTGGGGTCGTCGGCAGCGGTGGAGTGCATGTGGAGGGTGTAGAGGTGGTCGCAATATTTGATGCCGGTGACGAAGAGGCTGTCGTCGATCTGCAGGGGCAGTTGCTGGCGTGTGGCCAGCATGTCGGCGTAGATGTAGGCCTGTGTGTAGTTTTCCAGCGCCATGATGCGGCGGAGGGTGGCGTTGTCGTAGGCGTAGACGGAGGCGTCGATGGAGGTGGCCTCATTCTGTTGGGTTTTCAAAACGACATGCACAACGGCGTTCATGCCGAGCCGGGCCACCATGTCGAAGATGTCGTTCATCCCTATTCCCTGATGGCTGGCAACAAAAAGAGCCCAGACACGCAGCCTCTGTACGAAATTTGGCGTTTGGTCGGGTGTGCTGTTTGCAGACTCGTATTCCACATCTGCGACGATGCGATTGTCGTCGATGTCTTTGAATGTCACTTTGGGGTTGCTGCCCTGGGTATCGATGGTTTTCCATAGGTCGATGTAGCTGTCCAGATTCTCTTTCAGCTCCTTCCGCTCCTTCTTGCTGAGCGGCGGCAACGAATCCAGCGGACAACCGCTGTCGGTCGCCGTTGTGGGAACATGCTGAGCCACAGCTGCGACGGACAGGCAGAGGGCCATCCATAGTATCAAAATCCGTTTCATAATGACTTTGCAAAGATACAAATAACTTTTGGAATGGCCAAATGGAGCTGATTCAAATACGACAAAATGTCAAAAATCCTGCCAACGGCCCACCACCACCCTATCATCTCCCACCGTGGTGGGACTTGGGTGGGAGTTGGTTGGGAGTTGATAGGGAGTTGGTTGGTAGATTATGCTGATTATGTGGATGTTGCGTTTTGCTTTGTTTCCAATTTGGTTGAGTTGTGTTATTTTGTTGGTTTTGTGGAAGTTGTGTTTTTGTTCAAAGAGCGGTGCAAGGGGGTGACGGGGTGGAAAGGGATGGGGTGGAACCGACTTTTTGTCAAAAGATGCAGGCTGGCGGAACGTGTTCCGAATGGGGGTCAGCGGATGAGGAGGATGGAGCCGACCTGTGTGCGTTGGGTGCCGGGCCAGAGGGTGGGCTGGTAGACAAGTTTCCAGACGTAGTTGCCCTGTATGCAGGGGGTGCCGTCGCTGGTGCGGCCGTCCCAGCCCTGGGTGTAGTCGTCGGTGTGGTAGACGAGGAGACCGTCGCGCTGGTAGATGGTGAGTTCGCCCCGGGCAACGCCGCGGGTGACGATGACGAAGCGGTTGTTGTCCTCCCGCGAGGGGGTGAAGGCGTTGGGGGCGTAGACGGCAAGGTCGTCGATGTGGATGACGCGTGTGGCGGTGTCGTTGCAGATGCTGTCGGCCAGTTCGAGGGTGACGATGACGGAGTCGGCGTCGAAGCTGGCTTGGCCGTGGATGACGGGGGAGTGGTCGCCGAGGGGCTCGTTGTCGATGTACCATGTGCGGGCGTAGGAGTGGTTGTGGTCGAGGTCGTAGGCTGTGAAGTGACGCTCGCTGTAGGGCATGAGGAGGGGCGTGACCTTGAACTGCACCTGCGGAGTGACGACGGGCTTGAGGGTGATGGTGGCCGTGTCGGGGCAGCGGTGCGTGGCGCTGTAGTCGGCCGTGAGGGTGTATTGGGTCTCCACTGCGGGTTGCAGGAGGATGGTGGCGCCGGAGGTGAAGGTGTAGCCGGGCGACTGCAGCAGGCTGTCGAGCAGGGGGTCGGCGGGACGGGCGCTCCATGCGAGGTGAGGGAGCGTCAGGCTGTCGGCGGCGGCGAGGGCGGCGGTGGCGGTGGCCGTGACGTGGTGGCCGTGCAGGCGGCAGTCGATGTCGGAGACGATGTCGATGACGGTCTCGCCGGGTTTGAAGAGGTCGAGGCGGAGGGTGGAGTCGCAGCCCTCGGCGTTGACCAGGGTGTCGAACAGGAGGAAGCGCCCCGAGGTGTCGGCGGGAATACTGAACAAGTGCCAGCTGTAGGCGTTGTGAGGGCAGGAGGTGTCGGCAAGGTCGATGTGCGAGGAGTGGCGGAGGGTGAGGTGCAGGCGCATGATGGAGTCGCAGCCCGATAGGGTGTGGAGGGTGTCGATGATGCCCACGGTGTCGTTGCGGAAGACACGTCCGTCGAGCCATACGAGCGAGTCGCAGGGCGAATGGTAGTCGTCGATGGTCTGGGTGAAGGTCAGGCGGAGGTCGAGGTGGACGACGCTGTCGCAACCGAGGGCGTTGGCGAAGGTGACAGCGGGCGACTGCGTGGAGGCGGTGTAGTTGACGCTGTCGATCCAGGTGTAGTTGCCGCAGGCCAGCACAACGTCGGTGCGGGCGAAGGTGTCGAGGAGCGTGAGGGTGAAGACGGTGAGGGAGTCGCGTCCGTCGGGCAGGGGGGTATGGAGGCTGTCGACGAGGGTGTGGCGGTTGCCGCTGAAGGCGATGTCGTTGACCGACGGGAAAGTTTGTCCGTGCCAGAGCAGGGGCAGGTGGTTGCGGCAGAGGGTGGTGTCGAAACGGCTGACGGGGGCCACGGTAAGGTGGAGGGTGAGGATGCTGTCGCAACTGCGCAGGACGGTGGTCAGTGGATGCTCGTAGCGGCCAGGGACGGTGTACTCGTGGCCTTCGAAGAGAGCCGCATCGCCCTGATAGATGGTGTCGTAGAAGTGGTGGTCGTATGTCGGGGCGACCACCAGGTGGAGTGTGCGCAGGGAGTCGCAGCCAGTGGCGCCCGAGGCGGCGTGGTGGGTGTAGAGGGTCGTGGCATCGAAATGCTGCCCCTCAAAGGGGTAGTCGAGGGTGTCCCAGCCGTCGGCGCCGTGGGCGGCATAGCAGGCTGTGTCGTAATAGTGAATGTCGAGGACGGGATGGACGGTGAGCGAGAGCTGTGAGACGGAGTCGCAGCCGTGGATGGAAGTCAGGGTGTCGCCAAGGGTGATGGTGTTCGAGACGGCGGGGATGGCGGTGGCAGTGTCGGCGGCGGACAGGTGGCGGAGGGTGGAGTCGGGCAGGTGGATGTCCCGCAGGGGGCTGCCCCAGGAGTAGCTCTGGTTCTGGCAGATGGTGTCGTAGAGGATGCCGCTGTAGGTGGGGTGGACGGTGAGGTGCAGGGTGCGCAGCGAGTCGCAGGCATAGGTGAGGGTGCGGAGGCTGTATTCGTAGGTGCCGGGGGAGGAGAGCTCTTGGCTCTCGAATGTGAGGTTTTGGTTGTCGCAGAGGGTGTCGTAGATGTGCAGGTCGTAGACGGGGTGCACGTCCACAGAGAGAGCCACGGTGCTGTCGGCGCCGCTGCTTGCATTCAGCCAAAGGGTGTCGCGCAGGGGCGTGGTGCCGTTGTCGGCGAAGGACTTGCCATGCCATTCGAACGGCAGCTCGTTGGCGCAGACGCTGGTGTCGAGATTCGTCAAGCGGTTCCGGTGGACGTGGAGGGAGTATGAAATGAGGGAGTCGCAGCCTTGGGCGTTGGCGGTGGTGATGGCGACGTCGGCGGTGTCGGAGAGGAAGGTGTGTCCGAGGAGTGTGCGGGGCAGGTCGTTTTCGAGGGCGGTGTCGAGAATTGTGGCGGCGGAGGAGTGGCGGAGGGTGAGGTGGAGGGTGGTGACAGAGTCGCAGCCTACGACGTTGGTGGAGAAGATGCTGTGCAGGATGGCAGTGTCGGCGATGACGGTGTCGGAGGTGAAGGTGGTGCCGCGCCAGAGGAGGACGTCGCAGGGGTTGGCGATGGTGTCGCCGGAGGTGGTTCGGCGGACGTCGAGGCTGAGGGTGCGCAGGGAGTCGCAGCGGAAGGCGGCGGTGTGCAGGAGGTGGCTATAGGTACCGGCGAGGGCGTAGGTTGTGCCTTCGAAACTGTATGTCTGGTTGTCGCAGATGGAGACGGCGAGGGTGTCGTCGTAGGTTGGGGCGATGTGTAGGGTCATGGCAATGATGCTATCGGAACCGAGGGAGCCCGCGAGGGTGTCGAGGAGGGTGCCGGCGGCGTGGAAGGTGCGGTGGTTCCATTGGAGGGGGAGGAGGGATTGGCAGACGGTGGAGTCGAGGGAGGTGCGGTTGTTCCAGAGGACGTGGAGGGAATATGATATGAGGGAATCGCAGCCCTGGGCGTTGGCGGTGGTGATAGCGACGTCGGCGGTGTCGGAGAGGAAGGTGTGGCCGAGGAGGGTGCGGGGCAGGTCGTTCTCGAGGGCGGTGTCGAGGATTGTGGCGGCGGAGGAGTGACGGAGGGTGAGGTGGAGGGTGGTGACGGAGTCGCAGCCTACGGCGTTGGTGGAGAAGATGCTGTGCAGGATGGCAGTGTCGGCGATGACGGTGTCGGAGGTGAATGTGGTGCCGCGCCAGAGGAGGCCGTCGCAGGGGTTGGCGAGGGTGTCGCCGGAGGAGGTGCTGCGGACGTCGAGGCTGAGGGTGCGCAGGGAGTCGCAGCCGAAGGCGGCGGTGTGCAGGAGGTGGCTATAGGTACCGGCGAGGGCGTAGGTTGTGCCTTCGAAACTGTATGTCTGGTTGTCGCAGATGGAGACGGCGAGGGTGTCGTCGTAGGTTGGGGCGACGTGGAGGGTCATGGCGATGATGCTGTCGGAACCGAGGGAGTTGACGAGGGTGTCGAGGAGGGTGCCGGCGGCGAGGAAGGTGCGGTGGTTCCATTGGAGGGGGAGGAGGGATTGGCAGACGGTGGAGTCGAGGGAGGTGCGGTTGTTCCAGAGGACGTGGAGGGAGTATGAAATGAGGGAGTCGCAGCCCTGGGCGTTGGTGGTGGTGATGGCGAAGTCGGCGGTGTCGGAGAGGAAGGAGTGGCCGAGGAGTGTGCGGGGCAGGTCGTTTTCGAGGGCGGTGTCGAGGATTGTGGCTGTGGATGAGTGGCGGAGGGTGAGGTGGAGGGTGGTGACGGAGTCGCAGCCATTGGTGGCGATAAGGCTGTCGACGAAAAGGGTGTCGGAGGTAAAGGTATGTCCCCGCCATGCGATTTGGTCGCAGGGGGAGGCGAGGGTGTCGATGCTGTAGGTGGGGAGGAGGGAGAGGTTGAGGGTGACGATGCTGTCGTAGCCGAGGGGGATGGCGAGGGTGTCGCTTACAGAGGTGTCGGAGAGGAGTGTATGTGAATGCCATACGACAGGTAAATGGTTGATGCAAACGGAGGTGTCGATGATTGTCTCCGGGGGCGGTTGGGGCATGGAGACGGTGACGGGTGCGTTGCAGGTGCTTCGGACGAGGGTGTTGTTGTCGAGGTAGGGGTAGGCATAGATGTCGTAGGTGGTTGAGGGCTGGAGGCCTGTGACGACGAAGGGACTGGAGGTGATGTGCACGATGGTGGAGGGGTCGACGCCGGGATGGAATCCGGGGGCGCCGTACTCGATCCAGAAGTCTTCGCTCTGGCCGGGGGCGGCTGTGACGGTGATGGAGGATGGGGAGGAGACCTGGATGGAGGGCTGCTGCCAGAGTCCGGCGGCGAAGTCGTCGATGTAGATGTTGCCGAACGTGTAGCCCGGCAGCTGGATGTCGAGCATGGCGGCGCGCTGGGCGGGGCCGTGGTAGTGGCTGTAGGAGTAGGTGACGGGTTGCCACTGGAGGTGGGAAATGCTCAGGGTGTCGAGGGGAATGAAGGTGTTGATGTCGGTGGAGTCGGTAAGGACGCCCATGACGAGTTGTCCTCTCTCGGAAGGCTTGATGCGGGCGAAGAAGGAGAGGTTGAGCTGCTGTATGGAGTCGACGGCGAAGTCGGGAAGGATGGCGTAGCAGCGGTTGTTGTTCATGATATGGAATCCGAAGCTCTGGTTGCCGGAGCGGTGGTATTCGCGGGTGATGAGGGGGTAGCGGCCGTTGTCGATGTTGAGGGTGTTGTATCCGGTCCAGTAGTCGGGCATATTGCCCTCGCCATAGGGGTAGGAGTCGAAGTCTTCGCAATAGGGGAGGGCAATGCGGGTGTTGCAGCGGCGGAAGGTGATGTCGATGGAGTCGGACAGGAGGTTGTGGCAGTTGGCGGTGTCGACGCCGCTGAGGTAGTAGCGGCCGGAGTGGTGGGGTGCGTCGGCGGGAATGACGAAGGGCGGCGCCGTGAGTTCGAATCCGTCGGGGCCCGTGAGGGTCAGGTTGTCGATGTTGGGTGCGTCGTAGGTGAAGACGACGGCGGAGTCGGAGCACTGGACGGTGTCCATGAGGAGGTGTACGTAGGAGGCCTGCGCGTAGTCGGAGAAGTAGCCGTAGGTGCAGCTGGCGCCGACATTGAAAGTGAGGTCGATGATGCCCATCTGGAACCGTCCGGCATTGTTTTCGACGGAGATGATGCTGTCCGCGGGTATGGAGACGGAGCGAAGGCTGTAGGAGAGGGTCGGGTCGCCGGGGACGGTCTGGAACCAGGAGGCCGGCATGGGATTCCCGTTGAGGGTGAAATGGGCTTTGTGTTCGGTTGCGACGACGATGGCCAGCTTGGGCTGTTGGTCGATGTCCGTGGGCACTTTGTGCACGACGCGGTGGGATCCTGTGCATTCGAGGTGTGGGAGCATGGTGCCGCCCATTTCGAAGCCGGAGGTGGTGGTCTGGAATACGACTATGGGATTGTTGGCCTCGATGAGGGTGGCGGCACCCGTCAGCCGGAACGAGAGGGAGGAGCCCCGTTGGATGGGCGAGAGCGGGCCGCCGTTGACGGTGACGATGGTGTTGTCCTGCGTGGGGAAGATGAAGATGTTGGACGAGTAGAGGTGTTGGTTGCCCGAGGAGATGTTGTAGAAACTGTTGAGCGCCACATAGCGACGGCCGATCTGGTTGACGGGGAGTATCTGTTCGCCCACGAGGTCGGCATTGGCCGTGGGCTCCACCAGGTCGTCGGTGCTGTTGACGGCGACGGGTTTGGTGGTGTGGATGAGGGTGTTGTAGAGGTGGCCGTTGGCGGAGAGGCTGGAGGAGCGGACGCGGTAGGTCTGGCCGCGGTTGAGGCTGAAGAAGGTGGTGCTTCCGGCCGCCACGCCGCCGGTGAGCGCCACACGCGGCGTTATCTCCACCTGCGTGTCGTCCTCTGTGGCCACAATCTCGATGGACGAGCTGATGCTGAATGTGGGGTGGTTGGGATAGATGGTCTGGGTGGGGACGAGGAAGTCGGTGCCCAGGCCGTTGCGCCCTTTGAGGGTGTAGATTTCGCTGTTGTCGCCGGTAACCTCGAAATAGCACGACACGGGGGCAGTGGCGCGGATGCGCACGCCGCGGTTGCGGGCGGCGTTGGAGGTGCTGGTGACCATCTGGGAGTAGAGGGAGGCCACGTTGTGCTGGTGGAAGCTGTTGGCGGGAACGGAGAAGGTGATGGGCGCGAAGGAGGGGTCGGCGGGCATGTCGATGGTGACGGTGGCCGCCTGGTCGAAGGTGGTGACGCAGTAGTTGACGGGCAGTGTTGTGTAGCGTCGCCACACGTCGGGTTGTGCAAACCAGAAGAGGGTGTCGACCTGTGCCACCGATGCGAGGGGCGTCAGTAACAAGAGGGCCAGAAGAAAGCCCGCCATCCATTTCGGACGGCGGGCTTGAGATGGTTTGCTATATGCCGTCATCGGGCAGCGTTATTTCTTTTTGCCTTTTTTGGTGTTGTTGGCTTTGGAGTCCTGGATGCCGAGTTTGGCCTTGATGGCGGCGGGGATGGCGTCCTTGTGGACAACGATGTTCATGGTCTTGTAGCGGGCGAAGGCTTTGGAGACAAAGAAGTTGCCGCCGAACTGGCCGTTGTAGAGGCCCCAGCTGTTTTTGACGATGTAGTATTCGTTGCCCATCTGGTCTTTGGCTTTGCCGAAGATGAGCATGCCGTGGTCGTCGGTGGTTTCCCAGTTGTCGTAGGCCTGCTGGCGCTCTTGCTGGGTGACCCAGCGCTGGGGAGTGGGGTGCTTGGCGGCCTCGTCGGCGATGTCGGAGGCGCTCATGCCGCTCCATTTGGCCTGGTCGGTGCCGACCTTGGCGGCAGCTTTGCCGTCGGTGGCGGGGAGGACGGCGAAGCCCTTGCGGGTGTAGCGGAAGCCGGGTTCGCTGACGTCGGAGCCCCAGGCGATGGTGTAGCCGTTGTCGATGGCGTAGTCGAAGATGTCCATCATTTCATCGATGGGCACGTTGTAGCTCTGGCCCCAGCGCCAGTTGTCCTGGATTTCGAGGACGAAGGGCTGGTAGAAGGGGTGATGGGTGTAGGAGGTGATGGAGACGTAGTCGTCGGGGTTGAGACCGAGGCTCTCGCCGAAGCTCTTGGGGGTGTATTCAACGCCCTTGTAGTTGAATTTCTCGGGGATGGGGCCGAGGTAGACGGCGTGGACGGCCTGGACGGCTTTGAGCCAGAGGGGCTGGCCGTCGGGGCTGTACTGGAGTTTCTTGAGTTTGCCTTTGGCGACGGCTTCGACCATGACGTCGGTCAGGGCGGAGAGTTCGGTGTGGTTGGAGAGGGTGTCGCCATACATGGCACCGGCGGGCATCACCTCGTCGGGCACCATGCCGTAGTGCTTGAGGCAGTAGATGACGTCGTTGAAGGCGCCGCCCTGGGAGAAGGAGACGTCGCCGTGGGTGCGGACGGCGGCCATAGCGCGGTCGTTGTAGGTTTTTTCGACGACGTACATTTCGCTGAGGTCGTACTCGCCCTTGCCCATGCGGAGGAGCTCGGCCTCGAGGAAGGCGATGCCGCTGTAGCTCCAGCAGGTGCCGGCGTTGTTCTGGTCTTTGACGGAGGTGACGGGGATGATCTTGACGGTGTCGAATTTGTAGCCCTCGTCCTCTTTTTTCTCTTCCTGTGCGAACACAGAGGTGGCGCAGATGGCAATGGCGCCGAGAGTAAGGAATGCTTTCTTCATTGTTTGTCTGATATTGTGTTGTTTATTGATTTTTTTACTCTTTAATTCCGGTGCAAATATACAAAAAAAATTTAATAACGGAGAAAAAAAACCGTCCTTTCCGTCCCCCGACCCCCACCAAACACCTACATGATTCGGCCCTTCTCATATAGTTCCTATATAGTTCTCATATAGTTCTTATATCACCTATATAAGAAGTATATGAGAAGTATATGAGAACGATATGAGAACGATATAAGAACAATATAAGAAATGACCTTTTATGTAGGTATTGGGTAGGTATCAGTTTTGAGTTAAGAGTTAAGAGTTAAGAGTTATGAGTGATGGGTGATGAGTGGGGAGTTGAGAGTTTTTTTTGGTCATGTCGTTGTTTTTTCGTATTTTTGCCTTTTTAAATATTACTATTTATGATGCGCAGGTTGTTCATAGTATTGATATTAGTGTTGGCTGGCGGTTGCTGGACGGCGGCCAGCGGGCAGTCGTCGGCCGTCGAGGGGCAGGGGGAGAAGACGCGGTTGCTGATTATTCTGGACTGTTCGAACTCGATGTGGGACCACTGGCAGAGCAATGCGAAGATCAAGGTGACGCAGCAGGTGCTGCTGTCGTTCCTGGATTCGGTGAGCGGCACGCAGGCGGTGGGGGTGCGTGGGGACGGCGAGCAGGTGGATGTGGCGCTGCGTGTTTTCGGCCACCTGAACAAGGAGCAGTTCGGCACGCGGCTGGAGGTGCCTTTCGGGGGCGACAATATCTACCGTTTGCAGAGCAAAATCAAGACGCTGGTGCCGCAGGGGGGCTGCACGGCTGCGGCGGCGCTGACGGACGCGCTGAGCGATTTTCCGGCCACGGGTTCGAGCCGCAATCTGATTTTGATTATCACGGACGGCATGGACGACTGCGAGGCGGAGATTTGCGATGTGGCGCGGCAGGTGCAGCTGAGCGGCGTGGTGGTGCAGACTTTCGTGCTTTGCATCGGGGGCGAGGTGTCGGCCCACGCCTCGTGTGCGGGCAGTGTGTTTCCGGTGGAGCACGAGGAGGATTTCGCGAAGACGCTGTACGATATTTTCCGCCTCAGCGGCCACAAGGCCAAGGTGTTGCTGAATATGGTGGATGTGCGCGGCGAGCTGTACGAGACGGAGCATCCGGTGGCTTTCTACGACCACCGCACGGGGGTGATACGCCAGAGCACGATTTACAGTGTGGACGGCAGGCTGAAGCCGGACACGCTGCTGATGGATCCGCTGGTGACTTACGATATGACGGTTTTCACCCATCCGCCGCTGCGGCGCGAGGCGATGCAGTTCGACATTGACCGTGTGAACCCTATCGACATCACTGTCAGCGAGGGCACGATGAAGGTGATGTACAGCGGGCAGCGCCCGCTGTGGCAGCAGACGTCGGTGGACGTCATTGTGCGCCGTGCGGGCAGCGGCGACCGTGTGGCGGCGCAGGAGATGGGGGAGACGGGGCAGTACCTGGCGGGCCGCTACGACGTGGAGGTGCAGACGCTGCCGGTGACGACGCTGCGAGGCGTGGAGGTGCGCGGCGGTGCCGCCACGGAGCTTTCGGTGCCGATGCCCGGCATGCTGGTGCTCAGCAAGCCGAAGGGCATCACCACGGGTGCCATATTCCGTCTGCGCGACGGCCAGGTGGAGTTTGCCACCGACCTCAATCCCAGCACCGCCGGCGAGAGGTTGTTGTTGCAGCCCGGCCAGTACGAAGTGGTCCTCCATCCCCAGAGCACCACGTCGTATAACAAAGTCCAGACCAAGCGGTTCGTCATCGAGAGCAGCCAGACCACGAAGATACAGTTCTAAGGTCACAAATTGTGACTTCAAGTCTACAAGAAATTGATATTATGGCAAATGAAATAATCATAAAACCCGGCCTCGACATTGAGGATTTGAAGTCAAGGATATATATTGTCCGAGGCCAGCAGGTGATGCTCGACCGCGACTTGGCTGAACTATATGGGGTGGAAACGCGACGTTTGAATGAAGCGGTAAAACGTAACATAGAACGTTTCCCCGAAGACTTTATGTTCCAACCAGAGGGTAAGGAACTTTTTTCGTTAAGACTTCAAATAATGGATGTTACACGTTTAAGGTCGCAAATTGCGACCTTAAACGAGGCGTATGAGGGTTCTCGTCGGGGGCAACATACAAAGTATAAGCCTTATGTCTTCACCGAACTTGGTGTTGCTATGCTTAGCTCGGTTTTGCGGTCGGAGACAGCGATACAAGTGAACATTAATATTATGCGGGCTTTTGTGGCGATACGACATGCCGTGGCTTCGATGCAGGACAAAGACCTGCGCATGGAGCAACTGTCGCATCGTGTGGACCAAATGGATGCCAGCATTACCGAGATACTCCACGAACAGGGTGACATACGCCGTGAGCAGGAGGAAGCCAACGCCGAGATGGCCCTCCAGATAGAAGCTCTCAACGACGCCCTCGACCAGCTCCGCGAGAAGCCCGCCCCGAAAAGAAACAAGATAGGATACAAAACAACAAAGGAATAAGGGTGGAAATGGTGGTGGATTTGATAAACAAGAATAAACAGTAGAATATGTCGAAGATTTCGTTTGCCGATTGGATAGTTCGTTACTGGTGGGTGTTCCCGCTGGCGACGGTGCTGTTGCTTGTGGCCTCGCTGTTTGTTGGTGCAGAATCCACCGTGTGGGGGCTCGTCCTTGCTGGCATTACTGCCCTTGTGTTGCTTTTGCAGCTGCCGGTTTTCATCATTCTCTTGTTGAGGAAGGAATGGTGGCGTGCCGTTGGGGCATTTCTGGCAGGAATTGCCAGTTTGGTTTTGGAGGCTGTCATCTCTTTTATGTTTTTCTCAATGTTTGCTGCAGGATTGTTCAGTATGGTGCCTGACGATTTCGGCAAGGAACACCCCATACCCGAAGGGCTGGAATATAACATACCCATCACTGACACCGCTCACAGGTGGAATGCGCATAGTGGAGACATCTTTACCCCCGTCGACATAGACAGCACCGACACCACCACGTGGCTGCAGATATGGAACGGCGATCAGGGCGGCATATACAATTATGCATTCTATTGGCCTGCTTTGGAGGACGGCGAGATTTACCTCCGTTGCTTTGAAGTCACTGAAAATATTGAACTTTCGGCCGACCGCATTAAACCGCGCACCACCACGCAGGTGCTGAACCACAACGGTTTTGGACAGATAGTTGAGCCGAACCACAAGGATTTCACCATTTACGAAGGTGATTGGGAGGACTACTACGCCGTGCGCGTCGAGGTATGGCACAAGCCCACAAAAGGCAAAGCCCGCAAGTTGATGGAGAAAATATACCGTATGGAGGGCTGGATGAGATGATAGAAAAATGCAATGTGATATGACCGACAAGGACTTTATACGGCAGGACAACAACTATCGCACGTTGAAGGCATTCCAGAAAGCGGAGTGTGTCTACGACGTGACGTATTACTTTGCCAACAAGTTCTTGTGCAAGGGCGACCGCACGATAGACCAGATGGTGCAGGCGGCGCGGAGCGGCAAGCAAAATCTGGCAGAGGGCAACATCGACGGGGTGACCTCGAAGGAGATGGAGATAAAACTGACCAACGTCAACCGTGCCTCGCTGCACGAACTGTTGCTGGACTACGAGGACTACCTGCGGGTGCGTGGCTTGGAACAGTGGCCTTACGACGACCCGCGCTGCGTACAGACGCGCGCCTTTTGCAAGAAGCATTTGGACTCGGCGGTGTATCGGGAGAAGATAAAAGACCGCTCCGACGAGACCATCGCCAATATCGCCATCACGCTGATACACCAGTGCGATGTGCTCATACGTGGTCTGATAGAATGGCAGAAGCGGAACTTCCTCGAGAACGGAGGAATCAAGGAAGAGATGTATAGAGCAAGGAAAGCATATAGAGATAGCAATGGGTTTAATGGGCAGGATCGGTCAAATGGGCAAGGATAATCATATCGCCCATTAAACCCACAAAACCCATTAACCCCACAATAAAAATAAACAAACAATAAAAACAAAAATATTATGACCCACTACGAAAAACAATCAATGAAAGAACTGCGCGCCGGTATGGGCGAAGGCCTTGTGGAAGCTGGCAAGCGCAATGAGAATGTCGTGGCGCTGAGCGCCGACGTGAAAGGCAGCGTCAAGATGGACGGCTTCGCCAAGGAGTTCCCCGAGCGCTTCATCCAGTGCGGCATCGCCGAGGCCAATATGGTCGGCATCGCCGCCGGTCTGAGCCTCTGCGGCAAGGTGCCCTTCATCGGGGGCTTCGCCGAGTTCGTCACCGGCCGCGTCTACGACCAGATCCGCCAGGTCGTGGCCTACAGCAACAAGAACGTGAAGATCTGCGGCTCGCACGCCGGCATCTCGCTCGGCGAGGACGGCGCCACGCACCAGACGATGGAGGACATCGCCCTGATGAAGGCCCTGCCGAATATGACCGTGCTGGTGCCCGCCGACTTCAACCAGGCCAAGGCCGCCACGCTGGCCGCCGCCGAGCACGTCGGTCCCGTCTACCTACGCCTCGGCCGCTCGAAGATGCCATGCTTCCTGCCGGAGAATGAGAAGTTCGAGATCGGCAAAGCCCAGCTGCTGAGCGAGGGCAAGGACGTGACCCTCTTCGCCTGCGGCCACCTGGTGTGGGAAGCCCTGCAGGCCGCCGAAGCCCTGGAGAAGGAAGGCATCAGCGCCGAAGTCATCAACATCCACACCATCAAACCGCTCGACGTGGAGGCCATCGTGGCCAGCGCCCGCAAGACCCGCGCCGTGGTGACCTGCGAGGAGCACCTCTTCAACGGCGGCCTGGGCGACAGCGTGGCCCAGACCCTCGCCCTGCACTGCCCCACGCCGATGGAGTACGTGGCCGTGGACGACAAGTTCGGCGAGAGCGGCACGCCCGACGAGATGCTCACCAACTACCACCTCCGCGCCGCCGACATCGTCGAGAAGGTACACGCGGTATTAACTCGTAAATAAAAAATGGAAATAACAACGAATATGGATGGTTACCAAATAGCAATATATTGCGGTGTTTTTGCTGCAATCGTTGGCGGTTTGACAGCCATATTGGGAGCCTATCTAATAAAAAAGAATAAGAATAAAGATAAGGACAAAAACAATGGATAACCCATTCCCAAACCAGCAGCGCTTCTGCCAGAGCTGCGGCATGCCGCTCAGCGACGAGGTCGTGAGCGACCACCCCGACTACTGCAAGTACTGCTTTGCCGACGGCCATTTCACGCAGGACTGCACGATGGACGAGATGATAGAGGTCTGCGTGCAGTTCCTCGACGAGTTCAACAAGAACACCGGACAGCACCTCACCGCCGACGAGTACCGCGAGGGTCTGCGGCAGTACTTCCCCACGCTCAAGCGCTGGCGCAAAGAGTAGCCTGCGGTGGACGTTGAGGTCCCGCGCCGAGGCGCAGAAACTCGTCGCCCTCGTCAGCGAAGACCTCGAATACTTCCGCAAGCACGCGATGGCACCCTCGCACCGCGACAAGAAGACGCCCGAGCCCGACGCCGACCCCGCAACGCCGGGCGAAGAGCCGACGGAGGCGTGAAAACACACCGCGCTCATGAGCGCAACCACGGACGAGGCCGGAAAACGCACCCCGCTCACGAGCGCGGTCGATTTTCGCTCGGAAAGTGTCCTCCGCTCACGAGCGCGGCCAGTTTTCGCCCCGAAACAACACCCCGCTCCCGAGCGCGGTGAAACTGACCGGATGAAACAACAGATTGCACGGAAACAATAAACACAGACAGACAATGAAGAAGATAATGATGCTATGCGCGGCGATGGTGTTCCTTGCCGCCATGACTGGCTGCAGGAGCGAGCCCCCCACCGATGGGGTAATGGTCTTTTATCCAAAATGCGAGCAAAGGACAGACACAATAGCCATCGACTCGACATATCTCCTATGGTGTGCGAGTGTATCGCTCAAAGGGCATACGCAAGACTCTCTTTTTCTATCGTTTGGGGAAGGCCGTTTCTGGAAGGTTGGGCTAATCGGTGATATTGATACAATCTATCAAAACGACTGGTATGATGAATTGCCTATCACATATCATACCAAAACAACAAACGATGGGGACAGTGTGATTATTAAATACAGTTTTGGAGTATTATAGAACATGCACATCTCCGTCTTCTGCGGGGCGTCGCTCCCGCACAACACACAACACCAACAGCCATGATGAAAAAACTGATTGTTATAGCGACCCTCCTGACGCTCACGACGACGGCCTTTTCTCAGGAAACGTTTCGACACAGGTGGAATCTGGGGGAAAAGATGATGGTGGGAATTTCAACACCGATGCTGCCCATATTAGGTGCGGAAGTGGACTTCAGCCACCGCGTGTCCGACACAAGATGGCGTTGGGGTGTGGCTCCCGGTGTTCTTGTTAGTGGCGCCGAATATTTTGATGAATCGGAAGATGAGTTCTTACGGGCTTTTTGCCATTTCTATGTCAAAGGATATGCCGATTATGCTTTCTGCGTGCCCAGCGAAACAGTGGCATACTATCTCCACGGAGGCATGGCGCCAAGTTGGCTCATGGAAAACATGAACACCCACATGAACAAGGGACTTTCGGCGATGGGAGAATTAGGGGTAGGTATGGACGTCGGATTTGTCCGTATGGAAATAGATGTCGGCTTTGACAGACGTGGGCTTATGGGGGTATATTTTTCTTTTGGACTTTATTTTGGGAAAAAATAAGATGAACATCTCAGTCTTCTGCGGGGCGTCGCTCCCGCACAGCGAACAAATCAGAGAGGCCGCGCGGCAGCTCGGCCGCGCCATCGCCCGCGGCGGCCACACGCTGCTCTACGGCGGCAGCAACCTGGGGCTGATGGGCGTCACGAGCGGCGCGGCCCTGCAGGAGGGCGGCCGCGTGGTGGGCGTCATCCCCACCTTCTTCAGCGACGACATCATCCACTCGCAGCCCGTCAGCGAACTCGTCCGCGTCCGTTCCCTCGCCGAGCGCAAGGAATACCTCATCGCCCACAGCGACGCCTTCGTGGCCCTCCCCGGCGGCATCGGCACCCTCGACGAGGTGCTCGAAGTCATGGTCGCCAACCAGCTGGGGCTGGTGCGCGACCGAAGTGGAGCGAACCAGTCCCAGGGCAAGCCGATGATATTATTGAACCTCGGCGGCTACTACAACCCCTTCCTCGCCCAGCTCGACGCCATGCGCGCCGAAGGCCTCCTCCGCAGCACCGCGGGGCTAATCTCGGTAAATTCTGTAGAAGATATTTTCAAACTCCTTGCCGCTGGCGCGGCAGAAATCTCGTAAATCTTGTAAATTATTTTGCTGACGCAACAACACGACAATCACCGCCGCAGGCGGAATAAATTTACAAGATTTACAAGATTTCGTGAGCGCAGCGAACAGGAGAAAAGAAACATGACCCATCTGCTGAGCAAGAGCAAATACATCCGGGGCCTGCAGTGCGAGCGGGCGCTGTGGCTCGACGTCCACGAGCCGCGTCTGGCGCGCTACACCGCCGAGCAGATGCGCCGCTTCGACCGCGGCCGCGACTTTGAGTACGCCTTCAAGTCCCGCTTCCCCGACGGCATCGACCTCAGCGCCGAGCTGAAGCGCAACGTCGACCTCTACCCCGCGCGCACCGCCGAGCTCCTCGATTTGCGGCCGTGCTCGGCCGCAAAGACAGTCCTTTTCGAGGCCGGCTTCCAGTACGACGACGTGCTGGTGCTGGCCGACGTGGTGTGCCAGCGCGAGGACGGCAGCCTCGACATCTACGAAGTGAAGTCCGGCACCACCCTCAGTGACACCTACCGCCGCGACGCCGCCCTGCAGCACTACGTCATCTCGCACTGCCGCAGGGTGAACAGTTTCTCTATTGTTTATAATGGGTTGGATGGGGTTAATGGGGCTAATGGGCAGGATGGGCCCTTCGCCATCGTCGACCTCACCGCCGACCTCGCCGCCGAGGGCGACCGCATCGCCGCCAACATCGCCGAGATGAAGACCATCGTCCGCGCCACCGCCGAGCCAGACACCCCCACGGGCCAGCACTGCCTCACCCCCTACGCCTGCCCCTACCAGCACCACTGCCAGCAGGGTGTCCGCCAGCTGTCGCTCTTCGGATAGTCAGAAACCATTCGGTAATTCCATCCAGCGGTACCATACGCCTTGCTGTTTGGTATAGATCCATGTGGGTGGGTCTCGGCGTGCATCGGAGGGAATCTTTCTATATTTGAACAGGTCGCCATGGCCTTCCCGACGCTCAAAATAATCCTTCAATTCGTCCACCGGATAGACAAGGAAGAATATACGGCCGCGGTACTTCACATAACCCTCGGCACCGCTAAATGCATCGGGATGGTATGTCGTGGTAACCGACATACAGACAGTGGCGCTGTCGAACGAGAACAGCGGCGACGGTATGTCCAAGGGCCACGGCAGCGTGGGATCCACGCTCTTGAGTGTGTGAAGGTATTCTACGTAGCCGATACTCTGGGCGAAAAAGATACGCAGATCACAATACTCGCCACGCTTTATGCGCCGCGGTTTCACTTTGTGGTCATAGGTGTTGCACTTGCCATCGATGACACGGTCGAGCAACCGTTTCAACTCGCGATTTACAATCTTGTATTCCGGCAGCGGAGCCAACATGGCTCCATCTTTGCTTCCATAATTTTCCTGTACAATCGTTATAGTATCAAGCCAAATATTATCAAGCTGGTTGAGTTTAATCTCCACAAAAGTGAAGCCATCAGGTAACACACGTACCCCCTCTCGGCGGTAACGAATGTAGCCTGGATTATCGATTGCGATGTTGTAGGTTCCTACAGTATCAAGCGGTTTGATGACAAAGACGCCATCCCGATCGGTCGTTCCGTTGTGAACCTGTTTGCCATCCTTGAGGATGACGACACTTACAAACGGCAACGGCCCGCCTTTTGCATCGGTGACGATACCCTTAATACAACCCTGAGCCTGCCCGCCGACAGCGGCGAGCAGGCTCAGTAGGAGTATAAGTATTCGTTTCATAGCCATCAGTTCGCCGGGAAGGCGATCTCGCGCTCGATGACCTGGTAGGGCACGTTGTTGCGGTAGATGGTCTGGCGCACCCAATTGTCGTCCTCGTCGTACTCGTAGACGTAGCTGTGCTTCCAGTTGAGATGCTCATCGTAGTTGAACGAGCTGACCTCGATCAGGTTGTCGTGGTCGTCGTAGTAGTAGGTGGTCAGGGCCGAGAGGAACTCGTCGGCGTCGTAGAAGCGCCACTCGATGCGGTTGCCGCGGGCGTCGTATTTGTACAGGTAGTGCTGCATCAGGTCGCCGTCGCGGTTGTAGAACTCCATCTCGGTGCAGTTGCCCTTCTGGTCGTATTTGTATTTGCGCAGCTCGGTCATCTCGCCGTCCTGGTCGAAGCTCTGTTCCTCGACCATCAGACCGTTGACGTACTTCGAGCTCTCCTTCTTGGTCATCTGGTTGCCAAGGTACACCGTGCGCTCGATGCGGTTGCCGTCCTTGTCGTTGAGGTAGGCCGTGCGGCCGGTGAGCATCTTCTCGCGGTTGTACTCGTTCCAGCCCAGGCTGTAGCCGTTGACGTCGAAGAAATAGCTGTACCACGTATAGTCGTTGGCGCGGGTGCGGAACTTGTCGGCGAAGTTGCCGCGCTTGTCGAAGGTGATGCTGTCGATGCAGATGAGCTGCCGACCGCCGTCGCGACCCCCGT
>Ga0326511_10000096_pt1 | contig 65459 bp, 48 predicted proteins | sample 0_2496_0518_D_FD_203701 | JGI IMG/M metagenome (GOLD analysis project Ga0326511, IMG submission 203701) | Bovine rumen microbial communities from UC Davis, California, United States - 0_2496_0518 | ecosystem: Host-associated > Mammals > Digestive system > Stomach > Rumen | place: USA...
AGCCCATCCTTACCCGGTGCAATTTCTACGAATGCGCCGAAATTCATCAGGCGGACTACTTTTCCCTTGTAAATTGCTCCAACTTCGGGGTCGTTTGCAATTGTCTCCACAATCTGGATTGCCTTCTTGACATTCGCCATGTCCAAACCGCTGACAAATACATTCCCCTCTTCATTGATGTCAATTTTAACATCACATTCCGTACAAATTTTCTGAATGACCTTGCCACCCTGTCCGATAACCTCACGGATTTTATCAACCGGAACTCTGGTTTGTTGCATCTTAGGAGCATATGCGCCAACCTCTTTGCGAGGTTCGGGGATAGCCTTCAACATGATTTCATCCAGAATATAAAGACGTGCTTTTCTGGTCTTTTCGAAAGCCTGTTCAATAATAGCAGGTGTCAAACCGTCTACCTTAATATCCACCTGAATTGCTGTGATACCCTTATGAGTACCGCCAACCTTGAAATCCATGTCTCCGAAAAAGTCTTCCAGTCCCTGAATGTCAACCATTGTCATGAAATCATCAGAATCAGGGAGCGTAATCAGACCGCAGGAAATACCAGCAACAGGGGCTTTAATCGGGACACCTGCGTCCATCAATGCCAATGTTGAACCGCAGATTGAACCCTGTGAAGTTGAACCATTAGAAGACAGCACCTCAGAAACCAATCTCATTGCATAAGGGAATTCCTCAACGCTTGGCAATACCGGAACAAGTGCTTTTTCTGCTAATGCACCATGACCGATTTCACGTCTCCCCGGTCCTCTGGAGGGCTTTGTTTCGCCGACAGAATAGGACGGGAAATTATACTGATGCATATAACGCTTGGAGGTTTCTTCATCCAGTCCGTCAATTTTCTGGGAATCGCTGACAGGTCCTAATGTTGCAACTGTCATGACTTGTGTCTGTCCTCTGGTGAACAAGCCTGAGCCGTGTACTCTCGGAATCAAGCCAACTTCTGCTGACAGCGGACGGATTTCATCAATTCCACGACCGTCTACACGCTTGCCATTATACAGCCAGTTGCGGACAATCTTCTTCTGCAATTTGTACAGGCATTCATCCAGCTTTATGGGTGCGCCTTCGCCAAACTGCTCGTCGAATGTTTCGTGTACTTCGTCAATGATGGGCTTCATTCTTGCATCTCTGACGTTCTTGTCATTGGTATCGAGAGCCTGTGCAACCTTTTCACCAACCAGATTTTCTACTGCTTCAAACATATCATGCGGAATTTCCTGTGATTCAAATTCAAACTTCGGCTTGCCAATTTCCTTCTGAATATCAGCAATGAAAGCAACCATTTTCTTGATTTCTTCATGACCAGTCAGAATGGCATTGAGCATGGTCTTCTCATCCACTTCATTTGCACCGGCTTCAATCATGACAATTTTTTCTGCTGAACCTGCAACAGTCAAATTCAAGTCGTTGTGTTCTCTCTGTTCCTTAGTGGGATTCAGAACAATTTCACCATCAATCAAGCCTACACTGATACCTGCAATTGGTCCATTCCACGGAATGTCAGAAATGGAAATTGCAATGGATGTTGCAATCATTCCGGCAATTTCAGGGGAACAATCGGGGTCAACGCTGAGTACCGTCATGACAACAGAAACGTCATTTCTCATATCCTTCGGGAACAACGGACGAATGGGGCGGTCTACCATACGAGAGGTCAAAATTGCCTTTTCGGAGGGCTTGCCTTCACGCTTGGTAAAAGACCCCGGAATCTTACCCACAGAATACAGTCTTTCTTCATAATCCACGGAAAGTGGGAAAAAGTCAACACCTTCACGGGGCTTACTGCTTGCGGTCACGTTCGCCATGACAGTGGTATCACCATAACGAACCCAACATGAACCGTTGGAAAGTTCACAGGTTTTACCAGTTTCTACCAAAACAGGGCGACCAGCATAAGTGGTTTCAAATTTTCTGTAATTTTCAAACATTGGTTCTTTCCTCCTTTGAGTCTGACAGCGTTTCGGTCAATATCAAGAGTAAGAACTTAGAAATAAACGGTCAAAACTGACGGCTTATTTCTAACCTCTTAACTCCTGAATTCGGGCAAATATACCCTGATTCGCTGTCAATACTATTTTCAAAATTTGCTTTTTACGCACACAAAGGGCAGACAGGTACAAACCTTTCTGCCCCATGCATTTGTAACTTACTTACGGATGCCGAGCTTTGCAATGACTGCACGGTATCTGTTAATGTCCTTCTTCTTCAGGTAAGCGAGAAGATTTCTTCTGCGACCAATCATTTTCAGCATACCTCTGCGGGAGTGATGGTCTTTCTTGTGTACCTTCAGATGTTCAGTCAGGTCATTGATACGTCTTGTGAGAATAGCAATCTGAACTTCAGGAGAACCTGTATCAGTTTCATGATTGCGGTTATTGACGATGACCTCTGTCTTTTCTTCCTTACGCAACATTTTGATTTCACCTCTTTGAATTTGATTTTCCGTCAACATAGTGTGAGGCAGGTAAAATTCCCGTATCGGGCGTAACCCCCAGACCAAGTACACGGAACAAATATTATTATAACATACTTTTTGAAATTTGTAAAGGCTTTTTTCAAAAAAAATTTAATTTTTTTCGATTTCGTCAAGGAATGCATTCACCATTTCCAAAGATTTACGATATTTCGCCATTCTTTCCGGTGAGCGTTTCCACTCTGGCAAGCGTGATTCGTCAAGATTGTGCAGTAAATCCGCTTTTTTCACATGGAGGGCAATGGAATTCCCTCTCATATTTTCGATATAACTAAAATAGGGCATTCCATCCTCATGGCATAATAATTGCAATGCCTTGATAATGGTTTCAGGGAATCCCTCATTCCGTAATTCCTGTAATGTGATGGGGGTATCTTCTGCGACATCATGCAAAAGAGCCGTCACCGTTTCATATTCTGTCTGCATCTGTTCCGCAAGGTGTAAGGGGTGGTGGATATAGGGGTATCCGCTTTTGTCGAATTGTCCATTATGGGCTTCATAGGCTATGAGCATTGCCTTTTTGACGAGTGGGGAATAAATCATGAAATCACCTTTTTCTTTTTGCCTTTTTTCTTAGGTTCGACAGGGGCTTCAATGGGCTTTTCTTTACCGCCTTGGTCTTCAAAGATATTTTCGCCTTCTGTCTGTGTATAAGCGAGTTCGGGGCTGATTTCACCCTTTTGAGCATAATAGGGGTTAATGACATACTTCTGAATGACCGGATAACAATTGAATACTACCAAAAACGCTACAAATGCAATTGGTACAAACAATAGTAGAACCAGCATCACTTGTGGAAAATAAAACGTCAATACTGCAAAAATGACCACTATCACCGCAGAAAGCACCAAAGTTATCAGGTTCTTTTTCAGGGCAATCAAACTCAATGCTAATGAATTTTTCAGCACGTCTTTCATTTTCAAATCCGTGGAAACTATCATCAAATATCCATAGAAACTCATCAGCAAAACGACAATGGAAATACTCAACGTTGCAATAAACAGCGCATAAATGGTAGTTGTTGAGCCTTCGCCGGATTCCTGAATAGCACCAATCATTCTTGGGTAAATATACATTCCGCTTGCCACGGATGCCGACACCAAAATATCAACCCAGCCCAATAGCATGGACTGCTTGAAATTGCTTTTCAACGTTTTAAAAAAAGTATCCATCAGAAAGCACGGCTTTTCCCTTGTGAAATTTCGTAAAATCTGCGTACAGCCTGCCATGATAGGTCCAAAAAATACCGCAAATACCAAACCGCAGACAATCACCAAAATCAAGGCAAGCTGTGTATTACTTTCACCGAAATAAATTACACTGAGAATTCCTAAGACAAGCGGTAAAAAGCTAGCCATCATGAGCAGATTCACATTGATAAGCTGCCAAAATTTCCGCCCGAAAATTTCCCAGAACCGGAAAAAAGGCTTTTTTTGTGGGGCATCTTTTGCAATTCCCGAACCGCTGTTTTCGTAATTTCCGAACAGTGCCATTTTCATCATCCTTTCTTCTGTATTTTATTGACGGATTGCCAAGTGCAAAAATGCAGGGTATCCGTAACTAAGCCATGCACATTGTACCACTGTCAAAATGAACATGGAAATTATCAGGACAAGCCACCGCAGACAATACAGCCCTAATGGAATTTTCTCTGTCTCTTTGCCGGAAATGCAGGAGATTAAAACGTAAGTACTCCGCACGGTTTCTCTTGCGGAAAGCATCAGAACCCCTGTTCCTGTCAATGCATAGGGCATCACAAATAGTACAACTGTCACCATTCCGGCAAAGCCATTATTATGGTACAGTTCCGCCGAAATTGCCCCGATTGCCATGCCACGCAATAATAAAATGAATATCGCTGACGGAATGCCAAACACGGAAAGCCCTAATATTGCCAGCATTCCCACCCATAACAGAGAGGCATATGTAAAATGAAATAGCATTTCACGAAATCCCATTCCGGAAAGTCCCAATCCTTGACGGAAAATGAGATTCGTCCAGATATGCCAATCAGGGTGAAGGACTTCTAATACTCCGCCCAATAATGAGCCGGTCAAAATGGATATTGTCAGTAAAAATAAAATTTTTCGGCTTGTCCCTTGATTCATTGCACAACATCTCCTTTAGTGGGAGTATATGTGCGAAACTTTCAATTTATGAATTATTTCGAAAGTTCATAAGCCCTCTTAGTGCAGGCAGTACAAGCATTATCAACGGTCTTTTCTAATTCGCCCTTGTAAAGTTCATCCAATCCGGCTAATGTTGTTCCCCCTGGGGAAGATACCATTTTGATGAGTTCCGCAACAGTGTAACCGGAATCGGTCAGCATTTTCGCCGAACCAATCAGACTTTGTGCAAATAAGGGCAATGCAATTGTTTCGTCAATGCCTTCTTTTTGCGCATAGTCAACGAATGCCTTTGCAAAGAGGTAAATGAATGCAGGGCTTGAACCATTGATAGCAATAATTTCCTTCATCTTGTTTTCAGGAAGCTGTGCTGTAATTCCACAGGAATTGAAGATACTGCAAACGGTTTCGAATTCTTCTTCTGTAGTGGGTTCACATTTTGCCAATGCAGATGCACCCTCTCCCAATAACAAAGGTGTATTCGGCATGACAAGAATCACTTTTGCATTGGGGATGGTCTTGCTTCTGATATATTCCGCTGTAATTCCGGCAGCAATTGACACCAAAACAGTATTTTCATTGACACCTTCTGCAATCTGTGACAAAACATCATCAAACATCTGCGGTTTGATGGCTAAGAATACATATTTGCACTGATTCAGCACGTCCACACCATTTTCACAAGCTGTCACACCGTTCAGGCGGTCTAATTTTGCCTTGTCAGGGTCAAAAGCAAATAATTTCATACTTTCATTGAGGGAGCTGTTCAGGATGCCTTTCATGATGGCAAAGCCCATATTTCCAGCACCAATAAATCCAATATTTTCCATTAAAATCAATCCTTTCAAAAATGAATGTACCTATCATTATACATCATTTTTCACAAAAATGCAATACTTTTTTTGTGAATTTCTCATTTTTCCATTTTCGTTAGAAAGATGGTTATATGTCAATGAGACTTTCACTTGAAAGTTAGTGTGATTTTTCAGCAAAAATGAATTAGATGCAGTTGACAATACCAGCGGAATGTGGTATACTTGAAAGTAGGGATTCCACAATCCAACTGTTATTGATTGAATATCCAGTTGTGAAATTTGTCGGACTTCCGACATTTACGGCATTATTGAAAGCAATTTGTCAATGAAATAAAGGAGAAGTTTTCATGAGATTTTACGAATGCGGAACGGAACACGAACGGACAATTTTGTTATTGGCTGGTACATGCTGTACCATCAAATCCAATTTTTCGAAAGTTGTCCCCTTATTGCAGAAGCATTTTCATGTGATTGGTGTCGATTATGACGGATTCGATGATAAAGGAACGACTTTTACTACCATGCTGGATGAAGTGACAAAAATCGAGAAATTTATCCAACATACTAGAAATGGAAAAATTGACATTGTTTATGGTTCATCCTTGGGGGGAAGTATTGCAGGATTGCTTGTGGAACGTGGAAATTTGGAAATTCGACACGTCATTTTAGGCAGTTCGGATTTAGACCAAAGCCCTAATTTTCAGGCACACTTGAAAACAAGTGCCGTTGTGAATTTGATGTTCCCAGTGCTGAAAACAGGGAAACTGCCTGATATTCTTTCCAAAATGGTACTGAAAAAATACGGGGAAGAAAATCTGAAATTATTATCCGCTATGTTTGCTACAATTTCTACCGGAATGGGAAATGTCACCAAAACCAGCGTGAAAAATCAGTTCTATTCTGATTTGATTACTCCGCTTGCAGACCAGATTTCCCCTGAAAATACTTTCATTCATGTATTTTATGCGACGAAAATGGGCGAAAAATATGAAAAACGCTATTTACAGCATTTTGCAAACCCTGATATTATCCGGCAAGATTACGGACATGAGGAATTATTATTCTTTTACCCTGAAAAATGGGTTTCAGAAATTTTGCGGTGCTGTGGAACGGATTGATGCTTTTTTTCATATGCTGTCAACAGACTGAAAGGAGGTTTTGACATGAAAATCAAATTGCTGATTTTTAATATTCTTTTTGTGATATTGGAAATTGTGCTTTATTCAAAGGGGCTTGTGAATTTATTAGCCACTCCTGTTTTAGCGGTAATTGTGGGGGCTGTGAGTATTGGTGCATTTATCGGGGTGAATTATTGTTTGCTCAATGATAACAGCTCATCCAAAGCCTTACGCATGGAACGGCTCAAAACGCTACCAGATTATCAGCAAGCCCTTGATAATTGGTCAGGACGTGCAAACCCTTTTCACAAGGAAATTAGAGAGGCGCAACATCAATTAGAATTATTTCAGAGAAAAGAAACTGCTCTTAAAGCTCTTTTGGGGGATGAAGCACAGGACGGAAACCCCTTTATTGAAGTAAGTCGTGATGTCAGTGATTGCTTGCTTGGCAATATGAAGAAAATTATCACAAGAATGAGTATTTCTGATTTTTCGGACAGCTCCCAAAATCCAGCAAATACAAGATTTTTGAAACAGGTGATTGAACAGAATCATCAAATTCTAACGCAGTATGATAATCTCATCATTGAAGTATCACAGATTGGAACACATGCAACTCCTGAAAATCTGGAAAATATTACTGATGCACTTCGACAATTGAGAGACAGCAATGCAAATGTGAATTTGTCTGATTTCTAAACAGAAAGGAGCATTTTGAGAATGACTAACCAAAAGAAAACACTCACCACACTAGCTGGAATTGGTGTGGCAGTGATGGCTTTGATTATTGTTGGTGTTACCATGACCGGAAATATGGGAAAAACCAACCGTGAAATTTCAGAAGAAGACGCCCTCAAAAAAATGGATAAACTCCTGAAAAGTGTCACGGTGACGGAAACTGCCGCACGAAAAGCAACCGTCGATTTTTCCAGCTCTGACCTTGCCAATTCTTTGCCTGACATCAATACATATCCCCTTTCATTGACAGGAAGCGGAGACGTTGATATTGAAATTTTTGTTTCCCCTGAAAAATCCGGTTCGGGTTCGGATGGCTGGATGATTGAAGCGGCAAAGGATTTCAACAGCCAAAATCTCCGTACAACTGATAACCATACTATGTCAGTATCTATCCGGAATATCACTTCCGGAACTGGTTCTGATTACATTGTATCAGGGAAATATTTACCGGATGCCTATACACCATCCAATTCCATGTGGGGAGCTATGGCGGTTTCAAATGGTGCAGACCTGCACATGATTTCCGAAAAATTAGCCGGAAATGTTGCGGGAATTCTGATTTCCGGCGATATTGTCAAAACGCTTTCGTCCGATTATGGCGACATTACCATTGAAACTATCACAAAGGCTTCCAAAGATGGGAAAATTGCAATGGGGTATACTTACCCTTATACCAGTTCTACAGGGTTGAATTTTCTTGTTTCCTCTCTGTACAGTTTCGATAACAGTAACCCTTTGAGCAGTACAGCCGTTGAAAATTTCCAGCAATTTCAGGCAAATGTTCCCTTTGTATGCTATACCACACAACAAATGCGGAATGCAATGGGAAGCGGTTCATTAAATGCCTGCATTATGGAATATCAGACGTATGTCAATGACCCCTCTTTACAGAAAAGCTATGAATTTATTCCGTTTGGTGTCCGGCATGATAACCCTATGTATGCTGTGGGAAATCTCACCACGGAAAAATCACAGGTTTTGCAAGCGTTTACTGATTTCTGTTTGAGCAGTGAACAACAGGCAAATGCGAAAAAATGCGGATTCAATCAGATGGAGAACTATCATAGTAGTGAACCAGAGTTTGATGCAGTTACCCTTTTAAATGCTCAAAAACTCTGGAAGGAAGAAAAAGATTCTGGTCGTCCGGTTGTAGCGGTATTTATTGCGGATGTATCGGGGAGTATGATTGGCGACCCATTGAACCGCTTGAAAGAGTCTCTGAAAAGCTCTTCACAATATATCGGCAGTAAAAATTATATCGGGCTTGTTTCCTATAGTGATGATGTACAGGTGAATTTACCAATTGGGGAATTTGACTTGAACCAAAGGGCTTATTTTACAGGAGCTGTTGAGGATTTGTCCGCTTCTGGTGCAACTTGCACTTATGATGCTGTCTTACAGGGTATCAAAATGTTGGAAGAATCTAAAGACACGATTCCCAATGCCAAACGAATGCTTTTTGTTTTGAGTGACGGAGAAACCAACCTCGGCGCAAAATTAAAAGATGTTAGGGAGATTGTAGATGCTTTGAATGTTCCCATTTATACGATTGGATACAATGCAAATTTGAACGAATTAACGGAACTTTCCGCCATCAATGAAGCAGCTTCCATTGATGCAGATTCCGAAGATGTTGTTTATAAATTGGGTTCGCTTTTCAATGCACAAATGTAATTCAAGTTAGAGTGATGGTATCTTTGATACCGTCACTTATTTTTTTAAGTTCTTCATTTTGTCCACCCTTTCTTTAAAATAGGGGTTGTAATCGTTTTCGGAATCATGTATAATAAAATACAGAAAACGTTTAAGGTATCGTGCAAATTCACATTGTAAAGGGGGATTTTCATTATGAAACTCAGAAAAATGACAGCATTCCTTTCCGCTGTTCTCTGCGGTGCAAGTGTATTAACTGCATTTCCGGCAATGAATGCAAAAGCTGTGGAAAGCGTTTACAATGACTTTGAAGTCACCTATGATGGTTGGCACAGCAATGCGGAAAATGTGCAGATGGTTGCTGAAAGTGGCAAGGGATATGCGAATTCCAGAGGTATGACCGTTACAGGCAGAAATTCCGCTACGGATGGCGCATCCTCTTCCAAAGGCTTTTATCTGATTGGCGGAATGAGCTACAATTACTCTGTCAAGGTTCACAGCGAAACACAGGAGACTTTTCATATTTCCGTCTTGACCATTGACGAGGAAACCGGCGAAAAGACCGTTAAGGAAATTGCTACTAAAAAGGTCAATGCCAATGAGTGGGCGACAATTTCCGCTAATTACAAAGCTCCTGCAAATTCATATGAGTTCGAAATTACTATCACTACCGATAGTACTAACGATTTCGAATTTGATGAAGTTCGGATTACTTCAAAGCACTCTATCAATACCGTTAAGGCTGCTAATGGAGAAAAGGGCTTGAAAGATGAATTTGCTCCCTATTTCCGTGTAGGGAACATTCTCAATGGTGGTACAGTCCAGAATTCCGCTATCACTGCGAACATTCTCAAAGATTGCAATTCTGTGGAATGCGAAAATGAAACCAAACCAGATGCAACACTTGTACAAAGTCAGTGCAGTGGAACAAATATCGGCGTTTCCTTGAATTCCTGCGCAGCTATCATGGACTTTTGTGTGAAAAATGGTATCGGCATGAGAGGGCATACTCTGGTATGGCATTCTCAAACTCCGGTATGGTTCTTCAAGGAAGGTTTCAATGCAAATGGTGCATGGGTGGACAAAAACACGATGGATGCTCGTATGGAAAGCTACATCAAGAATATGTTCACTGCTATCAAAACCCAGTACCCTACTCTTGACCTCTACGCTTATGACGTTTGTAACGAATGTATTTCAGACGATGCAAACCGTACCGCAAATAACGGCGGTGCAAGAGAACCAGGGGATAACAATGCTCCCAATCAGGGCGGTAAGTCTGCATGGGTTCAGGTATACGGTGACAACAGTTTCGTAGAAAAGGCTTTCACCTATGCAAGAAAGTACGCTCCCGAAGGATGCGCACTCTATTACAACGATTATAACGAGTACTGGGACCATAAACGTGATTGTATCTATAATATGTGTAAATCCCTCTATCAAAAGGGCTTGTTGGATGGTGTAGGAATGCAGTCTCATGTACCTGCGAATGCAACCGGATTCGCTGGAACTGATTCTTACATTGAAGCAATGCAAAAATATCTCTCCATTGGTTGTGATGTACAAATCACCGAGTTGGATATTTCTGTAGAAGGTGGAAAGTATTCCTACACCGACCAAGCCAACAAGTATAAGGCAATTTTCCAAGCTGCCATGGATTGGAACAAAAACCCGAAGAGCGACGGACGTGTAACAGCTGTCTGCATCTGGGGACCTAATGATGCAAATTCATGGCTCAAAGAAGGCTCAAATGGGCTTCTCTATGACAAGAATAATCAGCCCAAGGAAGCTTACAATGCTCTCATTTCTATGATTCCAAGCAGTGAATGGGGTGACGGTACAACCGAACACGGTAGCGGAGAAGTTGTCGTGACTCCTGTTGAACCGAATCGATACGGCTGGTATTTCCAGCATGGTTTTGAAGGCGACCTTTGCGATTGGAACGGCAGAGGAGCTGCTACCATCATGACTTCTGGCAGAACTGCTTTTGTTGGGGATGAAGCTTTACTTGTACAGAATCGTGAAGCTGCATGGAATGGCGCATATTATTCCTTGAATCCTCGTGCATTCATTGCAGGTCAGGAATATAGCTTTTCTGCAAATGTGACATATTTTGATGGTGACGCAACAGATACATTTTACTTGAAACTGCAATATACCGATTCCACCGGAAAGACACAGTATTCCACCATTGCAGAAGCTACTTGCAAGCAAGGAAAATGGGTTCAACTGGCGAATACCAATTATCAGATTCCAGAAGGCGCAAGCAATATGCAGATTTATGTTGAAACGGCGGATACCACTCACAATTTTTATATTGATGAAGTCATTGGTGCAGTTGGCGGTACTGGAATTCTCGGCGCAAAGGATGAAGAAGAAAACCAACCTTCCAATCCTAGTGATAACCCCTCTTCTAAGCCCACTGTAGTTGGCGATTTGAATGGGGATGGTGTTATCAATGTCATTGACCTTGCTTTGACAAAACAGGGGCTTATCAATGGATTCAAGAGCGATTCCGCTAAGGCTGCCGCTGATGTTGACCAGAATGGTGTTGTGGAAGTGAATGACATTATCCTGATGGTAAAATACATTCACAAGGAAATTCAGTCATTTCCCATTGGGGAAAAAGTGATTCCGTCTGTTGACGTTTCCAAAATGCAACAAATTTTTGCTGGTGTGACTGCGGAAAGCAGTTATAAGAAAGATGGGGAAAATAATCCGCTGTATACACAGCGTTTCGGGGCTGACCCTGGGGTAATGGAATATAATGGGCGTGTTTACGTCTACATGACAAATGATGTCATTGAGTACGACAGCAATGGAAATGTCAAAGAAAATGGTTATGGGTTGGTCAATCAAATCAACTGCATTTCTTCAGATGATATGGTGAATTGGACTGACCACGGGGCAATTCCTGTGGCTGGTGCAAATGGGATTGCAAAATTCGCTAATAACTCTTGGGCGCCTTGTGCTGCTCATAAGACCATCAATGGCAAAGAGAAATTTTTCCTCTACTTCTGCAATGGTGGAAACGGTGTGTGTGTTCTGACGGCTGATTCTCCTACAGGTCCGTGGAAAGATGAACTGGGCGCACCTCTCGTGACAAGAGCTGTTCCGAATTGTGGTAATATTCCGTGGTTGTTTGACCCTGCTGTATTTGTGGATAAAGACGGCACTGGCTACCTTGCATTTGGCGGTGGTGTACCAGAGGGAAAAACTGCAATGCCTTCCACAACAAGAATTGTGAAGCTTTCTGATGATATGCTTCATCTTGATGGGACTCCTGTTACCATTGATGCACCTTATGTATTTGAAGATTCTGGTATCAATCGAATTGGCAACAAGTATTATTATACTTACTGCTCTAACTGGAATACCGGCGGTAATCCTTATGGGCTTTCCACTGCTGGAATTGAGTACATGGTGGCAGATAATCCCCTTGGTCCTTATACCTATGCAGGAGAAGTATTCAATAATCAGGGTAACTTCTTCGCTGGTATGACAGGAAATAATCATCATTCCATTTGTGAATTGAATGGTAAGCAATATCTCTTCTATCATTCCAGACCAGTTGAAAAGGCTATGGGAATTGATGGAAATTATAGAAGCCCACAGGTTAATGAAATTAGTATGAGCGGTGACAAAATTAACTCCGTTGTTGGTACTATGACCGGTGTGGCACAGCTGAAAACTCTGAATCCCTATCAAAGCAATCAGGCGGAAGCAATGTCCAATCAGTCAAAAGACATTTCCGTGACTGGGCTTGGTGATACCGTTGTCAATGGCAAAAAAGGCAGTTGGGTAAAGGTTTCCGGCGTGAATTTCGACAAGGGTACAAAGTCCGTTACCCTGAAAGCCTCCTCAAAGAGTGGCTGTGCTGTGAAGATTTGTTCAGGTGGCACAAACGGCGATGTAATCGGTTATGTAGAAATTCCAGCAGGCGGTACGACAGAAGTCACTGCACAGACGGTTATGAATATTTCAGGCACAAAGGACATCTATTTTGTATTTAGTGGTGACATTGCCTTTGATAGCTGGAATTTCTCTTAATGAATTCTTTTTCATGAATTCTTCTTTTATTCATCTTCATATCCTTTTATGATATAGTGATTGAATGCCATTCCTTGAATGCACGAGGAATGGCAATTTTTTGCATAGAATACAAAAAAACTGACCCTGCAGTTCCACAAGGTCAGTTTTGATATTATGCTGGTGGATAGTAAGGAACTGTTCTGGAACAAAGCCAATCACACCAATCAGAACAGAATTTTGCATAAGGGTGAACGCCGTCTCCTGTGCTGTCTGCTGGAAGTGCGCCGTTTTCATCATCAAAGTACTCATTGACATCAATGTAGAAAATATCTCTGTCGTTGGCTAATTTTGAAATGATTTCATTGTAAGTGTCCAGACGTTCATTGGATTCAGAAGGATTCTGTTGGGAATACCAATCTGTTACATGCAGATTTCCTTCTATGAAAATCAATGCCGTGGGCTGTGCTTGGCGGACTTGTTCCACAAGATTACGATATAATCCTGTTGTATATTCGATATTATCAGAGATTTCATTCAATCCCAACATGATGTAGACTTTGCCATATTTTTTGCTTGCAAGCCATTCAGAAAGCGTCATACCATCCACATATACTGTATTGACCTTATAATTGGATAAGCCAACAGAACAGAAGAAATCAGCTCCGGTCAATGTTCCATAATATTTCAGGTCTTCCGTTCGGGAATCGCCAATGAATAACGCATCATCAAAATAGGATACATCACTTTTCACAAATTTATTACTCGTCCAGAATCTCCGTTTCACTTTTTGAATTGCTCTGGTTGGGAATTCTGTGGAGGGTTCTGTTTCGGCTTCTGTGGTGACTTCTTCTGTTTCCGTGGAGACGGATTCATTTTCCGGCTCGTCATCTTCTTCCAATAAAGCAGAATCCGGCACATGTCTCTCTTTTTCTTCCTGCGGTTCGGTTTCCGGCTCAGTGGCTTCTGTTTCCAGTTCTGCTGTCAGGATTTCTTCTGATGGGGATTCCGTAGGCGAAAGAGGCGGAGGCACTTCAATGGGGACAACATTCACTAAGTCAGAATCATCTTCCAGTTGTGATTCTTCAATCTGTGTTACAACGTTATCTGCAACGGTTTTGAGTTCGCTGGAATTCCAAATTTTCACCACCATGAAAGGCGAAGCAAATACCACTGTTGCAAGTAACATGAGTACATAAATATTTTTTTTCAATTTGTTCATAACGATACTCCTTAGAATCGGAAATATAAGAACGGGTCATCCATTCCCTGATACATACAATAGACAGAACCCCAAAAAATGGCTAATAATAGCACTCCAGAAACAACCGGATATTTTATCTTCTGCAATGCCCTTTCGGGGTATGGAGTGGAAAGACAACCAGCTATCAAGAAATGATACCAGTAGGATTTCAGAAAACGCAGATAGTCCCCTTGAAAGGCTTCTCCCACATGTACAAAGGGGAATAATTTTGCAAAGAATACCCCCAGCTCATGGAAGTCGGTGATTGCAAATAATGCCCATGTTATCAGAATCACAAAAATGGTATAAATATGACCAATCACCCGATGCTTTTCAAGATAGTCTCCAATCAGAAACTTTTCCAACAGGAGAAAGAAGAACGTCACAAGCCCCCATAAAACAAAGTTCCAGCTTGCACCATGCCATAAACCAGTTAAAAGCCATACAATGAATAAGTTCCGGACGGTTTGCAATTGTCCGTTTCGGTTGCCACCAAGAGGAATGTAAATGTAATCCCGAAACCAGCTACTTAATGTCATATGCCAACGTCTCCAGAAATCTGTCATGCTGATTGCGGTGTAAGGATGATTGAAGTTATCCGGAAACCGGAAACCCATCATTTTTCCCAAGCCTATCGCCATCAGGGAATATCCGTAGAAATCAAAGTAAAGCTGGAATGCATAGGCGAGAATTCCCATCCATGCCAATGAGGTGGAAATGCTTTCATAGCCCACTTTACCGAGTTCATTCCATAAATGCCCTATTTGATTGGCAATTAAGACTTTATACCCTAAACCAATGGTGAAGGTTCTTAACCCCTCTTCCACTTTTTCTAATGTATGCGCTCGCAAGCGTAAACTTACCGCCACAGTACGATAAGTGACGATTGGTCCAGCAATGAGCTGGGGAAACATGGAGATATATGCTCCATAGTTAATCAATGAAGTTTCTGCTTTTGACCTTTTGTGATATACGTCTGAGAGATAGGAAACATTCTGGAAGGTATAGAAACTAATTCCAATGGGGAGCGTTATCATTTTCACTGGAAGCGAAGTGTCTAACGCAAAGTTGAAATTTTCAAGGAAAAATTCTGAATACTTGAAAAATAACAACCACCAGAAATTATAAATAACTCCTAATATCAACCATTGCTTTGAATGCGCTTTTGATTTGCCTATCAGTCTGCCGACAACATAATTGCATAGAATCGTCATCAAAAATAATGGAAGATAAATGATATTTTGTGTGATGCCTAAACTATAAAAAATAATACTACCTAAAAATATGACAAGATTCTTGAATTTTGTTGGTGTGATTCCATATATCAAAAAAAAAGCAGGCAGAAACAAGAAAATAAATTCCAAACTGCTAAATACCATATGTTACCACCTTAATCTAACAAAAATAAAACGAATACTTCTATATTTTATAACAAATTTCAAAAAAAGTCAATATTTTTCACACAATTTTAGAAATTTCTAATTTATGACAATTTCCAGTAACACTTATGTGATAGATTCTGTACATTCTGATATTTCTAAGGAATGTTTTTTCAGCGGAAATCCCTAAAATGTGGTTGACAATATAGCCGGAATGTGGTATACTTAAAAGTGAGAGTGTTATTGTTTGGCTTGTATGGTATCAATAACATATGGACATAAGACAATGAAATTAGACAAAATCACAAATTCTTATTTGTGCAAGTTGTATATTGACTGTCAAGAGTGCTTTGTGTTAGAATGATATTATGAATCACTCTGTCAAGAAATAGAAGAATGAAGGAGCAACCTAGATATGAACAAAAAAGATTTAGCGGAGTTAAAAAAGCATTTTTTCCCTGAAGATGACCTTTTAGTATTGGAAAAAGTGTTTTCGACTTTCATTGATTCCGAAAAAACACAGCGTTTCCGTACAGTTCGTACATTTGCGGAAATTCCACAAGAAGAAATGAGCGTTCTCTATACCACCCTTGAAAAGGTTCTGAAAGGGACATTAGGCAAGGGCTTGATTGAATATCCCTTTCCCAATGGAACTTATGAGGAAGACCAGCCACAAAATCTGTTGTGGGAATTACTGCAAAAGGGCTTGAATGATGAAGAACAGATGGATAAATTCATTGAGCATGTGACAGATAAGATGGTCTATACCTTGCCTTATGCGGTGTTTGTTGCACAGTGTACTTATACTGTTTTTGAGAAAAATAAATTCGGCGAAAAAAATAAATATGATGCAAGAGAGTTTCATTTCTTGATTGGTGCGGTTTGTCCTGTGGAATCCCGTGTGGATGGTTTAATTTATGATGAAGATGAAAATAATATTATCCGCAAAACGACGTTTGATAGAGTGGTAGCAGATGCGCCGACAGATGGCTTCTTATTCCCGACATTTACCGGAAGAGGGCCAGATGTCAACCATGTCATGTATTTCACCAAAAAGCCGAAAGACCCCAATGTTTCGATTATTGAGGATGTGCTTGGATGTCATTTCGTATTATCCGCAGAGGAAGAAAAAGAAACATTCCGTGCAGTGCTTGACAAGGCAGTTGGAGAAGAACTTAACTTGAATGTGATTGCTAGTGTGAATGAAAAAATTCAGGATTATGCGAAAACCTTTGCCAATGAGCCTGAACCGCCTGTTGTGAGTGATATTTTCGTCCGTGATGTCCTTCTGGATTCCGGAGTATCTCAGGCTTGTGCAGAGGAAGCGCAAAAGCTGTATCAGGAAGCGACAGAGGGAAATTACTTCATGGCATCAAATCTCACGGACAGCAAGACCACACTCAGTTCAGAGGGAATTACTGTGAACATCAGCGGAGACCCTACAGACAGAATTACCACTCGTGAAATTGATGGTCGCCGTTTCCTGATGATTTCCCTTGATAATCAGGAAGTCACTGTGAATGGCTTTCAGATGAAAATACAGTAAAGCGGAAATAGAAAATATAATTATTGAGGAGGATTATCTATGAATAAAGTATGCCCCAGCTGTCAAAGCGATGATATTGTCATTGGTGAAATTTCTTCACCAGAAGGATTATTATTTACTCCCGAAGGAGTAAATGAAAGCTTCCCCATGCCGAATAATTTCATTCGTGCCTATGTTTGCGGAAATTGTGGTGAAGTCGTCTCTTTGTTCCGTGAAGGCACAGAAGAAGAACAGGAAGCACCCCAAGAGGAAACCTCTTCTGGTAGTGGGTTTGAATATCCCATTCAGGTGAGTGATTTTGAATTTGATGGTTCTTGTAGCTTTTCTGGTTCGTTCACCATGTGGGGAGAAGATGTTTGTGATGTAGATGTAGATTTCAGTGAAGATTCTGACGACCCAGAAGCTGATATTTGTAAATATATTGCTGTAGTCAATGAAAAATTGAATTGGCTCGGAGATGCAAGGGAATTCATTGCACGTTCTTTGATTGCTGGTGGTATCATTGGCATTGCAGAGCAATGGTGCGCAACTTATCCACAGGCAAAGGATGAAGAGCAGGTTTGCTATGTTGTGGATGATGGAAGCAAGGTATTTCTCCCGATTACAGAAGAAGATTTTATCAATAGCATTCATCTCGATAATGTTACAATTGACCTGAGTGAAGGCGCAGTGAAGGCAGGAATTCAAGTGTTCCTCCGTTGCCGTCCTGATTATTTTGCTTGTCATGCAATTGTAGCGGATATTGATGCTGATGGTGTTGTGACAAATGCTGACCTTGCTGGTTAAAACAAAACTTTCTCGAAAAAGCACTTGTCTGACAGGTGCTTTTTTATGAAGTAAATCAATTAAGAGCCGGTATTCCGGCAGAAAGGAGCTGTTTCATGAAAATATTGATTCAGAACGTACACGCAATTGACAAGAATCTGGATACTGTAACGGACATCTTGATTCAAAACGGAAAGATTGCCAAAATTGCCCCCAATATTGATGAAACCTGTGACCGTGTTATCAATGGTCAAGGATTGGTTGCAATGCCTTCTTTCTTTGATATGCACGTCCATTTCCGTGACCCCGGACAGACCCACAAAGAGGATATTTTGACAGGCTGTCAGGCTGCATTAGCTGGGGGGGTAACTGGTGTGCTTGCCATGCCAAACACTACCCCGCCGGTTGATTCCCCTGAAATTTTACAGTATATCATTGATAAGGCAAAGGGAACAGGTGTGAGAGTGTACCCTGTTGCGTGCATCACCAAGGGCATGAATGGAGAAGAATTGACCGATTTCGAAGAGCTGAAAGCCAACGGTGCAGCCGCTCTTTCTGATGATGGAAGACCCGTCAAGAATGCCGAAATCATGCGCCAAGCCCTTGAAAATGCCAAAAAGGCAGGTATGCTCATTACGTCCCATTGTGAAGATTTGGATATTATCAATGGCGGAATTATGCATAAAGGGGAAGTTTCCGAAGAACTCGGCGTGAAGGGCATGGACAGAAGCTCAGAGGACTATATCACTGCAAGAGAAATTATCCTCGCTAATTCCGTACAGGGAAAAGTGCATATTTGCCATATCAGCACAAAGGGATGCACGGATATTATTCGGACAGCGAAACAGTTAGGGGTGCAAGTAACTTGTGAAACTGCTCCTCATTATTTCATGCTGACACATGAAAAACTCCGTTCACGCAATGCCAATGACCGGATGAATCCCCCGCTCCGTGAAGAATCTGACCGGAAAGCTATTGAAGATGCCATTATTGACGGAACAATCGACTGCATCATTACTGACCATGCCCCCCATACCCAAGAAGAAAAAGCAGATTTCGAAAAAGCCCCTAATGGAATTGTAGGATTAGAAACATCATTTGCAGCAGTTTTGACAGCATTATATCATACCGGAAAAATTTCTTTGCAGAGAATCAATGAATTGATGAACATTAACCCCAGAAGAATTTTAGGATTACCTCGTGAAACCATTAGAGTTCACGCTCCAGCAAATTTGATTTTGGCTGACCTCGGTAAAAAATGGATTGTTGACCCTAAAAAATTGCATGGAAAATCCTGTAACACTGCTTTCCGTGGGATGGAATTAACTGGAAAAGTCATGATGACAATTTCAAACGGTGAAATCCGTTATGAATATACCGAAAAACCCAAAGAAGCAAGAGAAGCTAAAGTCATCAAGGAAGCTAAAGCTTCCAAAGCACAAAAAGATGGAAAACCTTCCAGACCACAAGAAGGAAAGGCTTCTAAAACTCAAAAAGTATCGAAAGAAACCAAAAAATCTAGAAGGGAGTCTTAATCATGGGATTCGAAAGACTGATTACAAAAATTAAGGAAACCGGCAATCCTTCCGTTGTAGGGCTTGACCCGAAACTGGAATATGTGCCTGATTTCATCAAGGAAAAATTTCAGGAAGAAGACGGTTGCAGCTTAAAGGCTGCCGCACAGGCGATTTTTGCATTTAATAAGGCAATTATCAACGAAATTTATGACATTGTTCCAGCTATCAAGCCACAGGCGGCATATTATGAAATGTACGGTTGGGCTGGTATGAAAACTTTGGAAGATACCATTCGTTATGCAAGAGGAAAAGGAATGTATGTCATCACGGACGGAAAGCGCAATGACATTGGCGCAACCATGCAGGCTTATACAACTGCACATCTTGGTGTAGTCATGATTGGAGAAAATGCCCTTGAACCATTCGGCGCAGATGCCCTCACGGTCAATGGCTATCTTGGTACGGACGGCATCAATCCCCTTTTGGAAGTATGCAAGGCAAGAGACAAGGGTATTTTCGTACTTGTCAAGACTTCTAACCCCTCTTCTGGTGAATTACAAGACCAGTTAATGGATGGTGTACCGCTTTATGCAAGAATGGGCGACCTTTGCGAAAAATGGGGAGCTGATACGATTGGGGAATCTGGATATTCCGCAGTTGGTGCAGTTGTCGGCGCAACTTATCCGGCACAATTGAAAGAACTCCGTGCAAGACTTCCTCACACATTCTTCTTAGTTCCGGGGTATGGCGCACAGGGAGGCGGTGCAGAGGGTGTTGCTGGTGCATTTGATGAAAATGGTATCGGTGGCATTGTCAATTCTTCTCGTGCCATTATGTGTGCTTATCAGAAGGAAGGCTGTGACCCGAAAGACTTTGCAAAGGCGGCAAGACGTGAAGCAATTCGTATGCGTGATGATATTACTTCTTTTGTGAAAATCAAGTAATATCCAATCCATGATACAAAGAAAGGATGTAGATTTATGGCATTGATGAAAAACAGTCAACCAGCTTGGTTAATTCTTGCGAATGGTTCAATTTTCAAGGGGAAAAGTTTCGGCGCAACCGGCATTACTTCTGGTGAAGTCGTCTTCACCACAGGCATGACAGGGTATCAGGAAACTTTGACAGACCCCAGTTATTATGGTCAGATTGTGACCCAGACTTTTCCCCTGATTGGTAATTATGGTGTGAATTCTCAAGATTATGAGTCAACAAATTCTTATGTCAAGGGCTATATTGTGAGAGAGTGGTGCAATGCGCCTTCTAATTTCCGTTCCGAAGACAGCATTGACCATTTTCTGAAACGCTTGAATGTGATTGGAATTTATGGGATTGATACCAGACACTTGACAAAAATCATTCGTGAAACTGGTGTCATGAATGGCGTTATCACTACCACAAACCCCGACGAAATTCAAGACGAAATTCAGAATCTGCTTGCCTCCTGTCACATTGCAAAAGCGGTGGAAAATGTGACTGTTCCCGAAATTAAAACCTACACGCCTGAATCCATTAAGTATCGGGTTGTGTTGATGGATTTCGGATATAAGCGTTATATCCGAAAATCCTTGATGAATCGTGGCTGTGAAATTATCGTTGTTCCGGCTGATACAGATGCAAAGACCATTCAGGAAATTAACCCTGATGGTATCATGTTATCCAATGGTCCTGGAGACCCTGCGGAAAATATCAAGATTATCGAAAACCTGAAAGAGATTTCAAAATTGGGAATTCCTATGTTTGGTATCTGCTTGGGACATCAATTGATGGCTTTGGCAATGGGCGCAAAAACCGAAAAACTCAAATACGGTCATAGAGGTGCAAATCAGCCCGTGATTGATTTGACAAGTGGGAAAACCTACGTCACAAGCCAGAATCATGGTTATGCAGTGGTCGGCGAAAGCCTGAATCCTGAAATCGGTGAAGTTTCTCATATCAATGCCAATGATAAAACCTGTGAGGGAGTTCGTTACAAAAATATCAATTGCTTCACTGTCCAGTTCCATCCGGAAGCGCATGGAGGACCTTTAGACACTGCATATTTGTTTGACGAATTCACCAACCGTATGGATGCTTACAAGGAGGGAAAATAATATGCCACTTCGCAAGGATATTCAAAAAGTATTAGTAATCGGTTCAGGACCTATTGTCATTGGACAGGCTGCGGAATTCGATTATGCAGGGGCGCAGGCTTGCAGAGCCTTGAAACAAGAGGGCTTGGAAGTTGTTCTGATTAACTCCAATCCGGCTACCATCATGACAGACAAGGCAATGGCTGACCATATTTACATTGAGCCTTTGACTTTGGATTGTGTGAAGCGTGTCATTGAAATTGAAAAGCCTGACAGCGTATTGTCAACATTGGGCGGTCAGACTGGTTTAACGCTTTCCATGCAGTTGGCAGAAGAGGGTTTCTTAGAAAAGCACAATGTCAAGCTATTAGGCGCAAACCCTGAAACCATCCATAAGGCGGAGGACAGACAGGCTTTCAAAGATACCATGGAAAAAATCGGTGAACCGTGCATTCCTTCCAAAGTTGTGGAAACTGTTGAGGATGCTGTCGAATTTGCGAAAGTCATTGACTACCCTGTTATCGTCCGTCCGGCGTTCACATTGGGCGGTACTGGCGGAGGAATTGCTAATGATGAAGAACAGCTCCGTGATATTGCTACCAATGGTTTACGGCTTTCCCCCATTACACAAGTACTCATTGAGAAATGTATCAGCGGTTGGAAAGAAATTGAATTTGAAGTCATCCGTGACAGAAAAGGAAACGTTATCACAGTATGTTCCATGGAGAATTTTGACCCTGTGGGAGTGCATACCGGTGACAGTATCGTTATCGCTCCGGCGGTGACATTGTCTGACAGAGAATATCAGATGTTGAGAACGGCTTCCCTGAATATCATCTCTGAATTGAAGGTGGAAGGCGGTTGTAACTGTCAGTTTGCATTGCATCCAGAAAGCATGGAATATGCCGTGATTGAAGTGAATCCTCGTGTGTCTCGTTCGTCTGCATTGGCATCCAAGGCGACAGGCTACCCCATCGCAAAAGTGGCGACAAGAATCGCTATCGGTTACACCCTTGACGAAATTATCAATCAGGTGACAGGAAAAACTTATGCTTGCTTTGAACCGGCTCTTGATTATGTCGTTGTGAAATTCCCGAAATGGGCTTTTGATAAGTTTGTCTATGCAAAGCGTACCCTTGGCACGCAGATGAAAGCGACAGGAGAAGTTATGGCGATTGGTACGAATTTTGAACAAGCTATGATGAAAGCTGTCCGCTCCACAGAACTCGGCATTGACTCCATGAATATGAAAAAATTCGAGGAAATGTCCGTTGATGAATTGTTGCAACACGTTGAAAAAGGCATTGAAGACGAACGCTCTTTTGAAGTGTTCGCTCTCCTCAAAAAAGGCGTATCTATTGAGAAAATCCACGAAATCACGCTCATTGATGAATGGTTTCTTGATAAGCTCCTGAATATGGTTGAATTGGAACAGTGGCTTGCAGAGGGAGAATTGACGGAAGAAAAATACCTCACTGCCAAAAATATGGGCTACCTCGACAAGACCATTGAAAGAATGTCCGGTCAGAAATGCCCCATCCATCAGAACGCAGTTTACAAGATGGTGGATACCTGTGCAGGCGAATTCAAAGCAGAGACCCCCTATTTCTATTCCACCTACGACAGCGAAAATGAAGCAGAAGAATTTATTCAGCACCGCAACACCGGAAAGAAGAAGGTCATTGTATTTGGTTCAGGACCTATTCGAATTGGTCAGGGTATTGAATTTGATTACTGTTCTGTGCATTGTGTGTGGACGTTGAAAGAATTAGGCTATGAAGCAGTTATCTGCAACAATAACCCCGAAACCGTTTCGACTGATTTCGATACAGGCGACAGATTATATTTTGACCCCCTCACACCAGAAGACGTTGATAATATTATTGCCACTGAAAAGCCCTATGGTGTTGTGGTACAGTTCGGCGGTCAGACTGCGATTAAATTAACTCGTCATCTCGCTGACAGCGGAGTGAATATTTTAGGCACATCCGCTGATGATATTGACGCAGCTGAAGACCGTGAACGTTTTGACGAACTCCTTGAACAGTGCGGAATCCCCAGACCACAAGGCTATACTGTCATGACCACCAAAGAAGCCGTGAAAGTCGCTGAAAAATTGGGCTATCCGGTATTATTAAGACCCTCTTATGTATTGGGCGGACAGAATATGATTATTGCACATTCCGTTCAGGACGTTGAAGAATATATGGAAATCATCACTTCTCACATGATTGAAAATCCGGTACTCATTGATAAATATATGATGGGGACGGAAGTGGAAGTGGATGCAATTTGTGACGGAAAAGATTTCCTTATCCCCGGAATCATGGAACATATCGAAAGAGCCGGAGTACATTCTGGTGACTCGATTTCAGTTTATCCGGCGCAGAATCTCTCCAAAAAAATCCGTGAAACCATCATTGAATATACAAAACGATTGTCATTGGCTTTGCACGTCAATGGACTGGTGAACATTCAGTATGTTGTCTATCGTGGGGAAGTGTATGTGATTGAAGTCAACCCTCGTTCCTCTCGTACCGTGCCATATATCAGCAAGGTGACAGGCATTCCTATGGTTGACATTGCCACTAAAATTATGTTTGGCGCAACCCTCAAAGATTTGGGCTATGAATCTGGATTGTACCCCGAAGGAGATTATGTCGCAGTGAAAGTGCCTGTATTCAGCTTTGAGAAGTTGCAGGACGTTGATACAATGTTAGGCCCTGAAATGAAATCCACTGGTGAATGCTTGGGAATCGGTCACACGTTTGAAGATGCATTGTTGAAAGGCTTAGTTGCCGCCGGTTATGACCTCAAAAAAGAGGGCGGAGTATTGATTTCCGTGCGTGACAGCGAAAAAAGAGAAATTGTCCGCATCGCTGATAAATTCTCACAGATGGGCTTTAACCTCTATGCAACCAGCGGAACAGCTAGCTATCTCAATCATAACATGATTGCCACCAATACCGTCAGAAAAATTTCAGAGGGTCATCCCAATACGATTGATTTACTTGAAAGCGGAAAAATTCACTACATGATTTCGACTTCTGCAAAGGGCAGAATTCCAGCCCGTGACAGCGTGAAAATGCGCCGTAAAGCCATTGAACGCTCTATCTGCTCATTGACGGCTATCGACACCGCCAACGCCTTGGCGAACGTCCTGCGCTCTGGCAGAACCCTTGAAGATGTAGAGTTAGTGGACATTACGAAAATCTGATTGAAAGGAAACGCTTATGAAATATACACAGGGGTTATACCCTATCATTGAGAAAAAAGCCATTGCATTGGATACCTACAGTTTCACGCTGTACTGTCCGGAAGTGGCGAACATTGCACAGGCTGGACAGTTTGTGCATATCCTGCCGGAAAATTACGGTTTGCGCCGTCCCATTTCCATTGCAGGCATTGACCCCGAAAAAGGTACTTTGCGGATTGTGTTCGCCATCCGTGGCAAGGGTACAAAAGCACTCGCCAGCATGAATGAAGGTCAGCGTATGGATATGATAGCCCCATTGGGACATGGTTTCACGCTCAAACCGGATGCAGAACACGTTGTTTTAGTTGGGGGCGGAATCGGTGTACCGCCCATGCTCCCATTGGCGAAATACTACGGCGAAAAGGCGACTGCTATCAGCGGTTTCCGCACGTTTCAACAAGTTATCTTGCAAGAGGATTTCGAACAACTCGGCGCACAGGCTATCTGTTGCACGGAAGACGGTTCAGCCGGAGCTGTTAAAGGATTTGTGACAGCTCCATTAGAGCAATTTTTAAGTGAGGGTGTTGATGCGGTCTATGCGTGTGGCCCTGCGGTGATGCTGAAAGCAGTTGCAGAACTGTGCATTCGTAACAAGACTTATTGTGAAATTTCCCTTGAGGAGCGTATGGCTTGCGGAGTGGGTGCTTGTCTGGGGTGTGCCTGTCAGACCAAAGACGAAAACGGAGAAATTCATTTCCGGCACGTTTGCAAGAATGGCCCTGTTTTCAAGGCTGAGGAGGTGCTTTTTTAATGGCTGATTTATCTGTCAATATTTGTGGAATTGATTTCAAGAATCCCATCATTCCGGCATCTGGTGTATTTGGATATGGTCGGGAATATGAAGAATTTTATCCCCTTTCCAAATTGGGCGGAATCGCTACCAAAGGCACAACCGGAAAACTCCGCACCGGAAACCCTGCCCCCAGAATTGCAGAAACTCCGTCCGGTATGCTGAATTCTGTCGGACTGCAAAACCCCGGAATTGATGCCTTTATCGAAAAGGAATTGCCTAACCTGTTACATAAAGACACCGTCATTTTGGCGAATATCGCAGGTGCAACCGCTGAGGAATGTGCAGAAGTCGCCGGAAAACTGGACGACACAGATGTACATATGATTGAATTAAACATCTCCTGTCCGAATGTCAAGCAAGGCGGTGCAGCGTTCGGCACATCCTGTCAAATGGCGGAACAAGTCACCAAAGCCGTCAGAAATGCCACCAAAAAGCCCCTTGTCGTGAAATTGTCCCCCAATGTGACAAGTATCACCGACATTGCAAAGGCTGTGGAAAGTGCCGGAGCAGATGCCGTTTCACTCATCAATACGCTATTAGGGATGCGCATTGACGTTAAGACCAGACGACCCATTTTAAGAAATAATGTTGGCGGATTGTCCGGCGGTGCAATTTTCCCCATTGCCGTGCGGATGGTTTGGCAAGTGTCCAACGCTGTCAACATTCCCATTATTGGAATGGGCGGTGTCAATTCCGGAGAAGATGCCATTGAGTTAATGCTTGCTGGTGCGAGTGCTGTACAGGTTGGAATGGCTTGTTTCACTGACCCTTATGCACCTATCAGAATTATCAATGAAATGAATAATTTCCTTGACAGTCAAAAGATTGACACCGTCCGTGAAATTATCGGTGCAGTTCAGCCGTGGTGACATTATGAAGATTATGGGTGTCGATTTCGGTGACAGTCGCACAGGGCTTGCTATCTGCGACAAAAGCGAATTTTTAGCAAGTCCCCTGACTGTCATTCACGAAAAGAATTTTGAAAAATGCGCTCAGGCTGTCGCACAGTCCGCAAAGGAACAGAAAGCAGAATTGCTTGTGGTGGGTTATCCTAAAAATATGAATAATACCATTGGCGAACGTGCCGAAAAATGCCAGAAATTCGCTGAACGTCTCAAAGAATTGACAGGGATTGAATTTGTCATGTGGGATGAAAGATGCACCACTGTTTCCGCTCATCAATATTTGAATGTCACCAACACCAGAGGGAAAAAACGGAAAAATGTCGTGGATGCTGTGGCTGCGGTGATTATTCTGGAAAGCTATCTCGGATTCCGTAAAAATCAAAGTGACAATTTGTAATGAGCGGACAAAATAAATATTGTACAAATGTAAAATTTTCGAACTATCTTGACAAGTTTCGGGAAATGTGGTATAATAAACAACCGGAATATTTGCAAAGGATGTGAACCCGCTTGAAAAAGAAGTCAATCGTTCTGATGTTACTGCTTACTCTTTTGATAGGTTGTGGAAAGAATTCCCCTTCTGAACAATTGCAGGAAGAAACTGCTCCAGTCAATGCGGTGGTTGCTGAAACATCTGCACCAGAGAAATCAAAGGAAACAGTACCTCCGGAAGATGCTCCTGTTGAACCGGAAACAGAAGGAGATGAAGAATTACAGCCCCCCACGTTATCGCCGGAAATGTTACAGGGTCTGCAAGATGATACTGAGGAATCATGGGAATATATTCCGTCTACCATGAAAATTGTCAATGATGATGGTACAATTCAATTAACTTTTGATGGTCTTTGTACTCTGACATTACCCAAAAATTGGGATGAACAATTCAGTGTGATGGCAGGTGAAGGAAAAAATTCCTATATTGTCTGTACGAAATTCGGAGATAACGCAGATATATTCTCGATTTCGGGAATCACCCCCGAAGAATTGACAGGCAATGAACGTGCCATTTTAGGGACATGGTCTGGTGGACTGGTCGTTTTGAATTGTCCGGAAAATCCCCCACAAGATGAAGCGTATCAGAAATTGTCCGCTGATATTGGCGAGATTATCCAGAATGCAGAGGGTATGACCTCCACAGGATTCCAGCCCATTGACACCACGGAAGAGGGAAATTTCGTTTCTCCCGCCAATTTGGAAGTACAAGATTCTGAACTAATCCGTGGAACTTGGGCAGTCAATACCAGCATGTGGACACCAACAAGCATTACACAAATGGAATTTGGACAAAATTCTGTCTATGTCATTTTCACGGTGGATGGAAAGTGCGCCTATCGTTTCTTTCCGCAGCAGGATGAAGGGTACTATTTATTGAATACCTCTATCACTTCCACGGATTCTTACAATGAAAAGCCCTATGCACTTTGTTATTTCAATGGACAACTCCACAGGGTCTTGATTTATCAAATGGCGATGCAGATTGAGGGAATGCAGAATATCACCAAAAAAGCGAATGCATTTGATGGCGGTGAATACGTTAGCAATGTCTGGGACTTTTACCAATACAGTCAGAGTCAGTCCCTTTCAATGGATTCTATGCTTGATAATTGATTCAATGAAAAAGCCTGTTGCAGATTTTGGCAACAGGCTTGATTTTTTCGATTAAGCGGAACGCTGGTTTGTGATGGTTCTCTTGTAAATGATGATAACCGCCGGCAATAAGAAAATCAAAAGCGGAATATCTACCACAAATTCCAGCAAGTTCTTGACAAGTTTCCCTTCTAAGACCATAGTAAAAGTCTTGTTTGGGATGAATCCCAATTTCACCGTGAAATAGGTGTTCAGGAATAAATTGATGATGACCACGTCCAGAATTCTTGCAATGATGGCACGAATGGAAAGTGAAACATTTTCCGGAATTTTGCCAATGCAGAAATGCTCTTGCTTCCTGTAAAGCAGAATTCCATAAATAAGCCCCTGCAATCCTGCAATCAATGTGAAAATCGGCATGAATGCGCCTGTCGGATTCACCAGAAAGCCCACAATATCACAAATCATTCCAGCCACAAACCCCATCACCGGACCTGTCAGCATTCCAATGACGGCAATGGCTAAAAATGCAAAATTTACTTTTGTGAATGGTAAATTGATGGTGAATTTTTCAATCACCATGGAAATGGCAATGAATATGGCTGTAATAGTCAACGAACGTACATTCTGGAATTCCTCACTGGATTTTTGAAACATCGAAAAAAAACTTTTCATGAATAAAACCTCCTTCAAATATTGCATCGTGCATAATCAGAAGGTTTATATCATGAAAAGCCTTGAAATTATACATTCAGCGGGATGCGGAATCTGTACCGCAAGAGGAAAAGACCTCTTTTCGTCCGGCTGACAACTCCCCGTTCAGCCGACACTTAACGCACAGATTCCTACTCTGGTAAGTATTTACAATTTACAGGAATCAATAAGCTGTTTCCATTAAAATATCATATCTTCTATCAATGAAGGGCTTCTTCATAGCAAGTCCTTCCTGCAAGTCAATGTCATAAATCTGACCGTCTTTCATACCAACAATTCTGTTACCAATGCCCTGCTCCAGCAATTCAACAGCATGATAGCCCATTTCTGTTGCAACAACACGGTCACGCAATGTCGGAGAACCGCCACGCTGTACATGTCCAAGGACAGTTGCACGGGATTCAATGCCGGTCATTTCCTGAATTTCTCTTGCAATGTTCTCAGTTTGTCCAACACCCTCAGAAACTACCAGAATGAAATGATGCTTTCCATCTTTTTCATTCTTGGTCTTTGTCATCTTTGCAGCAATTTCATTCAAGTCATACGGTCTTTCAAGGGTAATAGCAGCCTCTGCACCAACGGCAATTGCAACATTGACAGCAATAAACCCAGCACGTCTGCCCATAACCTCTACAACAGAGCAACGGTCGTGAGACTGTGTGGTATCACGGAGCTTGTCAATCATTTCTACGGCAGTATTCATGGCTGTATCATAACCAATGGTATACTCTGTACACTGAATATCATTGTCAATCGTCCCCGGAATGCCAATGCACGGAATTCCAACACTTGACAAATCACCAGCACCACGGAATGAACCGTCACCGCCGATTACCACAAGACCTTCCAAGCCGATTTCTTCACAAACAGCCTTTCCCTTTAAAACACCGTCCATGTTACGGAATTCAGGGCATCTTGCAGTATAAAGGCAAGTACCGCCACGCTGAATAATGCCGGAAACAGTTCTCGCAGTCATGTTGACGAATTCACGGTCTAATAAGCCTACATAACCTCTTTTGATTCCAACGACTTCCATTCCTCTAGCGAGGGCAGCACGAGCAACGGCTCTGACAGCTGCATTCATGCCGGGGGCATCTCCGCCACTTGTTAAAACACCAATCTTCTTCATAGTTTATCATTCTCCATTCTGCACTTTGCAAAAAATTACAATGTCTATAGTACTATTCTACAACTTTTTTAGCATTCTGTCAAGTGTTTTTCAGGAATTCTTTGACAAAAAAATATCATAAAACGAGAAAAATACTAAAAATATCGATATATTGACGATTCTCAGTATGAAGCAATTTGTTCTTGGTGAATCTTGGATGCAATGATTGGATAACCGCTATCCCTTGTTTTGTATCATGAATAATCAAAATTTTTCAGATAGCCACCCACAAGGCAGCGTTCAGAGTCGCCGGCAACATGAAAAAGACATTGCTTTCCCACATTTTATTTTACGTTATTTTGGGATAGGCTTTGTCCTGATTCGTGATGCTAAGCAGAAAGTCTGTGCTTGTATCGTAGAACTCGGCAAGATAAATCAGCAGTTTCAGTGGCATTTCAGTGGTATGGGATTCATAGCAAGAATAGGTCTGCTGGGAAACACCAAGTTTTTTGCCATTTCAGCTTGTGACAGCTGCTGTTCTTCACGCAGTTCTCTCAATCTTAATCGTAATTCAGCCATATTCTGAAAAAGAGGATGTATACATTTCAATCGAATGTGTCAATAAAATGAAAAAAGAGCGCAGTTCGTCGAAAGGCTGCGCTTTTTTAGATTGATTGCAAATATAAAATAGACTCATATCTAACATCTTAAAAAACTATTGACAAATTTTTCTGAATATGTTAGAATGAAAATGTAAAGTATCAACCTTAGCTGAATCGATTATATGGAGGTTAAACATGGAAAAAATTATTGGCGGAATCAAAAGGGAATGTTACCCCTTGACACCTGCGCAGATGGTACATATGTACACACTGAATTTCAGTCCCAGTGATGAAGTAGTCAATATTGGAACAGGGCAGTATTTCCAGAAGCAGATGAATGTATCTGTACTGCGTGAAGCATTGAACTGTGCTATCGAACGTTGTGAGGCAATGCGCCTGCGTCTTTGGCAAGACCCTGAAACAGGTGAACTTTGGCAATATGTGATGCCTTACAAAAATAAGTATTTCGAATATTATGATTTTTCCGAACTGTCAGAGGAAACAGCAACGGAAATTATGAAGAAATGGACATCACAGCCCTTTGATACCTATCGTGATGAGCTTTTCAGAATTGTCATTGTATCTATGCCAAACGGCTATAATGGCTACTACTTAAATGTACATCATGTTTGTGCAGATTCCGGTTCAGTGATTGCATTCACAAAAGATGTTGTTGCAATTTATTGCCACTTGATGTATGGCATGGAATATCCGCCTCCAATGACTTCTTATATTGAATCCGTGAAAAAAGACCTTGAATATGAGGGCAGTAAAAAGGCGAAGCGTGATGAAGTATATTGGCAGGAACAGCTCCACCGTCCTGAACCCATGTTCACCGATTTTACAGGTCCAGGGCGATTGCAGCAGCTCCGCCAAGAAAAGGGAAATCCTAATTTAAGATGGTGCGCCCTTCCCACAAAGGACAGCGCAGGCAATACCATTACTTATGACCTTGATGTAGATTCTACAAATAGGATTCTCCAGTTTGCTGAGGAACATGAAGTTCCGGTTAGTGCGGTGATTTTGCACGCTATCCGTACCGTACTTTGCAAATTCAATAACAATGAAACAGACATTACCATCCGAAACTTTGTCAGTCGTCGTTCCACCTTGCTCCATAAAAGATGTGGTGGTGTTCGTATGCACTGCTTACCATTGAGAACCATCATGCCGGTTGATACCACTGTCATGGATTCCATTCGTATGTTAAAAGCGGAACAACAGCAAATGTTCTTGCATGCTGATTATTCCACACTGAAATACTATTATCAGGAAAGAATGATTCACCAGTATGATGATGGCGGATGTTATCACAGCGTATCCTTTACCTATCAGCCAGCGAGTGCCAAAAGTTTGATGCCCTATTTAAAGGGAATCCCATTCAAGAGCCGTTGGTATACTTCCGGACGTCAGCCACAGCCCATGTATGTAACGGCTATGCATAGACCTGGGGATGGCGGATTGACATTCTATTTCGGTTATCAGCTGGAAAGCGCAACCCCTGAAGAAATCGAATTTCTGTATTATTTCACAGGAAGAGTATTATTCCGCAGTATCGAAAATCCAGACAAGACATTACAAGAAATCATGGATATGGTTTAATATAAGGAGGAAATTATCATGTTGGAAAAGCTGAAAGAATTGATTACACAGTATGTAGAAGTGAATGCAGATGAAATCACCAAAACTTCTCGTTTTTCTGAGGACTTAGGTTTCAATTCCTATGATTTTATGTCCATGTTGGGCGATGCAGAAGACGAATTTGATGTTGAGATTGATGAAGCAGAGGCAGGTTCTAAAAAGACCGTTGGGGAATTGATTGATTATCTGGAAGGAGTCAGCGAATGAGTAGCGTGACAACCATCAAAGGGCTGGTCTATTATGCGGATGAGCGTTTTGGAGATGAACCCTTCATCCGTGAATATGCACATAAAAAATTCATGGATACCAGTTACCGCCAATTTCGCCAAGACTGCGACAGTTTAGCCGTATGGATTCAGGAACAGTTTCCGGAGGGTGTTCATGCAGCATTAGCAGGCTTGACAAGTTCGGGCTATCTGAAAGCATGGTTCGGGATTCAATGTGCGAATAGTGTTTCTGTGCCTTTGGATTGTGCGAATAGTGCCGAAAAAATCGCTGATGAAATCAACCGTTCCGATAGTGAGATATTATTCCTTGATGATAAGCATATTGGGGATGTTCCCAAGTTCAAGGAACTTTGTCCGAATGTGAAGTATTATGTCCATGTGCAGAAAGACGGAGAAGGCATTCTTTCTCTCCCTCAAATCATTTCGGAATATGCTGGACAAACCCCGAAGGGCATGACAAAACCGGAAGACCTCACAGCAATTTTATTCACGTCTGGTACAACCGGATTAAGTAAGGGTGTCATGTTAAGCAATGCGAATTTGATTGACAATACCACCTGTGAACCTGACCAAAATTTCCATGGGGACAAACGAATGACTGTTCTCCCTGTACATCATGTGTTCTGTTTCACCTGTGATATTTTATGTGCGTTATGGTTCGGGCGTACGCTTTGCGTGAATGATTCTCTGATGAGAATTATCAAGAATCTGAAAATTTTCCAGCCGACAGAAACTACTTTTGTTCCCATGATTGCCGGTTCTATTTTGAAGCGTATGGAACAGATGACGGAAAAGAACCCTGATAAAATCGCAGTGGGAAAAGATGTTTTCGGTGAAAATTTCAGTGTCATTTATACAGGTGGCGCATATTTAAGCCCCGAAATTATCAAAGGTTACAAGGAGTTCGGCATTGAAATTGCCCAAGGCTACGGAATGACGGAGTGTTCTCCAAGAATCTGTACAGGTGTAAAATATTGTCCGCATCCGGAATCTGTTGGGCGAGTTGTTCCCCGTTGTGAGATTAAGATTGTTGATAGTGAAATCTGGGTCAAAAGTCCCTCTGTGATGATGGGCTATTACAAGAACCCCGAAGAAACCGCTAAGAGTCTGACTCCTGATGGTTGGTTGATGACAGGAGATTTAGGGTATTTGGAAGATGGATATTTGTATATCACAGGCAGAAAGAAGAATCTTATCATTCTTGCCAATGGTGAAAATGTTTCCCCTGAGGAAATCGAGAATCAGTTTGCCTACTTCCAGCCCATTAAAGAAATTGTCGTCTACGAAAAAGATAACAATATCACAGCCGAAGTTTACCCCGACCCTGAATATGTTTCTGACAATATTCGTGAAGAAATTCAGACGAAAATTGACGAGGTGAATTCGACTTTCCCACCAGCAAAGCGCATTGTTTCCTTGATTCTCCGTGAAACGGAATTCGAGAAAACGGCATCAAAGAAAATCATTCGTTCAAGCATTATTGGAAAATAATAGTAAAAGCTCCCCGCAGTCAAGCGAGGAGCTTTTTTTTGAGTAATTCCCTTGTAGATTTTACTTGACATCCGCAGAAATCGAAATGTTGAGATTCTTGACAGCATTCGCCACCAAGCCAGCCACGGCATTTGCACCAGTTTCAGTGAAGTGTGTCATATCGGTAGAACCTTCCACAGCACCAATTAAATGGTACTTGTATGCTGCATCATAACCAATGCTATTGTAATGATTAACCATGAGGGTATTCAAATCAATGCAAGGAATATTATACTTTTTCGCAAGATTCTTGCAAGCGTCGCAGTAATTGGAATAGCTATTTGTGAACGCTCCATTGCTGTAAGCCTTCAAGCCAATCACGGTAGTCACCAAAATCGGAGTAGCACCCTTTTCCAATGCGCCATTGATATATTTTGACATATAGAATTCATAAGAACCTTCTGTGGGATTATCAACATTTCCGCAGGTAGGTGCATAGCGTTCCGCATTGGAAGAAGCGGAATCATTGATGGCGAACTGTACCATTAAATAATCACCCTTTTGGATGGTATTCAGAATAGTATCCAATCTGCCATTATCATAGAAGCTCTTAGAACTTCTTCCGGCGATTGCCTGATTAGAAACAGCTACCTTATCATTGAAATAGTCCCCAAGGTAATAGCCCCAGCCCTGTTGTGGTGCATAGCTTGCACGATAAGACTGTACTGTGGAATCACCAGCAATATAAATGGTGGTTTTGGTTGGCTCTGGCTCAGGTTCTGGTTCAGGTTCAACATAAGTTTCAGCAATTGGCTCATCTGTCCATTCTGTACGGAGGTAATCAATATTTGGACCTCCTTCGGCAGTGATGGAAGTCAGGCGAATTCTGTTATTTCCAGCAACCAACGGCAAAACAATGGCACGTTCATTCCATACTGTCCAAGTTTCTGTTGACAAGAAATCCTGAACCCAATAATCTGCATTGTTATTCACCTGAATTTTCATTTGACGGTTTGCCTTACTGCCATTTGCGATATTGAAAGTACAGAGGTAATTACCAGCAACAGGAACATTCACATTAAATTCCACGAAACTACCAACAGTATTATCAAGATTCAAGTAATCTTTGGAAGTGAAACCAGCATTAGTATCTTCTTTCCAACCTCTGCTAAAGGTTGCATCTGTTGCATAGTAAACATTTTTGCCAGTTGCCTTACTGGTGATGTTTCCTTTCTTGTGAATGAAATCGGTCAGAATTTTCACGTCATCCACGTTGATAGAGGTATCACCATTGAGGTCAGAAACACGGCGGTTTGCATGGTCAATATGTTCCTGTTTCAATTGGCGTTTCATCAAAGCCATATCAATGACATTGACTTTTCCATCTCCATTCAAGTCACCCTGAATGACATCATCCGCATTTTGGTTGACTTCATCAATAAACCAAGTCTGGCAAGCATGACCATTTCTTTCCCATTCCTGAGCGTTGGCTTTTTCGTCATTGGAAGCGTTGATAATTTCCACTGCGCTCTTGTCACTGGTTGTTTTGGTAGCGATAATATAACTGCCGTTATCCTGCTTGATAAACTTGTAAAGCTGAGCATCTGCACCAGTTGCGCCCCATGTGCCGATATTCGTACCGTTCTTTGTACCATTGGAAGCCACGTCAAGGAGCTGTGAGCCATCCCCAGCACAATTATAGATATAGTAGTAGCCATCAGAAGCAGCAACAGCCTTCCAGAGGGCTTTTTTATTGTTAATGTCGGGGCTTTCAGTCTGTGAAACATTTCCGCCGTCCTTCGGTTCGCCTTCAATGGAGAGATATTTTCCGGAATTGCCATTTCTCAACATGAAAGTGGTATTTTCTGGAATGGCTGCGCCTTCTTCGGGTTGTTTGAAAAGGAGTTCTGCCATGATTTCAGCGAGTTTGGTAGAGCCTTTCAAACTCTGATGTAAATCGTCATTGGCTGCATAGTATTCATTCATAGCATCATAGCCAAGAGACAGCCCGAAATTTTGCCAAGGTGTGAAAAGGTCGATAACCTTCACATTTTCAGCAGCTCCGATTGCATCCAGCTGACCACCAAACCATCTGCCCGAAAGAAGCTTATCACGCACTAAATCTCCGTGTCTGCCCTGCTGTTTTACCAGATAAACGGTCATGCCCTTTGCTTTGGCTTTCTGAACCATGTCAGTGACGTAGTTGGTATATTCATCACCATTGGAATAGTTGGTGTCATTGATACCAATAGAAATGATGTAATAGTCTCCGGCTTTTCCGTAAGTTTCAATGGGAACAAACTGACCGCCTTCTACAAAGCCCTTTGCATACTGTCCGGAAGTTGCCATATTGCGAATCTGATAATTTTCAACCGCTGTCCCTTTCAGGAAATTGCCGATTAACTGCCCCCAACCATGTTGAGCGGTATCATCCTGATTGTAATAATTGGCTACGGTGGAATCGCCACAAATCCAGATAGTGGGATTCATTGTGCCGGTGTTGTTAATCTGCTTGATTTCGACAGCAGAAATGGAATGCTGACCCTTGGCAATGCCTGTGACAGCCTGAATATTCAACTGACCATCTGTTACCGGAATCTGAACGGTTTCTGTGGCATTCAGTCGGGTAAGGTTCATCATTTGAAGCATACCTTCCATTTTGATGGAGCATCTGGGCGCATTACCGACCGTTACTTTGACCTCATAAAGACCCTTTGGCAAGTCCACATTAAATGTATTACTTGCATCATCATTATTGAATGAAACTGCGTCACTGCCTGCACCGCTTCCGCCTGCATTGACATCAGAAACATTTCCAGTCTGTGCAAAACCATAGCCGAGGGAACTGCTATAAGCCGTCCCTGCACTGACACCAGTATAGCCGGAAGAAACTCCGCCATTACCGAAATCGAATTTCCAGTCTGTGGTTGCTGCTGAGGCAGTCAACAGGCTGGTTGTGGAAAGCATATCCGCCGAAAGTGCCGGAATCGCCATAGAACAAGCGAGAATTGCACTTAAAATTCTTGATTTGAATGATTTTGATTTCATAGGTTTTCCTCCTTTAGGGGGTGAAATTGTGAATAAATAATGTCTTTATTCTATATTTTACCTGAAAAATGAGGGAATTTCAATGAAGAAAACTATTTTAATTTATTTTTTTATCTTATATTCTCAACGAAATTCACATTTTTATTCCAATTTTTACGAAAACGTTTATGTATAATAATACCACCAAAATCAATTCATACTATATTCACAAATTGATGGATAAGATTCAATGGACTTGCAAGCAAAACAGCTTTCTCTTGATGGGAAAGCCGTTTAATTTGGTATTCTCTTTGCATTGCCTGTGATTTTGTTGGAAACCCTTCCACATACACCAATTTCACCGGACGGCGACAGCGTGTATATTTTGCGCCCTTTCCGGAATTATGAGCGGATATGCGCTTTTTGATGTCATTTGTCCACCCTGTATAGAATGAACCGTCTGCACATTGTACCATGTAAGTATAATTCATAGTTCCATCGTAATCGCCTTTCCGGCAGTAAGGCTTTTGGGTACGTCAATAATTCTCTGGTTGGCACTTCCACGGAATTTCAATTCTAAGCTTCTTTGTTCCTGAATGAAACGTCCGTCAACTAGCCAATCCGTCACGGATAATAACGCATCATAGCCATTTCCACCGTGCAAATGCTCATACAGATATTCAAAGGTATAGCCTGTATAAGTGGTAATGTTCAAGCCCAATTCCTTAATTTTTTTCCCTAGTTCGTATAATTCCATTGCTTGACAGAACGGCTCTCCTCCGCTGAATGTCACCCCATCCAACAGGGGATTAGCTTCAATTTTTTTAACAATTTCGTCAATGTCAATCAACCTGCCACCATTGAAATCATGTGTCTGCGGATTGTGGCAACCCTTGCAATGGTGGGGACATCCCTGCACAAAAACAGTAAACCTTAATCCCACACCATCTACAATGGAATCATTCACAAGGTCAGATATTCGCAACATACCCATTTTTCCTCCTCCCTCCAAAAAATCACCCTGCCATCAGACAGGGCGAAAATTGGATACTCTCAAAGCGATTTTTAATAGCTACGATATGCCGTCTGCGCACGTTCTGCCCAAGCATCAGAAGTGCAAATTTCAAATTTGGAAGCCCAATAATAAGCGGCATTGTAACAACCATCAGCAGTATTGGAAAAATTCAGCATGGTTTCATATTGTTGATAGTATTGGTTATTCAGCTCATATTTCAAAAACATCAGCTGTGCATCTACTGAACCATATTCCAATGTTCTTGCATTACAAAACGCCTTGAAATTATCACAGCGTTCCCCATTCCATTGGAATAATCCAATCGAAGGTAAACCATTGCTGTCCGTGATTTCAATGGTGGGGATGAAATTGGATTCATAGCTAACATTGGTCATGATACCAATGGCACTCGCACGATTGAACCCCAATTCATTGACAAGATAGGAATAAATTTTTTCCTGAATGGGAGACTGCTGTGTTGACTGTGGAGTACTTGCCTGTGCTTGCGTTGACTGTACTGGTTCATATAAATACAGTGCTGTCCATCCAGAGTATGTAGTATTTCCATCTGAATATGTGGTAAAACCCCATCCATTTTGTTCTTGTGTGGTTGAAATTTTCGTTCCGGCAGGAATCACACAAATTTTGCTTTGTTCGTCATCCGTAGACTGTTCATTGCGCAGCCATACATTGCCATTACTCTGGTATTCGCCAGCATGGGCAGTGATACCGCCTGAAAAACCAATTGCAGAGTAAACAGCAGTGAAGGCAAGCGCAAAGATTGTTTTCTTCTTCATTGTTATCACCTCATGAAATGTTAAAACTTTGTTCATTTTTCGATAGTTTCATTGTACCATATAATTGTGATTTTATCAAGTACTTTTTTCAAAAAAATTAAAATTTTTTTCATATTTACAATAATGACCTCACCAAAGAGGCGAGGTCATACCCTGCAATTTAACAATCATCACTTGGACAAGCACCATGTTTCACTCTGTCAATCACTTCATTTCGTTTCGCATTATTAAAGCGGTCAAGAGTGCCGACAAGATAACCTGTGATACGGCGGATTCTTTCAAAGCCAACCCCACCATGTTCATTTTCCGGTCTTCCACATAAGGGGCATTTGTCGCCGATAATTCCAGTATAGCCACAAACGGGGTCACGGTCAACAGGGTGGTTAATTGAACCGTAGCCAATGCCGGATTCTTTCATACAACGGATAATCTTTTCGAATGCGCTCAAATTCTGGAGCGGGTCGCCGTCTAATTCCACATAGCTGATATGACCAGCATTTGTCAATTCATGATAAGGGGCTTCAATGCGGATTTTCTCAAATGCACTGATGGGATAATATACCGGAACATGGAAAGAATTGGTATAATATGCCCTGTCAGTAACGCCCTCAATGATGCCATATTTCTTCTTATCGATACGCACGAAACGTCCAGAGAGTCCCTCTGCCGGAGTTGCCAGAAGGGAAAAATTGAGTTTCGTTGCCTTAGCTTCTGCATCAAGGCGGTTTCTCATGCGTGAAATGATTTCGATACCCAAAGCCCTTGCACGTTCGCTTTCTCCATGGTGTTCGCCAATCAGACACTTCAAAGTCTCTGCAAGCCCGATAAAGCCTACTGAAAGTGTACCATGTTTGAGTACTTCCTCTACACTGTCGTCAAGGCTCAAATGTTCGGAATCCATCCAGATACCCTGCCCCATGAGGAAGGGGAAATTCCGTACTTTCTTCATGCACTGAATCCGGAAACGGTCTTTCAACTGGTCAATTGCTAAATCCATCATATTGTCAAGCGCATCATAAAACTTGTCAATATTGTGGTTTGCTTCAATGGCAAGCCTTGGTAAATTGATAGAGGTGAAGCTTAAATTTCCACGTCCTGTGACAATTTCCCTTGATGGGTCATGCACGTTACCAATTACCCTTGTACGGCAACCCATATAAGCAATTTCCGTGCGGTAATCGCCTTCTTTGTAATATTTGAGGTTATACGGTGCATCAATGAAAGAGAAATTCGGGAATAATCGCTTTGCAGATACTCGACAAGCTAACTTGAATAAATCATAATTGGGGTCTTCCGGATTATAATTGATACCATCTTTAATCTTGAAAATGTGAATGGGGAAAATGGGAGTTTCGCCGTTTCCGAGACCGGCTTCATTCGCAAGGAGAATATTTTCTGTCACCATTCTTCCTTCTGGGCTGGTATCTGTACCGTAATTGATGGAAGAAAACGGAGTTTGTGCGCCAGCACGGCTATTCATAGTATTGAGGTTATGTACAAGGGCTTCCATCGCCTGATAGGTTGCACGGTTGGTTTCCTTGTAAGCGTGTGCAGAGGAGAACAAAATTATTTTTTCAGCGGTAGCAGTATCAATTGTCTGAGAGAGGATTTCAATGGCTTTTTCACGGAATCCGTTATCATCTGCCAGAACCGGAACAAGCCCATTTTCTTTCATGGAATCCATGAATTCCGTGGTAAATTCAATGGGATTTTCGATTTCTGTCAAGAGTTCCAATGCACGAGCGACATTTTGACGGTATCTTGCAACATAGGTTTTCTTGACGCCTTCCGCCATTGCATAATCGAAATTAGGAATACTCTGCCCGCCGTGCTGGTCATTCTGATTGGATTGAATTGCAATACAGGCGAGTGCGGAATAGCTTGCAATGTCATTGGGTTCACGGAGAAATCCATGACCAGTAGAAAAGCCATGCTTGAATAATTTCAGCAAATCAATTTGACAGCAAGTTGTCGTCAGGGTAAGAAAGTCAAGGTCATGAATATGAATGTCACCATTTTTATGCGCCTTTGCGTGTTCAGGCTTCAAAACATAGAGTTCATAGAATTCCTTTGCAGAGACACTGCCATATTTGAGCATTGTTCCCATGGCGGTATCACCGTCAATATTGGCATTTTCTCTCTTGATGTCGCTGTCTTTTGCGGAATTGAATGTCAGTTCTTTGAGAACGGTCATCAAGTTGGTTTTCATTTCTCTTGCACGGGTTCTTTCATGACGGTAAACAATATAGGCTTTTGCTGTGGCTGCGTGACCCTCTTCAATGAGAACTTTTTCTACAATATCTTGAACTTCTTCCACGGTGGGAACAGTATCACACTGCTTGTCAATGCGTTCACAGACCTTTTCCGCAATGCGGACAGCCTCATCACGGTCAGTACCGCCTACAGATTGCGCAGACTTGAAAACGGCATCAGCAATCTTTTCCATGTGAAACGGCACTTTCCGTCCATCTCTCTTGGTAATATAAATAGGCATTTTTCCTTCCTCCCCTTAGATACAATATATAGTATGATTTCAAATAAACTATTTACTAGTATACAGCATATTCAAATGAATGTCAAGCTGGAATATTATACAATATCAAATGAAAATCAAACAAAAATTTTGTTGAATTTGTATGTTTTTACTTGTTTTTTTCGTAAAATCAACATTTTCAGCTCCTTTCATCAATAGCAAACAGTAGTTCTCACTTGACACAAGATATGGTATACCTAAAAATGTCAAATTTTAGGATTTTGATTATTTACGGCTGTATTTCGTAGATAAGCGGATAAGAAACGGCTATTTGAAAAAAATTCCTCTGGAATATTTAGTCAATCTCATGACGAGAAGTGCAGTAAAAAATTTACATTTCCGCAAAAATTTTTTTTTACTTCTTGCAGAGAGGAATTTAAAAAAATATCATAAAAGGTAGTGACAAATTTCTTAAGATATGGTATAATAGAATTGGTAAATTCCAACTATCATCAAAATACACAGGAGGAACGAAAATGAATATTGCAGTTGCACAGTCCGGAGGGCCCACTTGCGCCATCAATGCAAGTTTAGTGGGGGTATTCCGTGAAGCACTTTTGACAGAAGAAATTGATGCTGTTTTTGGCTCATTGAATGGAATTGAAGGCATGATTGCAGATGAATTGATTAACCTGAAAACCATCATCCGCACCAATCGAGATATGGAGCTGTTGCGTCAGACTCCCTCTACCGTTTTGGGTTCATGCCGTTATAAATTGCCCTCTTTTGAGGACGAACCAGAAGTATATGAAAAAATCCACAAAACATTAAAGGCGCACAGAATCAGTATTTTCCTTTATATTGGTGGTAATGATTCCATGGACACGGTCGTGAAGCTTTCCGCCTATATGAAACATGTTGGTTCAGATATTAAGATTGTCGGAATTCCGAAAACAATTGACAATGATTTACCCATCACAGACCATACCCCCGGTTTTGGTTCAGCTGCGAAATATGTCGCAGCCACAACACAAGAAATCATTCGTGATAGCAGTGTCTATAGCATCCCCTCTGTCACTATCATTGAGATTATGGGACGGCATAGCGGATGGCTTGCCGCTTCTACCTGCATTCTCCGTGCCAATGGAGAAGAAGCACCCCATTTAATCTATTTGCCTGAATCCGACTTTTCCTCAGAACAGTTCATTGAAGATGTCCGCAAGGAAATGGCAAAACATAAGGCAGTTGTGGTAGCCGTTTCGGAAGGTATCGCCCTCAATACTGAAAATTCTGAAATTGAAGAATTTCAGTCCGGTGCAACAGATGTATTTGGTCATAAATATCTTTCGGGAGTTGGCAAATACTTAGAACATACCGTTAAAAAAGAAATCGGCTGTAAAGTCCGTTCCGTGGAATTGAATGTGATGCAGAGATGCTCTTCTCATATTTGCTCCAAAACCGATATTGACGAGGCGGAACGAATTGGAAGACAGGCACTCCATGCAGCACTTGACGGCAATACAGGAGTCATGATGTATTTCCGCCGTGTCAGTGATATGCCCTATGCTGTCAGTATCGAAATGACCCAAGCCACCAATATTGCCAATCTGGAAAAAATGTTTCCTACGGAATGGATTTCCCCTGAACAGAATCAGGTAACAGATGCTGCCATTCCTTATTTTCTGCCCTTGATTCAGGGAGAAGTAGATATTTTCATGGATAACGGAATGCCTGTCCATTTCCAAAGACCATTACAGATGCGATAATTTTGTTTAAAATGCACAAAATATCAGGTTCAAACATTCTCATATGATACAAAATTATGATTGACTGCAAATTTTTTTGAAAAGTTTTCCAATATTTTTAAAACTCCGTTGTTAAAACAAATGGAGACACTGCGAGGGGAGGTCACAAGTGAATCAGGGAATCGAAAGTTATATTCGGTTTCTGGAAGGTAATCAGGCGGAAATGCGCAACATTGTAGAAATGTACTGGGATAGTATGTTACTCTTTACCAATGGTTATGTGCATAATATTTCCGATGCTGAAGACATTGCACAAGAGGCTTTAATTAAACTTGCAGTAAAACGTCCTAAATTTCAGGAAGAATACCAACTAAAAGCATATCTTTTCAAAATATGTCGTAATTTAGCTATCAATTCCCTGAAAAAGAATCAACGTTCTGTTCTCATAGAACCTGAAACCGCTGAAGAATTAGAGGATGAAACCGCACTCATTGAGGAGAGAATGTCCCTTGAACATTCTCGACAGCAATTACATCATGCTATGATGCAATTGAAACAGGAGTATCGAGAGGTGCTTTATCTGCGTTACTTTGAAAACCTTTCCATGAAGGAAACCGCTCGAATTATGCACTGTACTGAAAAACAGGCAACCGCCACCGCATATCAGGCAAGACAGCAATTGAAAAAAATTCTCGAAAAGGAGGGATTTACTGGTGAAAACTTATGATGAAATTACAGATAATGTACTAAAAGGTGCTAAAATTTACCGCCAGAAAATCCGGCGTACACAATATGTCGTTTCTGTGACTGCCATGTGTACCGTCTGCGCACTCGGTCTGACTCTTTATAATCATATTGAAAAAATTGAGCCTTCCCCTCCGGAGAGAAATATGGAAGACTCCTGTCAGGAATTCGCTGCAAATCTCCCCACCATGAATGCTTCCAATGACTCCGAAAACGGTAGAATGTTGAGTTCTGAACCCCCTCCAAAGGAAACAAGTCCAGTCAAAATTTCTCCGTCTGTCTCTGCCATGACAACCGCCGTTTCAACCATTGCCACAGACCCCACAGAAGCCGTCACAGTTGAAGTTGCAGAAACTCCCCCACCTGAAACCGAAGCCCCTCATACAACAGTCATTCAAGTCACTACCACAGCCGTTCCCACTCCCCCCGTTGCCTATCATCCCCCACAAGTTGTCCCACCAACTACCACAGCCCACATTGCAACCACATCCCCACCCATTCAAACTACTACTGTACATACTGCCGAAACGACAGCCATTCCGATTGCAGAAACGGAAATCATTCCCGAAACGACGATTGAGATGGAAACCACCCAACCACCTGAAATCATCACAGAACCAGTCACAGAGGAAATCTCCGAAACTATCGAATATTTGGAAACAGAAGAAGTCACTACTCCCATCGAAACCACTCCTGAAACTTCTACTGACCTCACAGAAGCCATCACAACAGCTCCTATGGAAACGACTACCATTCCGATAGAAACAACCGAACCCACTGAAACGACTGAACCGCCCTCAGAATTGGATATGCTCAAAAAAGACCACCCCGAATTAAATCTCAGTGATGAAGAATGGGAAGTTCTCTTCTTGTTGTATAGTGACAGTGAGTTACCATTCTCCTTCTGGTATACGATGTTTGGTGGAACATCCTGATTTTGTGAATGCCCTTTCATGGGCATTCATTTTTGATTGCAAATTGCACCCGAAAATGCAAGCGAAAAGAAATCTTTTTTAAGTCTATACAAAGCCCTTTTTTCGTGATATAATAATATCATCAACGGAAAAGGGGGTGAAAAAAATGGACGATTATTACATCATTGGTTATATCATTGGTGCGTTAATCGGTGGGCTGATTTTTGGATTCATTACGAAAAAAGTCGGCGAAAATAAAGGGTATGACAATCAATTCTGGTGGGGCTTTTGGCTTGGTTGGATTGGCTTAATCGTTGTAGCAGTCAAGCCGGATAACAATTACAGCTATGGCAACCAACACCATGAAAATCATGAATTTGATGAGAGATTACACGCTTTAGCAAATGGTTCTGAATACGCACCACGAGGAACATGGCAATGCTGGAGTTGTAAGCGGACAAATGCCGATTATGTCACCACTTGCCTTTGTGGTGTCAAGAAAGGCGAAAAATCCCCACCTGTCACAACTACAGCCGTACCTGTTCCCAAACCTGCGCCAACGGTACAAGCCTTGACAGAAGAACAACAAATTAACAAGTATAAAAAAATGTGGGAAGATGGCATTATCACAGAGAAAGATTTCAACGCAAAGAAAAAGCAAATTTTAGGAATTTAAAAAAAAGGCTGTTGCACTGCTATGTGCAACAGTCTCTCTTTTTTGCTCAATAAATCCAAATCATTGGATTTTTGGAAGAATCCAACCAGTGAAGAATCCAAATCATATCATTGGTTGGTACGGCAACACAACCAGCAGTAGAATCCGCTGTCCGACAATGTAAAAAAATTGCCGAACCAGCATAAGGGACAATGGGATTCATATTGTAATTGATTGCAACAACATAGTGATAAGCTGTCGGGTAGTCTATCAAATGTTCTGCACTCTTCCAAGTAACCACGTCACTTTCCACCCACTGATTATAATATTCTGATTCGGGGTCATCCACCCAATAACAACGCTGATTCAATTGACGATATTCAATCGAAAGATTCTCAATGTTTTCTGTGCCGAATGCAATCCCAAGAGGAAAAATGCCTTTTGGGGTACGATAATCGCCTTCACGGCTTTCAGCACTGACCCCATTTCTTCCAACAACACCGGACGTTTCCAGAACCTGTTCCCATTCACCGGAATTTTGTTCAAAGAGCATCACATTTGCATTTGTTCCGTAGGATTGTACAATCACAATTTGTTCCGTATCTGCAATATCTTCAATCGTTCGTTCGTCTTCCTCCAAAAAGGGCAATAATGCTTCATAGGAAATTTCTGTTTCCGTTTCAAGGATAATTTCTGTCATGGATTCCGTTGGAAGTTCCTCTGTAGTATCTTCTTGTAATGAAGTATCTTCTTCCAATTCCAGAAGCGTTTCCTCTTGAAGAGGAGCTGTTGAAGAAGTGGGAAGCACTTCTGGTTCTGTGATTTCTTCTTTTTGCAAGATGAAGAAAAAAGCCACAGAAACAACCACAACCGCACCAATTATCAAATATACTTTCTTAATAGTAATCACACCACTTTCTAAAAATCACTTTCTTCTATTATATCATAAATGCAATTGATTTGCAAGATAAAAAACAAAATTTTACCATTTAAAAGGTTTAATTGATTGAAATGCCGTCAGCTATCAATAAAATTGATAACTGATTATCTAAAATAAGCATTGGACAAATGCGCAAAACTATGCTATAATACATACATACCCAAAAACAACAGAAAGGGGCGATACACATGAACACCTCACAATTGAATACATGGCATCAGCTCCGAACTGTGTTAGTGGGACATGACCGAATGCAACACAGTTCACGATGTTGTCATTGAATAGGATTTATGATAGTTACAGCTAAGAAATTAGAGAGTGAAAATTTTGATACATTGCTCATTGGTATCATTTTGATAAATTGATTATTGCAGGAGGAAACAAGTTATGTCAGACAAGAGTTACCATTTTGAAACGTTACAGCTCCATGTAGGGCAGGAGCAAGCAGACCCTGTTACAGATGCAAGAGCCGTACCGATTTATGCAACAACTTCCTATGTATTCCACAATTCCCAGCACGCCGCTGACCGCTTTGGTTTGAAGGATGCCGGAAACATCTACGGAAGATTGACCAATTCCACACAAGATGTATTCGAAAAGAGAATTGCTGCATTGGAAGGCGGTGTGGCAGCATTAGCAACCGCTTCAGGAGCTGCTGCTGTGACCTATACGATTCAGGCATTGGCTAAGGCTGGTGAGAATATCGTTGCAGCTAAGACTATTTATGGCGGTACTTACAATTTATTGGCACATACATTACCACTTTATGGAATTACTGCGAAATTCGTTGACCCTGAGGAAGAGGGCGTATTTGAAAAGGCAATTGACGAAAATACCAAGGCTCTTTATATCGAAACATTAGGAAACCCAAATTCCAATGTAGTGGATATTGAAACCATTGCCAAAATCGCCCATGCACATCATATTCCATTGGTAGTAGATAATACCTTTGCAACTCCCTATCTTGTACGCCCGATTGAATACGGTGCAGATATTGTAGTACATTCTGCAACAAAATTCATTGGTGGACATGGGACAGCAATTGGCGGTGTACTGATTGACAGTGGTAATTATGATTGGAGTGCATCAGGGAAATATCCGTGGATTTCTGAACCCAATCCAAGTTATCATGGTGTATCTTTCACCGCAGCAGCTGGAAAAGCAGCATTTGCAACATATATTCGTGCAATTTTGCTGAGAGATACCGGTGCAACGATTTCGCCCTTCCATGCGTTTATTTTCCTGCAAGGTCTGGAAACCCTCTCCCTGCGTGTAGAACGTCATGTTGAAAATGCGCTGAAAATTGTGGACTATCTCGCAAATCATCCGCAAGTAGAAGCGGTTCATCATCCTTCTTTGGCATCAGAATCCAGCCACGAAAACTATCTGAAATACTTCCCCAATGGTGGCGGTAGTATCTTTACATTTGAAGTGAAGGGAACAGAGGAAGACGCAAAGAATTTCATTGACCATCTTTCCATTTTCTCATTGCTTGCCAATGTCGCAGATGTGAAGTCTCTGGTAATTCATCCAGCTTCCACGACACATTCCCAATTAACAGAAGAAGAGCTTCTTGACCAAGGCATTAAGCCGAATACCATTCGTCTTTCCATTGGTACAGAGCATATTGACGATTTAATTGATGCATTGGAAGATGCATTCAAAGCCATTCAGTAAAAGCCATTAGTGATTTTCATAATGCTATTGTGTAATACCTCCTATGATTCACATAGTATCCATCTTTCAATACCCCCTCACATGAGGGGGCTTTTTTTTGAGATTGACAGATGAATGAAATTATGCTATAATAATAGGTGAATAATCTTGATACAAAGGAGATAGAAAAAATGAAGTCAAAAAAAAGCCGTATGATTTCAGTACTGCTCATGAGTACCATGTTCACGGCACAAATGGGGATGTTTCCTGTCCATGCAGAAAACAATCTTCCTGCATCATTTGATTTAAGAAGCAGTGGTCTTGTCAGCTCCGTCAAAATGCAAACTTCACAAGACAGTCTCAATCTTGAACCGTTTCAGAATGCATGGGCATTTTCCGTCATCAATGCCATTGAAACCAATCATATGAAATCCAATCCCATGATTGACCTTTCAGAAGGCTATGTATCCTACTATATGCGCAGTGAAAATTTTGGCTATCCATTCAATACCGGAATGGATGATGCTATGCAGGAAACAGGACTGCTCACCAATTGGGTAGGAGCTGTTGAGGAACAAAATCCAATCAATTCTGATTTCAGTTTGAAGGAAGTACAAAATGAATCAAAGTACCATGTAACTGATGTTTCCTATTATTTTTCATCAGACAGGGAGAATATCAAGTCTGCAATTGCCAGCGGTCATGCGGTAAGTGCGAGGTATACCCATACGGAATATTGTTATAATGAAGAACACAATTCCTACTATTTGAATTGGGATGTTGCAGAAAATCAAGAATCTGTCCTGCATAGTGTAAGTATTGTGGGATGGGATGATAATTTTCCAGCGGAATATTTCAATGCAAAGCCAAATGAAAATGGTGCATGGCTTGTGAAAAATTGCTGGGGAACAGATTGGGGAGATGGTGGCTATTTCTGGATTTCCTATGCTGAAAAGCTGAGTGATGTATATTCTATAGAATCCGAAAAAGCACAAGCCAATATGAATTTATTCCAGTATGATGATTATGGAGTTTCTGCCATGATGACAATACCAGATGCAAAGGGTTCAGCCTATTACTCCAATATTTTCACAGCTGATACTAGTCAATGGATTACTTCCATCATGACGGTTGGATTACAAACAGATTATGATATTTCCGTCTATACAGGAATCACAGACCCGAAGAACCCCACCTCTGGAACGCTTTCCGCTACTAAGCAGGTAACATTTGAGAAAATGGGCTATCATACCATTCCATTGGATACCCCCATTTTTGTGGAAAAAGGAACAACATTTTCCATTGTGTCAAAATCCAACGGAAATGACATCCCTTGTGAATGCGCTACCCATACAGAGTGGACAAATGCGGACGGTATCAAGCATATTTCAGATAGCATTTTCAGCAGAGAACTGTTAAACCGTGATTTTGCAGAGAATCAAAGTTTCTACAGTGCAGATGGAATCAATTGGAAAGATATGTATTCCCTTCCGGAACAAGTAGTGGAGACCACTTCCAATTCACCCGATAATGAAACAGTGATAACATTCCAATCTGTTACTACAAACCAATACGGAAACGTCTCATTGAAAGCCATCACACAAGATGCAGGGACGGTGAATTTTTCAGTCACAGACGATTATCTTAAAGTTGGTACACCCATCGAATTGACCAATTATGAAAATGCCAATATCTATTATTCCATTGATGATAAGGGGTTCACAAAGTATGAATCTCCAATCGTATTCTCTGGAGATATGACGATTACCGCCTATACAGAGACTCCCGACAAGAGCGTCACCATGCATTTTCAGGAAATGACCCCCATGATTTCTAGTCTTCTTTGTACGGAAAACGGTCATAGCAAATATGCAGTGGCGACCAATGAGAAAAATGTTTTCCATTATGTGACGAATAGCGGAACAAGAAAAATTTCTATCATGCCAATTTTAGACGGAACTATCACTTGCAATGGTGAAACCATCCTTTCAGGGAAAAGCGTTGATATTTCTGTTTCTGCTGGAATGGAAAGCTTTCAGTTTGAGGTAGCAAATGAGGGCATGACATCCACCTATCAATTGATAGTAGAAGAATCTGAACCGTCAGAGAAAGACCCCTTTCAAGTGGGAGATATTAACGAGGATGGGCGAGTAGATGCAAGTGACGCTTCATTGATTTTGATTTATGCCGCTGAAATGGGTGCTGGTGATACACCGAGTTATGCAAGTGCAAATTGGAAAAATCGTGCAGATTTCAACCGTATCAATGATATTAACGCCTCTGATTCTTCTGCATTATTGACATATGCCGCACAATTGGGCGCAGGTGAATAAGAAAGGATGGTACAAATGCTTGCCAATTATCATACCCATACAAAACGTTGTAAACACGCATGGGGAGAAGACAGAGAATATATTGAATCCGCCATTCACAACGGAATGAAAGTATTAGGATTTTCCGACCATTGCCCTTGGGTATTTCCAGATAATTATGAATCCAATGTAAGAATGAACCCTTCTGAATTAGACAATTATTTTGATAGCTTGATTTCCCTCCGTGAAGAATACAAAGACGACATTACCGTCTATATTGGGTTTGAATCGGAATACATTCCGGAATCGATGGAGGAACAAGAAAAGCTATTTGAAGGGTATCCCATTGACTATATGATATTGGGAGAACATTTCATGGAAAAAGAACCTTCTACCTATTTAGGAAAGTGTTTTTCGGATGAAAATTTACTAGAACGCTTTGTTGACATTTGCATTGAAGGGATGGAAACAGGTAAATACAAATACCTTGCTCATCCCGATTTAATGGGCTTTACAGGAGCAAGGGAAATTTATGATAAACATTATACAAGGCTTTGCCAATATCTGAAAGAACATCACATTCCCGTTGAAATCAATTTGCTTGGTGTTTTCGAGAAACGTCATTATACTGACCCGCATTTTTTGAAGATTGCCGGTGAAATTGGCTGTCAGGCAATTATTGGATGTGATGCCCATACACCGGATAGATTGAACAACCGTCAAGCACAAGCAATCTGTCAGAATATGGCAGCCATGGCAGGAATGGAATTGGTTGACTATCTTCCCGATTTACTCCCGAAAAATCAAACCTAATCAAAAAAACCGGCTGAAATCAATTCAGCCGGTTTCGTAATTTCGGAATCATATTAGAGAGTTGCCAAATCAACGAGAGATTTCAAAACCAGTAAAGCGTCATCATCACCAATTTTTCCATCCTTAGTAACATCAGCATTTGCACGCCCCTGAGGAGTCACTTCTCCGCCAATACCCAACAAATACTGATTGATTGTCAGAACGTCTGCAATATCAACAATGCCGTTACCGTCAGCATCACCATACTTTGTAACAGCTGGAAGACCGCCGGAAGTCGGCTCTTCTACCTTTTCCGTTGCCTTTGTGGTAGTTGTTGTAGCAACCGTTGTGGTAGCCTTCGTAGTAGCCGTTGTTGCCTTAGTGGTTGCTACTTCCTGAACATCCAAAACAGCGGATTCAATGGTAGCACTATTGGGCCACCAGATATAGAAATCAACGGAATTTGTACCAGAAGGAACTTCAAATGTAGCGGTTGCAGTACCATTGCTTACACTTGCCTTCCAGTCAATCGGATTCCAACCGCCAGCAGGATTGAAGACGCCGTTTGTTTCGGTATCACTGGAATTGGTCTTGAAGGTGATTGTCAATTTGGTTGCACCAGAAACGTCAACTGTCCACTGTTTACCAGCTTCTACCACAGTAATATTAGCATCTTTCTTACCTGTTACGGTAGTAGGAGCTTTTGTAGTAGTGGTAGCCTTAGTGGTTTCGACAGGCTTAGCAGTTGTCTCTACCTTATCCGTAGATTGTGCAGGAGCTGTTGTGGTCTTAGGTTCATCAGTGGAAGGTGTAGGAGTTACAGTAGAACCAGAGCCGAAGGAATAACCCTGCTTGAATTCGGAGGCGCTGGAAACAATCTTAGATGCACCCTTATCAGAACCGCCGAACAGGTTTGCAAGACCAGCGCAAGCCAATGCAAAGCATCCGTTATAATCCAATGCGCCTTCTGTATACTGGTACTTGTCGGAATGGTCTTCATAATTACCAGAAGCATCAATACCGCCTACCAGACCGCCGTAAAGGGTGTACTTTGCTGCGGGATTACTGGACAAATCCCCAGGGTTAGCAGCACGGTGGTGAATATGTGTGGGCCACTTGCTACCATAACCAATCAAGAAGCTATAGCCCTTTGGATTATCGCCAAGAATATAATCCATCTGCCATTTTGAACCGGTTGCAAGTGCAGAGGAGCTGTTGCCGTCTGCTGCTGCGAGTGCGCTCATCTGCAAACCGCAGTTGTAACGAGCTGCGCCCCATCCGTCGCCGTTGTACTTACCAGCATTCACACCGCCAGCGTTATTTACTTCATATTCCAATTCCTTCTTGAATGCGCTGTCCTTGGTTGCCTTGTACATCAGAGCGGCATAGCCCTGATAAACCTTATCCCATGTATAGCGATAGCAGTCATATTTTCCGCTGTACTGTCCATTATTGGGGGTTACAGTAGGCTTAGAGCCTTCTCCGTTAATATAAAGCCAAGCCTGAGCAAGGAGCAATTCATCCTGTGAATCTTCATCAGTGGAATAATATGGACTTTGACCAGTCATTTCGTTGCCCTTGTGCTGAGTACCGAAATTATACAAAGCCTTTGCATATTTCAAGCATTCCTTTGCATAGTTGGCATCAGAATCCTTGACAACGTATGCAGTACCAGCCAATGCAGCAGCCATTTCACCGCAGACAGCGGAATTGTTCTTATTTGCAGTCAGCCAGTAGGTGGCACGGTCATAATGTTGCTCTTCTGGAGGGGTCATCATGCTGTGGTCAACACCACCATCAGCCACAACATAACAAATGGTTGCAACGTTTCCAGAACTGTCCAGATAGGTGGTCTTCATCATGTAATCTGCATTTCTCTTGAGAATGTCAATCAAATGCGCTTTGCATCCAGCCTTATCATAAATTCCGGGGTTGAGATATTCAGACATAGCCAAAGAAGACATCCCAAAGCCCATTGTCAAATTGAACTTGATATGGTCGCCGGCATCGTGATAACCACCGCCAACATTAAACTTGCCGTCTCCGTCAGGGTCAACGAGAGATTTGTAAGAAGAATCGAAATTGGTTGCATTGGAGATAAGAGCCTTTTCATCCTCTACGTGGCAATCTCCACGCCATGTCAAAGGTCCTTCATCAACGTCAGAACCGCAGGCATTTGCATCAAAGAAATACAGTGATAATGCCAATGCCTGATAGTAGTCATTGTCCGCAGCACTAACATTTACCGCAGGCGCAGCCGCAGAAAGCGCACCAGATGCCAGCATTGCAGCACTCATGATTCCGGAAACAATCCGGTTTTTCAGTGTTTTTTTCATTTGAAATACTTCCTCCTTTAAAATAAAACATCAATACAGAAATCTGGTTTACGCAGTACCCAAAATTCCCGCTTTTTGTGAATATTTTGCACCTCTTCACAAAACATTCACATTTACAATTTTAGTATAACACACTTTGGAAAATAAATCAATATGAATTTTGACAGAAGTCTATTTTTTATAGGAATTCACAAATTCTAGCCAATTTGAAAGAATTGATATGTGTAAAATTGTACAAACTGCACAAATCACAAATGAAACTAACTTTTGAAAAAAATTGCCTTTTTCCGGATATTTTACCGGATTCCATTCAGCAGGAATTGAATAATTTGTAAAAAATTCATAAACATATTGACAAAACAATTACAATGTGGTATAATAATTACGGTTAGCAAATTAACCCAACATCTTGCAGGTATCCACCTGCACAAAGAAAGGAAGTAATCCCAATGAGCATGAAAATTGTAAATGTCTATGGTCGTGAAATTCTCGATTCCAGAGGCAACCCCACTGTTGAAGCAGAAGTTACCCTTGAAGACGGTACTATCGCAAGAGGTACAGCTCCTTCCGGTGCATCTACCGGCGAATTTGAAGCACTGGAACTCCGTGACGGTGACAAGGGTCGTTATTTGGGTAAGGGCGTTCAGAAGGCAGTTGAAAACATCAATACTGCTATCAAGGAAGCAATTGTTGGTCTTGATGCTTCTGACGTTTACGCAGTTGACGCAGCTATGATTAAGGCTGATGGCACAAAGACAAAGTCCAACCTCGGTGCAAATGCAATTCTGGCAGTTTCCATTGCCACTGCAAGAGCAGCAGCTACAAGCCTTGGTATTCCGCTGTATAGATTCCTCGGCGGTGTTCAGGGTACAAAGCTCCCCGTTCCCATGATGAACATTCTCAACGGTGGCGCACATGCTGACAGCGCAGTTGATACACAGGAATTTATGATTATGCCTGTCGGCGCACCTTCTTTCAAGGAAGCTTTGAGATGGTGTGCGGAAGTATTCCACAAGCTGAGAGCTTTAATCAAGGATATGGGCGACGTTACCGCAGTTGGTGACGAAGGCGGTTTCGCTCCTAATAAGCTCGCAAGTGATGAAGAAGCCATTGAAAAGATTCTGGAAGCTATCAAGGCTGCTGGTTTCGAACCGGGTAAGGATTTCAAGATTGCTATGGACGCTGCATCCTCTGAATGGAAGAGCGAAAAGGGCAAGGGCTTCTACAAACAGCCGAAGTCTGGTAAGGAATTCACTTCTGATGAACTCATTGACCACTGGGAGAAGTTGGTAGACAAGTACCCGATTATCTCCATTGAAGACGGTCTGGACGAAGAGGACTGGGAAGGCTGGCAGAAGATGACCGAAAGACTCGGCAAGAAGGTTCAGCTGGTTGGCGACGACTTGTTTGTAACTAACACTGAGAGACTTTCCAAGGGCATCAAGCTGGGCGCAGGTAACTCCATTCTGATTAAGCTCAACCAGATTGGTTCTGTTTCCGAAACTCTGGAAGCTATCAAGATGGCTCATGCAGCAGGTTACACAGCAATTTCTTCTCACCGTTCCGGCGAAACTGCTGACACCACCATTGCAGACCTCGCAGTTGCATTGAATACTTGTCAGATTAAGACCGGCGCACCTAGCCGTTCTGAGCGTGTAGCAAAGTACAATCAGCTCCTCAGAATCGAAGAGGAACTCGGTGCATCTGCTTGCTATCCGCAGATGGGCGCATTCCACGTACAGCAGGACTAATTTAGTCGAATCGTACAATTGCATTTTCAAACCGTGCAGAATTCAAACCTCTGCACGGTTTTCTTTTTTCTTGTTACACTTTCATGATAATTTCCGAGTATACTAAGTGAAAGGGGGAAAATATCATGACCGATTCAGAATTGAGGGAGCTGTTGGAGCGTTCACCCAATGACGGACATCAACGGCTATTTCAAGAATACTTTCCGTACGTCTATACCATTGTATTCCGGCGGGTGCAAACTGTCGCAAGCATGGAAGACGTAGAAGAATGTGTGAGTGATGTATTCGCTGAAGTTTTTCAGCATTACGACACACATTCCCATTATGACGGCGATTTAAAGGGATATATTTCGACAATCGCCAACCGTCGAGCCGTTGATTTGTTCCGGATTCTTGCCAAACATCAAAAACAGATTTCCATTGACGACATCCCCGAAACGGATTCAGGGGTTGACATTGTGCAGAATGCCGAACAATCCGAACAAAACCGCCTTATCCTGCAAGCTGTCAGGGAATTAGGCGAACCCGATACCACGATTATTTTACAGCGGTATTATTTCGGCTATTCGTCAAAGGAAATCGCCAAAGACTTGAATCTGTCCGCCGTCGCCGTGCGGATGCGGTGCAGTCGGGCATTGAAACAGCTCCGCAAGAAACTGGAACAATTAGGCATTACTATGGAGGTGTAACCATGAAAAAGAAAAAACGTTTCAATTTGCCAATGGACGAAAATTTAATGAAATACGTCCCAAAATCGGCATATCAACGCATTTATGAAAAGAGCGTTCAAAAATATGAACTGTTCTCTTTCAAGGGTGACGAGGAACAATTCACCGCCACCCCTGCTCCCATGAAAAGGAGCTGGATGCCCATTGTGGTGAGTTTGTGTGCGTGTGCCGTCATGGGAATGGGAGTATTCACCATTCATGAAATCAATCTGCACAAAATCGAACCAATCACAGACATTCAGCCACAGCAGGAAATTACTGACACACACACAACGGTATTGCCCTTACTTCCCAGCATGGACTTGACACAAGCAGAGTTATATTTTCTCACCGAACAAAGCGGTTCGGACTGTTACACCATCTCCGCCGAAAGTCAAGCCAAATTAGCCGATTATATCAAGGAAACTTCCCCTGAATGGACTTTATTTAATCAAAAAGAAACTCAATTCTTGGGGGGATTTCAATTTCAAATGTATGTTCTGTACAATGATGTGAAAAGTATTGTCTACTTTTTTGATAATGGCACAATCGTGCAGTCATTCCCTGAATTAGAACAAACCTATTATTGGGGAACGGATATTGAATTTTTCTATCAGCATCTCACCAACAAAACCCATACGATGGAAACCAAAATTCCCATCCCTGACGGCAAAACCATTCATGAAGCTGATTCTGTCGAAATCATGAACTATCTTTTCCAGCGTGAAAAAAATCACCGTTCCACACCGTTTTTCAATATCCTGAACAAAGACTACACCGGAAGCAATAAAATGATTGTGTTCACCAATACCGCCTATGCGCCTAATCTGTTTTTCATTCCTGACAAGAATTTACAATCGTTGTCGGATGCATTCGAACAAGGCGAATGGGAAGAAATCGCTAACGATTCCGTCATTCCTGACGGCGAAGGTATCACAATGTATGTTTACCGAACCAATCAAGGGAAATTTTCTGTCACATTCTACCCATTGAATCAGATTGCCATTATGAAAAATTTCAGCTCCACAAGAACATTCCACATTTCAGACGACATCATCACCGCCCTGAATTCCGCCCTTGACTTGCCGGAAGAATATTTCGTGGAAAACCTCATTCCGTGCGAAATGTCCGAACCAGAAAACCGTTTCAATGCCGTCTGGACAGCCGTTGACGATTACACCGAAACTCATGTTGATTTGTCAGCATATCAGGAAATTGCAGACCGTATCAATGAAGAATACAATTTGAATATGCAGAATATGGCATTAGTGACCAGAGAGAACTATTCCGGCGAAGCAGGCTATTTTTCCTATATCATTTACCACATTTTACTCAGCAAAACACCAGAAGAATTTGAAGACCAAATGAGAGAATCCGCAGAAGCACAACTCAATTACAAGCCTGAATTTATCCCCCTTGATGCGGAAAAGATTTTTAGTGTCACCTACAACCATGATAATTTTGACTATGAACTAAATTTGACAGACGAGGAAAAAGCCTTCATCTGCGAAAAAATCAACGAAGCAGAATGGAATGCACCATCCTCCAGAGATTTCGTGGAAGATGACCTCACAGAGGAATTTAATAAAACAGAAGGCATGATTCTCACCATCTGGACGGTTGACGGAGACCAACAGAAAAAAGTAAGTCTTGCATTGGATACCCCTGACAGAGTTGTTCAATGGCAAGTTGGTAGAGATGTAGCAGTTGCTAATATCACCGGTTACAGCAGTTTAAAAGATGATTCCGCCCTCCTCGCCATCATGGACAAATTGCATCTTGACGATACCAGCAATTTGGAAAAATCCAACCCCAAACCACAAGTATTACCCATTTCTCCCCAAAATGTAACAAATACGACATTCCGCAAAGTGACCGTCAAAATCAACGGAAATAATGTTGGATGGGAAACCGAAGACACGGAGCTGAATCTCACAAGCGAACAAATCGAAACCATTTGCGACATTCTCAATCATGCAGAGTGGAATGCTCATGCCTTTGATGATGAATACTTCGAAATTGAAGAGGAATATCATCAAACAGAAGGGCGCATTCTCGAAATTCAGATTGACGAACGCACCACACAAAAAACAATCAACATTGCATTGGATACCCCTAGCCATATCGTGGAATGGTGGAACAACAACCAGCTTGACAGCACAGAAAGTATAGGCAGTTATGATACTTTCAAAGACGAAAGCACAATCTCTGCCATTCTCTCCAATCTTCCCATATACGACTAAACGAAAAGCCCCCATTTCGGGGGCTGTTGGTTTAGTGCTGGAATAATGGAAGGATGATAAATCCTGCTAACATTGCAAAAGCCATGACAAGCACAAGGATTCTAGCACCCATACTTTTTTTGGGTTTCATGTAATCACTCCTTTCTTTAATCAGCAACAGGAACTGCAACCGTTGTAAAGTCTTCCTGTGGGGAATCCTGATAATCATTTTCATCATTCACAATTGGAGCATCTGCATTTTCTGCATCATCCTGAACGGCAACTGGATTACCGTTTTCGTCCAATTGGGAGGAATTTTCCTGATTTGCGTTTTCGGTTGCCTGATTTGCTGATTGTTCAGCCTGTTCAGCATCTTGTTTTGCACGCAATTTATCCCAAATATCAGTTGCTGCCGTTGTTTGCAGAACTTTGACGACAATCGCTTCACCCTTGTCTTTTTCTCGCCGTTCCTTGTTGACCTCTGTAATTCGGTTAAGGGAGTGCAGACCAAAGCCCATAATTCCAATCATAATGAGCATTGCAACCGCCACCCATACCATTCTTTTCATGTTATTCATGAAATCACTCCTTCCAGAGTAAATATGCAGTAGATTCTGTCACCGCATATTCCATATCCTTGAAATGTGCAATCCATCCGCTGATGTTATCTGGTGTAACTTCGATTTCGTCACCTTCATGAATATTGGGAAGAGCTTCTGACGTTTCGGCAATTTTCGCAATGACCTTGCCATTTTCCACCCTGTCAATATCAGCCCAAAGCAATTCAATGCTATAATCGTATTCTTCGGCGGCATCCTCATCCAGTTCAATTTCAAGGCGAACACTAGCATCTGTGAAAGGCTTCGTTTCAACGGCTTTCTTCAATGTGTCAAATGTTCCCTTTGCAAGGTCAATTCTGCGATAGAAAGCCTTCCTTCCACGAGGATAGTCAATGGGGTCAGGGTCAGAGAAATACTCGAATTTCGGCGGTAAAATATTGCCTTCATCCGTCATTAAGAGGAGAATACCGCCAACATTGTTGTCAAGCTGTGCGGAAGATTCATCATTCACAGATTCATTCGCCCAAGTGAAAGAATATTTTTCTTCCCCATAAGCACATTCTGCGATAGGTTCTCCGGCATCCGCCATCATATTTCTTTCAACGCACTGACTTGCGATTTCATCCAGCATATCTGCGAATGTGCCGTAATTTTCCGTATTAGAGCCATACATTTCAATTTCACGCATTCCAAGACAGCGCATTCCAATCGTAGTAATCCAGATGGTATTTTTCTCACTGTCACCAGCAAGATACAGCCCATACAAATCACTAGGAGTGATTGCTTCCGGATATGTCCCAGCGAAACGAACCCAATTTTCAGGGTAAGCGTGTTGTGTGATAAGGTCAATCATTCCCAACATTTCAGGGAAAAGAATTGAGAAAATTTTCATGATTTGATGATAGAAAAACATCGGCTCGCCGTCAATAAAGAATCGTGCAATATATTTCAATGGCGCATCAATCATTTTTTCAAAGGTTTCTGTATCCAAAAATGCAACAGGTCTGGCTTCAATTTCATTCAGCTTGTCAGTAATAACCATTTGAATGTCAATCAGTTTCCCCTCATATTTGAGCGACATAAAAAACTCTTCTTCCTCTGTGCCTGCGCTCATCAGCTCATAATTTTCGGGGATATTATCACGGATTCTTTTTTCAAGTTCAGGAAGCGAAGGAGTACAGCCATCTTTCAGGACAAATGCAAGGGTAGAAGGCGTTTTAGAAATCAATCCGTGAGTGGTCTTTTTGACAGGTTTTTCAGAGTCGGGATTCTGTTGCTCCATTTCCTCAAAACGAAGTTCAGGGAATTTTTTGTTAAGGATGTCCATGTAGTAGGTGCTTTCATTGCGTTTATCGAGAAGTTCTGACTGTTCTTTTGTGATATGGTAGAAGTAGTCTTGCATTTCAGAAAATGCAACGCCCTTGTCTGTGGGCTTGATAGGGAGAATCAAAACGGCTTTTGATTTGGTATAACCGTCACCGCCGGTTTTCTCTTCCAAGACCGTCATAATTTTCATAAGGCGGTAAGCCCCTCTTGCATATTCCAAGCGCATAGCGGGATTTTTACAAGCGACAAAATCAGCAACAGTTTGCTTGAAAATTTTCCATCCATGACTAATATCAGTCACGCTGTACAGCTCCAATAATGTACCAGTTTGTCCCAGAAATTCAGGCTTGCCTTGTGTATATCGTTCACAGAGAGTGCCATAATATTTGGCTTCTTCCATATTGTCATGATACAGGTAATAATTACACAAATGCCCATAAGTACAGTGCGGAATTTCAGCGCATCTTCTTTCCCCACGGAGGATAGGCTGTGCGATTTCAAGGGCTTGCTTTTCGTCACCTAATTCCAAGGAAACGTACATATCAAAATTCATTTCACAAGCTAAACAGTCACAGAAACGGTCACGAGGAATGCGGTGGAAAAGCTTGTATTCTTTCTGTGCTTCTTCCATATTGACTTTAAGCAGGTATTTGGTGCGTTTCATGTGGTACACCCTCAAAGAAACATCACATTTTTGGCAGCGTTTCTTAAATTCCTCAAAATACTTTTCAATTTCAGCCTTTGAAATCTGGTAGAAATCGAACGAATTTTCGAGAACCCATTTAAAAGCAATCATCATATCGTCTTCATATTCGTCTTGAAGTTCGGGGTGTTCGTCGAAAATCTGTAACATTTCGGGAAATCGAATAATTGCCTTGAAACAGTCATCATGAAAGACAGATTCCTGAATGAACTGATAACGGAAATAAATCCGCCAATTATGCGCACTTGCATCATCTGCTTCACGGATAGCATCAGCAATTGCATTCAAACGAGCTGAGCCGTGTTGCATTTCACGGATTTTTTCAAGATATTGGTTTGCATCAAACATTTGTCACATACTCCTTTTTCATATTTTTAAAAATACCGCTATGTCATGCGATAATTTGATACTTGCAAATTGACCGAATATTGATAGACACAAACAACCGGACTGTGGAACTCCTGTTTTCAGTATACCACATTCCGGTTGCATTGTCAACTACATTTTATTCATCTTTGAGAAATCAAGTGAATTATACGCCATATTGTTCACGATATGCAAGCATTTTATCAAGGTATTCTTTTCCGGCAACCACATCATTTTTGATAGCGTCCACAATATCCGCCATTGTGACAATGGGGTAAACCGTCACACCAAATTCCTGCTTGACTTCCTGCACTGCGGAAAGTTCGCCTGTGCCTTTTTCCATGCGGTCAACCGTGATAACCATTCCGGTCACATCCACTTTGGCGGCACTCATGAGCTTTGGCATGGATTCACGCAGAGCCTTTCCGGAGGTCATAACATCATCAATGATAACAACCTTTTCGCCGTCTGTTAATTGCTTCCCAACGAACATACCGCCCTCACCGTGGTCTTTTGCTTCTTTGCGGTCAAAGCAATAATAAACTTCCTGTTCGTACTTGGCACTTAATGCCGTCGCCGCAGAAACTGCAAGCGGAATGCCTTTATAAGCAGGACCAAATAATGTCTCAACGGGAATATTGTTTTCATGAATGCATTCTGCATAATATTCCCCTAAACGGCGGAGCTGTCCGCCTGTCTTATAGTTGCCACAATTAATGAAATACGGTGCAACTCTGCCGGATTTGAGTGTGAATTCACCAAATGTCAGTACCCCACACTCCACCATAAATTGAATAAAGCTTTCTTTGTAAGTCATTTTCATTTCCTCCTGTTAAAATTGGCTGGTTCTTCCTGAAACGTTCATACAATTCTATTTCATCAATGGGCGAATGGCATTGAAAACCGCCTTTGTTTTTTCGCCACCCAAAGCATGAACCAAATCATTATTGATTCCCACTTTGATATGTGACAAATGGGGAGACCCTGTTTTCATATGTTTCCAAACGAGGTCAGAAGCCTGTGTTTTTTCGTTGTCATTGAGAATATCCACATTCATAATCACGTCAATAATATCTTGCTGTTTGACGGTTGCAATTCTGCGTTCACGGATATTGGGAACGAGCTTGACTTTCTGCCCCAATTTGAACCAGAAAATCTGAACATTGACATAGCCTTTGTCATTGCTTACAATATAGCATTCACATCCGGCATCCTGTCCCAACAGATAGCCGATATAAGAGGAAAGCTGAAAATCAAGCGCATTTTTTCCCTGTGTATCCACTTTGATATATTCTACATGGGCTTTTGTGGAAGAAATCAATTTCATGACCTCGAAATTGAGAGAATCTGCATTTTGGCTATAGAAAATAATCACCTTATCGCTTTTACTGAGTTCTTCCACACCATGTAAACCAGCCATATGAACATTTTCATAATCAACAAGAAAATATCTTCTCTCCTTATCCTTAGATTTGACTTTGTCTTTCTTTTTTTTCGCCAATTTTATTCACCCCCTTCTGAATCATGTTCTTGGGTTTCGTCCTTATCGTCAGTTTGTGAATCCATTCCGGCGGTGATGTCCTCAACGGTTTTTTCTGCATTTTTGATGACTTTTCGGAATTCAGAAGCAAAGCATTCTGTAATTTCGGCACTGCGTTCCTGCACACGGCGGTAAAATTCTTCTGGGTCGGTGGTGGAATGAAAAATACTTTCCACAGCATCTGAAACGGCATTTCCGACAGCGTCGGCGATTTCTTCCGCAGCATTGGCAATGTCTGGGATTTCTTCAAAGGGAGTGTCTTCTTTTTCTTCTTTGGTGGGTTCTGGCTCATTGGCTGAATTTTCCACGTCAGGAGCAGGAGCAACGGAATCTGTTTCTTCTTCTGTTTCTTGGGGTTCAGCCTGTTCAGGCGCATCAGCAGTTTTCTTGATGTCCTTCATGACTTTTTTGAATTTATCGGAGAAAAATTCTGCGATTTCGGAGCTGCGCTGCTGCAAACGGCGGTTGAATTCTTCCGGCTCTGTGGTTGCATTGACAATACTTTCCATGGCATCTGAAACAGCATTTCCGACAGCATCCGTAATATCATTGACAATATTTCCCACAGATTCCGTAAATTGAATTGCATCATCCACTTTCTTTTCAGCACGTCTGCGGAGTTTCAATTCTTTTTCAATGTCATTGAGTTCCTTCATCCAGAGATTGACACAAGCATCACTTGGCATTCTCCAATCACCACGAGGAGAAAGGGTGACTGTTCCCACTTTAGGAGCATCCGGCAAACAGGAACGTTTGAACTGCTGTGAGAAGAATCTCCAATAGAATTTCTTTTCCCATTTCAGAATGATTTCTTCCGTGTAATCCGTTCCAAAGGCATTCACTGCCAAACGGTAAATTTTGATAGGAGTATAGCCCATTCTTACCATATAATATAAGAAGAAATCATGCAGTTCATAAGAACCAATAATGTCCTCGGTTTTCTGTGCGATTGTTCCGTCTTCTTGAGGAGGGAGCAATTCAGGACTGACAGGGGTATCCAGAATGTCAAGCAGAACCTTTTGCAATTCGCCATTAGAATGGTTTGCTTCATAGGCGGTCAGATAGCGAACAAGTGTTTTTGGAATGGAGCTGTTGACTCCGTACATACTCATATGGTCGCCGTTATAGGTAGCCCATCCTAATGCCAATTCTGACAAATCGCCTGTACCTATCACAATGCCGTCCACTTGGTTGGCAATGTCCATTAACACTTGAGTACGTTCTCTTGCCTGACCATTTTCATAGGTGACATCATGGTTATTTTCATCATGTCCAATATCTTGGAAATGCTGTCTCACGCTGTCACGAATGGGAATTTCACGCAATGTCACCCCATAAGCCTTTGCAAGCTTACAAGCGTTTGTATAGGTGCGGTCAGTCGTTCCAAAACAGGGCATTGTCACGGCGATAATACCAGAACGGTCAAGCCCTAACCTATCAAATGCATGGGTCATCACAATCAATGCTAAAGTGGAATCCAATCCCCCTGAAAGCCCTACAACGGCTTTTTTTCCATTGATATGCTTTAATCTGGTCAACAATCCGACAGACTGCATATTCAGGATTTCTTCACAGCGTTCATCAAGGATTGTTTTATCAGAGGGGACAAAAGGATGCTTCGGGAATTTTCTGTCAAGAATGGTTTCCGTGAGTTTCATGGAGAATCTTGGGTTATAATATTCTTCCTGTGGTTCTGCACATTTCCATGTGTTGGAGCGTCTTCTCTCGTAATTCAGGCGGAATACATCCACATCAGAAACAATCATACCACCTTCAAAGAGTTTGGATTCTGCAAGGATTGTGCCATTTTCTGCAATGAGCTGATGAGCGGAAAAAACCATGTCTTGTGTGGATTCGCCAATTCCTGCATCTGCGTAGGCATACGCACAAAGCAGGCTTCCCGATTTCGCTTTCACAAGTGTTCTGCGGTATTCTTTTTTGCCAATCACTTCATCACTTGCCGAAAGGTTGAAAATTATCACTGCACCATTCTGCGCCAATTTCACGGAAGGCGTTTCCGCAACCCATAAATCCTCACAGATTTCCACACCAAAACAAAAATCCGGCATTTCTTCACAAGTGAATATTTGGTCTGTTCCAAAGGGAACATCTTTATAATTGCCAACGTTGACACAATATCCAGCAGGATAACCAGCGGAAAAATGTCTTGCTTCGTAAAATTCTCCATAATTGGGAATGTTTGTTTTCGGGACAATTCCCAGAATTTCGCCTTGATAAATGACAGCTGCACAATTGAAAAGTCTGTTATTCTGCACAAATGGAAGACCAGCAATCACAATTGTTTCGTATTTTGCCGAACCCTTCACAAGGCGAATCAGTTGACTTTCTGCTTCACCAATTAAAGCATCTTGCAAAAACAAATCTCCGCAAGTGTAACCAGTGATAGAAAGCTCCGGAAAACAGAGAACTTTTACACCTTTTTGATTTGCCTCTTTGACTGCTTCCAACATTTTGGTAACATTATACTCACAATTTGCCACTTTCAACATGGGAGCATAGCAGGCAACTTTCACAAATCCATCTTTCATGAAACTGACCTCACTTTCTTTCTATAGAATATGATATGATTTAAGTATAACACAATTTCGTAAAATATGCAAGAGGAAATTTTGAGAGAATTCACAAAAAAACGACTGTTTTTCTTTTTCTTCCATTGCAGAAAAATGATTCCCAAAACCAGAAATTTCACAGTATTTCAATGAAAATTGTGAATTCTATCCAATGTCAGCAACACCAAAAATATAAGAAATAGACAAATTCAGAAGATTTTATTTGTATAAATTGCATAGCTATTGTTGAAGTATCCTGCAAAAAATATTTTTGCATCCTGTAAATAAGATTCCGCCTCAAATTTTACTTGACAATTTTCCAAAGATATGCTATAATGAGAAGTAATTACAATAAGGAGTTACTAATCAGGAGTAGAAAGCATAGACAAATGTAGAAAAAAGTGTTAAAATGTGCTTAAGAGGTGATAAGATGCTGAAAGCATATAAAACTGAAATCTTTCCCACACCTGAACAAAAGCAAATCATCCACAGAACAATTGGTGTGTG
>Ga0326511_10000097_pt1 | contig 65254 bp, 67 predicted proteins | sample 0_2496_0518_D_FD_203701 | JGI IMG/M metagenome (GOLD analysis project Ga0326511, IMG submission 203701) | Bovine rumen microbial communities from UC Davis, California, United States - 0_2496_0518 | ecosystem: Host-associated > Mammals > Digestive system > Stomach > Rumen | place: USA...
TTATCAGCTTCGTTTATTTTGTTTAGTAGTATAAGGCCATATTTTGCTTGAGGCAATGTTTCCTCATGTGCTAAAGTACCAAATATTCTACCAACAAAGTAGCCGTCTGCCCATTGGCATACAGGATTAACAATAGTGTCACTATGTCCTGCTATGCCTAACACGTATGGCGTTACATATAATCCGTATGCATAATTTCTATTTGCTGTATTTGTTTTTATAAACGTTACTGGATATGAGTAAAAATGTATATAGCCGTGTGCATGAGCTGTGCCTATAAGCTTTGTTGCAGATAATGGTATAAAGTCTGTAGTGCCATCAAATGTATTACCGAACGTATCTGATGAGCCACCAGGTATGATAGACATTATTATACCAGCCAATGACTTGTTTGTTGTTGTGTAGCCAGAGTCTCCTCTACATTCCCAAGATGATTCTACTATGTTTGAGTTAGGTATTTTAGGACAGTAGTATGAGGTTATGTTTGATTGTATTCCCTGTATGCATAAAAATAACTTGCACCCACTAATACTATTTATAAAGAATAATGCTGGTGCGTTATCGTTTGGATAGTCTGTTCTATTATTTGGATTCCAGTAAGGTATCTCTGTAAAGTCTTCTATAGTCTGATTTCTACTTGTGTCCAGCGCCCATCCAGTATTGCTGTCTATAATCCACTGAGCAAAGTCTTTTATAACAACTTCAGCTCGTGATCTAGGTGTTGAGCTTGATCCCCAAGAGCCTGAACCGCCTGTATAAATAAATTTCTTATATCTGAATCCCATGTTTGCCTCTATGTATCTTTACTAATAAGACCACCCATCGGAAGATCTCGTGTTGCTAAATGGCCTTGCTCAAAATATGGGTTTGTGTTTACAACTGTAATAGGGAATCTTATAATAGGAAGGTATGCTTCATTAGCGTTATTATAGTATAGCCGCTGAGTACCTCCACCCAGCTGACCTAATGGCTCAGTGCCATCGTTTTGCTTAAACGTGTAAGCTTGCACAAAAGTCTCAGGTCCATTCAGATATATGTTTGGAATGGATTGTGCAGAAGGAGGTGACTCTTGCCACTGTCTCTTTGTGGCATCCCAATATAGGTTTTCGTCAGCATCGTACCATGACAGTGTCATGCCTTCTTGTACGAGATATATCTGACATGGATGATCTGTTATGCCAAAGTTATCGTGTAAGTCACTTATTAGTGTAAGATCTCCACTATAGTCTACGTGTGTTGGCATATCTGACGTAATAGATGTAGCATACCCTGTATAGCTTTCAGGTGTGTCAGCTGCATATAGTGTTATGCTTCCAACTTTATTGTATAATCCTAGAACGTCTATATCTGTTACCCATGAATGTGGTGCAGCTTCGCGTGTATCATACAGAGTACCTGTTGATATGTCTCGTCTTATCTGTATAGCTTGTAAGTCGTCTGTATAAAATGTAAGAATCTCTGGCTTTGTTAATGTGTAGCCATACTGATGAGCTTCTTCATAAGTCACCCATCTATTTAGTGATTCTATATAGTATAGTCTTTCATTTTCCATAGTCGCACCTTTACGTAGGTGTATGTATGATTTTAGGGATTAGAAATTTTCTAATCCCTATTTGTTTGATATACTATAATGGAAACTTAGGAAACTCCACTGATAAAGGAAAGTTTTCCTGTTTAGTTATATCACGCAACGCTTGTCTGTAGTCGCGTATCAAAGTACGGTTATCATCTGATATTGGGTAGTCAGGTAACATATATTTATCAGACTGTGATAAAAGTCTATCTCGTTTATTGCGTATCTCTTCAGCAAGATTTTCTTCACTTATCTTTGGTTCTTGATAATCTTCTATCTCAAAAGCTTTTGCATTATACAGATCTATGATCTCGTTATAAATAGGTGCTTGATCGTCTGAGTCTAACACTACGCCGTATGGCATATTGTTATAAGTATCTGAAGAAATCCATGCCGTGAAACATGTATGCTCTTTATCTTCCCATTGTGCTCTTTCTACTATCATACTAAGCTATCCTTATTGCTAAAGCTACAAACATGTTGCCTGAGCTAATGTTACCTATTTTATGAAGTACACGCCAAGTTCCTGAATATGCTGAATTTTTTAATGTAGTTTCAGCATTTATACGCAAATTGCAGCCTGTATCATTGTTTTCAGTGCGTAAGTCTACAGGGCGTAAAAGTGATCCTGATATGTAAATATCTGTTGTCTTTTTAGTCCAATTGGCTGTAGTCTTAAATGCGACTAGTCTAATCATTCCTACATCGTCTGAGTTGGATATAGTTCCTGCGACTGCAGCGGCTATTGACCTCGTGTATTTTGTTGCGAAATTATTATTGTTCTTAAGTAAAAGATTAGACGTAGGAACAGATACTGTTGACGATGTGGTGCCGCCTGCTGCAGTGTCATATACAGTAATAGATAATGGGTTTGTGGAAGTTGATATATCAGCTATATACGTTGTAAATATGGCGCTTCCTTTTGAGTCTTGTACTGCTTTACCAGCCTCTTCTGCGTATGACGCTGTGCCAGTCATATAATCTATATAGGCTTCTGTAACTGTTGAAGTAGAAGACCCTATGCTTGTTGCAGATAAATTTGTAAAGTATCCGTTTGTGACTCTATTATTTGTTGCACCTATAGTCGTTGCTGATATATAGTCTATATAAGCATTACTTATTGATGAGCCTGATGCTGATCCTAAGTTTGTTGCGTAAACATTTGTGGAGTACGTGTTTGTAACGTAATATGATGAAGCACCTAAGTTTGTAGCGTAAACAGTCGCTACTTTGTATGAAGAGCTACCTATATAGTTCGCGTAAACGTAGCCCCACTTATATGATGAGCTACCAAGGTTTACATAAGCTGAAGTAGAGTAGTTTACAACTGGACGGAATGATCTGTTTGTTGCTGATGAGTATGAGTAAGTTGCAACGCTATTTGTGGAAGTTGAGCCTACATATTGAGCGTAAGTACAGTTATCGACTGTGCCATGTATGTTTGTTATATAAGCGTCAGTAATGTATGCGTCAGTTACGTAAGTATTAGAATCACCTATGCGTGTAGGATATAAGCTGCTTATGTAGGCATACCCTATTTCACCGCCAATTTCACCTAAATTTGTAGCTGATATAGTATCACTATAAAGATAATCTATGTATCCGCTATCTATAGTATCTGTGCTTGTGCCTATTTGATGTGTAAATAAGGTTCCCCATTTATACGTTGCCCTACCTAAATCTACGTAGGCAGATGATGAGTAGTTCACGCTTGGGCGAAATGCTCTATCTGTAGCGGAAGAATATGAATAAGTTGCTATTGAATTATTAGACGGACCTACGTTTGCGCTATACGATGTCGTTTGACAGCCGTAACAGTAATAGTGGAATCCAATCCACATAAAGTAATCATTTATAGCGTCATATATAATCCCGATCGTGCCGCCTGGACGCCACGCTATATATGCTTGTGGGCCTATATGATTTGACCCAAACGAGTTAAGATACTTTACAGGTGTAAGATCTGTATCCTCAGGGCCATATTTTATCTGCACTGTTGGGTTTGATACACTGTTCGTGTTTGCGAAGCTTACAAATATAAGTGCGCCGTCTTCTAATACAAAGTTAGGACATTCTATTATCTTATTTACTACTTTCGCAGCAGTTGAGCATCTTCCGTAATTTACTGTTACGTTTCCACCGCGAAAGTGATTTGCATAAATGCTTTCCCATTTATTTGAAGTTGATCCTAAATTATATGCACTGTCAGGCACAAGATTACCTGATAACTCTAACGTATTATTTTCAGAAGTGCTTGCTTGTAACGATGATGCTGTATTTGTAGTATCACTACCGTCGCAAAATGTAAGTTGCCCGCTAACGATGTTTACATTATTATTGCTTGCGTTTGATTGGCCATCTGATGAAAAATACAAAGCATTCCCATCAGAGATATATTTATCTGCAACTATTGATTGCTCTGTGTTTAGTGTAACGTATAAGTTGCTTGCATATTCAGAAGTTACTTCTCTTATTCCTATGCTGGCTATATATTTGTATATAGGATGATGTACATCAAGCGTAAGCACAGATGTACTATACATAGAACCAAGATACACATAATAGTAGCCATCGTCGCTATTAGGAAGTGACTGCGACCACCAATCTACGTTCTGATCAAAGTAAAATTTATTAGTCGTGCTGTTATACTTTACTTTTAAATATAGCGGCTGTGAAGCTGTCAATGATGTCGCGTTTACTGATCGAGAAGCAGTTACATCATTTGCACGATAAATCGTTAAATTTGATGTAGCATTTCCTGATGTAACGTTTATATTGTTACTGTAGTATAAAATAGAGTCAAGATAAAACTCATCTTGTGTAGGTGATTTATCTGCAGCCGTTGAACTTGATGTACAGACAGATGTGTATGTATTTTCACCTGTTCGTAAAATAAGGCTATATGCAAAAATTCCATTTGTAGATGCATAAACTGAGTTGTTTAGACGTAGTCTATCATAGTAGTTCGTGTCAGTTGGTGCGTATGAGACGTTTGCAAACCAGCCCGCTGCGATTGTGGTAGAGCCGATGACTACATTTTCCATGTAAGTCATCTGTATAATTGAGCCAGTTGGAAATTGATTAGTACACCTTGATGAGGTTCTATAATATACAGGAATAGCTGATGTTGTAGTGCCATTTGCAAGTGTAAGAGTTAGTTGCGCGTATGATGAAGACACACCTGCAAAAGGCAAAAAGTAGTTTATAACTAACCCGTCGTAAAGAGCACTTGCTCCTATGTTGCCTGTCCACGCATAAGTTGATGAAGACTGTGTGCCCTTAACAAAGTAATGTGCGTCTTTGACAGTCTGTGCAGCTAATGCGTCTGTCTGTGTTTTGCTATATACTGAGTAATCATCATCTGACTGTATTCCAGGGTTCTCTATATGTAGTAAGCCATCTGTATTATGTGAAGCAGTTGAATAACCCGCTTGTATTGAAGAAAATAAAAATCCATTTGTGAAGGCTGAAAAGTCAAGTGAAAGATATAAACTTAAAATATCAGTGTTCTTTTGTAGAATAGGTGCTGATTGTGAGTAGCCACCTAATATGCGCTTATTTGAGTCTACTACTTTGTAAAATAGGATTGTCTTTGCTTGATATTCAGAACTTGATAAGTCACGTATGAAAACGTTACCTACATTATTTTTTAAGTTGCCGCATGCCTCTTCGTCAAGCTGTACTGTATATCCTGATAGTGATGTGACTGATGAAATGTCAGCTATATAATCATATAATAATACTATGCCATCTATAATAACTAGGCTCGATATTTGTGATTGTCCGTAATCAGTTAGTGTAACTGTAAACATGCCGTTACCTCTATAAAATAATAGGTGAGATATTGATTTTAAAATTCGATATCTCACCTAAACGTTTATTTGCTATATGTGATTAAGATTATGAAAATACAGCGTCAACTTTTTGTGCCATAACAAGACATGGTTCTGTAGCTGTTCGCTTCATGGCAACAGAAAGCAACTTCCATTTTCCTGATAATGTTGTAGACGCTTGCACTGACTTATATGAGATTTGACCTGACGTTGGAAGTGATATGCCTGCTGGTTTTAGATAAGCACCATTTACAAACTCACCATATAGCTTTTGAGCGCCTATGCCCGTGCTTGAGTCGATCTCTGTATATATGAAAAGTCCAATTGAGCCAACTGCATTTACGTCAGACGCATGAGTTAGTATATCTGTAGAAGCGTCAGATATAGCAGATTTTACAGACGATACTGTTGGGATTTCACTTGTTGCTGTTGACCAAGATGAAGATGAGTATGTATCGTAAACGCCCGTGCCTGTATATGAAGTGGCAGATACACCTGCGAATGTATTTGTAGTACCTGTAAAAGTGTTACTTGCGTCTAATTGAGCAAAGTTTGTGGTAGAAGGAACTAGGCTCTTAACATAATCCACTGTCGTTAGACGACCGTCTGTAACTGAAGAAGGTGGAGTAGGTGTTATAGCAGAATAGTTTGCTACTGCGTTTCCTGATACATTATTGTTTGACTCTATCTTTAATTTTAAGTCACCACCTATCTCAAGTGTTACGTGTTTAGAATACTGCTGATAAACGTCTCTATAAAACTTCAAAGAAACATTTACAGTCCCAGACGATGAATTGCTTAACTCAGTATATGTATTATTAGACAATAATGCAAATTTGCTAACAGTACTGTCTATAAATGGTGACGTTCCTATTAATTGATTTTGAATATACAGATTATCTATCTGACAATATCCTTGTGATGAGCTTCTTATAATAAGATTTGATGAAATAGTCTGAACGTCAGAAGAATTTAATTTAACATACCCACTACCTAATGAGGATAATGAGTTATAGACAGCTAAAGTAGAAGGCACGTTTGTGGTAGAAGATGTGGATGCTATTGTTTGGTCTAATCCTGACTTTGAAACAAATAGAGTATCTGATTCTGATTTAGTATATGAATCACTGCCATACTCACCGATGTATTCCCAATAATACCCTGCTTTATTATAAGCAGCTATATCACGCGGATCAGGATATGGCGAAGACCCTTCTGTTAAAGAATAAACAGTTGATACTGTTGTTGTGCCTTGAGTTCCATCAGGAAGAGTACCATCGTGAAGAACTTGTACTTTATCGTTTTCGTCTATATACTGTGCATCAAGAGTTGCTAAATCAGATTTTGTGTCTACTATATCAGCTAAGTTCTGCCCTGCGTTAATAGCATCTATTTGAGATTGCAGTCCAGAATCCGCTGTTTGATAAGCTGTCGTAATATCTGAAGATAAAGAAGTTAATGCTGAGTCTACTACTTCAACAGTAGGAAGTTTAGAATAATTAGCTGAATCATTCCAATTTGCAGTAGCCGATTGTACACCGTCCCCTGTATATGATGTGGAAACAACTCCGTCTGCAAAGGTTTTCGCGCCTGAGATAGATTCTGCGCCTGTAAGATGTACAAATACAGAGTTAAGATCAGAAACTTTTGACTCTACATACGATCTTACTGCGTGTGAAGTTACTAACTTCTGTGCAGCTGCAGTTTCTGTTGTAGCAACGTCTACAGAGTTTGAATATAACGCGGCTATATAAGTTCCGTTTAAGACTTTCTCTGTATCTGTGATAGCACCTGATACGATTGTAGGTGAAGAAGCAACGGCTGTGCCTACGATATAGCCATCTACACTTAAATGTGATACATCGCTTGATGCTGTTCCTGTGATAGAAAGAGTTACAAGTTGTTGATCAGATGTGCTTGAGTAATCATCTACGATTGAGATATTGTCAAAATGCGCCGATCCAGGTATAGATTCTTCTGTTGAGCTGTTTACATCCCATGGGACGTATTGATCTGTGCCACGTATGTAAGTTTCTATAACTGTCTTTGTGTCAGCAGCAGAGTACACTGTTGTGTTCTCGTGAAGCTCGTTCTCTAATTTTGCTAATCTTATAACGCCTTGTCTAAAGTTTGTTGCATAAGGCACGCCTATAACAGTGTTTGCAAATATGCACTTATATGCACCGTCAAATTGACAAGTAAGACGCATGTTTATAGGTTTATCTGCAGGCTTTATAATGTTTACAGGCTCTGACTCTGCGATAATCGCACTACCTGATTTTAGTTTAATCTGATCTACAGTGTAAGCAGTATTGCGGCTATCCATGAAGCTTATAACTACATAGTCACCTACACCGCTTTCGTCTCTTACTGAGTTGCCTGAAAATTCAGATATAGTTGCAACGGGTAACTCTTCACTATAAAATACAACAGCGTCAATTAGAATTGGTGGTGCATCTAATGCGCCTTCACGCACTGTAAACGTTATCATAGTATATATTCTCCAAATTATTATAAGTCATACTGGATTATCTCTACAAAGTTAGAAGTGCCTGATGTGTTGTTCGTTGCTGCAGAAGATAATGAACCTGTGTAATTATCGTTTGAAACTTTTGTTGCAAGTATAACACATGGATCTGACACTGATGATCTTTTAACAGGCGTTAGAATACGCCACGTTCCTGTTACTGCACTGTTTGGCGTAGACGTTGTATAATGTAGCTCACCTGATGTTGGAAGGTTTACACTAACAGGCTTTAGATAAACACCGTTTGTAAGTGCGCCGTACTGTACATTTTCTGCGTTTCGCATAAACAAGAATAATGCAACTGCGCCAACTTTATCTATACTGTCTATGTCAAATGGATCGTCGCGATAGTCAGGTGCTTCGTCATACCAATGAGCTGTGTCTGTATCCCAATACTGATTTACATCTGCATTATACCAGCAACGGATAACTCCATTCTTAACGTAGTATACAGTAGATGAAGTCCATGTGATACCTTTTGTATTATGGAGATACTCAAAAGAGCTAAGGTGACTTTCATATAACAATAAGTTTGACTCTCTACGTGAGTACACGTCTAATGAAAGTGGCTGATCTATAAAGTATACTGACGTTTGTATGTCTGTCTTTTTATAATATGGTAAGTCGCTATACGAGTACCATCTATTATCTGAAATTATCCAGGTGCTTTCGTTATATTCCCACCCGTCAAATGGTGTAAGATCAGTATCGTATAATGTAACTAAATTAGGCGGTTCTAATGTTATTCCAAACTGCTGATATAGCTCTTCATAAGTATACCAGCCATCATTATAATAATATTTCATATCTGATTCCTCATAGATGTATAGCTCAATCTTCGTCGTTTTCGTCGTACACAAGAATGAGTTCAGTTTCACCACGATACAAAACTTGAGTGCCGTTTACAAATCTATATCCTAAATCAGAGATATATGATTTCTCAACCCATGTGTGACAAATAGTTGGAATGCAGTATTCTTCTGAATAAGAGTCGTAGTAGCAAGGCAATAGTTGAAGTGTATCGTCAGGCTTAAATACGAGCAGAGATTCTCGTATAATGCCATAATTTTCGTTAGCATAAAATTCTTCATAGCTTATGAAGCTGTGATCCATGTAGATTCTGTCATTTGACGAATCATCATAGACTTGCTTTGTAGATTCTAATTCAGAGTCGTACATATATGAGATATATCTGATAGGCTTATCTGATTGCCAAGCATAAGTATCATATAAGCTGTTCCAGTATAACGAAGTGCTATCGTCGTACCAAACGAGAGGGTTGCCGTGCTCATCAAGAAGTGAGTTTCCAAAATCGTCTTTGATGATAATTTCACAAGGGTAAATGGTTATGCCTGCATACTCATAAAGATAGTCTAATGTGATAAAGCCGTGATTTACAGGCGCTAGAAAATCTACAGAGCCATCATTATATATGTAGTTTGAAATATCAGTTGCAAGTTGAGTGTAAGTTCTAGCAACGTCTATTATAGAAGCTGCTCTATATAGTGTTGTGTCTAACTTATACTCATATATAGATGTATCAGTTATTTCTTGAATCCACGATTTAGGTGTGAAGTGTGACGACCAAAATCCGTAGTCTTCGTTATACCGTAAATCGTAATCTGACAAAGTGCCATTATCATCTATGTAAGTTGCAAGTGCTGACGATGGTGTTGTTGTGTATCCAAAATTGCTAATATGAATAGGTGTATCACTACCGTCCCACATTAGCGAATTATCTTCATTATACACAAAAATGCTTATCTCTGTTTGTACATTATAATACTGTGTAAGTGTGTAATCATCAAGCACTATGTCTGTGTCGTACTGATATATGAAGTCAGTATCTGATAAAATGCTTATGAAATTTGCATTGTCTTTCACGTGTATAGTGCCATTAACTATTGAGTCTTCACTTGAAAGAATGCCATATAGATTACTCGTGTTATCCATGATACATCTATAATAGACGTATATTGAATTATCCGCTTTATTACGTGCGAAACTCAACAATGAGGGATTTACTTTATCAAAGCCTAACGCAATAAGCGTAGGTGTTGGAATGTCATCTGAATGGTGTTTATATGAGTTTTCGTCAAAAGCAACCCATCCAAGATTCCCTGTATGTACAAAGTAAACGTCTTTCTTATTAGGCGATAAGTATTTATCTGAAGTATACTTGTAAGCTTTTGAAATCTGTATAGTATCATTTACTATGTATCTTGTTATAGATGAGCTATTGTCAACGATGCCTTTTTTAGAATCTGCGTCAAGCACTGTGTTGTCAATCGGCTTCCATTGTATATCGTCTAACAAAGTGTAAGATCCTGGAAGTGAGCCTGTCGATTTAGAATATAGTAATGGGATACTCTGTACAGCGTTATCTTCTAAATATAAGCACGTACATAATACTTCATCTTGCTTTATAGCAGTTAGCTCATCTGAATTATCGTAGTTCCATATTTTATTAGTTTGTATTCCTTTGTACTTGTAAAACAGTCTGTTATCAGGATCAACAAAGCACACACGGCTATTATAATGAAATCTAAATGTTACCCATGCAGATTTGACTAAATCAAATTTATCGCCTTCATACCATGTGGAAGGATCAGTATGAAAGACTGTGTTATAGTCGTATCCTACGCAAGTGCAGCCATATAAAACTCCTAATGCGTATGAATACATCGCTTTATAGTCTAATGCTTTATAAATTTGACTACATTCTAATTTATCGTGGCTTTCACTGATAAGTTGTTTGTTTTGCGAGTCTATGAATTGTATAGTTTCATAGTCGTCTACGCCAAATTTGCCGTATAACTTTATTTGATTATCTTTTAAGTGATAGCCTGCAAAGCTAAATATATTTTCTATAAATTGTAAATCTGTTACGTTGTTAGGAGCTGAAACTGTTGAGTCGTAATCATGGAAAATTAGTGGCACAATTTTGCCATTACCCGATATCTCATTAAAGAATGCCTTCATTCCATCGCAAGGATATTCTATGTAGTCTAATTTGTAAATAAGCGCAGTAGGGTAAAGATAATTTACTATACTATCAAACACACCTAACTCTGTGTACTCGTCAATATGCTTACTAATGTATATAACTGATGGGTCATCATTTTCTGATATGATTTTCTCAAGCCCAAGAATAAATAGTAAGGATGGCTCGCATACGCGTGGACGATACAGAGTGCTATCATAATATGTAACAGTGCCTAGCCTAGATGTGTATTCCATAGCGTGATTCCTTACGAGTACATTAAGTGTAGAATGATGTTGTTTATAAGTGACTCTGTCTTTGATTTTATAGACGCATTTAGCTTATTGATGATGTACTTCGCGTCAGAGTCAAGCAAAATATTAAACCCGTTCTTTTTCTGATCCATTAAAGTTAAAATGTTGTCTAATGAAGATAAGCGTCCTATAAATCTACCTGATAGTAATCTTGCGGCTGATTTAGAAAGATTTTTAAGAATTTCACTTGGATCTACTTTATCGTAAAACTCACTATCGACAAACTTTGCGTCTTTTGTAGGACTTGAGTTTTTATAGTCGTAATATGCTTTATATAGTTTGTCACAAGCTGATCTAAAATCAGTAATAAGTTTTATGTCTGTCTCAGTGGATTCGTTACTATCTACGTTGTTTTTCGTGTCACTAAGTTGAGGTGTGTCACTACCCTTTGGCGGCTGTGACTTAAATAGATTGTATATAGCATTGTAGTCTGACTTCATCTGTTCAAGTGCAACGAGAATGTGCTTGCATGCTATACCTTTTCTTTCAGGATTTGTTTTATCGGGTGCACGTGTTTCACGATCTATACCAGTATTACTTTTCCATGATATATATTTGTAGCCACGATACAAAAACGCAGGACAAGTGCAACTTATTTTTATATCGCCATTTAGAGCTGACCTAAGTGACTTTAATTTATTGCCTGTTAAGTCAAGAAGCTGTATTGTAACGAGATACTGCTTATCGCCTTTACTTGATTTAACTGTGTAAAGTATTTTGTTATTCTCTACTTTGTAAAGTCTTGCAGGAATATTTTGCTTTGCAGCTTTTGACTTTGATCTATTATCTGATTTATTTACTATATCTACTGGGCGCATAATACATACCTTAAATAAAGCTATAATACATATTTTGATATACGCACAAGCTCAAAAATAAAATCCCATGATACTTAAAAATATCATGGGATTTTACGTATTAGCGATTTCTGTAGCGTCTTACAAGTGATTCGTTACGTTTGCGACGTTCATTATCCATGTCTTCACGGATTAGTTTTTCAAGGCGTTCTAATCGTCTTTCGAGAAGCTCTTTACGTTTTTTATTTTCAAGAATTAGTTTCTTATTCATTGTACACCTCATCTATGTTATTATGAAAATTACACATTAACTATGCGTTAAAGTCAAAATTATCTTCGCTAGGTTCTTCTTCACCACCGCCCGATTCTTCAGATGATTCATCGGTTTGCTTCTGTATATATTGACTCAAGTTCAATGCATCAACTATATCTTCGTCATTAGAAACTCTATTTAGCAAGGCTGCCATCAATTTAGCTTTATCAGAGTTCTCAACCGCATTCTCGTCGATTGACTTTATAAGCTCGACGATAGAATTTGCAGTTTCTATTTCAGCTTTTTGAATATCGGATAGACGTGTATCTTCAGCTGTTAAAATACGTGGCATCTCAACTGTGAAGCTTGGCGGTAAGATGTTATGTATTGAGCAAAACCAATAAACAAGATCTTTAATGCCTGACTTAATAATACGTTGGCACCGCTTAACTGTGCGTGCGTATCTTATGTCCAACTGTGTAAGTGTAGTATCGCCTATTCCGCCGGGTGCTTCATCAGACTGCCCTAAAAATTGTTTAGGAACTTTTAATGCTCCGTAATATCTGTCATCAAAGTAATCAATATCAGCAAGAGCACTAACGTTAACTTCGCCGCCAACTTCCTGAACAGTAACAGCGCCTTGTCCATTACGAGTTGGAAAATAAACGTTACCACCTGTTAAGATAGGTGAAGAACGCGAGCTAAACACTTCAGTGCTAACATTGATTGATTGCTTTGAAGACACTGCTGTTTTTAACTCTCTCATCATACGCGCAGTATCTTGTGACGATGCCGCACCAACGTCTACAGAAAATAAACGATAAAATGATGAGCGTGTTAATCGTGCTAAAATTAAAAGATCGTCTAATAACTGACGCTGCTTGTAATATGGGCGTGCAGCCTCTAAAAATGAAGCGCCATACTGTATATATGATGATCCATCGTCAGATAGATAATCCTTATTAGCTCTATCTGATATAAAGTGGATAAAAGATCTTTCAGGCAACAGCTTATTTCCATCTATTGACGGGTTATCTTTGCTCTGATCTTTATAAAGATAGCCTAATGGAACGCCAAATCTGTAAATGTGAACTACGTCCTCAGGTTCAGAGATTGTAAAGAAGTCACCGACGCTATACTCTTTACGATACTCTATATTAGAGTAGTTTGTGTTTAGAAAGCACTCACCGAATGCTACGATGTTAAAAGCAAGTGGATAAATAATATCGTTAATCCGTAACTTATTACGCAAAAAGTCGGTTACCATCTCTGCAAAGTCAGGATTATCGGCTGATTCAATCCATGCAGCTAATCCAGTATCAGCATCAATAAGAGATGAGTCTTCTGAAATAAGTTCTACTGCTGAGAGAGTGACGCCATCATTTAGCATTTCACGATAATCTTTGATTCTTGAGAGCCTATCATTTGAAAAATCTCGCAACGAAGTTATTAAATTGTTCTCACGATTCTCAAATAATTTCTCAAGCTTATCGTCTCGTGAATCGTTGCTATCTTTAACGACCTCTATCTTTTGACCTAAGCCAAATAAATTTTTAAAAAATGATTTTAGTGACATAAGTATCCTGTTACTAAAACCCTAGCATAAGCTAGGGTTTATTTACATTAGTGAACAATTTCCATTGTAAGGCCACCTTTCCAAGGATCGTTGCCCATTGCTTTTGTCTTGAATCTCCAATTACCAGTGTCCATGGCGGCAAATGAAAATACAATTTTTACTGATGAAGCATCTGATGAAATTGCAATCTTTGTATAAATTTGCTTATGACTAAATGCGAGTCTAATGAATGCTGAAATAATGTCTACCTTGTTCTTGTTATTTTTATCAAGACCAAATTCCTGATTGATTGAGTCGATGGCTGCCTTCACTAGAGGTACTAAGAACCAACCAATCTTTTGAAGCGATGACAGCTTGATAGCTTCTTCAGGAGATGAAAACGAAATATCAGTATCACGCCCGTTGCAGTTGTCTTTTATGCTAGTTTTTATTGCGAGAAGCTTTTTGAATTTTTTACTGTCACTGCAAACAGTATCGAACTTCTGTGAAAAATTCTTTTCAAGAGCACGAGGACCATCAGCCAATAAGTCTGAAAATTTACTTAACTCAAATAATTTGCAAAAGTCTTTAACAGTTTTATTACTTGAGCAGTATAATTCAACTAACTTGATAAGCTGCTCTTTCGTAGACATATCTGTTGTAGCTTCAAGAAACTCAAATAGCTCTCTTGCTCTAGCAGCACTAGGAGCATCGTCAACATAGTTTTGATTTAGAAGTTCAGTAAATGTTAAACCAGTGTCATTAATTTCAGCATCTGAAATTACGAAATCTTTAAGTGCTCTCATCGCAGGAGCAATAGATGGAGCGTTACCACCAGAGGAAGCTTTAGCTGAAATACCAATATCAGCACCGTCATCTGTCAAGATAGAATAGTCTATCATAGTGTCTGACATACCTTCATTATAAATAACGGCGTTGGCACCTTTCATGTAGTTTAACAAAAATACACCACCAATGATTTCACCAAAGTCTTTTGTAATTGCGTCTAGTGAATTTACAAGTGCATCAGAATCCACCTTACTCTTTGGTAGGTCATACGTTAATACTGTTTTTGCGCCTTCGGCTAATAATTCATCAAGAGTTACTTTTTCTTTTGTACCTTTATTTATTTGTGTACATATAAATATTAAGCTCTTTGCAAGTTCATGGGTAATTACATTACTGTCTGCTGAAGATGTAAGCCCTTCCTTGATGCTTTTTAGTAAAGATGATTTATTAAAAGTACCAGTGATACCGAGCTTTTGTGGTGACAATTCTTTTGACGCTAATTTAGTTGACTTTTCACCCCTAATTTCAGCTGACTTAAATATACTGGTCCACTTAAAACCGGCGCCACTAACTGCATTGTTAAAATCATCAACTGTAGTATTTTGAATGTTGTTAAGAAGATTACGAAGACGATCTTTAACTTCATTTGACAGTGGGGAAGATGGTACTTCACCGTCTTTGCCACCTTTACCTAAATACAGTTTACCATCGTTTAATAATATGTTGATAACATTTATAGCATATTTAAAGTTATGCCTTGTGTAATCACTCTTTGCACCAGTTCCCTGAAGAGTACCTTCATTGTTTATACTGCTTTCAAGAATCTTATGCAGAGATTCATATTTCTTGTTTATAAGTAGCATTACTTACTCCTTCACTGCTTTAAATTCATCTGTTATATCTAAAGCAAACTTCCTATCAAGTATTCTTTGTCTATTACTTACATATTTATTATAATATGATTTATGGATTTGTTTGGTATTAAAGTTTATTCATTTCTACTGCCAAATGAGTTTTATTACTGTATCATTTAGCATATACAAATTATTTTGATATAGTTTAACTATAGTCTAACACATAGGCCGTATATATGCGATCGGTATTATTTACTAAATCATACGTATCTGTTTCAGAGTTATATCTGAAATGATGACAGTCACTATATGTGTAGTCAAAGACGTCTTTAAATCCAACAACAACTTTATTGTTTAACCCTTCGTTTGTCCCATACACAGTGTCGTCTATCTGTATATGATTATGTAAGTAGTCTAATGAAACACCAAATCCGCTAATTGAATCTGACAATATAGAATCTGCATTTACCCAACTTATAGGCGAAATGCCAAATGAATTTAGATAAATGTCATCCCACGGAGTACCAGGTAGTGTGGTATACTGTATTTCTGGTAAAGATGATTTTAGCGAAGACGCATTTACTAATTTTAACCGACCTGACACTTCCTGTAAAGGTGAAGATTGTGTACCTACTTTACTTTTGTCAAAAATAGTTATAAACCATTCGTTGCTAGGGCCCCAATCATTTGGCCCGTTGAAGTCGTAGCGGCTAAAATTTGCTTCTGAAAAGTAATCTAGACTAAATGGTTCTAACACGTCATTACCTGAAACATCGGCTATACACGTACTTAATGTAGTGTTTATAGTATATAGCTCTTTAGGCACATATAAATAATATAGCTGTGTTTGTTGGTTGCCTGTAATAGCAGGCATAGAATCAGGCGCCCCAGGCTTACCATACTGTCGTGGGCATTTCTTAATGTACAACGCTTTTAAAACGTCTTTTTTATCAGAACAGTCACAGTGCTGAAATACAAATTTCTGAATACTGAAGCTACTTACGTCGTACCGCGTATTCCTGCATACTATTAGGTTATCTTTTGAGTGCCTTATCAAGCCTTGAAGAAACAGTGACTCTTCAAACTGATCTTTGACATACGCAGTATTACGCCTAATGTGAAATCTATATGGCGGAGTTGTTGAGTAATCTTCTACATGCGGATAAGATACTAAAAATCGGTCTTTACTGTATTTACAGTTACTATTTACATCATTAAAGCAGCATCTTACTGATAAAGGTATAGCATATTGTTGCCAATTTAAGTTATGTAATCCTTCAACGTCGCCGTCTGCTAAATTATCAGGATCGTTATCAGCTACCCACATTACAAGCACAGTTTCGCAATCACTAAAAGGTGGCCTATCGTTTAATGAGTATCTTAATAAGTTATATGGTATTTGCAAAGGCGGTTTATCAATGTACTCTTGTGGTGGCTCAAATGACAACTCAGTTGCTTTTCCAAAACCTGATACTATTATTGGGATATTCCCTAAAGAGGTACATCTATTTATATGAGTGCCGTCAGGATATTTTAGGCAAGGATCATGATGCTCACTACAATAATAAAGAATACGCCTTGTTGCTTCTAGGTCTATGTAGTCTTTTTTAAGATCGTCATGTATACCTTTATAAGTGGTTGCTAAATTAGGGCCTGGGTATATATAGTAAGGTAAACCTATATGATCGCCTACATTCCACCAATTTTTACTTATTGCTAATTGCTGATAATTTAAATAATCTGCGTCATCGTCAATAGCGTCTTGTATAGCTACTTCACCGTTTGTCTTGCTAGGATCTGATGAGTTAGGATTTGGATCAGCATAAGCTATCCTATATTCTCTATTACTAATATCAGTGTATGCAGGATCACTTGCGTTAAGATGTAAATTTGATAAAGTGTCTACGCCACCGTCTCTCTTAACGGTGGAATTGTATTTGTAGACTATCTGCTCATACGTTGGATTTGAGATGCCCTCTTGAATTAACTGATCTCTTATATCTTTGTAAGTTGGGTAAAATTCGCCATACTCGTTTTTTAGATCAACGTATTTCATGCCAGGTGTTAAAACGTCGCCCTCTTCAAAGTAAATCTGATTAAATACACCTTTTTCTTTACCTGATGGAGCGTTGCGTCTTCTACCTACTGCAGGTGAATAGCCATAAAAATAATAATTACGCTCTGTATTGTAATGGTATTGTGCTTCAGCAGGTCCATTTTTTAAGTACCAATTATGGTGAAACTTGTTAGCCACTATGCTATCTCGTAAACCTGATTTTGCAAGAACAGTGTCAGGTAAGTTCCAACAATAAAAGAAGTCGCCTGATGATACAATTATAGAATAGTAAACGTACTTTGTAGTGCCATTATGAGTTACTTGGCATTTTGTCCAATCGGTTGACGTAAATCCTATTTCAGGTGAGTGAAATACCATTAAAGACATACCGCCTTCTTGGCATGGTTTGTCGTCCCAATAGTTTCTAAGATCGAAGTATTTTGGAATGCTTAAATAGTGATCTACGTAATGCTTTATCTCGTTCTTTTTGCTGTCAGGCCATACAGAATTGTCAGCCCATTCGTCAGGACCATCTAATGACTTTGTAACGTCTAATTGATCATACGTTATAACTCGCTCAGGACATGCGTTACATAAAGCTCTAACTTCGCCTAATTGACTATCGCCATCACTTGTAGGCACGTAGTCGTCACCTGCAGAGTTGACGCTAAGTTTGCTATATCTTGGAAATATAAACTTATAATAGATTTCTGTGTTCATGCTGTCACCAAAATGATGTTATAGTTAAAGGCTACTCTGTATAGATAAGTGAAAACGGCGGCTGTGGAACTTGTTGTCTAGTATATCCTTTACTTCTATCATAAGTCTTTTCCCATTCTTGTCTTACATTAAGCTGTACGATTTTGCCATTTATTCTAGTGTCTATAGTGCTAGGGTCAGGATCAACTGCAAAAGTGTCTGTTACAAACGCGATAGTCCCAATTTCTTCATCAGGATCCATATTCCACCATGGCCATCCATCTAACTTGCTTCTATCAAGCACATTGTTGTAAACCGCGTTGCTTATTGCGTCTTTATTATGTTCTGCATTAGTAACTGTGATGCCATCTATCTTCAATACGAGCTTTTCTTGACTATACAATAAGTTTAACATATCGTAATCTTTATCTGTTATCAAATCAGGATCATCGCCACCGCCTGTTACTAATTTTGCTGTGTAGGTTGTAACGCCTGCTATAACTTCTTTTGTTATAAAGTTTGTAACGTAAGTTGAGTATGATGCAAAAATTCTAAGTAGTCCGTTATCGTGAAGTGAGTCAGCTATATCGTATGCAGATTGATCTGAATCGTCCATGTCCATGATCTTATCGTGCTTTTCGTATATAGCTTGCGTTGTATTATTGTTTGTTGAGTCTTTTCTTATACGCTCAAGTATAGTTTCTACGGCATCATAATTTTGTGCAGCCGTCGCCATCATTAGTGGCGTATAGTTATAAGCGTTAAAGTATTTTTCAGTTGCGTGGCCGTCTTCATAGTTAGGGCTATACAGTGGCCCACTATAATTATTAATAAGGGCTTTAAGTATTTCTGTGTTTGGATTAGACGACGCGTCAAACACCATAAACTTTGTAGCTCTCAATGGAGACTTGAAATCAATACCTATCTTAACAGTTACGTTTATATAATTGCCTTTTTCATCAAATACAGGTTTCCATCCTTTCTCATACTGAATCTCTTCTACGATAGCACCGTAATTTGTTTTAGTATAGCTTGTTACTTCTACACACTTATTGCCGAATAGAATTTTTATAGCATCGACATTACCTGCCATTATGGCTGTCTCTAAAGGTGACTTACCTTTATTACAAGCAAGCTCTATGTTAGCACCGAAGCCTGTGTATTTTGGCCATGCTTTACTATTATCACTGATAGGATTCGCATTATTACTTGTACATAATAAAACTATGTACAGTGGATCAACTTGATTAAGAATGGCAAAACATAAAGGTGTTAATCCGCTGTCGTCATTTTCGTCTACATCGCCTAAGTTACTTATTAAAGTCTCTAATGACTTGTAACTATCAAAGTCGCTAACTTCTATGTATCTTTTATTATCAACTAATTTCATATTCTATAGCCTGCTTAATATCAGACGACTTTGATAAGCCGCACGAAATGCTCAATCTAATAACTATCAAAAATTGATACTAATAAGCATAGTTTAAGTGTAAAGTCTTTTAAGATGTTTACGAATAAGCACCTACAAAAAATCCCTCTATTTTTGATAGAGGGATTAAGCTTTATTAATTATTCAGTTTCGTCTACGTCATCAGAATCATACGATACACTGTCTGATAACTCTGCAGCAGAATCTGTAACTTCTTCATCATCAGAATTAGGAATAAGTTTAATGCCACCTAATGTATCAGCAAGTGCACAATAGTATGCAAGTCGTTCTTTAATGAAATCGTCAAGCTCGTCTTTTGCGATTGTATATTCTTCACCTTCATACTGAACTTTCCATCCTCTTCGAGGAATACGTTCAACAATTCCATGATACTCAAGCACGGATCGTACGGCACCTGCATTTGAGATGCCTTTTCCAAAATGAATAGTGATTACTTTTTTGAGTAACGGACGAGCATAACGATTTTTATCAGCCCAAATCGCAAGATCACATCCGTAAGGAACAGGTTTGTCATACCCAGGAAGGTTCTGCTCTAATTTTTTAACAACCTTCATCATTAATCGGATGTCCATATAGTAACCTAATGCTTGACCGCCTGCCTGTGCAAGTTTAGTTACCTGTCCATAGCCCATTGCGATTTTAGTTCTCAACTGATTAATGAAAATAACCGTCTTGTTGGAATTTCTGAAACGAGCTTTAAACTTTTGCATGAAGTTTGATTGCAAACGGGCTGCAACGCCAGGCTCGTTCATTTCGTCTACGTTCTTCTCTGTTAAGCGCCCAGGTACTGTTGCTGTGATACTATCATAAATAATCAAAGCAACTTCAGGGTCCTCTAAAACTTTGCATAAAAAGTCATCAACCTCACCGTATGTTTGCAAACGGACAGGAAGGAATAGCATTTCATCTACATACTCACGAAGGCCAAAACAGTCGATCTGATTTCCATTAACACCTGATTCGGTGTCAATATAAACTACACGTTTACCTTGTGAGCAATATTTCTTTGCAATATGAAAGCACATAGTTGATTTACCGCAACCTGATTCAGAAGCGATCTCGATAAAAGTACCTTCAGGAATACCACGCCCATCAGAGATTACGGCGTCAAGAATAATACTGCCTGATGGATGAAAAACTTCTTCTTTTGTCGTTAAGTCGATTAATTCGGAATAGAATTTTTTGTAGTCAATGCGACCTGCCATATAAGCTCCTAATATGTTAAGTAATAATTAGTTTGTAATGTACATATACATGTCTATATTGCCAAGTTTAATCTCTTTTTGAAATTCGTTCCAAGATAAATTGCCACCTGACTCACGATAATTTTTAAAAGCTACCGATCGCTCACCTACGCATTTCTTTTGTGCTATACTATAATTACGCTTTTGTTCGTCAGATCTATGCTTTCCTTTGTTAGACTCTGATATAGCGTCTTTCTGTGACTGAGGCATTATGTATCCTATATGTGAGTCGCGCATCTTTTTTCTTGATTCTTCTGATGCCTTTTTACCATAGCGAGGTGATTGATCACCCTTTTTACCGTACAACCAATGATTCTCTCCAACGTAACCATAATTATTTCCTTTATGGGCGTCGCTAATCTTTTTTCTTGCCTCTTCAGAGTGGTGTTTACCATAAAGTGGATGCTTTTCGCCTGAAAGGTCAGCATGATTCTCGATAAGATGTTGTCTATGTAAGTCTGATAATGGCTTACCTTTGCATCTATCGCTTATAGCTTGTTTTCTTTTTGGGTCTGAATAAGCTACTTTATTAGCTTTGCTAATTTTAAATCTTGTTAAATCAGAGACTGCGTGGCCTGTTAATGATCTTGATCTCTTTTTACGTGTTTCAACTGATGCACTGTGTATTATATTATGCTCTTCTGGAGTAATAAACACAATATATTTTCCATATTCAAAGTGTTCGTTGCCGTCTTCGTCTATCTCGAATCCCCATAGCTCATAATGTTCATCATTATACTTTCTTTGTTCTTCTGTATCTCTTAAGTGGTGCCTATGAATAGCTTTTGGATCAGGATTATACTGTAATGACTTTTGAAGTCTTCTACAAGCACCATCCCAATGATGATTAGCAGTTTTATTCTTACATGCTAATTTCCACTCATAATAATTCATATAACTTATCCTTATAGTAGCATGGCTGTATAAATACAAACTGAATAGAATTTTTTATAGTCCAACTTCGCCATACTAATTATTATCTCCTATCATTTGTTTGTAAGTGTAACTGTTATTAACATAATACACAGAGCGTGGCTGTGATTTAACTAAATTTGCATTACGTGTTCTATAAATTATGTAAACTAAAAATTTATAATAAACAACCCTCGTACATAAATACGAGGGTTAACTTATATTTTACATATTGTCTAAATAGTCAACTGTTTCAGCAACTATCTGATCAATAGATGTGTCGATGTTGTCGTGAATCAGTGACGCATATTTTCTACATCCGTTAAATTGACTATTCTTAGGATAGATAAGAACCATTTGATGGTGTGCAGGCGTTGGAGTTATCACAATCAAAGCTGATTTGCCATTCTTTGTTACCTTCAAATCAACTGCATCTGTGCATGAGTATGTTAGAGCGTCATTGAATGTAAATTGTAAACCACTAATTTTTGATAAGGCTCTATCAAGAGCAAAGAAAAAGTAACGTCTATCTGACAAATAGTCAGAGCTATCTTTTTTAGACTCAATCTCTGTAATTAAAGCTTTAAACTTATTTAGAGATGCACAAAATCTATCTGCAAATGAGCTTGTCTGCTTTGCGACTTTTTGTAAATTTTCAAAATGCTCTAATGCGCAAGGCATAAGTGATTTGATTTCACCGGTGTCGTTGTCAAAGTCATCACTGTAAAAAACAAATCTTAAAAGCTTTGAAGCGTATTCTGACGTTGTTTGTAAAGAGTCTAACAAAGTATTAACTTCATTTTGAAGACTGCAAAATTGATCTACTGTTGCCATGTTACAATGTCTCCTATTATATGTTGGAACTTAAGTTATAGCAACCTATTTACTACACCATAAAATTCCACCGAATAGATTTTATATACACGTTTATGTAGAATAAGTTAACTAAATACAGCTGCAAGGTGTAGAATCACTGATGATTAATCCATCATTATTGTTTCCTTCACCTGCTTTTATGAAATCGACTTCGGCATACCTTGTTAAGTGAAGTGTATTATCTTCATCTGACGAAGCTGTTGCCATGTATAATCTATATTGGCCACAAGGTGTCTTTAACAAAACAAGATCACCTTTTTCTATATCAGACGCTTCAACTTCAGATAGCTTATATATTTTACTGTATTTAGCTTTATTGTCAAGTAATGTGTGATTTGAGTAATCTGTTGAGAAATCTACAGACATAACTTTGTTCCCCAAATGTAAAAGTATATAAAAAATAACTTTATTCTATAATAAATCAAAAGTAAAATATCGTATAAAGAATGCTTCATTTTTACAGGGACTAATGCATGTGATTGATTATTGTACATAGCAGGTCTCTGTCTATTGTAGTATTCTATTGAAGTAGCGAACTCTGTATTTAGAAATGAGTTTGAAAATTCAGCTTGCACTTTAACTGCATTATTATTTTTCACGTAGCATTGACAAGTTGAATTATTTACGGCATCACATATATTTGTAAACGGAATTATTATTAGCCTATCTTCTAAACCTACGTGAAATGCAAGTGTGTAAAGTTTATTCTTAAATTTGTAATTGTCTATGTAGTCTAAAATAACGATAGGCTTATGTGAAGCAAATAAAAGCAGATTCTCTAAAAGTCTTTTTGTATCATAGTCAATTTGATAAAACTTCATCCATAGCAAATAGTCAAGTCCAATAAATGATAAATAGCTCGATAATTTTGCAAAATCGACGTCTAATGAACTTTTTGCGTATGTGTACACAAACTCATAAGGATTATAAAATCGTCTTGTGTAAGCGATAATTTTATCGGATGATACGATAGACTTATTATGTACGTAGTCTGAATGCTTTAGCTTTCTAATAAAAGAATCAGTATACTCTTTATTTGTGGAGTATACTGACATCACATTTCTTGTTATTAGTCTTACGTCTAATTTGCTGTCAACGAGATCATATATCATTAGTTTGTATCTTCTTCATCTGAAGAATCATCAGCTAGAGCCTCTTTTAACTGATCCAACGTTTCCGCTGACATACCCTTTAGTAAATTATAAATTTCATCCACTCGTGCAGTGTTATCAGTGTCAACAGCTTGTTTAGAAACTTGACTGCATATACTCATGATTTCAGCTTGCGCACGTTTTGCTTCTTTATAACGTGCGTTTAGCTCTCTTGCGTCAAGCTTGTCTACATTAACGTTGTATAGTTTATCTTCGGCCTCTGCGATAAATTTGCTAAGTGTATTTAGTCGATTTAAGCTTGCAGCAGAGTAATATGAGAGAAAGGCTGTGAGTTTACGTGCCACTAACGTTAAATTATTTGCCAACTCAACTGGGATGTCTGCGATTACCGCTTGGTCAATCACGAGTTGAGCGTCTTTGCTTTTATCTTTATTAGGGTCTACAACAGAAATATCAGTTGAAGCTGTTTTGTGTTTTGCCATGACTATACCTATATGCTATAAAATATCTTTAGAGCTTATAACGCGCTCTACAGTTTTTACAGGTTTATTATACTTTGTAGAAAGCTCTTCAACAGTTAAGCCGTTGTTATAATCTTCACAAATTGAAATGTCAAGGAGCATATTTTTAACAAGCGCAGTGGATGGAATGTTAAATTTGTCCTCTTGAAACACGTCAAGAAATGCGAGAAACTTATCGCCTAATAATTGATATAGCGTATTAAAATAGTTAGAGCCGTTTATGGCGTCGAGTTTATCAGCAAGAATCTCAATCTGATCGTCTGTATAATTATTATAGTAGCTAATTAAGTCGCAAGGCGTTTTCATATTTTTAACCTCTGAATATGATTCCCAATCGTCAAGTTCGTCTTCACTGTCTGAAATAGCATAGTGTTGCTTTGCGCCGTTCGTTTTGAAAAGCATCCACGTTTTCAGCGATACTGTCCTAAACGAGTCTATTGAGTTTATGCAAAGCCCATCAGCGTCAATTATATCGGAGTTTATCTCTGTTGTTTTTGGATAAACCACTTGAGTGTCGAGAATATCATCTTCTGTACTTATTAGTTTGTTTGATCTGAATATGAAGTTAGACAAAGTGTTACGCATACGCGTAAATAATACGTTCCGTAAATTTATAATGTCATCATCATTATTCAGTGTAGAAAGCTTTATCGTAAAAGCGACAGCATCAGCTGTTGCTAATTGATAAAGATCTTCTTTATCAAAGTGCTCAAGATACTTTATGAAGCATTTTGCAACAACAGCTTTTGATAGGTTATAAGAGTATTCCCAACAAAATTGATTTGGTTTGCCGTTTGTAAAAAACTCACTTAATTTTGGAATTGGAATAGCAGGTTTTGTAGATTTTCTTGGCATATATAATATAAAACTCCATAATATATAAAGTAAATTTATATTATATTATATACATGAGATTTCGTAATAATTAACTATTCTATGTACAATAATGAGCCCTTTAACGAAGTAATATAAGCTTCGTAGTCACTCATGTTATGGCTATGTAAACAATCAAGAATTTCGCCAAAATCTTTAAGTTCTTTGCCTTCAAAATTAGTTGGCGGCTTTAATCGTCTTATATGTATGCCTTTATCCATTCCTGAATGCTTTAACTGTAAACGCTTTGCTGCATCGTTGCCTGCGTTGTCGTTGTCAAATGCACAGTATAATGTTGAGCATGTCCCTAATAAAAATGATAGCACTGTATTTGAAACGGCTGTGCCGTTTGTAGCTATAACGTACGGATAAAAGTTTCTTAAAAAGTCAGAATCAAGCGCAGACTCAACAATAATCCAAGGTTTTGAGTATGGCTTATTGTTTACACCTGCACCGTACGGAATGTATTGACACTCATTATAGTATCTGAAAAGCTTATCGCCACATGATCTAAACATAATAGCTGTAACTTCGCCATTTACTATATTAGGCATAGCTATACATTTACCTTGTTCTGCGATAAACTGTTTTAGATATCCGTCTAATTTATCATAACGAAATGCGTCCATACTCGTTGCTAATCTATACGGATTATTGAATGCTAACGAATAGGACGCATATTTGTTATATGGCTGATCTATTTGTGGAAGTGAGTAAAAGTATTCAGTTAAACTCATAATAACCTAATCAGCATCAGATTGATCTTGAAGTGTAAACTCACCTTTGTCAGCAACGTAAATTCTATCCCCGTACTCTATAAACTTCATGTCGTGTGTGATTAAAACAATCGACAGGCCTGTTTCAGCACACAAGGTTTTTAGAAACTCCATAAAGTTAGGCACATAAATCTTTGATAGCTGTGAAAGTTGCTCATCAAGAAACAAGTATTTGTCTACATCAAGGTTGATTATGTAGAAAATTTGGATAATTGATGCGATAACTACAAGGACACCGCCTGCGACGTTAGAGTTCTTTACAGGAATCAAGTTGCCATTATCGTTAAGCAAAAGCTCTACGCATTTTGTGTTACGCTTATCGACTACTTTTATCTGTATAGAATAGTTACGGTCAAAAAATATTTTCTTTAATCCTATTGTGATTAGCTCTTCTAATTTCTTTAACAATGAATCAGAAAATTTGCTAATAATGTCGTCTATAATAGGTTTACAGTTTCTTAATGTGGCTTTTTCATTTTCTAATACGCTGATTCTGTTATCAACGTCTGCTATAGAAGCTTTTGTGTTCTCTATAGCAGACTGAATGCCGCGATATTTGATCAGTGTATCAGTTAAGCACTTTTCAAAATCAGCATTAAGCATATACTTATTCCCAATACACGTATGCTGATTTAGAGTCAACATTAATCACAACTTTCGCAGCGTCCATGTTCATTACTTTTAAACCGGGCATATAAGACACAGTGAAATCTTTGTAAAAAGAGTTATTAGCAAAGTCAGAATAATTTACAGTAAACATAAAATAACCTCCATAAAATGTGTTTGTAGTATTCGTATACATAGAATCACTTCAAAGTTAAACACTTTATGGAGGCTATTTTCAATTATGGTAAATTTGTTAAGACGGGCAAATGTTTGCAAGGATAACTAACAAAAGTTTGTCAGAAAGAATTCTAACTTGTCTAAACTACGTTGTATGGCTATTTCTCATGTGATACTCATAAAAATCTGATGACGCGTAAGAAGCACCAATCGCAAACTCATCATCCATTATAGCATTAGGCTTAATACATTCTTCTGCTAAATAAGATGCACCTATCGTGAAGTCGTCAGGCTGATCTTTGTCTTTATAGTAATCATAATGATGAGTTCTTCCGTGAATTGTAAAGTCATCAAATTTTAAAGCGGGTGTCTGCGTGAAAATGCCATCACGTGTTCCATGCTTGCTATGTGATCTTCGTGTGCAAGTTTCGTAAGCATACTTATCGTCTGATACACGAGTTACTTTTATAGGATGAGTGTTAACTTTATATCTGTGATTAAACTGCTCACATTTAGCTTTAGCTTTTTCTAATGTGTCATACTTTTTAACTATATACTCGTCGCCGTCGTCAAATACAAATCGAACAGCAAAACAAGACTCACTAACTTTTAAATTGTAATGATACTTTGTAAGAGGATACGCGTTAAACACACGATGATTTTTCTCGAATAACATACTTAAGCTCTCTATATAATGTGGTTACTAAATTAACGAAATTACCTTTTATTATATAGATATTTAGACGAATTACAGTAGTATGAAAAATTCTGATGCTTATAAAGTTTGCGCGGCACTACATAGAAAATTCTTTTAAGCTGAATTAGCAGCGAGAAACTTTCAAAAAATTTCTTAATCTGAAAAAATCGCGCGGGATTCTACATAAAATTCAGTTTAGTTGAATTAGACGGTACATGAAGATGGATACTAATATATAAAATATAATATTATATATTAATATTAATAAAATATAATATATTATATTTATCTTTATTTTATGAAATGAAGATGTAGAATGTAGTGTTTATTCTACTATATACAAATTTCTTTAGAATGTGCCGCGAATTTTGATAGAAGGCTCAAAAATTTTCTGCTTGATTAGAAATTTAGAAGCAAGACAGCGGCAGAAATTTTGATTAACAGTGAAAATTTCGCTTGATAGCTTTCAAAATTTTGTTTAATACTATAAAGAAGGTATACCAAATTGAAGCACATTTCCTTCGTAAAAAATAAAATAGAATATCCCTATAAGTACGCTACATTATTTTAAGAAAGTCTACGTTATGTACCATTTGCGTAGAAAGTTTATTAAATTTTAACACAGAGCTTTATTAGATGCGTCTTATTCAGCAAAGTGCTGTGAGAGAACATTATAGCATTCACGCGGTAGCCGTTTGTTACTAACTATAAAATGGCAAGCTCATTGACTAAATACAATGTTAAGCTTCCACCCTGTCGTATATCGTGTTACATCTCACTAATTACAAGTTTCGCACTATGTGGTCGGTTATCTTGTAATTGATCATGGAAATCCTCGGTAGCCGTACAGATTCCACGCACAAGTCAAATATACTGACCTGAATACAGCCCGCAGTCGCATAACATACGAGCAAACATGTCGGCAGCTTATCTTCATTTTATGAAATGAAGATGTAGAATGTAGTGTTTATTCTACTATATTCTGTTATGCTCAACTTTTTCAGTTTGCAGATAATACCATTTCTTTCAATGCTGCAAACCCTAATTACGTGATTTAATTAACAAATAATGGAAATTTAGCGATTCATTATTTGTTATCACGTATCAGGATGATCAATCGCTAATCTGATTTTGTTGTTTGTACACCCAATAGTCTGCTGTCATATCGCAGTTTGCTTATTCAGTTTTTGAACAGTTCATAACTACTAATTAGAGTAACTCTAACTGACGCCCCTACACAGGATGGGAAGTTAATCTCCAATGGTAATGCGATGTGTACTACGTATCTTCCATCAGGACATAGGATCTAAATCAAGTACATAAATTATATACAAACAAAAATCCCACTATTTAACCTGTTACGGAAAAATAGTGGGATTTTATAAAGAACATAGACAGTTTATTAGGTGATAAGTTCTGCTTTCACCATCTGTCTAATATATTGATATTGAGAAATTTTTAGCTTATCCAATTAATCGCCATCTTCCAAACTTATCTTGCTCAACTAACACATTTAGCACATTTCCGCGTGCAAATTTACCTGTGTTATAGTAAGTTAGAATACGTCCAGAGTTGTCTGCTATTATCTCTACAGGCGTTTGATGAGTGTGACCGCATATTATTGTATGGTAGATTCTTGGTTGCTTAGAAATGAAATCTAAGGCGCCATTTGCAACTCTACGATCTTCACTGTTTAATGAGTCTAATGTTACTTGTTTTGGTTTTTGATTAACTTTATTATCACTTGATTGATCTGTATAGTAATCTCTACCTCTCAATAGATCTTCTAAATCAGGTGAGCAAACATTAGCAACTATATCACTTGCAAAAGTACCCATAAGACCTAAAAAGTTTTTTCCTGAGCACAGATAGTCAAATTTGTGGCCATGCTCAAAAATAATTCCACACCTTGAAAACATATTATCTTCACGCGTGTTATATTTTACAGTCTCAACAAGCGATAGTCTAGGGAACCCAGCAACGTCAGAAAAAAATTTAGCGTCTTTATCGTGATTCCCTGCTACGTAAATAATGTTACTTGTATATAGCCACGGCTCTATTGATGATAGCAGGAGTCTATACGCGTATGAGTAGTAGCATGAAGTGTACCCATATTCTCCGTTTATAACGTCACCTAATAAAACTAACATGTGCTTATTATCGTTAAATAGACCTTGCTTTCCACTAATAATGATTTTATCACAGAATCTTTTTAGAGTATAAGCTTCGCCTGATAACGGACTTCCATCTGACGAAAACACATAATCGTTCCTGCCTGCACATTTGGGTGACGCGTCGTTACCTATATGCAAGTCACTAATTACACAAAATTCCGCTCGATTGTCGTCTAATTTAGTATAGTTAAAAATTCCAGATTGTACACTTTCCATGTTGTTACCTCATAACTTACAATATATAAAAGAAAAGCTACGCTTATTGGTGCGTAGCAAACCATCATACAATATCGCGAGTAGTATGAGACAACTAAACCCGTTGTCATTAGGATAGCAGGACTTTAACCTACTTCTCTGTTAAGCGCTTTACACATATAAGCTATATCCTAATCATATACTTAGATATTAACTGCCCTTTTTCTTAAACCCATGAATTTTGTAGTCAGAAAAGTCCTCATGGACATGTTCTTCCTTTATTTGGATTTTGCGTCGTTTAAAATCGTTTGATTTGTTTCGTTCAGAGCAGTTATTTTTCTTGTAAGATTTTCCCATATTTAAAGATTACCTATTGTAAATATTGATTATCGCCTGTGTGCTATCATCGAAGATTAAGATGTTATTTTGTGAGCTAACCATCTTATCGTTTATATAGATATGTAAATCACGACAGTGTTTATCCTGAAACAACTTTAATGATTTAAGCAAACTATGCGACGGAACTTCATACTCTTTCTCTGTGTCCTCAACGTTGCCTACTTGTGTAGACTTCACAGTAGAGCAATGTTTAGCAGCCAATACATTTTTGATACTGACGTTTAGCTCTTTATTCTTTACAGAGATTCCAATCACATGCTTTGACGCTGAATACTCTTCAGCAAACACAACAAGCTTGTATAGCTCGTTACAGTCAACTGTTATATAGTCAGTGATGTTGTCTAAATAAGTAACGTTTGACTGATCAATGCTATTTTCAATAGTTACAAACTTAAATTTAGGCCCTGCAAACATTATCTTCTTTGCAGTATCACCTGTAACTCTACTAATAATAAGATCAAAGTTATCTTTTAATAGCGACTTCAACATAGCCGCGTCATCTCTATGTAATGTCATATCGACAAACTTATCAGATATAACAACACCTGACAACCTTGAAGTTACTGCCATTTGCGACTTACTGAATCTAATAAATTTGTCACGTGCGTAAGTATACTCTTGAGTATAACCCAAAACTGTGCTAATCGCATTCCTTAACTTAACAGAATTAATGTCACCTATATTTTCAATAGTGCCATTTACTTCAAATTTAGTTAGATCACAGTTTGAAGTTCTAAAAGGCATCCATCCGCCGCCAACAACTTTAAACTCGTATTGCCCGAACGCCTTGCGTATGATAAACTTGTCAGTGTCAGCACTACTTTTTACTAATGCATATAAGTCTGACACTGATGCAGCACAAGGCTCAATTATTGTATTATCACCTTCGCAAAGTCCAACGTAATACTCGATTAAATTAAATGCATCATCAATCGATCTGCAGACAAGCTTGCCATTCTCAATATGAAGACTAACGATTCTTGAAAACTTTGTCTTATCACGTGAGCTCATCGACTTAACAAACGAAATAAAATCTGTAAAGTCTTTACCATTAAATGTTAAGTATAACGTTTTGTCCATATTTTAAGCTCCGATTGAGTCAAGATACTTTACGATCTTTTCTCTGCACTCATACGGAATAGTAAGACTGTTGAAGTAGTCTCTAACGTTCATATCCGCTGATGAGTATGAAGTAGTTATAAATTGAATCAGATCTTTCATAGTTAGATTTTTGTCACTGCTTTTGTCGATTTGATTAACAAATACTTCTTCAGCAGGCTTACATGCCACATTTATGTATAGCCCATTATGTGTTACACAGTTAAACACTAATATACGAGGCACACGTGTTTTGTTATATACTTCAGACGTGCACCGTGACAACGACCCAGGCATATATAATTCAGTGTTACCTACGATACGTGTATCACAAGGTGCATGATAATGGCCCAAAATCATAGCATCGTAGTTAAGATTTATCAAATCGCTTTCGTGTAACGAGTCAAATGCAACGCCAAACTCAAAATACCTATGTGCAACGCACACTTCGTATTTATTTGTTTTCTTTGACTCTATTTCTTCAGGGTAATTATAGCATCTGAATATAGTGTTGTCGATTTCCAATTCAGAAGGTGCTAATTTTAAGTATCCTGTTGCAATAAGAATCCCAAGAGCTGTGTTAGGCAAACTATCCATGCGATTATTTTTAATATCGTGATTGCCTACAATCGTGTAAACAGTGATACCTTTTTCAGTTATCTTCTTAAAAGTATTTATCACAGTAGCAAGGTACTGTATAGAAGTTATTGGTGAGTCAAACACATCACCTAACATTATAAATGTGTTACATCGTCTTACATTTACTGTGTTAGCTATTGATTCAAGCTTTGCTAAAATAGTATTAGGGTAGTCGTCAACTCGTGATATAGGCGACGTTCCCTTTAAGTGAGTATCACCTATAAATATAACGTTCATTGGGCTGCCTTTATTTTATCATATTGCTCACTAATCTTTTTAAGCTCGTTTTCTAATTGATTAGTAAGTGTCTTTATAATCTTGTCAACCGATTTTACAGTCGATAGATCATAGGAAGTGTACTTTGATTGAATGTTCTCGATTTCGGATTTTAGCTGCTCACGTCGTGCTTCGTACTTTACGCGTTCTGCGATAAGTTCAGTATGCTTATTTTTTAATTCTTGAAATTTTGCAACAAGGTCGTCCATAATATGCCTCATAAAGATATAAAAAATCCCAAACACTCATCATGTTTGGGATTGAATGTTTCATATAGTTTATATACACAAACTATATTATATTTTGGAACTATCCATTTACAGATTTCTTAAATTTGCTCGAAACTTTGAACTTAACAAATTTCTTTGCAGGCACATTTACAGTTTCACCTGTTTTAGGATTTCTGCATGTACGAGCAGCACGCTCATTTACGCAGAATCGTCCAATTTCGCCTAACGAGATTTCTTCACCTGACGTAACAAGCTCAACAACCAAAGCACTAAGTTTATCTACAACGTCTTTTGCTACGTCAATAGAACGAAGATTGAGAGCTTCTTTTACTTTCTTTGCAAAATCATCTTTAAGCATACTAAGTCTCCTTATAATGTATAGTAGTTAAATCCACTCTTCATAGGCATAGCCGTGATTTGTGGAGTAAAATATTTTATGTATTCCTAAATTTTTTATGTATTGAGAGCATGCAACACACGGCCGTGCTAATCCAAAATTACCGTCACGTCTTATCCTAACGATATATAACTCAATATCCTTATAATTGATATTTTGATATCTGAGCGAGTTAAGACAAGCAATTTCAGCGTGGAGGCTATGCATATTTTTTAACTCACTTCTACAGTTAAACTCACGATATGAATCGTACATTTTTTGTAGCGGGTGAGTTTTTAGTTTGTTTGGCGAAGCTGCTATAATCTTATTCTTTAATACTGCAACACATCCAAGATGGTATACATCAAATTTAGAATCCATAGCGATCTTTGCAGCATGATCAAAAAACTTAAGTTGCTGTTTAGAAAATTGCATATCGTTTCCCACGTTTACGAACGGTTTAGACATATTTAGTATACATAGAAAAAGGAAGGCATTTAACTATATTTATGCCTTCCTTAATTTTTATGTGTGTATTCTATTTCCGCATAGTGGGCATACGTCAAATTTTGACATTTCTTTATGAATAGCATTTTGCGAGTTTTCTATTTCCTTTATTGATTTCTCAACATTAGAAAGAGTATCGAATTTTGATTTTACCACAAATGCGTCTTCCATAAACGATATGATGTCTTCATTTTGAATCGATAGTGTATTTACGATTTTATCACACTTATTATAAGCTAATAAAAGATTTCTCTGTCTTATTAAATCTTTTACAAGTGATTCTTTGCTTATATAGTCATTACATACAGAATCGCACTCAACGTTTTTAGCAATCGCACTATCAATTTTAGCAAGCTCTTGCTTTGACTTTGATAGCTTGTCTAATTGACTTATGTTTTGGATAATAGATAAAGCGTTTTCTAAATGTATTATAGCTTCATCGTAATATGATAATCGTAAATTGATAGTATTATATGACTCACATAAGCTTTTGTACTTTGTTAAGTCAGTTAAGTAGTTTGTAATTTCGCACGCGTGCTCAACTGCGCATATTGACTTTGATAAGTTTGATAACTCGTCAATAACTGAATCAAGCTGCTTCAAATCATCGCATAGTAATTTAAAATCATCTATCATAGATGATTTATGCTTACATGCCATATAGCTGCTATATACATTTTCTATATCCTGCATTTGATCCGCTTGTTTAGTTAGAGAGTTTAGATTTGATTCTAACTGCTCTTTAAGCTTTTCAGACGCAGCTGTTTCAGAAGCATTGTTACGAATATCAGCTGTATAGAAGTCATTTATAGACGATATATCGAATGTGCTTCTGTATGTAAGCACATTGTATAGCGTAGACTGATTTCCTAAAATAAGAAAAGGCGAAGAAAATTGAAGATTAAAGTTAAAGTTAATGTCATCACCATTAACATCACGACTTCCTATCTTTAACGCATTTGTTACAGCAGGAAGCGGTTGTCTACCTAACTTCACATACTGTTCTCCATTTACGTTATAGAAGCATTTTTCGCCTTTTGTCTTTATGCTTCTACTATACTGAACGACGTTATCGCCATTTTCTATCTCAATAGACATAGTGTTTTGTCCAAAAGAGATATCACTATCTGCAAACTCATTTGCAGCCATATTATAGATACACCGCATAAGAGTGGATTTGCCTGAACCCGATGATCCTATAATAAGATTAACGCCTGGCACGAACTCCACTTCACACTTATCTATAATTCCAACATTAGATAGCTTTACTTTCATACCTTGCCCAACATTGATTTAAGCTCTTCGGCCAATCTTGTTTTATTATCATCAGCAAATAGAAGTCTATCGTATAGATTAGAAAGCAACGGCTCGACGTTACCTCGCTTGTATTGACTAATCATGGTATTATAATGATCAACCATGCCCTCGCTTAATGTGTGCATCGTATCTTTTATGTGCTTGACGTATAGATTCATAGTTTTCTTTTCTTTATATTCGTTTACAAATGACTCATACATAGCACATCTATCAATCGCAGATTTTAATGATTTCTTTTTCTTGTCAAGATTCTCAACATCACACATAGCTTATTTCCTTACCTTTGTTTTAAATGGACTATCAAACGTACTAATATATAGAATATAATTATACGCCTTTTGAATTTTAGATGCAAGTGATTTGTACTTTTTAAGTGTATCAATTTCCAAACCGCTTGGGTTTATAACAGAGTCACTGTTTATCATCATTATATAATCATTATACATAGTTTCATAAAATGATGTTACCACTCTGTAAGCGTTTTCAAGTTTAGTTAGTAAATTGCGAAGCTCTTTTGTATTAGTTACATTTTTTAATGATATAGACTCTAAAAACTCATCATTATCGTACAAGCTTATCTGTTCAGCTACATTTAGTTGTTTTTGTTTAGCCATACGTATACTCCAAATAATAAAATAACCTATATAGACATTCTATATAGGTTATTTATACATAATATTTTCATATTGTTTAATCAGTGCCATACTATAGAAATCTTATTTTCCATATTTATGTACACTTTACCGTAATCAAGCGGGCTATACTTCTCAGTATTTTCTTTTATAATAAGCCCAACAGGCACTGACTCTTCAGTTTCACGTCTAACGTTTATCATTTTAAAGTCTTTTGATTTTAAGAAGTCAGAGCTTTGAAGTTTTGCAGTTAAATCATATTTTGACGAAGTAAACGTAGCGTCTTGCAAATTATGGCGCTCAAGTTGGCACTGCTTCACTGTGTAATCGTTAAACAGCGTTAGGTAAAATCTATATTCATTTATAGAAAGATCTTCATTAAACGCAGGTAATCCACTAACATCTACTAAACAAGTAGCACTACTTATTTTGTTACCATACTTTTTAGTGTCTATCTGCGTTACACAGTGTAGCCTCTTATTTTTCTTGCACGGCACAAACTTGCTTCCAACGTTTAGCACATGCTTAGGAAACCAATCTGCAACTGTGCTTAGATCCTCTGTAGTGTAAAAGAATTTTCCATCTTTACATTTTATGTGACTGATAGGAACAGCTGTTATACAGAAACCCTCGCACCTTCCAAAGTTATCACTTGAGTAAAAGCACTCAACACCTTCGTCAAGTGGCTGACGACTATATACTCTATATTTGCTATCCTTTAAGGTGTCTAAATTTTCTTTAGTTATTGTTAGCATATTATCACCTTTACAAAAATACCCACTATATAACTATATAGATACATAGTGGGTTAGGAGCTTTAGTATGAACCGCACTATCAAAAGATAGTGAACTTAATCTCTGTCTTAAATCAGATAGAGAACAAATCATAGCACTCATGTTTCACAACGTTAGCACTATAATCAATCAGTCAATAATTAGATATTAACTTCGTTGCTAAATATGATTAAGTTTTCAAAGTCAGATGAGAATTGAGTATCTTGTGACATATAGAAATCCCACGATACAGGATACTTTTCTATTTCCTGCATTATATGATCAACTTCACATATTCTAGGATCAGCTATATAGTCCTCATACGTGTTTTCCAGTGCTATTTTTAATGCATGCTTGTATCGCGAGTATAACTTACATAGCGTTTTATAATGATACATATTTAGTATATCATAAGAACTTGAGCTTTGATACATTTGTTTGCTTCACTTCATTATAGGTGTTTAATTTAGATACAGTTGCAGTTGCCTGTTTTGAGTGCGTAAACTCAAACTCGCAATCGTGATCCGCAAAGTAAGTTATAATGTTGTGATTATCATCTTTTATGCTATACAGATACCATTTGCCGCTACCAAACTTTGAAGCACCTGTTTTGACGAGTCGATATTCAGATATATTGAAAGTTACTTTGTCACCTTCTTCACCTAAAAATTCAGACTGTTTATCAATATCGTTTCTTGCTTTAAAGTTTTTATGTCTATCAAACGAAGCAAATGAGCTTGCAATAAGACCTATTTTCATCTCATCAATCATAGGCTTGCAAATTTCAGATCTCAAATTGATAAAGTATTCGGTGTTTTGAGATTCATCATTTACATACTCCAACCACTTTTCTACTCTATCTTTTGTATCGTCTAATAAATCGTGATCTATAGAGTCTGATTCAATAGCGTCTAATATTTTATCAGCTGTACAAGTTACACTTTTATCATCTGATCGTTTTACATAACCATCTTGCTCTGTAATATAGGCTGAATACCTTATAACGTCTTTCGTAAAAACTTTTGACATAACACCTCATAATTATTTGCTAATGTAGATTTATTATAATAATATACACAGCACTAACAAAATTATTATACAGATTTAGCGGTACTTTAAGGTACCGCTAAACGTTTATAGCTCATCAGTTATATCTGATGTATCAGGACTTGATTCTTTTATAAACTCAACACCCAATTTCAGCACAGTCTGAAATTCCGTGTAAGTCATATTATCACTTTCTGTGAACGATATTTTAAGACTTTTGCTCAGAAGAATCTGATTCTTTAGAAGTGCCTGCCAAATTGCCAACCTTGCTTGTAACGCCTGTAACGATATTTCTGTCGGGGCGAAAAAAATCACTTCCGATGCTTATATATGTAAAGTATCGTCTATCACACTCAGGACACACAACTTCACGCGTCATTTTAACGCCAAACATTCCATTTAGCTCAGCAATAGCAGAGTCAATGTAGATAGCGTCACGCGGATTTAACCCCTCATACCATTCAGCCTTTTCTACAATATCTTTGCCACCAACGTCGAGTAGTGCAACAGTATTGTACATTTGAAGATACTCGTCTTCTTTTTTACCAAACATATTAGCACGTCGTTTAGCTTCTTGTTCAGCCTTTCTTGTGTCAGCTCCTGTTTGGAATCTAATTTTAATTTCCTGACCACAAGGTAACGTTACAGGAATAGGGTATTTGTCAGTGTATAGATAGTTAACCTCTATGTCATTTAAGTCATACTCAATAGTTTCTGATTTTTCGCAATCAGGGCACACAGTTTTTGACTTAAGTGTATTACCCAATGTCATAATACGTGTCTTAAACAACACGGCTAACAAATCTTCCTGATTCATATCCTTTGCTTTAACAGGGCAATTAACAAGGCATCCTTCAATAAGTTGACGTAATCCTGACTCTGACGCATTAGACGCAAGTAAATCTTTATATAGACGTGTTGTAAACGGCTTAACATGCACAACGCCGTCGAAGTCAGGAATACGATAGATAATTCCTCTTGACGGTAACGTAAGATCTTCAGTAAAACTCATATCAGCTCCTAATTTGTAAATAGTTGATTTAACTATATAGCATAATATAGATATACACAGGCATAAGGCAAAATAAAATCCCCATTAGTTATAACTAATGGGATTTTATAATTTTGTTATACATTAAGCAAACTCAGGATTTAGATCGCCAAGTATTAAATCTGATAGGTAATCCCTTATTTCAGCCTCAGACGTATCATAGAAAGACACAGGCGATATGTCTATATCACTTGGCATGATAACTATTTCTTCACGCTTATCATCATAGAATAGCTTTGCCACTTCGTCACCTTTATAGAACAAGTCAACATACTTATCTGTATAGTGGTCGAAATATAGTGTGTGGCCAAATATTTTTATTAGAAAACTCTGCAAGTTTCTAATAAGATCTTTACCTACGTCACTTAAAAATCCTTCAATGATTATTTTACCATGCTGATCTTTACACTCATGCTTATTAGCCCAATATGCTCTTAACGCAGCTTCAGCATCTGCTTTAGTATCATATTCTGCATCCCAATAGTCTTTTCTATTCTTTTTCAGAATACGCCATTTATTTCCTACTTTACGAATAACACCCTTGTCTTTAGACTCGTATAGTTTACGCGCTAAAGATTCTAAACGTGCGACTCTATATTCTAGTTTATCCATAAATTTGCTCACTAAATAATTATGCCAATATTTCTATATTCAGCTACTTTTAATTTAAAAACTTCCCATTTCTTATCGCCTACTTCAGGCGGCCATGCGAAAGGCTGAGGGCATAACTTACCAGTGCAGTCTCCATGCCGTACTATATGTGATAGCTCAATACTATATTTATTAGCTAAGTATGCAACAAGCTTTGCAGTATTATCAACAGCTGCGTCTTCAAAGTACCAGTCAGTGTCAGTAGCTTTATTTTTACCTTTACTAGATTTTTTCTTTACGCATATATCGACGCCTATTGAGCATTTATTTCCTAAAAAGTCGTTGCCTTCGCTTTGCCATTTCAGATGATTCTTTGCAGCTAAATCATATCGCCAATCGTCGCATTTGAAATTGACTAATTCTTCTAACGACTTTTTCTCATAAGCGTTTGGTTGTTTGCATTTACCGTCGCCAACGTGCCAAGCTACATACTCTAAAGGTACCGCACTGCATATATCGTGCTCGTCTACATAAAAATGTGATGACGCACTTTCATTTTTACGCATAGCTCTGCACATACTTCTTGCGCCTACATTTATACAGGCTGTGTAATGTACAACTATCCATGTAGGACTTGTTTTAAACTTACTACCATGCGCGTATGTGTACTCAGGCTCTCTAATCGATATTTTTATAGGTTCAGGTTTAGACTCTTCTGTACACACAGTTGCCTGTTTAGCATGTACAATATTTCTAAAGATATTCCCTAGCTTGTTACATAGTCCAATCATAGACTCACCTCATTGTCTATTGACTGTTTAGTATTTGTAGAATAAACTTTGCAACAGTATTTAGATCATTATACAGATGAAACTTATTTAGTTTGCCAATAAGCTTTCCATTCTTATAAGCTTTACACATCATCTCATCTCTATCGTCATTTGTGTAGATCACAAACTTTATAGAGCCGTCGTGAGTAGATAGCTCAACATGAAACATATCATCAGTTTCTTTGTTTTCAAGTTTCTTTAACAAAGATCTTAATGAAGTGTATCTATTACATAGCTTATTTACCCACGCGTTCTCTTCTTCATGTGAAGGATTATCAAGCAGATCAAAAAACTCGTCGCTTCTGTATAATGCTCTTTCTAACTTGCAAATTCTGTATTCTAAATCTCTAAACATGACAGATTATCCGAAGTTTTCACCATAATGTTTCGCTATAGCTTTACCTACATTATTGTAAGAGTCGGCTGTCGAGAACTTTTTATCATCATGTAGAATTTCAAATTTATTGTAGTCAGCTACAACTATATCATAGTCAGTAACAAACTTGCCATCGCCATCATAAATTCCAACGTTTACAAAACCATAGTCTGAATTGTCGTCAGCCATATCTGCTGTGCAGTCATATCGTTTTAGATTTAAGTCTATAACTTTTTTAAGTCTTTCACAGTCAAGATTAGTCATAGACGTATTTTCGTTATATAGTAAACTCTCTAATCTACGAACGCGCATTTCTAATGATAGTTTTTTCATAATCAAATCTGTGCCCTTTTAAGATCTTTTATAACTTTTTGTAATCGGTTAACTGCAAATAGCACTTCTGCAACAGCTTTATTTAGCCTATCGTTACTAACTTGTGCTGATGTATTTTGCAAGTTGTAAACGTCAAGCTTATTCAAAATATGCTCTGTATTTTCTAAACAGCTAATATCAGGATCAGAGTCAGGCTCATCTTTATTTGATAGAAGCCTTTCTATTTTATACACGCGAGACTCTAAATTTTGACTCATTTTATATCCCAATAATTATTCTTTGATAAATTGATAGTAATGCTGTCTGAAATCTTATATCAGACTCAAAAGAATCCATTGTAAAGTCATCAATAGCAACCTTGTATAGATTCATAATTGACTTTGAATCATAAGCTTTTACCAATGCTTCAACGATAGGTTCAGCCACATAATCAGGATTAAATATTTTGCGTGCAAGATCAAGAAATAGATTTTGATAGTCGTCTTTTAATAAAGCGATAGGTATTCTCATTAGTCTATCAACTATTTCAAGCATTAAGTCTTTATGCTTTTTTATATCCTCTTTTGTAGCACGCGTATTTTTAATTAGCCATAAAACATGTGCAAAGTATTTAGCAAAGTAAACGTAGCCTGATTCCTCAAGGTTTAAGAAGTCATCTTCGCCTATTAGCATATACTTTTCAAGAAGCTTATGAGCGTCTCGCATGTGACCTTTTGATCGTAGTGCGATAAGATTTGCAACTGCATCAGATAATTTGATATTTTTATCAATAGCAATTTTTTGCAAATTAGCTATAACTTCTTCTTTTGACTTTGTATTAAAGTTTAGTGTAAGCGCGCGTGATACGATAGGCTGAATAATTGATCGCGGATCAGTTGTACAAAGAATATAGTATATATTAGGCGGTGCTTCTTCAAACAATTTAAGTAACGACGACTGTGCAGCACGCGAAGTTAAGTGAAATTCATCAAGAGTTATAACTCTCTTCTTTCCTGAAGGCACCCAAGTTAGATCATCATATAGCTCTCTAATATTTTCTACACGGTTAACAAGAGAAGAGTCAAACTCTGAATAGCATGGATCATTATCATAACTTGCTAAACAGCTACTGCAGCATCCGCATATATCATTAGTAAGATTTTCACAGTTAACAGCTTTAGCAAATATACGGGCAGACGTAGTTTTTCCACACCCATAGGCGCCCGAAAAAATATACACCGAAGGGCCCCCGTTTTTTGCAACAGCCATTAACAGTTTATTATTTACTTCGCTGCCGACTATTTCACAAAACCTTTTAGGTCTAAAATCGCTCATACTTAACTCTTTATAAATAGCATATACAAATAAAGCTATACAGCATTTCACTGTATAGCTAATATACATAGTAATTACTTAAATTTTAATCGCCTATTACTCAACAGCGCCAGCCTTCTCTAATAAACGTCTAACTCTATTATCAGTAGCAAGTGATAATGCAGTTTGATTTCTGTTGTCACGCACATTGACGTAAGCTCCAGCTTTTAATAAAGCTTTTACAGAGTCAACACTATCTGCCTCAGCTGCGTGCATGAGTGGTGTTTTGCCGATAGGATCTTTAGCGTTTACGTTAGCACCGGCATCAATAAATTGCTTTGCAATAGTATCGCACATACAGTCAATCGTATATGAAAGCAGCGGTGATCCATTTTTAACTTTTATATTTGGATTTGCACCTGCGTCTAATAACATCTGAATGATATCTGAGCTGCTGTCGTCTTCACAGTAATACTCGAGTGGATATCCATCTGCGCCACTTCTCATATTTACGTCTGCACCTGCGTCGATAGCTTCTTCAATTTCATCTTCATCATAAGAGAATAGCATCTCTTGTTTGCTTTGATCGTCAAGCCACTTATCTAGAATCTTTAGAACATCTTTAAGAGATGAGCCATCAGGTAATCCAAGATCGGCGCCACGCCCACGAATAAACCTATAATAAACAAGATCTTTTAGAGTTTTCTTTTTACGTTTTAGAATGCCAATGTCAGACTCCTGAGTAAGATCATGCTGTGCAGCTATGTCGAATCTAACCTCTTTTATGTATTTAGAGATGTTTTTGATTGGACCTCTTACACACTCTTCCATTTCACGCTTTCTAAAGTCATCCTCTTTCGCTTCGCCATCTTCGCCAAATGCAAAATCGTTGTAAGGTCTAACTATGTAGTTTTCGGATAGCTTATCGCCGTCAACGACTAATTGGACTAATACTGTGTCATCATCACGCGACTCTAACACGAATCCTTTGTCACGTGTAAAAGATACAAAGTCGTCACCGCCGTATGCGTAATTGTAATACTTACCTGAAGCTCTAAGTTCGTCATTTGGTAAAATGTATTTTAAGTAGTCTTTTAATGAGCACACATGATATATAGTGCCAACTTGTTTAGCTTCATATACTTTTCGCTCTGCACTTCTAAGCCTACTTTCTAATAATGTAAGTCTTTGTTTTATATTCATTAGTATACCTCAAATCGATTTAAGATAAATTTATCGCGATATTATTATAGATATACATAAAGGCCATCGTTAATGATGGCCTATTAAAATTTACATTATTATAGTTTTAGAAGTTTCTTTAGTTTCTGATACGCAGCCATATCATTATCGTCTATATAGTCGATTACCATGTCCTTTTTATTATCAGAGACGTCGTTAAGAGCTGTCCTAACTGCTTTGTTATTTCCACTGTTCAAGCACATAATAACAAAGTCACCAATTAGTCTAGAGTTAAGTTTCTTAACGTTAAGGTGTTCAGCGATACGCGTTATTATATTTTTTGGAATATCGTTAAAGCCTTTAACGCGTGTAAGTAAACCACGTGCGCCAGTTATAAATCCTTCATCAAATTGTACACCATCTAACTCATCAAGTAAGAAGTCTGCGACTTGATATAAATGTCTTATCATAGCACCTCTAAAGTATAGAGGAATGATCGGTAAATTGCACCACGACTTCAGAAAATCTATAACGTTCATGCACTTTATCTGATCATCAGGTGAACAAGATACAATCGCATTTGGAATAAGTCCGTATGTATTGTTAGCGCCTGTTAAAGAGCTAGCAATTTTCTTAAATCGTTCAAGAGCGTCTTTAATGTCATCACGGTCAATAAAACCTAGTTGCTTTTCTTTTGCAGTTAATGCAACACGCATGTCACCGCACATAGCTTTTAAGCACTCGAGATTTAATTTAATAGCATGATTTAAAAGTATCTCTTTAATTTCGTCAACGTCTTTTATATCTGCCGCATAGCGTTTAATCATAGCTTTAACAATTCTAGGATCATCGCTTTTTAGTGCAGTATATACGTCATCAATAGATGCTGTTAACTTTGATGTGTCAATGTCACTATCATAGTCAAGCGCACCAATTGCGCCTATGTTAGACGCTTTTTGTTTGACATCTTTACCTTTTTCGTCAAGATCGAGCTCGATAGCGTCATCACCGCCGTCTTTAACTTTAACAGTTTTACCTTTATCGTCAAGATCTAGTTCACGGACAGGGTCCACCTTGCTTCTAGCATCAGCCTGTTGCTTTGCTAAATCTCTAAGTACAGCATTTGCACGTGCTCTTCGGCCTAATGGTAGCGAGCTTGGTTCATCTTTCTTTTTAGGCTCATCATCTAAGTCAAGTAATCTAAGTTTGCCATCACTATCAACATCAACATCACCTGCACCGGTTTTTACGGCAGCGTCATCAAAGATATCGAGCTCACGAACAGCTGAGTCAACTTCGCCTTGTGTTGGAATATCGACACTTGAAGTTACATCGTCAAGGTCAAGATCATCAAAACGACCTTCAAACTTACGTGATCTCGATAGCCGATCAATATATTTTTCAAAAGACTCGTTTGTGAAAACTATGTGTTTCATATTTGCCTCTCTTATAATTAGAAATCGTAAGTATCTTTTACTTCATCAGGTCTAACTCTGTCTGCCTGAATCCTTAACTGTCGTGCAGTGATGTTATCAGGATCGGCTTCATCTATAGCTTCTTGTACACGTGGATCAAGAAGTGCATTTGGATAAGATCTTATCTTATCTTGTAATTGAATATTCATTCTGTCTGCAGATATAGCATCAATTATTGATGATACAAGCTCGTTAAAGGATCTTTTATCATCTATAGCCGTACGTTCTTCCTGAGACTTATCATCTGCAGATGTTATATTTGCATCATTCAAAGCGTCGATACACTCATTAGATTTATCGCCTCTACAATCAGCGAGCTCTTGACCGAATCCATGGTCAATCATAAAGTCAATTAAGAATCTGTTATTGCTTTTTGTGATACTACTTAGCGTGTAATGATTGATTCTAGGATGAAGTGATAAAGAGTTTATGTACTTTGACAAAAGCTTACAAACTTGTCTAGTAATTGCTTTACTAGAGCTATTCGCTAAAAATTCAGACTCAGTCAAGCTTATTAAAATGTTACGTATAATATCAGGCGATGGCTTTTTATACTTTAATTTTAGCATATCGTTTACGCTGCTAGAGCCATCGCTTATTGCATTGTCTAGTAAACTCCATGCCCATTTATTTGGCATAGAATCAATTACATTTTGATTTAAAACTTCGCCAACAAGTGATGGTCTATTTAGAGCTGCACAAGCGTCACCTAAGTACTGTAAAAATGTTGAGAACGACGAAGTAGAAAGTGTGTTTGTAATTTTCCCACTTATAAGATCCCGTGCTATATCATAAATTTCTTGCTCGTTACCTGATACAACATCACGACGATAAGTGTTGCCTAAGAACGGCATATACCCAGCGTCTCTAATTGCATTTCTAAAGTATTTTCCAATACTTTTATTTTTATCGCTGTATAAACCAGTGATGCTTGACATATTTGACACTGCAATCTCTTTATCAGACTCAGAATTTAAATGTGTATTTATACAGTGATTAACAAAAGCCTGTTTTTCGGCAGGGTTGCTGTCTTTATAGTATGTTCCTAACACGTTAGACAATAGTTCATAAGCCCACGCACTATTAAAGAATCCAGGTCGTATAAGTAACGGTAGATCTTTTAATGGCCATCCATTCTGTGCAGCCACCTCAAGCAAGCTTGTCCTACCTCGCCCAGCGCCAATGTAAGACAATCTTGAGTTGATTCGCCGCGCCAAATCTTCATCGTCGTGATCAAACATGTATCTTACAATATTTGGATGGTTATATTTTACAGCATAACTAATTGTAGCCATGTTGCGTGAGTCACTCATATTTACTTTAGCACCATGGTCAATTAGATACCGTGCAATCTCTTCAGCTTCAGGCTTATTAGACGTTAAAGCCCACATTAAAGGTGTTTTGCCGTTATCATTTTTTTGGTTTACGTCTTCACCATCATCAACAGCTTGCTTTACTTCAGCAAACTTGCGTGAAAATAGATTAGGTGTAACAGCTCGTGCAGGTCGTGGCTGTCTAGGTGCTCTTGTAGCTCTACCTCTACTACGTGTACTTGGTTGCTCGTCACCAAAATCGCCATTATTTGCGTCTTGCATAGCCGCTGCTATTTCAGCAGCAGATGGTCCAGCACTACCTCTATTTATAACACCAACGTCATCCCAAATATAGTTAGGGTTTGCAACATATTGGTTACCATGTTTTACAATAAGCCCGGGCTTTACCCAAGAATTTAACGCAGTGGTATTTGAATAGCGACTACCTAATGCAGAGTCAATCTCTTCTTTAGTAGCTGGCCCATGATCCATTAAGAAAGACCATATATTCATAGCAATCGATTGCCCACCGCGTCCAACTGATCGCTCAAGCATTAACTTTTCTAATTTTGCAACACGTTGTATTAATCTATATCGTTTATTAAACATTTTACCACCCTTTGCTATTATAAGTAAAAAGTATTTACAATGTACACTATTTAGATATATACATCGTAAATACTTTTTGTGAATACAGCGCTCTATTGAATATCTGTTTGCTTTGCTTTTAACGCGTACACATCGTCAAGCTTGTCAAGCGAAATCTGCTTTATACCGTTAAAGTCAGATTCGTCGTTGTAATCATATATGCTATCCGAATTGTACTGTGCAAGATTTAGAATATCAGAAGGATCATACACAGCTTCTTTTGAAGTTTTGGCATTATATAAAGAGCCAACCACGCCGTCCATGATATCCTTAGTCCCGCCGTGTTTAGTGTCTAATGGGTGGTCGATTTTCCTTTTTGATCTATACCAAATTAGATCAAATAGTTCTTTGTGTATCATATCAGCAAAGTCTTTACTAAAATGTACACAATTTTTATACATACAATCTACAAAGTAAAGATACTGTTCATCAGTTTTATCGACAGACTGATAAGCTACAGGTATTCCAATCTCTTCAAGATATTGACGAGACGCCATTGATTGAAATTGGTCAAACGTTACAAGGCCAATTCTCAATCCTAATACGTCTCTCATGTACTTTATAAACTCGTGACATCTTGCAATAGATACTCGTTTAGGCGCAGGTGGTGGTACAATCCTTAAAGCGAAGTCATAGTAGAACTCAGGTGTCTCTACACCGTCAACTATCTTGCTGCCATTTTTATAACAACATGCTAAACCATACGCGTCAGTGCTAACGCCGATGTCTATATGCAAATAGCGAGGGCATTCTTTATGTGGAAACTCTATACCGTTAAGATAATACTGAATACAGTTAGACGGGTCATCGTTCATAGTCTCAACCGTGAACTCATGTTTAGAAAATAATGGCTGTATAGTTTCGTCTATACATGATTCAAAAGTTGATCTTGAAGAGAATAGTTTACCTGTACTTGCAACTGATAAACCTGAGAAATCCTGAAGACCTTGTATGATGTTACTATTGTATATGTTAAAGAAATCAATAGGCACTTCATCAATTAGTAATCTGTATTCTTGTGACAGTCTTGCAACAGCTTCTTTTACAGATAAGCTTGGGTCTAGACTTATGCCTAATTTGACGCATAGAGTTGAAGCGCTATCTATAATAAATGGATCAAACTTATCGTTTCCTGCAAATACAAAAAATGTCTCATCAGAGTATGTGCCTTTTGGCTTAATATCCCATAATCTTGCACGTGCGTACTTTATGGATGGATCAGTTAGAGATTTCTCATATAGTTGTTGTGTGTATGAAGACTGAAACGTAGATGACGATATAACTACAGATAGAGAGTGATTCACACCATTTTTAGTGTAACGAGATGACTGTCTTGACATGATCGAGTCATGTAATTTAGCAACGTCACCATAGTTTACATCAGACCCTGAACTATCACCAAAGAAGTTGGCTTCGTCGAGAATGCTAGAAATTACATTCATTCCGATCATATCCCCAGTAGAACTTCCGTAAAACATTCTAACATTTTCAGGAAAGTCCAATGTGGAATTTCTATATTTATTTCTACAGAAGTGCTCATTAAAGTATGGTATACCATCAATGATTGATCTCATTTGTCCATACCCAGTACGCTCGGCCTGAAACTTTGTCAAAGAAAAGTAAAGGAATGCCGTAAATGAGTTAGACATCATACCGAACAAGCCGGCTATATTTTTATAACATGAAAGTTCGTAAAGCTTTCTAAGAAGGATATACAGTCCGCACGTAGATTTACCAGTACCAATCCCGCCAGTCAAAACAACGGTGGTATATTTCTGACCGCCATCAAATATATCGCAAATAAGATCCTTCCAAAAAGGGTATAGCTTAGAGTTCCCATCACGCCCTATATAGTAGTCGTCAGACACCCATTTTTTACATGGTACAATCTCTCGTATCTGTTCGCTTTCTTTTACAGATATCTTATCAATTACGTTTGCTATTTGCTCAATCTTTTTGTCGCCTGATAATATTTTTACTAACTTTGCAATTTTAGCGTCTCTTTTTGCCATAACTAACAACTCCAAATAAATTATTATGTAAAGTTAATTATTTAGATATTGCTATATAGCAGATAAAATAAAAGCGAGTATACTAACGTATACTCGCTAATTTTGTTAATTACAATTCATGCTTACCAGTTCATTTCTTTCTGTGACTGTGCAGCATCCGCACTATGGCGCATATCCTGGAAGTCAGGGTCTTCCCACATAGCGTCATCGCTGTTATCATAAGCTGCATTACCAGTTGTAATAGTAATCATTACTTTACCTGTAGGATTTGTAATGGTAGCATCTTCAAATCCACGCTTGTTGATATAGCGATTAAGTATGTTATACATTTTAGCAAGAGTGTTTTCATCAAGATCTTCACCAGTGTAAGATCCTAGTTTATCGCTGAATACAACAATCACACCAGTTGGATTTTTTGTTGTGCGAGCGCGTAACGGGTAGCTGTACCCACGTGTGTAGCGACCACTGACATCAAAGTAATCTTGCAAATCAGGATGCCGTGCGATAAGATTGAATACTTCGTTAGCCACCTTGTCTAAATCAGTTTTAGACATTTTCTTTTCATTAACTAATAATTTTTCTAAACGAGCAATTCTCTGTTCAAGTGTAAGTTTACGCATTATAACTCCTCTTATACTCTTTAGGGTTAGGATACATATAGAAAAACTCTTTTTTACCGACATCTGTTAAAAGATCATAGTCCCACACGCCTGACTCATCGCAGAAGTAAATTCTGTTGAGATCACCAGATAAAATGAAGCTCTTATCTTCGATCTTTAAAAGCGAAGCGCTCATCTTTGCGCCAGATAGAGAGTCGAATTCTCCATATATTTCGCCGCTACCTTCTTTATTTAATCTGTATAGATAATAACTTGTATGCATAAGTGATCTCATTACGTGATACTATAGATGCATGTGTCCACATTCTGAACAGCTATCGTGCTTCATAACAAGTGCAAATCCAATCAAGCAACCTAACTGATCAAAAAGTTTCCGCTTTTTAGCAGGCTTCATTTGCGATCCAACTCGTGAAGCTTCATTTAAGATATCTCTGATCGGCTGATTAAGATTTAACGTGCTATCTGTCAATATATTTGATATGAAATTTTTAACAGCCATCGGAGCTTCATCAGAAGAAGCTAATATATTTACCTCCCTAAATATAAAGTCGTCTAAATCAGTAGTTTCGTAAATGTGTAAAGCTTTATTCCACATATTAGAGAACGCATCAGGGTTATGCACATTTCCGTAGTTCATTGGAAGTGTGATCATAATATCGTGTTCTGTATCATACATAGATGGGTGAATCTCTGTAAAGCCACTCATATTTGAAAACTTGCTGCTAAATGTAAGCATTGGCTGCAGTATATTTCCACTCATTTGTTTAAACAAGTTTAGCACAACTTGTTTATTTTTACGATATACGTCATCAGCTTTTAACAAAATATTAGTATCAGCGTCAGTGATAGTATAGCTTTCCATAAAATTGGCAAAGCATGTAAACATTTCAGGATTTTTTCCAACGTCAATCTTCCAAGGACTTGGGCCATTTTCATACTTTGTTCCTTCAGGTCCTCTAACCGCATTAACGTTTAGATCAATAACGACATTAGGATCTTCAGACGTATGATAAAATACAAAGCAATCAGCAAAGCACTTAAATAGTTTATTTAGTGCTGGCAAGATCAAATCATACACGTCAGCTTCTGAATCAGATACGGATGATAATAGTTTTACTTTTACGCCTAATGCGTCAACAAGCTTCTTAAGTGTGTTCTTCGCAATTTCGTAAGACTCTTGCTTTGTCTTTATAACATACATCTCTGTTTCAGAATTTAATGTTAGTGATACAACGTCTTCGCATTTTAAGACAAACGGCTGAGGAATAACCTTCTTAATAAAATCAAAATGCTCAACTAAACTAATACTTTCTAATGACATAATTACTCCAAAATAATAAATTAGCTATATAGGGATCCCTATATAGCTATATACATTACATTACTACAAATAGTAACCGTATTTCGTCATCATAGTTATCGCACATACTATACAGAATATCGCCAAGTGCAAGCATACGTTCGGCTTTCCAATAATTCTCAAACCTAATGCTCAAATCATCAATAAGTCTTTTGTTTACAGGGAAGGTCATGTACTTTACCCATGGGCAATCTTTTTCAGTATAATATGGATCTTCACAGACATCGCTTTCGTCTAATCCTAATGCAAGATGCACTGAACTTTGTAAGGCTATATAGTTTTCAGCTACTTCATTATAATGACGCGTAAAATCCTTCAGGCTACAGCATTTAATTATTTGCTGTCCGTCAAGAAACTCTTTTACAGAGTCTATTGATACTTCACTTAAATCAATAGAGCCTATCTCATTATCATAAAACTCATCTCGATATTCTTTGAAGAAATCATGCACAGGCCTATTTGTAAGAGGCTTCCATGCATCAGTATTTTTTGATTTTACTTCAGCATAAATGTATATGTTCCACGACATGTTTACAGCTCCCTACAAATCACAGTTGTTAAAAGCAAAAGTTTCACCAACCGATTCAGCTTCTTTATTTAGAAGCTCTGCGATATGCGTAAGTGTTTGTTTGTAAAACTTGTTAAAGATTTGATTGCTAACTGTTTTCCCATTTGTAGTGTTGTATAGCATTTTAGACAGCTCTTTCTTACCTAACTGATGCACGATAAACAACTTCGCAAGAGTAAACTCACTAAACGGGATTACTGTGTCATTGGCTTTAAACACGAGTCGATTGTTTGGCGTTTTGTCCATTTCAGATAAAATCCACTCAATACGAGTATCAGCGTCAGCACTGTTACCGACATCTTCAGAGTCGTCTTTTAACATCAAGTCGCCTACTGTTGTGTCAGTATCATCGTTACACGGCTTATCTAAAATACAGACTTCATCAGCGACTGATACCTTCCTATGAGTTTGCCACATAGCAGTTCGCATAAGCCAACAATGGACAGCAGGTTCAAGTTTATAATTAGCATTAAATCGAAGAATGCCATCATTAAGCAACAGCTTATAGGCACAGATTTGATAGAAGTCGTTGTATGACATAAGCCAACGCAATCGTGCTTCACACGGTTTATAATAGATACTTTTTGACTTCCGTTTAAGTATATCGAGGACTTCTTCAGTGGACATCACGAGATATTTAAGGTTAGCTCGCTCAATGTCAGACATGTTGTCGATGTCAAACTGTTTAGTTTCAAGCATAAGATCAGATAACTTATGCACAAGCTTATTCTTACCTGACGTTAGTAAATCTAACTGTGCCTTTGTACAGGTTGACATATTGAGATTATACTTTTTCTCAATGTCGCGGATAGATTTAGATTTGCTTTGTACCATACTAATGCAAGCCTCCTATGCTTAATGTTATTATGTGCTATCATAATAACACGGTTACTGTTGCATGTCAACTAAAATTTTAAGATTTTTCTTATCAAACTTCAGCATAAAATCGGTTCCGTTTTGATCGATTTTGTGAGCACATTCTATCAAAGGCTGTGGCATTTGTCAATAGAAAAACTCTTTGTAATCAAAAATTTTCCTATTCAGTTTTGAAAGAAATCTGAACAGTTTTTGTTCAGATTATGAGCGTATAGTATCACAGTCGACTATGCCTGTCAACTAAAAAATTTAGCGCACTAAAAATATTTTAGTGCGCATTTTTCATTTTTCATAATATGAAGAAGAGTCGGACTTATATATACTTTCGTTTGATAAAAGAATCATTCTTATTGAATTAACTTTTGCAGCACAAGTTGCATACATAGACTGTAATGTTATGTAAGACATTAGTAACTCGCCATTTGTTTTAAGATTTCCAATGGGCATATCTTCGCACTGCGATAGTATATTGTCAGGGATTTCTGGCTTTACATATTCTATTTTAGTTTCAGTTACTGTCTTCACACAGCCCGCCACTGTTACGCAAAAGCACGTCAATAAGAGCACTAGGCAACTCTTCGTCATACCACGACTTAACAAGTGGGTCATTGATAACCTCATTATAAATTTCTTGTTTTGTGCTTATTTCATTTTCACGGATCTTTTCTATGCTTGATATGTAGTTATTAGTTATGTTTATAGTCTCATTTAACGAGTCTATATTTTTCTCAAGCGAATCTATTTGACATCGAAGTGAAGCTATTTCGTTCTTTTGTTCTGCAATCGTTACAGATAGATCAGTTATCTTTGTGTTAAGATGCTTTATATAGCAAATCACGCCGACAACTGATCCTATAACAAAAAGCAACACTATAGCTACAGCTATAATCTTTACTTTTAAACTAATCATACTACATAGTTAACATCATGGAATACTTCTGTGCCATCGTAATCTTTTACGACTTTACATGCACACATGATTTCAGGAACAGGTAACACACAGTCGCTATTACTAACGTCTAATGAAAGTGTAACGTTGTCATTAGAATCAGTCGCTTCAATTACTTTGCAATTATAATTTTCCATTTTAGTCCTCCTTACCAGACATTAGAAGCTTTTCTCGTTGCTTTAGATTTTTCATACGTTGTTTATATGCTGCTATATCTTCAGAGTTGTCAAATTGAAAATCAGAATTGCCTAACTCATGTAAATACAGCCAGCTGTATAATAGCGCTTCGCAGCAATCATGGGGAATTTTCTTTTTAATACCCAAATCAGAAATTATGCTATAACCTTCTTTTGCAAGATTTGCAAGATACTTTGCAGCTAACTTTTGAGAATCAGACTTATCATATTTATGGCCATGTATTTTAGACCTAAGCGTTGCTGGATTATATGTGCGTTTTATATGCGACTCAAAAGTATGATAGATTAGTGTGTCTAAACTATATAATGCAGAAGACATCGACGACATTGGCAAAGGGGATTCATGTATCAAGTCGTATTCAGTGTATTTTGCAAATATATCCTTTAATTGATTTACAACTGACTGTGCAGCATGCACAACGTTCTCAAATTGCTTTTCGCCTATTTTACATGACGCTGTGTAAAACTCGATTGTCTTATTTGACAAATCAATAATGCAAATACCTGTTCTTGTAAAAGAAGGATCTAACGATATTAGTATATTACTCATAATCCACTCGACAGCAAAACTACGCCATTTGTATATACATTAGTCCCGTTTAATTTTACACATAAAAGATCTTTTGTGAAATTAAAATCAATGCCATTAAGATCAGCATCATCAAATGATTTGCCATACAGACTTTGTAAGGTTTCTAATAAGCAGTCAAATATAACAACAAGCCTACTTACTTCATTTATTTTCTCATGTTTATTTATATACTCACGAGCTAACAAAGTCTTATCGATTTTGTCTGAAATAAATTTAGTGACATCTTTGTAGTCAACGTTAAGTTTCTCAACTTCTGATACAGATACACTTGAAAATATGCCTAAGTCGTTTGGTTGTAAATTGTACCCATTAGAAAATAAAAATGTTAGCTTGTCGTTATTATCAGGAAATGTAACATCACCTAAATAGACAGACTTCCAATCTTTAACTCTGTTGCACACATTAAACAGGGCTATTCTATATGATTTTATAAAAGTTATAAGTTTCATACTATTACCTATTTGCTATACACGTCAGACTCATTATTAAAATTATATACACTAAAAAATTCATCAATCATATTAGTTTTTGAAATTGGCTCTAATTTTTCATTTGGTATATACGGTGAACATTTATCATGCTCGTCTTTTTTAGCTCTATCGTATTGTTGCTTGTATGATAGTCTGCCTTGCATATTAGCCGCAGCACTTATTGAAAAATCTGGTTTAAGCATATCGTATGGGCGCATCGGTAAACCTCCGTCTAAATAATGCCAATGTACCCTGCTTCTAAAGACGGGCCATGTACATGAGTTCTCATCAGCTACAGAGCAGTAAAAGTTATACGGCGAAAATCCAAATCGATAAATATCACGATTTGTATTTTTATGCGAAGTATGATTCAGTGCATCTTCTACACAAAAGTCCCATATATAATAGCGTGTATAAGCCGTTGGGAACGTTACACCTTTACCGTGGCCATCCTCATACTTTTTAGCTAAACACAAGCTGTCTAAAACAAGATCAATATTTTTTCCATTATGGATATCTTTTTCAGTAACAACGTAACAGTTGTCAGGGCTATAGCCAAACTTTTTATTTTTACGTATCAAATAGTCCTTGTACATTCCTAACTTTGAAGTTAATCCGTATCGCAAACACCACGCACAAAATGTACGGCCATCAAGAAACTCCTTTGACATAGTAAGACCTTTACCACCTATAAATGGGTAGTATATATAGTCTTTATCGTAACAGCTTTTTATCAGATGAGCCCATCTATTATATATGTAAGGATACACTTCATCAAAGCCAACAAACGATATAGGGTGAACTATTTTACCTTCAAGCTCTACGTCTAATAAAATAAAGCCTTGATTAATGTATCCGTTTGAGATAGGCCTTCTTTTCAAAAACTCAAGATGTCGCATCAAAAGAGCTTTATTTTCAGACACATATTTAAGATCCTTATTGTCGTTCTCAAAAAGAATCTTTACAGCTTTTTCTATGCACGTGTATTTTGTTCTATAGTTACCGCGCTTTTTATGATATGTTTTCTTTTTGCGAGCTTTCTTTTTAATAGGCTTTGCGGGTTTTATAGGCTCAGGTTTTACAACTGGCTTTTTAGGTTTCTTTTTCTTTTTAGGGCCTCGTTTTTGCTCAGGATAAGTTCCTACTGCAAATATATCGTTCTGCAAAACACGCTTTTTCCTTCGTTTGTATTTTTTACGTGGCTTTTTCTCTACAATAGTCTCTTCTATTTTAGGTTTTGGGCCACGCTTTTTCTTTGGCCCTCTTTTATGACCTTTCTTTCTTCGCCCTATTTTAAATATATCCCTAGGCTTTTCTTTTACAGGTTCCATAGTATATGCTCGCAAAGATAGTGGCTATAATGCCACACTATTTAGTATACATCAATTTGTATTACAAATAAAACCACCTCATAGAGGTGGTTTATCGTTTATTTTGAGTGATAGTCTTTAACGTCAGATGTAATAATCTCATCAGCAAAATCAGTTAGAGTCATATAGATAAAATCATTATTCTTATATTTCCTTAATGGGTAATCACGCGTAATTTTGTAGTCAGACTTTCTATACTCAATGTTGTATTGTATTTCTTGATTATACTTTAGATTTCTCTTAGGCCCGATCCATAATCTACATACACATGGATTTCTATCATCATAATAGTCAACCATAACACCTTCTGTGTTAGCATCTACTCCACAGTAGTTGTATATGTATTCAGTAAGATCTTTGATCTTCTTTTTAAACTTCATTCCAGAACTTATACCATCGACACAAGTCATCACGTCGTCTTCAATACGATCAACGAGCTCGTCTAATGAATTAATCCATGCAGACCATCGTTTTTCCTTACGTTCGTCTGCATAGTATGGATAGCTTTCTTTAAACTCGTCACCCGAGTTCATTTTTATAATATACCTTAAATAAGGCACCTTATTGTCACGGTCTACAATACTTACTTCAGCAAATCCTTCATCTCTATCTTGCTTGCAAATAACTTCATGCCATTTTGGAGTAATAAACTTTCTGATTTTATCACATAGCTTATCAACTTCTACACTGAAATCGTATCTGCACCGATCAAGATCATACTTTACTTCTTTTTCTTTAGCTTTTAACGCTTTTACGAGTCTGTAATTAGCACGTATAGAAGACATATCACTTATTTCTTCTATTTCGCCTTGCAACTCATTTGTTTTATCTAATCCAAATCTTGACGCACCTACACCTAAGTTGTCAAGGTCTTCACGTATAAGATCAAGGGCTTGTGCTAAAGTAACATGATTACGTTTATCAAATTTACCTTTAAATAAATAATCAGCTAGCCAATCATCTATAGTACTATACTTAAATCGTCTATGACTTTTTGCCATATCATTAGAGATATCGTCTAATTCGTCATCCAAATTCTTATGCTTGTCATTTTTTAAGATAGCATTTGCTTCGTCGTCTAACTCGTCGTCAAAAGACTTATATCCTTTTAGCAATTCAGCTGCTGCATTGTCCAACTCACTGTCTAAGTCAGACGCTTCATAGTACTTTTTACGAAGTGCTCTTTTCTCTAAAATTCTTAAACGTTTATCAAGTCGATTTAATCTTTCTAACGTTTTATAACGCATAGCTATACCTTTATATAAGTTGTATAATTGCAGTAAACTAATATTTAGATATGATTCTATACTTACAAAAATAGGGCCTAAACGTTTAGGCCCTATCATAATTAGATTATTTCACGTTGTGTTAGACTTTATAAATATCAGCAAGTGCGTCAGCAGATAACGCTTTCTGTTCAGCGATAGGTGCATTCGGATCGCCGATTTTCGTAGCAAGCTCATCAGCCGTATAAGTACGCCCCATAGCGTCAAGAATCTTATCACCGTTATTGTTCATATAATCAGTGACGTATGCTGTCATAGCTTCATTAGCCATCCATGAAGCGGGGCCTGCCTGCGTTACCTGACACTTCTGATACTGTGCCGAAGTACAAGAGAATAGCAAATCCATATTTGAAATAGATCCACCAATCTCTGAAAGCAACGAGATCTGATCGTACATTTCGCCGCCTAGCACAAGAAGCTTTAACTCAACACGAGGTGAAACAATGCGACCTGCGTTGTCAGTTTCGTACATGACAACAGGATAACAGTATTTTACACTAACTTTATCACAGTATTTGCAACAGGCGCCTCCATCGCAAATAATGTATCCTGCATCAGGATGATAGTGTAGTTTTAGCATGATTACGTCTTCTGTTAAAATTGAAACACGGCAGCGACGACCTTCTTCAAATTTAACTTTCGGGAAAGCATGCTTTGATAATTTAGCACCCGTCGATGCAACTACAACGGCAGGGCATTTCTCTGCAAGGTTTAGAGATTTAAGTGAAAAGCGAGGGGCATTATCTGCGCGAGCGATTGTGCCATTTGCCATTACGTCAATTTCATTTGCCATAAAAATGTTCCTTTATAAAAGAGTTGTTTGTGAACGACGTTGGATACGTGATCCGTGTCAGGTTTATAGATATTATATACATGTATATAAATTTGAGTTTAACTAATAAAGCAAATCATCAGAAGATTTTTTATCAGAATAATTTCTAACACGCACCTTTTCGTCAGTGCCTTTTGCATCTTTATATTTTACATACTTATAAAACTCACATAGCCACATCTCAATCTGATTTAATGTGAAATTAAACTTTGTATGCTTATACTTATTAGCATCTTTATCCCATGCAACGTAGTAGAACCCGTCTGTATCAGGGAACTTTTCGTCGTGCATTTTATTTAATGAGTCTTCAGCTATATCACGCAAATACTTTATAGCGTCAATGACATCTTTATTAGTTTTTACATTTTTGAAGATGTATTTACTGCCTGCTGACGAACCAGGTCCAGAGTTTGTAGCTGAATTAGCGTCGTAGCTCATCAAGTCAAGTCCTGCATACTCTTTTATGTAGCACATGTCTTGGAAAACTCATGAGCCATAAATCGTCCGCAGCCATCGAGAGTGTCACTCATCCAATCAATGAAATCGTCAGCCGTTTTATCACTATCGTGAGATTGCTTCATCCAATCGTAAATTTCTTTTATATGACCGTGCAATCTCTTAAGCGAGTACTTTGCAAAATACTCACCCATATCTGCAAATTTAATTTTCTTACCAGATTCATCAACAACTTCATGCTGCGAAAATTGACAGAACGCTCCATGTGCGATCGGAATATCTTTGCTAATAATGTTTTTCTTTAAATAAGAATAGAACTTTGCAGGGCTGTAGTCATTGTAATCAGCAATAGCGTCAACAGTCTCAAATACGTTAGGATTGTTTATTAGTCTAAAGAATAGCATTTTCCAAATTAGATTTATATAGTTATCATCATCTGACTTGTACTTATGCCAGCAATCCTTGTTTAGAATTATGTTCTTGATAAGATACTGTGAAACCCTGTCTAATTCTCTATATACATTTGTGAAACGATATTTTGAATAGAACTTATCTTTTGTCCATTCTTCTTGTGGGAGGTGTTCGATAAACCTTCTATACCAAATGTTTTGTCGTTCGTACATCGTATAGAAAAATAGCTCAAGTCTTTTCTTATATGGTTTGAACCGATTATCTTCTAATTTCTTAACCTTTGACTCTAATACAGAAAGTCTATCGCATATATTTCTAATAAAAGCTTCATTCATTTGCTGCACCTATACAGATAAGTGATTATACACAGCAAATTAGATATTAAAGAAATCATGATCTATTTCTTCGCATGTCCATTATAAGATCTTTTAACTCATCAGTGATTCTATCTTCTATAGAGTCAACTATATCAGATACTTCACACCATCTATCATAAGGACTGCATTGTATTCTTTCGCCATTACGTGTGTACCAATATGAGTTACAGTATTCCCATACGCCTGCAACAGGCTTCTTGTTATGTCCTACATAATGTGCAACTACACATTTAGAACCATAATATGGACTTCCATTTTTAAGAATCTTCCACTGCATAGCTAACTCGATAGGCTAATTAAAGTTATAGCTATTAGGATTTAGGGCGTCACCTAAATGTATGTTCTCAATTGGAACACCTAATGGAACTAACCGCTCGTGTGCTATATTTAGTATATCGCTGTCTATCTCTATTCCGTATACCTTTGTTGGATCAAACCCCGCTTTTATAGCTGCGGCTAATAAGTTACCTGCGCCACAACACGGATCAAGAATAGTCCCATCCGTGTTTTCAAATTTTTCCAACATTAGAATTGATAGCTCAGGCGGCGTGAAAAATTGTCCAAAATCCTTTCTACGTGATAAACTGTTGTCAGCGTACATTTTATCTTTCCACTGAGTGTACTCTTCTTTTATCGCGTTTATCTGACTATCTGTTAATTTCATTTATTTCACTCTCTATAGTAGCAATCTCTTCAGGCGTTAAATTAAAATACTCATATAAATCTTTGTCAGTCCAAGGATGGGTGTAATCTGGTAACCAAATAAAGCTTTCTTTACGCACACCCTGATTTATAGCTGACTTATCATAGAACCATATACCTAATTTGCTATTTTGAATATTAATCCAATTATTGGCTTCAGATTCAGTTGCGAATTTAATACTCGTTGTTATAGTGTCTGTTGTCTTTGTATACTGATTCCTCATATAATGAGTGTACCAAAGTCTTCCATCGCGCATACCATCATAAAATACAAGCAACTTTTGTTTAGCAAATTTGCATTTTCTACGTCCGCCACCAAGACGGCCACCACTTATTAAAGATATGCGTACTCGCCAGCCATCCTTCATATCTTGATCAAAGTTCATAGCTAAGCATTTTGACTTAGCTAGCACTTTACAAAATGTGCTGTCAACAATGGAATTGAAATCAAAGCCACCTTTTTCAGACAAACGATAAATACCTATAGCTGATGCAAGGTCAATATTAAACGCATTTTTTGCGTATTCAATAGGAATAACTTCAAGACTTGCAATTCTATCCCTTATAGATTCAAACTTTTTCCAGTCACTATTCTTTTTATATTCTGCAAGAGGATCCTGTAACCATCTAATAGGACTCAAATTAACTATATCGTCACTGTAACAGATAGCTTCATTTAAAATCTTAAGATGTAGATTTCTACAATATGGAGGATTCATTATAATATGATCAAACTTCATTTTCTTAGTATTCCTATTTAGCAAATCAATTAGAGTTTCCCAAGTTTTAGGATCAGTCGCATCACCTTGGATAACATTGCGATAACCAAGTTTGTGACACACTTTTACATTTATAGACTCAAGCTCAATGCCGTAAAGATTCTTCTTTGGTATATGGTGTTTATTATGTGCATACTCTAACATAGCGCCACAACCACAGCACGGATCACAAATAACACCTTTTACATTGGATAATTTAGAGAACATCTTTTCCAATAAGCTATCGGGTGTCTTCATATCGGTGCTATTGCTATTTGATAGCCCCATTAAAAAATCTTTGCGATTATTAGCCTCTCTGTATCTAATGTCTTCAATCATTTGATTAATGCGTGTCTTATTATCGCTTAATAACTGAATGAAATTACTTTTAAACTTACTTACGTTGCTAGGCCACAGAGACTCCAAATCTTTGTACGTTTTTATTTTACTATATACAAAGATCCACTTATCCATGTTAACTAGAATTTTTCCGATTTGTCGTTTAACCTTTTCAGACACATCTAATTGGTCTGAGCTATTAGAGTCTTTAGAACTACGTGAAAGTAACTTCCTAATAGTGTTGTTGCGCTCACAGTTTCCACGTATAGCTTCATTCTTAGGCTTTACAACGATTAAGTCTTTTTCATTTATCTCTTCAGTGCCTATATCAGTGATGCCGTCAAAAGCATGATAATTTGTTACAGTGCCTACAATGCTATGATTAAATGGAAGTTTATGCGCTTTTATGAAGTAACTATCAACAGTCTCCTGTACAAACTCAAGCTTATCGTTAAGACACATAAAATTAAAGCAGCTTAAAATATCTTCGATTATACGCTTTACTGTATCGTTTTCTTCATCTCTTGTAACAGCTGTTGAGTTAAGATCCTGTCTAATTGCAGCATACTCTCGTACAACTTTTAATGTAGCTTCAGTGTCAAAGCAGAACATAGAAACTTCGTCTTTACCTTCGCATGGAGTCATAGTTCTAAAAAGAATCTGAATGAACTGCTCAGCTGAAGACGTATTTTTGAAATACCAAACAGTGTCTAACTTTGGCAACGTTACACCAGTTGTTAATTTGCCACATGTTAGAATCAGAACATGCTCGTTACTGTCAAACAGATTATTTATATCTTGCTCGTTTGTATCACGGAACTCTTTATCAGCTGCAACCCCAGAAATTGGAATAACTGTATCTTTACCGAAAGGCCAAACTCTATCAAGTGCTTTCTTTGCGATCTCAACTTCTGTATTGTCATTAAAGAATGCTATGATGTGCTTTTGCTTATCTAAATTAAACCATCTTGGCTTATTTAAGACACAGTCAAGCGTCTCAATCGGCTGAAGCAACCATTTGAAAAATGACTCAGCATGAAGCTCATTAGAAAATATAACTCTATAGTCAAACGCGTCAGCTTTGCTAAAAATATCTTTGTCTAATGAAGACATTTTGCTCTGAAGAAATAGCGTATTGTCAATAGTTTTCACATATAATTTAGGAAGTGAGATCTCGTCAGGATGCTCTTTTGCATACTTTATAAAATCTATAAAGTCAAAGGTAACAGCTTCGTCTTTGCTAAAATAGCCAGAGTATATATCATTAAACGGCGTGCCACTCATGTACACCAGTTTATTATATTTTAGATTATTAAGAATGACATTTGCAGTGCGTGCAGAATCAGATGTATTGTGGCACTCATCAAGTATAACAACATCAAAGTGCATAGACGACAGAGTATCTTTTACAGCTTGCTTATCGTTGTCATAAAATTGGTAAGAGCAAAATATAATGTTCTTATCACACAACTCTGCCTTGTCAGTTTTTGCTTCTAAGTGAATATACTTGTAACCGCTAAACTCAACGTTACGTTCACCTAACTTCCTAAAAGAATCTTCAGCTTTTGGGAAAGGCGTAAGTATAAGTATATTTTTAGCACCTAATTCTTTACAAATCTTTAATGAGATATAAGACTTTCCTGCACGCGTGGATATATTTAAAAGCACGCGATTTAATCTGTTTAAGATAGACACTGCACTGTTAATCACATTAGCTTGGTAAGTGCGTGGCACTAAAGCAGACTCGCCACATCTAGATCTGTAAAAATCAGGACCGACTTTCTTTTGCGTAACTATATCAGTTACAGCTTTAATGAAGTCAGCGATCTCTTTTGCAGAGTGCATAATATAGACTTCTTTTGAGTGTAGTGGATTTTGATTTGCTTTGCCGGCCCACTTAAATTGAGTTCTTAGAACTTCATGTATAGGCGTATCTCGCACAGCAGACTTCCATACATAAATCATTTCGTTATGTTGAGAACATCCAGTGCTGTTATACCTATCCCAGATAGACTGATCAAAAGCTTCGCCGAACTTTACGTACACCACTTTGTTAATAACACGAGCAAATAAATACAGAGTATTATTCCGATCCCGCTGATCTGCTTCGCTAACAATGCTAAATTTTTTGCCAAACAGTTTTATAGATTCAATAGTATTTTGTACCATACAAATATACTCCTTTGTAAATTATTGATTACGAGAAAACTCTTTTACTTCGATCCCGTGCAATCCGAACCACTCAACTAATGTTGCTCGTTCGGAACATGGATTATCTGGCTTTTCATAAACCATCAAGCAAATATCTGATCCATTAAATTTTTGCGATACGCTACACAGATAGCCATACACATCTTCAAAATTAAGAGAGAATATGTAGTTGTGATATAACTTAATAAATGAGCAAACAGATGTATCTTTGTTTGATTTGCAGTTTGTGCATTCACAGTTGTCTATCTTATAAGGCGATAGCATGTACGCTCGTAAACCGTTAACTATACCTCGCTTATCTCTAAACACATAATCAGACGACTTAAAATCGTGATACCATTTCGGATCCCAAACAGCCGTAGACAACGGGATTAGATTATCAGGAAAGAATCGTATATTATAGAAGTAAGAGATATAAATTTGCATATCAGATCTTATCCCAAAACGCAGCTTGACAGTCAGCCGTCTGAAGCTTTAGCACTAATCTATACATGCCTAATGCCTGACTCAACGCTTGAGCTTCAGCAGGATTAGCACTATAGTAGCCGCCCATGTGCCATCGTATGGCTAGAATTTCTTCATCAGTTAATTGCATATAGCGCAGTATCATAATAACTGATTTCTCGCCATGCCCTAAAGGTAACGGATCATCCTGTCTATATTCGTAATAAGGAACTTTTATCCACCTACCGTCTTCGTCTTTTACGTTACGGGTCGACTCTTTATAAAAGTTAACCTTGCAAAGATCATGGAACAATGCAACGATAGCAATAGTCTCATCGGGCTCGTTGTCTTGCATTGATTTGAGTCTGTTATACACAGCGATTGAGTGATCACATAATCCACCAGGATATGCAGCATGATACCTTGCTGAAGACGGTGCACTGTAAAAATCGGTAGATTCAAGCCACTGCATTAGCGCGTCTATTCCATCACGACTAATGTATTCTTTAACGATTGACTTAAAAGTTTCTTTGCTATCCATAATAGTTACCTCAAATAGTTATGCAGTATGTTCCCACGCGTCCATTACTTTGTGGAGATCTTCGTCAAATGGAGGTTTATTATACTTTGCATATTCCTCTTCCAATTCAGCTAATCGCTGATCACGTTCTTTAGATTCTAACACCTCATATTTGCAACGCGTTAAGACTGTTTGCTTTTGATTGTTATACTCGCTATGCTCTTTTATCTTTCCTGTTAGTTTAATCACTGCACCTTTATCAAGAGCATGTCTTGTAACTATATTAGCTGTATCATAGATCAAATCGTACAGCATCGCTTGAGATGTTGTCCATTTGAAGATATTTCCATCGTCATCAACAAACAAATGTATATATGAATATCCGAATCTTGTGTCATACGAGTATGAGTTAAGATAAGTTACTTTTGCTGATATCTTGTCGCCGACTTTACCGACGTAGTTGCTTACTTTTGAAGTTCCACGCTTCTCGTCAAGAAGTCTTTTGTACTCACTTTTACGATATGCAGGAATCAGTGAAGCAAGAAATCCAAAGTGTCTTGCTGTGCAGTAACCTGCGTCAATGATCTGCTTAAGATTAAACAAATAGCTTGACTTTGCAACTTCGTCTTCTGATAATGACTTAATCCACTCTACGGCGTCAACAGCTTCATCCTCTTTCTTTGTTCTATCGTACTCGTCAAGTATATACTTCCATGTAGCATTGTAGCTATTTGACGGCTCAAACCCATATTTGTCAATAAGTCTTTTTGCGGCTGATACCGTTATAGCTATATCATAAGTTCTAACTCCATGCGATCCAAAGAAAGTGTCATCGTTTTCTTCGCCTTTCATTAGGCAATTTAATTCAGCGTCTTTCATTTTGAGAAAGCGCATATAGTCATTTACTTCAGCGATAAGATTACCATCTAGTCCTGACGTAAACTCTTTTACGCATGAAGTGCCAACAACTTTCCTTTCGCCGTTGTCATGCTCCAATATAACAACTGAATTACGGTGCACCTTTTTGTGGCAGTGATCACAGTGGAAATCAGTGTCTTTATACTGTGTAAGTAAGCAAGGATCATCAAAGTAGCATTGAACGATCCCATCATTTCTCTGAACCATACCCAATGAGTGCCAACCATTAAATCTGAACGCAACGTCAAGATTTAAGTCATTTAGCGTTACTTCAAAAGACTTACTATTGACTTCGACTAATTTAGTGTATGGCTTACTTACGCTAAACGTGTAGTCAATGTGATTTTTCTCGCACTTCTTAACGATACGTGTAATCTTTTTACAGATCTCATCCGTCATGCTATTAAGAATAGTGTAAGTTGCCATATTAGCCTCCTGTAATGATTTAAGTCAAGCTAATCAGTTAGTAATCATACCCTGCAAGATCACAAAGATCTTCGTATGCAAGCTCACAGTCATCACACATAGATTCCATATTATCTTCGTAATCTATGTAACAATCATCACAGAGATGGGTTCCTGATTCAGTAACGTGGGTTGCTTCGTTCCAACAAAAATCACAAGTATGCGTCATGGCAAAGCTCCTTTATTTTTGTGAAAGGATCCATTCCTTTCATTCATTTTGTGAGTACATTCTATCAAAAAGATTCTGATCTGTCAACAAGAATTTTCAGAATTTTCTGACTCAGTTTT
>Ga0326511_10000099_pt1 | contig 65120 bp, 59 predicted proteins | sample 0_2496_0518_D_FD_203701 | JGI IMG/M metagenome (GOLD analysis project Ga0326511, IMG submission 203701) | Bovine rumen microbial communities from UC Davis, California, United States - 0_2496_0518 | ecosystem: Host-associated > Mammals > Digestive system > Stomach > Rumen | place: USA...
CGCTGATCGCCTGTGCGCGGGGGTTGAATTATCACAAGACCTATGTTTCCGATCAGCGACTGCTGTATCCGATGAAGAGGGTAGGCAGGCGGGGCGAGGGCCGCTTTGAACGCATCAGCTGGGACGAGGCGATCGACACGATCGAGCGGGAATGGGTCCGCATCCGCGATACGTATGGTCCGTTATCCCGCTTTGTCCTCTATGCGACCGGCGGCAGCAAAGTCCTGAGCGGGCGCGAGATGACGAAGCGTCTTCTGAGCCTCGACGGCGGTTTTCTGAATTATTACAATAGCTACAGCACAGCCTGCGTCCGCGCGATCACTCCCTATCTGTACGGAGACACGATGACGGGAAACAGTCCCGCGGACTGGCTTAACACCTCGCTCATCGTTCTGTGGGGGCATAATCCGGCGGAGACCGTTTTTGACGCGGAGACGATGTATTATCTCCGTAAATGCAAGGCTAAAGGGATTCCCGTTATCGGAATCGACCCGCGCCGAACGGCGACGATGAAGATCCTGGGTGCCGACTGGTATCCGATCCGTCCGGCGACCGACAGTGCCCTTGCCGACGCGCTCGCGTACGTTCTGTACACGAGCGGACGGTATGACAAAGCCTTTATTAAGCGATGCTGCATCGGCTTTGACAAGGCATCGATGCCGGAGGGGATCGATCCTTCCGAGTGCTATTTCTCGTACCTGACCGGCGAGAAGGACGGCGTTCCGAAGACGCCGGAGTGGGCCGAGGCGATTACCGGTCTGGCAGTCGAAAGAATACGGGAACTGGCTGACCGCATGGCACAGGCGAAGCCGATGAATATCCTGCAGGGCTGGGGACCGCAGAGAAACGGTTACGGCGAGCAGGCGACCCGCGCGGCTATCATGCTGACCTGCCTTACGGGCAATGTGGGAATCAGCGGCGGCAGCGCCTGCGGAACGGGTGACTGGTCCGTACATCGGCGGGCGCAGATCCCACCGGTTCCGAACCCGACGGGCTGCAGCATTCCCACCTTTCTCTGGACGACCGCTGTGCGAGACGCGGCATCGATCCGTCCAGTAGACGGTCTCATTGGCAGGGACAGGCTGAATACCAACGTAAAAATGCTCTTAAATATCGCGGGCAATACGCTTCTTAATCAGCACAGTGATACGAACGCGACCCGGAAGCTGCTGGAGGATGAATCGAAAGTGGAATTCATCCTGGTCAGTGATGTTTTTATGACGGCGAGCGCAAAATACGCCGATATTCTGCTTCCGGCGACTTCTTTTCTGGAGGAGGATAATGTCGCGAATCCGTGGGGCAGCGGCAACATGATCGGTTTCGCGAATAAGGTGATCGAGCCATTGGGGGAGTGCCGGCCGGAATATGACTGGTTGAAAGAACTGGCCGGGCGCCTCGGCCTCTATGAGGAGTTTACGGAGGGGCATGAGACGATGCTCGACTGGCTGTCCGATGTGTATGAGCAGCTTCGAAAAGAAGAGACGGAATTACCGGAATTCGACGTTTTTCGAAGGGACGGCATCTACCGATACAGGAATAATCCGGTCCGCATTGCATTCCGTGAGGAGTGCGAAGACCCGGTCAAGCATCCTTTCCCGACACCGAGCGGAAAAATCGAGATCTTTTCCGAAAGGCTGTTCCGGATGGAGCATCCGGAGCCCTTTCCGGCGATCCCGCGCTATATGCCGGCACCGGACGGCATCGAAGATCCGGTTGGCGAGCGCTATCCGCTGCAGCTGATCGGCTGGCATTCGAAGAGAAGCTGTCATTCGATCCACTACTCCAATAAAGGAATGGACAGTTTGACGCGGGGTGCCGTTTACATGAATCCGGCCGATGCCGCGAAAAGGGGGCTGTCGGAGGGACAGATGACGGTGGTTTACAATGATCACGGAAAAGTGGTTCTCCCCGCTGCGATCACGGCGGATATTATGCCAGGTGTCTGCGCGATTCCCGCGGGACGGTGGTACAGACCGGACCGTGACGGTACCGACAGGGGAGGCTGCATCAACACGCTGACGAGCCAGCATCCCACACCGCTTGCTCACGGCAACCCGCAGCATACGAACCGTGTGGAGTGCCGCGCGGAGCTGAGTGAGACAGAGCCGCGGAGCTGAACAGAACAGAGCCGCGGAGCTGAACAGGATGGAGCACGTACGGGCAGACCGGTCCGGAAAATAATATCAAAAAAAGGCTGTCCCGAAGATGGGACAGCCTTTCGCACATTTGCATTTGAAATATCGAATTATTTCTCCAGTGCTTTGTAAACAACCGCTGCGAGTGCCGCGCCTACAAGCGGAGCAACGATGAAGATCCAGAGGGATCCGAGCGGTGCGGTGTTGCCGTTGATAGCAGCAACGATAGCCGGTCCGATGGATCTTGCCGGGTTTACGGAAGTTCCTGTAAGGCCGATGCCAAGGATGTGAACGAAGGTCAGGGTCAGACCGATTACCAGGCCGCCGAAGGATCCGTGGTTTGCTTTCTTGGAAGTAACGCCAAGGATGGTCAGAACGAAGACGAAGGTCAGAACAAGCTCTACCAGGAAGCCTGCGCCAACGCTGCCGTTTACACCTGCGAGGCCGTTGGTTCCGAAGCCGCCGGTCTGGTCGGTAACGCCGCCGAGACCGAAGATGCCCATCAGCAGGAAGCTGCCGAACAGAGCGCCGAGAACCTGAGCGATCACGTAGCCGATGAAATCAGCGACGTTCATGCCGCCGTTGATCAGAACGCCGAGTGATACGGCCGGGTTTACGTGGCAGCCGGAAATGTTGCCGATGCAGTAAGCCTCCGCAACGATCGCGAGACCGAAGGCAAGAGCTGTGAGCAGGTAACCTGTGCCTGCAGCCGGATCGCAGCCGACCAGCATGGCAGTACCGCAGCCGAAGGTAACCAGTACGGCTGTGCCGATAAATTCAGCAATGTACTTCTTCATAATTAATAACTCCTCTCATTTTAAAAAGTTACCGATAGTTACACACAGATTATACGCATTTATTCGAAATTCATCAAGAGGATGTGTTATACTGGGAAAAACTCAGCGGACAGAAATTGCTGCAGCATGTAGATATAAGGAGTAATCAGTGGATAAGAATTTCAGTAATTCCGGGAAATTTCAGCAGCCGGATCAGAAAACCATTCGGCAGACGGAGCAGAAAAAGATTCAGCAGCCGGATCCTATGGCATTTCGCAGGAAAGGAACAACAAACGTACCGGTGCAGGAGGGAGACTCCCTTCCGCTTCTTCGTTTTCCCGCGTTGACGGAGACGGGCCTGGTCGAACACGGATTTACAACAAGAGCGGGTGGTGTCAGCACCGGCATGTGGTCGACACTGAATCTGAGCTTTAACCGGGGGGACAGCGAGGACGCGGTGCGCGAGAACTTCCGCCGCGTGGCGGCAGCACTTCATGCGAGAGAGGATCACTTCGTTTTTACCCACCAGACCCATACCGCCGTCGTGAGAACCGTGACGGAGGAGGATGCGGGAAAGGGACTGACAAGGGAGAGAGACTATTCGGATGTGGACGGCCTGATCACGAACGTGCCGGGGATCGTGCTGTCTGCCTTTACGGCGGACTGCGTGCCGGTCTTCTTCGTGGATCCGGTACATCGGGCGATCGGCCTGTCTCATTCGGGATGGCGGGGAACTGCCGGAAGGATCGGCCGGGTGACGATCGAACAGATGGGACGGGAATACGGCACGCGGCCGGAGGATCTGGTCTGCGCGATCGGACCCTCGATCTGCCGGGACTGCTATGAGATCAGTAAGGATGTGGCAGACGTTTTTTATGAAGAATTCAAAGGACATGAGGAGGAGATCCTGGTCGACAAGAAGAATGGGAAGTATCAGCTGGATCTCTGGAAGACGAATGAGATCATATTAAAAGAGGCAGGTGTCCGCCCGGAGAATATCTCCGTAACAGACATCTGCACCTGTTGTAATCCTGATCTTCTGTTTTCGCACAGGGCGTCCAAAGGACGCAGAGGCAACCTCGGGTCATTCCTGTTGATCAGAGGGTGAAGCAAATTTATAACCCTTGCCTTTTACGGTGACGATCCGGAATTTTCCGCCCGGTTTGTCACCGATTTTATTACGCAGATTGCTGATATGCATCATGATCTTGCTGTCGTCATCCATATACACGCTGTTCCAGACGAGCTCATAGATCTCCTTTCTGGAAAAGGTGTAATCGGGATTCGTCATCAGCAGTTCCAGGATTCGGAATTCTGTCGTGGTCAGATCGATATTTTTGCCGTCATCGGTAAGCGTGCGCCGCGTGCGGTCAAGAACCAGCCCCAGAGCAGAGATCTTGTCCTCGATCAGTGTGTAACCGGGTGTTTCCGCTGCATCGGCTTTGGCAAAGTGGGCCTGCAGGCGTAAGGTGATCTCATCTGCCGAGGCATTCGACAGGATAAAATCGTCGATATTGTGGCGAAGAAGTGGACGCAGCTTTTTCGGATCGGCTCTGTCCGTCAGCAGCATGACCTGCTGATCAGCCGATTCCTGAAGCTCTGTCAGGATGGCTTCTGTTCTGTCTTCAGCAAGATCGGTATCCAGCAGCAGAAGATCCGGGCTGTCCTTTTCCACGATCGGAATAAGCAGATCGGCGTCTGACACGGTCATCACAGACAGATTCGCACTGCGAATCGGCAATGTGAGCTGTTCTCTTAAGCTTTTATTATTCGTGGCGAGCAAGACGGTGTTCATTCGGCTCACGATCTATGTACCTCCCATCATTATGTCTCAACCTCAAGAAAAGTATAGGCAGGATTCGGTCACAGAACCGTCATATAAAAATATTAATAATATCGCTATTAATTGAATAACTATATTTTTTACAATTAAAATTTATTTTTTTCGAGGTACAGGGCATACAGACTGCCGTTTGTGGCTTCCGCCCAGCTGTACTGATTCATATATTCCCCGCGATAGATATCAGCGGGGAGCTTCCGGTCATACAGATCAAAGTAATCGCAGTCCGCGTAAGCCGGGTCGATCGCCATAGAACCGCGCTTCCTGAGAATCAGATTTTCACAGCCGGCATCCGTTAAGGTCCGAAGCAGATCCTGGCGTAGATTGCGGAGATAGGAGTTTTTGGCAGGATCGACCGCCGCATCCTCCCAGAGCCTGCCGATCAGCTGCTCGTTGGTGCAGTACTCACCCCGCGCGTCGACCAGAATGGCAAGGAGTTCCTTCGATTTCGCGTACTGGAATATCAGCGGTGTCTGCCCGGAAAAAACTTCAAACTCGCCGAATGTGCGAATCCTGATCTTTGGCGGCGGCACCGGCGGATAGCGGAGCTCACGAAGTTCCGTGAGCACACTTTCCGTCGTGGCAGGTTTTGTGATAAATCCGGACGCGTGCAGATCCATGGCCTGCGGTTTGTATTCCGTATGCGCGGTGCAGAAAATGATATTGAGGTTCGGAAATTCGGTCCGGAGATCCAGAGCGAGTGATACGCCGGCGGCATCGCCTTCCTTGTCGAACGGAATCTCGAGAAAAACGGCGTCGCAGGGATGCGCGCGAAGATGAGCTTTAGCCTTCCGGCAGGTCGCAGCGGAATCGATCTTCGCAAGCGGCGCGACGGCCCGGATGCAGTTGGCAAGATAGGTGCTGTCGGCTTTATCATCATCCAGAATCAGAATATGCAGTTCGGTCGTTTCGATATTCATGCTTACTCCTTATAGAAGAGGCGTGATGCGGCTAACGCGGCGATCGTACAGCGGCGATATCAGGAAAAATGACAGAGGACCCGCCGGAAAACTTCCGGGCGGGTCCTCTGTCGATTTCCGGATTCAATGAAAATAATCGGTGGGAATTACAGTTCCTTGCCGCTCAGAAGCTTGTAAGCTTCCTTATATTTCTCGATCGTTTTGTCGATAACATCCTGCGGCAGATTGTAATCACTGTCCGGATTTGCCTTTAACCAGTCGCGAACGAACTGCTTATCGAAGGACGGCTGACCGTGTCCCGGCTCATATCCTTCAACCGGCCAGAAACGGCTGCTGTCCGGCGTGAGCATCTCGTCACCGATCACAACATTGCCGTTCTCGTCCAGACCGAATTCGAACTTCGTATCGGCGATGATAATGCCGCGGCTCAGAGCGTAGTCGGCACATTTCTTGTAAAGCGCGATCGTGCAGTCGCGGATCTTCGTTGCGTATTCTTCGCCGCGTCCCGGGAACTCCTTCTCCAGAACCTCGATGCTTCTCTCGAAGCTGATGTTCTCGTCATGGTCACCGATCTCGGCCTTGGTGGACGGTGTGTAGATCGGCTCCGGCAGCTTGTCGCTTTCCTTCAGGCCTTCCGGCAGAGTGATTCCGCATACGGTTCCGTTCTTCTGATAGCTTGCCCAGCCGCTTCCGGTGATGTAACCGCGTACAATGCACTCGATCGGGAGCATCGTCAGTTTCTTGCAGAGCATGCTGTTTCCGTCAAACTGTTCCTGACGGAAGAATTCCGGCATCTCGTTTACATTGACACTGATCATGTGGTTCGGCACGATATCTTTTGTGAAATCGAACCAGAACTTGGACATCTGTGTCAGAACGGTTCCTTTTTTGCTGACTTTGTTCTTCAGAATGACGTCGAACGCAGAGATTCGATCGGTTGCTACCATGATCAGGTTGTCACCGGTGTCGTAGATCTCGCGGACTTTACCCTCTTTGATCGGTGTGAATTCCTTCATGCAAGTTCCTCCTCGTAAAAAACAATTTGTGACATCTATACCCAGTATAACGTTTTTTTTTCTAAACTCAAGAAAAAACAGAGCCGATATCGAAGGTTTCCGGTCTCCTCATGGTATTTCTTGACTTGCCTGCCGGAATGAATGATAATCAAGGGGAACTTTTTTATCGGAGGGGAAAGAAATGGCTTCACCAAAACAGAAACAGGAAATGACCCGGTCGAACCGCATCGTTGTGACCAGCATCGTCGGCATTATCGCAAACATCGTACTTGCTGTATTCAAGGTAATGGTCGGTACGCTCGCCAATTCGATCGCGATCGTTCTGGACGGCGTTAATAATATCAGCGACGCGCTTTCATCCGTCGTCACGATCATCGGCACAAAGCTCGCCGGCCGGGCGCCGGACAAGAAGCATCCGCTCGGCTACGGCAGGATCGAATATCTGACCTCGATGGTCATCGCGGTCATCGTCCTTTACGCCGGCATCACATCGATGATCGAATCGATCAAGAAACTGATCCATCCGGACGACACGACCTACTCCACGCTGACCTTTGCCGTCATCTGCGTGGCTGTCGTTGTGAAGCTTCTACTGGGATGGTATGTCAAGAAAGTCGGCAAAGAGGTAAAATCGGACGCGCTGATCGGATCCGGTGAGGACGCGACGCTGGACGCGGTCGTTTCGGTGGCTACGATGGCTGCCGCGATCGGGTACCGTTTTTTCCATATTCGGCTGGAAGCCGTCGTCGGCATCATCATTGCCTTCCTGATCATCAAGGCCGGACTTGATCTGCTGAAGGAAGCGGTCTCCAACATGCTCGGAAACCGCATCGAGTCTTCCTTCTCCCGTGAGATCAAAGAGACGATCAAAAGCGTGAACGGCGTATCCGGTGCCTATGACCTGGTTCTGAATAACTACGGACCGGATTCGTACATCGGTTCCTGCCACATCGAAGTCAAAGATACGATGAGCGCCTTTGAGATCGAGAAGATCGAGAGGGAGATCGTGGAGAAGGTGGCGGAAAAGCACCGGATCATTCTGACCGGTATCAGCATCTATGCAAAGAACACAAAGGATGATGAAGCCGCGCAGCTTGAGAAAGAGATCCGCAAGATGGTCACTGCCCATGAGTATTGCAAGGGGATGCATGGTTTTTACCTGAATAAGGAGAAAAAATACATCCGCTTCGATGTTGTCATCGAATACAGCGCCAAGCCGAGTACCGAAGCGGTCGGTACGGCACTCTGGCAGGAAGTACAGAAGGCATATCCGGATTATCAGGTCCTCTTCCAGATCGACGCGGATATCAGTGACTGATCCTTACTTCATCAAAATTGCGTGCGGTGAATAAGAAGAATCATTAACATTACATACAGAAAACAAACGGAGGGATTCGACATGCGTAAAACAAAAATCATCTGCACCATCGGACCGACGAGCCAGAGCGAGGAGAAGCTTACCCAGCTCATCGACGCCGGAATGAATGTGGCACGTTTTAATTTTTCTCACGGCAATCATGAAGAGCACGGAGCAAAGTTCAAGACACTGCGCAAGATCCGTCTGGCGAAGAATAAACCGATCGCGGCGCTTCTGGATACGAAGGGACCGGAGATCCGTCTGCGTGATTTCGCGGCGGGAAAGGTCGAGCTGAAGGAAGGACAGGAGTTCACGCTGACGACCGAGGAGATCGCGGGAGACGAGACGAAGGCTTCCATCTCTTATAAAGGCCTTGTCGATGATGTAAAGCCCGGAATGAACATCCTGATCGATGACGGTCTGATCTGCCTTCTGGTCAATGAAGTAACCGATACGGAGATCCGCTGTACCGTAATGAACGGAGGACCCGTTTCGAATAAGAAGGGCATCAATGTGCCCGGCGCGGATCTGTCGATGCCGTTTATCAGTGAACAGGACAGAGACGATATCCTGTTCGGATGCAAGCTTGGATTCGACTTTATTGCCTGCTCCTTCACCCGTACTGCAGATGACATCCGCCAGATCCGCGAGATCCTGGATTCGCAGAACAGCAAGATGCAGGTCATCGCGAAGATCGAGAGCGTGCAGGGTGTGCGCAATCTGGATGAGATCTTGGAGGTCGTGGACGGAATCATGGTTGCCCGCGGCGACCTCGGCGTAGAGGTTCCGCTGGAGAATGTACCGGTTCTGCAGAAGAAGATGATCAAAGCTGCCAGAGCAAAAGGAAAAATCGTTATCACAGCGACACAGATGCTGGATTCCATGATGCATAACCCGCGTCCGACCCGCGCCGAGGCAACCGATGTAGCCAACGCGATCTATGACGGAACGACGGCGATCATGCTTTCCGGAGAGACCGCGAACGGTGCTTATCCGGTAGAAGCGGTAAAAACGATGTCCAATATCGCGGAGAAGGCGGAGCAGGATATCGACTATCGTGAGCGCCGCATTCGCTACTTCTCCCATGATAATGCAGACACCGGAACGACAGACGCGATTTCGCATGCTTCCTGTTCGATCGCCGAGGACATCGGCGCGTCCGCGATCATTGCGGTTACGATCTCCGGTTTCACGGCGTGGAGAGTTTCCCGTTACCGTCCGACCTGCGGCGTTGTGGCATGCACGACCAATCAGCGCGTGGCGAACCAGATGAACCTCCTCTTCGGCGTCATCCCGGTCATTATTCCGCAGCAGGATAACGAGGATGAACTCTTCGATACCGCTGTCGCGAAGGCGGAGAGCACCGGCATCATCAAAGCCGGCGACAAGGTCGTTCTGACGGCGGGTGTTCCGCTCGGAAGCTCCGGCAATACGAATATGATCCGTGTGCTGGAGATCGAGGAGTAAGCGGTCGATGGCAGTAAAAGCGGTTTATTTTGACCTCGACGGCACGCTGTACAGCTATAACCGGTACGATGCGGAAGCGAGAAAAGCGGTTGCCGCGTATTGCAAAGCGCAGTTCGGCCTTTCCGAAGAGGAGACCAACAGAAGAATCAGGGAAAGCATCGCCGCTGTAAAGGCGCGGCTCGGAAGCGGGGCGCCTGCCACACACAGCAGGCTGCTGCGTTTTCAGCATATGATGAAGGAAATGGGACAGGACGTTTTTCCCTATGCGCGCATTCTGTATGACATCTATTGGGAGACGATGCTGACCGGAATGACGCCGGAAGACGGCATGTGGCAGTTCCTCGCGGCGCTCCGCAGGAAGGGGATCCGCATTTATATCGCGACGAACATGACGTCCTATATCCAATATCGCAAGGTACAGAAGCTGGGCATCGAAAGTCTGGTTGAAGATCTGATCAGCAGCGAAGAAGCCGGGATCGAAAAGCCGGATGGCAGATTCTTCGGTTATTGCCGCGAGAAGGCTCGTCTTGCACCGGAAGAATGTGCTTTCATTGGAGATAATTATAAGTTCGATTATCTCGGCTCGACAGCGGCCGGCATGCGGGGAATCCTGTATGACCCGGACAGCCTCGCCAAGGAGCACACGGACGTGCCGGCGAATGTTCCGAGGATCAGGGACTTCCGGGACACGGAGAAAAATATGCAGTTGCTCGGAATAATGTAAAAATACAGTAAAATTCAGAAAATATACTCGGCGGGATTGACAAAGCGAAAGCGGTCAACCCCGTTTTTTTTGATGGTTTGCATAAATCGCAGGAAAACACAGGGGTTTTCTATTGATTTGTCCCGATTTTGTGCTATTTTTATGTAGGTGTCTGCAGATTATCTGCAGGCTTTCTTTTGGTACAAAGTACCGGGATGATCAGCGCGAAGGCGCATGATCCCGGGCTCGAAATATACGGGCAGCCGGGAGTACTGCGCTGTCCGGGCGGAAAGAAAGGGACATATGAAGATCAGATGTAAAATCGGAAAAACAAATTTCATCGGCGCGGCGATCTGCCTGGGCATCGGAATTGTTATGATGATTCTGACCCGCATCAATGTGCTTGCCTTGATCGGTTTCCCGATCGGCTTTCTGCTGGTCAGCAGTCTGCAGATCGAACTGAAGAAGGAGATTCCGTGGCTGTGGACGGCGATCCTTTTTCTCGGCGGAGCAGTATTTACGGAACTGTGCATGCAGATCACCATTCTGGATCCATCCTTCTTCATCCGGACGGGCTTTGATAAGCATGTACTGAATGTCCTGCTCGTCATGTCAATCTACTACCTGATCCATGCGATCATTAATAATACATCGAGAGCTGCAATCCTTTCCCACGTTATTCTCGAGGCATTTGCCTACGTGAATTATTTTGTTTATCTGTTCCGTGAGAATGAGTTTTCGTATGTCGACTTTGCTTCCATGGACACCGGATTTTCCGTACTCGGCTCGTATCGCCTGTCTCTCCATAACAGAGGCGCCTATGTGATCATGCTGAGCGTGCTTTTCATCACCTTCCTCTGTAAGCTGCACATTACCTATCAGAAAAAAGCCAGAGTTCGCATCATCGACCTTGTCGCGGCACTGGCCCTGTTCGGTATCGTCTGGTTCAGTTCGCAGTCGATCGAGACGCAGACCTGGGAGCAGAAGGGGTCGTATCGCAACGGTTACGCCCTGAACTTCATGCTCGGCATCCGCGACAGCTACATCGGTGCGCCGGAGGACTATTCCGAGGAGAAAATTAAGGAACTGGAGGAGACCTACGGTACGGCCGGCAATGAGAATCCGAACGTTTCTGCCAATGAGGAAGTACAGAAGCCGACGATCATAGCGATCATGGACGAGTCTTTTGCGGATCTGTCTGTTATCGGAGACCTGCAGACAAACCAGGAGGTCATGCCCTTCATCAGCTCGATGCAGGATAATACCATCAAGGGCTACGCGCTTTCTTCGGTTTTCGGGGCAAAAACGCCGAACTCGGAGTGGGAGTTTATGACAGGCAATTCGATGGCCTTCCTGCCGTCCGGTTCGGTTGTCTATGAACAGTACCTGAAATCGGAGCCGACCTCGATCGTTTCGACACTGAAGAACGAGGGCTACACTGCCGTCGCGATGCATCCGTATTTCTCCACCGGCTGGAAGAGAAAAACGAATTACCCGAAGTTCGGCTTTGACGAGATGTACTTCATGGACGATAACTACTTCGACCAGAACAACATCATGCGCACATACATCACCGATCAGGAAATGTTCAACAAGATCATTGACCGTTTCAATGCCAGACAGGAGGGGGAGAACCTCTTCCTCATGGGCATCACGATGCAGAACCACGGCGGTTACAAGGACTGGTACGCGAACTTCAATGAAGATGTCGCAACGACAAATACGATGTATTACAACGATGTCAACCAGTATCTGTCGCTGGCGCATCAGACGGATATCGCGGTGCAGAACCTCATCACATACTTCCAGGGTGTGGATGAGCCTGTCGAGATCATCTTCTTCGGCGATCATCAGCCCAGCCTTAATTCCTCGTTCTACTATGAGCTGAACGGAAAAGGTATGTCGGGTCTGACGGAGGACGAACTGGAGAACTTCTACAAGGTGCCGTTCTTTATCTGGACCAACTATGACTCGCAGTCTGTGGATATGGAGATCACCAGTCTCAACTATCTGTCGACGCTGGCACTTGAAAGAGCAAATATCGATCTGCCGCCGTACAATCAGTTCCTGGCGCAGATGATGCAGGAGATCCCGGCGATCAACTCGCGCGGGTACTTCTCCAAATCGACCGGAGGTTTTCAGTATATCGAGAACGCAGAGGGCGAAGAGGCGGAATGGCTCAGCGATTACGAGACGCTGCAGTATAATTCGATGTTTGATAAGAAGAACAGAAGTGAGGTGTTCTTTCCGTACATTACAGAACAATAAGCGGAGGACTCCCAACGCAAAGACGCTTGCGCTCTATTCGACTCGCAGCGGCACATAATGCACCAAAAGACGGTGCATAAGTGCCGGCGGTCTTATAAGCTTTGCTTATGGGAAGTCCTCCGCATTTGTGCAACGTATGCCGGACTCCCAACGCAAAGACGCTTGCGCTCTTATATGAATCGCAGAGACATGTAATGTACCGGAAGACGGTGCATAAACGGGGCGGCGATACCGATTCGGTATCGCCGCCCCGTTTCAAGCTTTCTGATGAAGAAGCGCGCCCGGAATTATCCTCGCAGCGACTTTTGGACTGAGTGGCTCAAATCCTTCCCTGTGATCATAGCCTGGAAGCCACGAGGGAAACGGAGCAAGAGGATATTCCGGGCGCGCAATTGCACCGTTTTTTTACAGTGTCAGGTCGCCGTCCTTGACCCAGCCGGCTTTACGGCAGAGCAGGTTGATGAGCGGCGTGATGACAGCGGGAAGCACGAAGCAGATCAGGATCAGACCTGTCCAGTCCATGGCTGTGATGCCCGCCTTGGCGCCGGATGCGATATCGGTGAGCCAGCCCTGGAAGACACCGATCTGACCGACGAAACCGCAGGTTCCCATGCCGGAGTCGATCGCCGGTCCGTTCATCTGCATACGGAAGAGGCAGGTGGCCAAGGGGCCGGTGATGGCGGAGGTTACGATCGGCGCGATCCAGATCCGCGGATTTTTGATAATGTTCGGCATCTGAAGCATCGAGGTGCCGATACCCTGCGATACGAGGCCGCCCCATTTATTTTCTTTGAAGGACATAAAGGCGAAACCGACCATCTGTGCACAGCAGCCTGCGACAGCGGCTCCGCCTGCCAGACCGGTAAGGCCCAGTGCCGCGCAGATCGCTGCGGAGGAGATCGGAAGTGTCAGCGCGATGCCGACAACGACGGAAACCACGATTCCCATCAGAAACGGCTGCAGCTCCGTTGCCCACATGATGAAGGTTCCGAGCATCATTGCCAGCTTACCGAGCGCCGGCGCAAGGAGAGCGGAGAGGGCGATGCCCACGCCGATCGTAACGAGCGGTGTCACCAGAATATCGACTCTTGTTTCGCCCGCGATCATTTTGCCGATCTCTGCCGTGATGATGGCAATGAAAAGGACAGCCAGCGGACCGCCTGCGCCGCCGAGCGCATTGGAGGCAAAGCCGACGGTGATCAGCGAGAAGAGGACGAGCGGCGGACACTTCAGGGCACGGCCGATCGCCGCTGCCATGGCGGGACCGCTCATAGCCATAGCCAGCCCGCCGACGGTATACTCCACGCCGGAGATCGTCGCAACCGGCGCGGTCAGGAAACCGATGTGGAAAAGCACACCGATTGTATTGATGATCGTGCCGATCAGCAGCGAGCAGAAGAGACCCTGCGCCATTGCACCGAGCGCATCGATGCCGTAGCGCTTCAACGAGATCTCAATGTCTTTTTTCTTGAGAAATGCTTTGAATTTGTTCATGACGGATTTGTTCCTTCCTTTCATTTCTGCCGGCCTTTGCCGGAAAAGGAGTGCCGATTTCCGTGTCATGACGAATGACAGATCAGCACCGACAACTGACAAGACAGCTGACAATGCAAATTATACACGGCGGAAATCGAAATTGTCAATAACTTCACAACTATTCGTGGGGTAAACCTATTCGATATGCTATAATACCTGCAGAATTGTTTTTATAGTGGGAACGGCAGACTGATGCCGCCTCTCGGGGAGTAAAGAAATGGAAATAAGTCTGGTCATTGCAAATAAGCTTTTGTCGATGCTGCTCATGCTGGCAGCCGGTTTCGTTATTGTAAAAATCGGTCTGGTAAAAACCTCGGACTCCAAGCCTCTGTCAAAGCTGATCGTATATCTGTGGATCCCATGCATGTGTCTTCATTCGCTGCAGGTCGATCTGAACAGGGGAGAGATCCGCGCATTTGCGGCGCTGACCGTTTTTTGCGCGATCGTGCAGGTGGCATGGATCGTGGGAGTGCGCCTGGTGCGAAAACCTCTGCACCTGGATGAGATCGACGAGACCTCGCTCATTTATACGAACTGCGGCAACCTGATCATGCCGCTGATCCTGATGACGCTCGGCGAAGAATGGGTCATCTACTCCATGGCCTACCAGATCTCCTTTAATATCCTGCTCTGGTCACACGGCGCGTCGACGATCCGCGGAGCGAAGGGAGTCGAGTGGAAGAAGATCCTCCTCAATCCCAATATCCTCTGCATCGCCGCGGGGCTCGTGATGATGGTGACGGGCTTTAAGCTTCCGGAGGTCATTGACACGACGCTGGCGTCCTTCGGCGCGATCGTCGGCCCGGTATCCATGCTCGTGATCGGAATGGTCATCGCGCAGTATGACCTGAAAAAAGTTTTTACAAATGTACATGCATATCTGGTCACGCTGGGGCGTCTGGTGATCCTGCCGGCACTGACGATGCTTGTTCTCTGTCTGACAGGATTCCTGAGCACGCGGCCGGAATATGTGGATCCGTTTATGATCGGTTTTCTCGCTATCGCGGCACCGACGGCGGGAGCCGTGTCGCAGATCGCGGTGATCTACGACAAGAATGCCGGCGAAGCGGGGATCATCAACGTATTGACGAGTATCCTGTGCATCTTCACGATGCCGCTGATGATCCTGTTGTACACCGTGTTATTCAAGTGACAGGAGCAACCGCCCCGGGGACACTGTCATTTAGCAGAAGAAAACACCGAGAGGACGCTGTCATTCGCTGCGAAGCTGTACGCTTTCCAGTGACCGGTTGAAATCCTGCGTGTAATCGTACTTTCCGCCGGCGGTCTGCGCCAGATTGGCGACCACGAAGGTATCATTCTGATCATTGAGAACAACGGCAAAAACGGTGTTCCACTGTTTGCCGGATACGGTACCGGAGACTTCCGTTGTGGCTGCGTTCAGTTCGTTCACCATACGGATCGTAACTTCGGGCTGAAGTGTCTCGTCACCGAAGAAGGAGACAACGCAGTCGGTCAGAAGTTGCTCAGCAAAAGTATTGAAATTTTTGGCTTTGAATTTTTTTACCGGAAGGTCGTAGACGCGCACCATCGAGAACTGGTCCTTGTAATCACCGGTGACAAAGTCATGCGCGGAGATCTCGGCGGAACCGTCCTCAGCCGTCGTTTCGCGTTTCTGATAGGTGTAATAATCGGGAAGATACATCTGCAGACCGGCAATATCGATCTCCTGATTGGTCGAAGCATCAAAGCCGTTCCTGTCCTGCTCGAGTTCCGCAGAACCGTCTGCCGTGGTTCCATCCGCTGTTGTACCGTCCGCTGCGGTACCGTCCGTTGTCGATCCATCGACAGCTGTTCCGTCTGTTGCGGCCGCAGCCTCTGTGGGAGCTGCTGTCGGAGCAACCTCGGCCGCCGCTTCGTTGGCATCTGCCTGCTGTGCGGCGTCATCCGCTGTGAGTGTTTCGGCTGAAATGGATTCTGCCTCGATTGGGGCGGAAGATGCTGATACAGAATCAGCTTTTTTATCGGAACCGCATCCTGCAAGTCCTGCTGTGCAGATCAGCGCCAGGATGAGGCTTAATTTTCTGATTTTCATCGTAAGGAATCCTCCATTGGTCATACTATTCATATTGTAGCAGAGCAGATTGTGAAATTCCATACGAATTATAGAGGAATGTGAAATTCGGAACATGTACCCGGGGTAGAAAATTCGGGACGCGCATGGGGGACGAAAGATCGGCAGCAGTGTGAGAAAATAAAAAGAAACACCGTCCCCGGTATCTCGCATACCAAAAACAGTGCTTCATAAGTGGGCCATCAGGGACTCGAACCCTGGACAAATAGATTAAGAGTCTACTGCTCTACCAACTGAGCTAATGGCCCGTATTCAGTTGTCTGCCGTAGCAACGAATCAAATTATAATCGAGTCTGTAACAAAAATCAAGAGGGAATTTAAAAAAATTTCAAAAGATAAAAGGCACACCCCGCAGTCCGCTTGAAGAAGGGGCTTTGGGGCATGCCTTGGGATATTCCGGAATTATTTCAGCTCATCGAGAATATCTTCGAAAGCATCACGGCTTGTGCCGCCGACGATGGTTTTGGCTGCATCGCCGTTTTTGAAGAACATGAAGGTCGGGATCGACATGACACCGTAGTTCATGGCAAGGTCCTGATTGTAATCAACATTCAGTTTGACAAACTTTACATCATCGTAGTCCTCGGAAATAGAATCGATGATCGGTGCCATCATTTTGCACGGACCGCACCAGTCTGCGTAGAAATCTACGACAACGAGTCCGGAAGCTTTGAGAACTTCGGCTTCGAAGGTCTCGGAAGTTACTGCGTTTACCATAATAAAAATCTCCTTTCACGAGATGATATCTGTACTGTAGCACAGCGCGGAAGATTCGGCAAGAACCGGACGCTTACGGTCTGGCGATCAGTTTGCAGATCGGATTGCCGGCAGAGGAGAATTTCTCCTCGTACTCCGTCATAACATTTTCCCTGTTCATAACCTCATCGGCGTGCAGATCGAAGGTGTGCGCGAGCAGCTGCCAGCCGCCTTCGCGGACTTCCGCAAGCGAGAAATCAAAGAGGTCGCGGTTGTCGGTCTTGAATTCCAGGTGGGAGCCGTCCTTGAGGACCGAGGCGTAAAGCTTCAGGAAGCCGCGCCAGGTCAGGCGGCGGTGTTCGTGCCGGTCCTTCGGCCACGGATCGGAGAAGTTCAGGTAGATGCGGTCGACCTCGCCGTCTGCGAAGAAGCTGCGAATGTTGCGCGCGTCCATGCGGATGAAACGGAAATTACAGCCTTCCGGAAGCGGGACGGCGGAAACTGCTGCGTCAGCCAGCGGGCCGCCCTCATAGAGGGAGTCGTCAAAGCGGATCGCCGCTTTCTGAACGGCGCGGATCAGAACGCTGTCATACATTTCGATGCCGACAAAATTGATGTCCGGATATTTGGCGGCCATATCCATGATAAAACGGCCTTTTCCCATACCGATCTCGATGTGCAGCGGGTGGTCATTGCCGAAGATCTCGGCCCAGCGGCCCTTTGGAGCATCGGCCTCCTTGACAACGAAACCGCTGTTATTGATTACTTCCGCAGATCCCGGAATATTACGAAGTCGCATAGATATTTCTCCTGTGTTGGTTATCTAAATAAGTACGGCAGAATTTATCTGTTGCACAATATAAGTACAGCAGAATTTATCTGTTCCACAATTATATATAGCGAGGAATTTTGCGTCAAGCGAAACGACTGATAGTAGATGGCGTTATTTATTGAAGAAAATAATAGGTAAATAGTGTTTACCAATATTTGAGAAGTATTATTTGTAAAGTATCTCCTAAGGACGAATTCGAAGGAAACCCGGCGGATCTTGCCGGATTTCATGCCGGGCTTTTGAGGAGGTATATAGCGAGGACTGTCTGACGAAGCATGATAGTGCTGAGGAGTTCCGCAGCTGCATAATCAGGCATGAAGGACGGCTTAGAGCCGCCGGGTTTCCGGAGACCTGAGTCCGGAGGAGAACTTTACAGAAGCTTTACATGCTTTACATGCTCTTTATTCAGGAAAGTTTTACAACCGAAATACTTTGTGTTATAATTTCTTGACTAGTATAAAAAATGCATATACTGGGTGACTTGGAAGAAGTTTTTTACAAGTATAAGGAAACGAGGGGAGAACGTGTTATGAAATGCCCGTATTGCGGACACAATAATCCATCGCACGCACGCAAATGCATTCGCTGCGGCGGCAATCTGGATAAGGCGCGTGAACGAAACAAAGAAAAGAAAGTATTGCTGATCGGGCTGGTTCTGATCGTCGTGATTCTGGCTGCCGGTGTCGGCGCCATGTTCGCGATCTCGAATTATCTGTCCAATGCGGAATCAAATGAACCGCAGAAGGTCAAGATCACGAATACAGCGACACCTACACCGACGCCGGAAGCAGAGGCACAGGAAGAGACGCAGGCCGAAGCATCAGCAGAAGAGCAGACGCAGGAGGCACCGGCGGAGGAGGCTGCGGCAGGACAGGTGACGGCAGCGATCGTAGACGAAAGCCGCCAGGCGCAGATCAGCCTGCTCGGTTTTTCTCAGATCGGCATTGCCGATTCCGCGGCTACATCGACGATCCAGCAGGATGGCGTAGACAACTCGCCGGCCCGTATGCACGATGGTATCGATTCGAACAGCTGGCAGGAGGGCGTCGACGGACCGGGTATCGGTGAGAATATCACCGAGAAGTTCGATGGTGAGTACCGTGTCCATTTCATCGTCGTGAAGCTCGGCAACTGGTACACGCTCGATGGCGATTACTACGCGATGAACAACCGTCCGAAGGTCCTGAACTTCCGGATCGGCGACAAGTCGTTCGACGTGGAGTTCCCGGATGAGAAGAAAGAGATGTGCGTAGAGCTGTCCGAGGATGTGGTTGCGTCCGATGTGACCGTTACGATCAAGGAAGTTTACTCCGGATCGGAGTACGATGATACCTGCATCACCGAGATGGATTACTACGGCGCACCGACAGGAAACTGATATGGCGAAAGAGGCAAAAACAAACGCGATGCGCATGCTGGACCGGCAGAAGATCTCCTATGAGACGATCCGGTACGAGTGCGATGAATTTATCGACGGACTTCACACGGCGGAGATCACCGGCGCGCCCGTCGAGCGTTCCTACAAGACGCTTGTCCTGCTGGGGAAGAGTCGGCAGTATTATGTGCTCGTGATTCCGATCGCGGAAGAGATCGACCTGAAGAAGGCAGCCCGTACCGTCGGTGAGAAGTCGCTGGAGATGATCCATGTGAAGGATCTTCTCGGAATCACCGGTTATGTGCGGGGCGGCTGCAGTCCGATCGGCATGAAGAAACAATTCCCAACATATATCGATACAACCGCCGAAAAATACGACAAGATTTATATCAGCGGCGGGCGGGTAGGCCTTTCCTTATGTCTGTCTCCGACAGATGTACTGGCTGCCTGCGGCGGTAAATTTGGCGAACTTATATAAAGTTTTTCACAGCTGCGAAAATAGCTTTTCTTTATATAGAAGCTGTGTTATGATTTGCAACGGAACAGAGAAGTTTTTACAGAAGAAATCATAATGGAGGGCATATTATGAAAATCGAGAATATCAAAGACGTAGACAAATTTTTCCAGGTTATTGACAGCTGCAAAGGCCGCATTGAGCTTGTAACCGCTGAGGGCGACAGACTGAATCTGAAATCCAAATTGAGCCAGTATGTATCTCTTGCGAACATTTTCTCTAACGGTGCTGAGATTCCGGAGCTTGAGCTCGTTGCTTCCGAGAGAGAAGACATCGAGAAACTGATGAACTTCATGATCAACGGTTGATCGGAATTTGATAGACAGCGAATAAACTGATCTGATAAGCACTTATTGGAGACGAAGGCACTTGCCTTCGTCTCGTTTGCGTATCAGTGGCGCGGGTCCTGCCGCGGCTGTGCGCGACAGATACAGGTACATATAAGAAAAGGAGACGATTACAATGGCAAAGATTGATATTATTTCCGGCTTCCTGGGAGCCGGCAAGACAACACTGATCCGCAAACTTCTGGCGGACGCATTCAAGGGTCAGCAGGTCGTTCTGATCGAGAACGAGTTCGGCGAGATCGGTATCGACGGTGGTTTCCTGAAGAACGCCGGCATCGAGATCAAGGAAATGAATTCCGGCTGCATCTGCTGCTCCCTCGTCGGTGACTTCGGAACAGCACTGAAGGATGTTGTAGACCAGTATCATCCGGATCGCGTCATCATTGAGCCGTCCGGTGTCGGCAAACTGTCCGACGTTATCCGTGCCGTAGACAAAAACGCCGACGCAGCGGATCTGGAGCTGAATTCCGCAACGACCGTTGTCGATGTCACGAAGTGCAAAATGTATCTCAAGAACTTCGGCGAGTTCTTCAAGAACCAGGTCGAGGCTGCCGGAACGATCATTCTGAGCCGTACCGATACGCCGAAGGCAACACCGGAGAAGATCCAGGAGGCACTTGACCTTCTGCGCGCGATCAATCCAACCGCAACGATCATCACCACACCGGTCGAGACCCTGAGCGGCAAAAAAGTTCTGGAGACGATGGAAGGCGTGAAGATCGATCTGACGCTCCTTGATGACGAGGATGAGGATGAAGACGAGCATGAGCATCATCACCATCATCACGATCATGATGACGAGGATGAGCACGAGCACCATCACCATCATCATGACGATGACGACGATGATGACGAGGATGAGCACGAGCACCATCACCATCATCACGATGATGACGAAGATGAGCACGAGCATCATCACCACCATCATGACGATGACGACGATGATGACGAGGATGAGCACGAGCATCATCACCACTATGACGAAAACGGCGTATGCAGCTGTGGTCACCACCACCACCATCATCACGGCCATGACGCGGACGAAGTATTCACCAGCTGGGGCCGCGAGACGATCCGCAAATACACCGTTGAGGAGATCAACGCGATCCTCGAGGCGCTGTCCGCCGACAACACCTACGGCATCATCCTTCGCGCGAAGGGCATGGTTCCGGCAGAGGATGGTACATGGATCTACTTTGATATGGTTCCGGAAGAGGCCGACGTCCGTTCCGGCGATCCGGAGTACACAGGCCGCCTGTGCGTAATCGGATCCGAGCTGAAGGAAGATAAGCTTGAGGAGCTCTTCAAGCTGGCATAATAAATAAGCGAAAGCAGAGGAAGTAAGAATGAATCAAGAAGAAATCCGGGTTCCGATCTACCTCATTACGGGTTTCCTCGAAGCGGGAAAAACGTCTTTTCTGAATTTCACACTCAGACAGAACTATTTTCAGCAGGAAGCCCCGACTCTTCTGATCAATACGGAAGAGGGCGAAGAGGAATTTGACGAGAAGGAACTCCTGTTGAAATATCGCACCGAGTATGAGTACATCGAGGAGCCGGAGCAGTTTTCCTATGATAATCTCCGCGCCTTCCAGAGAAAATACCATCCGGACAGAGTTGTGCTGGAGTTCAACCCGCTCTGGGGCGTTGCGAAGCTCGAGGCAATGAAGCTGCCGGCGGGCTGGGGCATCGCGCAGCAGATCGTGCTCGTGGACGCGACCACGTTCCAGATCTATCAGAATAATATGAAGTCTCTCTTTGTGGAGATGACGAAGAACGCGGACATGGTCCTGTTCAACCGCTGCACGAAGGACATGCCGCTGGCAAATTACCGCCGCAGCATCAAGATCGTCAATCCGGGCTGCAGCGTGGAGTTTATTGATGTGAACGATGAACCGATCGACATCTTTGAGGACTCCGTGCCGTACGACCTGACGAAGGACATCATCGAGATCGAGGATGTCGACTACGGTATCTTCTTCGTAGATCTGCAGGATAACAGGGAACGCTACGAAGGCAAAAAGGTACGCTTCAAGGGACGCGTACTGAAGAGCAAAGAGGCAGGCGCCGACTACTTTGTACCGGCCCGCTCCGCGATGACCTGCTGTGCCGAGGATATCCAGTACATCGGTTTCCTCTGCCAGAGCAAGAACGCGGCGAAGCTTGCGGAGGGCAGCTGGGTCACCGTAACTGCCCGCGTCGATTACAAGTATGTACCGATGGCACAGGATGAAGAGCCGGTCTTCAAGGCAATCACGATCCAGGGTGCCGAGGCACCGGACACCGAACTGGTCTACTTCAACTGATCTGCGGGACCGGGAGGAACCATCGGCAATATCGACATGGAATATCGCTACGGAGGAAACAGATGTATCTGATCGTTGGACTCGGAAATCCGGGTCAGAAATATGACAAGACGCGGCACAACATGGGCTTTGATGTGGTGGAGGAGCTGATCGACCGCTACAATATCCCGCAGTCGGGAACCGCCATGAAGGCGATGTACGGCAAGGGCATCATCAGCGGCGAGAAGGTCATCGTGACCAAGCCGCTCACCTATATGAACCTGTCCGGGGAATCTGTGCAGCAGTTTGTCAATTACTACAAGATCGATCCGGAGACGGAACTGATCGTGATCTATGACGATATCGATCTGGAACCGGGACAGATCCGTGTCCGCAAAAAAGGCAGCGCCGGCGGACAGAACGGAATGAAAAATATCATCAAGCTGATCGGCACCGACAAGTTCGCCCGTGTCAGAGTCGGCACCGGCGCGAAGCCGGAAGGATGGGATCTTGCGGATCACGTGCTCGGACGTTTTTCTCCGGAAGAGAGAAAACTGGCGGACGAGGCGGTGAAGGACGCGGCGGACGCGGTCGAGCTGATCGTCGGCGGAGAGATCGATAAGGCGATGAATCTGTACAACCGCAAGACACCGAAGGAGTAAGTTATGATCAAAGCACTGACGCAGCCTCTGGAGGCTGTCGCCGGCTATGATGACCTGAAGAAGCAGCTGAAGAATAAGACAGGCGTGATCTGTATCACGGGATGTATCGACTCGCAGAAAGCACAGCTTGCTGCGGGTCTTTCTGATGAAGCCCCGGTATCCTTTCTGATTGCCGAGAATGAACTGAAAGCCCGTGAACTATATGAGGACTGCCGGCTGTACGATCCGGATGTCCTGTATTATCCGCGCCGCGATCTGATCTTCGGACAGGCCGATCTGGCCGGAAACCTGCTGACCCGTCAGAGGATGCAGGTGATCAAAGCGTTAAATGAACAGAATAAGGAGCAGAAGAAAGTAACGATCGTAACTCCCGCAGGGGGGTGCATGGACTATCTTCTGCCTTTTCGCGTGCTCAGAAACAGCTGCATTACGATCGACGCGGAAAGCACCGTCGATACGCATCAGCTGAGCGGACGCCTGGCGGAGCTGGGCTATGAGCGTTTCGGAACGGTCGAAGCTTCCGGGCAGTTTGCCATCCGCGGCGATATCATCGATATCTATCCGCTGACGGAGGACACGCCGGTCCGCATTGAGCTCTGGGGCGATGAGGTCGACTCGATCCGAAGCTTCGATCCGGAGAGCCAGCGCTCGATCGAGAACCTGGACAGCGTGACGATCTATCCGGCGACCGAGGACATCGGAAAGGAAGAGAAGGGGGGAAAAGCCTTCTACAAGAACCTGACCGACACGATCCTCGACTATCTGCCGGAGGGAAGCTGCGTTTTTCTCGATGAACCGGAGAGGCTGATGGAGAATGTGCGCGCCGTCTTCAAGGAGTATGAGGAGGCGATGAAGCACCGCCTGGTGGAGAAGCAGATCCGGCCGGAGGAGGCGGGAAGGATGCCGACACCGGAGATGTTCGCGGCGGAAGTGAGCCACCGGCACACGGCCGCTTTTGCGCTGCTGCAGCCGCGCATGGGCGATTACGAGCTGACGGGAGAATTTTCCGTTCTCGCGCGTTCGATCAGCTCCTACAACGGCCAGTTCGCGATGCTTGTCGAGGATCTGAAAAAGTGGAAGAAAAAAGGCTACCGCGTTGTCGTACTTTCTCCGTCGAGAACGAGAGGCGCGCGTCTGGCAGCCGACCTTCTCGATGAAGGTCTGAATGCTTTCTTCAGCGAGAACGAAGACCGTCTGCTTCAGGAGGGCGAGATCCTCGTGACGGCGGGCAAGTCGCGCCGCGGCTTTGAATATCCGATGCAGAAGTTTGCCGTCATCACGGAGAGTGATATTTTCGGCGCGCAGCAGAAGAAAAAGAAACGCAAAAAATCCGCTTACAGCGGGAATCATATCAACAGCTTCGCGGAACTGCATATCGGCGATTACGTGGTTCACGAGAATCACGGCCTTGGCGTATATAAGGGAATCGAGAAGATCGAGGTCGATCATGTGACGAAGGATTTCATCAAGCTCGAATACGCGGGCGGGAGCAATCTGTACGTCCCGGCGACATCGCTCGATCTCCTGCAGAAGTACGCGGAGGCAGAGGGAAAGCACCCGAAGATCAACCGCCTGGGCGGCCAGGAGTGGGGACGCACGAAGTCACGTGTAAGGACCGCCGTCAAGGATATCGCGAAGGATCTCGTCGCGCTGTACGCGGCCCGGCAGGGTGAAGCCGGCTTCCAATACGGCCCCGATACCGAATGGCAGCGGGAGTTTGAGGAGACCTTTGCTTTCCAGGAGACGGAGGATCAGCTGAACGCGATCGAGGAAACGAAGAAGGACATGGAGAGCCCCAAAGTCATGGACCGTCTGGTCTGCGGCGATGTCGGCTACGGCAAAACGGAGATCGCGATCCGCGCCGCGTTCAAGGCGGTACAGGAAAACAAGCAGGTCGTTTTTCTCTGTCCGACGACGATCCTCGCGCAGCAGCACTACAATACCTTCGTTCAGCGAATGAAGGACTTTCCGGTGCGGATCGATATGCTCAGCCGCTTCCGGTCGAGCGCGCAGCAGAAAAAAACGCTGGAGGACACCAGGAAGGGCATGGTCGATATTCTGATCGGCACGCACCGCGTTCTCTCGAAGGATGTAAAATTCAAGGATCTGGGGCTTCTGATCATCGACGAGGAGCAGCGTTTCGGCGTGACGCACAAGGAGAAGATCAAGCAGATGAAGAACTCCGTCGATGTATTGACGCTTACGGCAACGCCGATCCCGCGGACGCTCCACATGAGTCTCATCGGAATCCGCGACATGAGCGTGCTCGAGGAGCCGCCGCTCGACAGGATGCCGATCCAGACCTACGTCATGGAATATGATGACGAGCTGGTCCGCGAGGCGATCTCGCGTGAGCTTGCACGCGACGGGCAGGTCTACTTCGTCTACAACAGAACAAATAATATCGCCGATGTGGCGGCGCGCGTGCAGGAGCTGGTTCCTGACGCGGCGATCGCCTACGCGCACGGCAAGATGAACGCGCGGGAGATCGAGAAGATCATGGTCGATTTCGTCAACGGTGAGATCGATGTGCTGATCTCCACGACGATCATCGAGACGGGCATCGACGTGCCGAACGCGAATACGCTGATCATTTCCGATGCCGACCGCCTCGGGCTGGCCCAGCTCTATCAGCTTCGCGGCCGTGTGGGACGTTCGAACCGCAACGCATATGCCTTTCTCATGTATCATCGGGACAAGATGCTCAAAGAGGTGGCCGAGAAACGTCTGGCAGCGATCCGCGAATTTACGGATCTCGGAAGCGGCGTCAAGATCGCCATGCGTGACCTGGAGATCCGCGGCGCGGGTAACCTTCTCGGCGCGGAGCAGTCGGGCCATATGGCATCGGTCGGCTACGACCTCTACTGCAAGCTTTTGAACGAAGCGGTTTCGGAGGAAAAAGGCATCCGGCAGCGGGAAGACTTCGAGACGGCGATCGATCTTGCGGTCAACGCGTACATCCCGGCGAAATACATTGCGGAGGAGATTCAGAAGCTCGATATCTATAAGCGTATCGCGACGATCGAGACGCGTGAGGAAGCGGATGATATGATCGAGGAGCTGATCGACCGCTACGGCGAACCGCCCAAACCGGTACAGAATCTGATCCGCGTCGCGCTGATCAAGGCGGTCGCGCACAGAGCATGGGTAACGGAGATCAAGCAGACGGCGGGCGGTATCCGCGTAACGATGTTCGAACACGCCGAACTGCGCAACGAGAAGATCCCCGAACTTCTGGCTCTGGAGGATTACAGGCTGCGCCTGACCTTCAAGCCGGCAGCCAGCCCGTATTTCTCTCTGCGCCTTACGGAACAGGATCAGAAACCGGATAAACTCCTCGACATCACGGAAAAACTGATGAATGATTTCGAACAATACTTTGTTTTGTGAAAAAACGTTGAATTATCGGGAAAAAAGTTGCCCGTATCCGGTAAAAGGAATATAATCTTACCTGTTAGCGTCGAAAAATCTGCGCTGACAGTCTAATAATGGAGGACATATCAATGAACAGATTCAAGACAGCCGCCGTAAGCGGATTCCTTGCATGCACACTTGCCGCGGGAATGCTGGCAGGATGCGGAAAAGCCGACGGCACCGCAGCGGCAGTTACCGTAAATAATGAAACACTCAACATGGGAGCCGCGGAGTTCTATCTGCGCAGCAGTCAGGCACAGACCACTTCCGCGATGATCTCTTACGGAATGGCACAGGCAGGCGGCGAGTTCTGGGATATGGACATGAGCGCCACATCCGATTCCGAGGCATCTACCTATGGCGACAATATGAAGGAGACTTCTCAGGAAAGCCTGGTAAATGATCTGGTTCTTCGCCAGCACGCGGCGGATTACAATGTTACCATCCCGGAAGATATGCAGGCGGAGCTCGACAAAGATGCCGAGGCACTGTATGAGGCCAATATCGACGTCCTGGAGAAATTCGGAACGACCGAGGATGACGTGAAGACGATTATGGAGCTGCAGTCCTATCAGACACTGATGCTCGATCCGATGACGGCCGATACAGATCTGACCGTTACCGATGAAGAGGCTGCCCAGTCCACGATCTCATACGTGAGAGCAGCTCTTTCCAGCTATGACAGCTCGACCTACCAGACAACTGAGCTGACCGATGATGAAAAAACGCAGCGCATGAACGAACTGACACAGGTCCTTGCGGAAGTTAATGCGGCTTCTGATCCGGCAGCAGCCGATCTCAGCACGATCGCGAGCGGGATCGATGCGGACAATCTGTATGCAAGCACCGCTTCCTACGGCGCGGACGACTCCGTACTTCCGACGGAAGTCACCGATGCGGCAGCAACGCTGAAGGACGGCGAGGTCTACGGCGAAGTGATCGTAACCGACAGCTTCTATTATGTGATCCGTATGGACGCGACCTTCGACCGCGAGGCTACCGATGCCAAGAAGGAAAGCCTTGCCAATACCAAGAAAAACGATGCTTACCAGGAGATCCTTCAGGGCTGGGTCGATGCGTCCGACGTAAAGTGGAGCAGCGCATGGAACAAGCTTGAGGTAACCGACAAGGACGGCTATTCCGCAAAGGCTGCGGAAACCGCAGCGGACAGCACGGAGGCAGCTTCGACTTCCGTCGTTTCGGGTTCCTCCGCCGAGTAATCGGTTCATAGATCACAGTTATTGGGGAAATTATTCAATGTATAATAATCTGTTCTCGATCGGACCGTTTACGGTCCATACATACGGCCTCTGCACGGCTATCGGCATCATTGCCGCTTATTATCTGGCCGAGCGCAGAGCCAAACAAAAGAATTTCACGGAGCGTGAGGTAAACAGTATCTTCGGACTCGTCATTTTCTGTCTGATCTTCGGATATCTGGGATCCAAGCTCCTGTATATTATTACGATGATCCCGGCGATCGCAGCGGATCCGGCGATCCTTCGTGAGTCGATCACCAACGGATGGGTCATCTTCGGCGGACTCCTCGGAGGAATCTTCGGCGGCTGGGTATATTGCAAGTGGCAGAAACTTCCGACCGGAAAGTTCTACGATATGGGTATGCCGGCGGTCGCTCTGGCACAGGGCTTCGGCCGTCTGGGCTGCTTCTTTGCCGGCTGCTGCTACGGTGTGGAGACGGACAGCGCGTTCTCGATCGTTTTTAAAAATTCGGAATTAGCGCCGAACAATGTACACCTTGTTCCGACGCAGCTCCTGTCGAGCGCAGGTGATTTCCTTCTCGCGTGGATCCTTGTCATGTATGACAAGAAGGCCAAGAAAAACGACGGTGAGACTGCCGGCCTGTATCTGGTGCTTTACAGCCTTGGACGTTTTATCATCGAGTTCTGGAGAGGCGATCTGATCCGCGGCGCCGTCGGCCCGCTTTCCACCTCTCAGTTTATCGGACTCTTCACCCTGGCAGCGGGCGTGATCCTGCTCCTGGTGATCCGCCTTCGCAAGAAAGCGGAAGCGTCGACTGAGGCTGCGGAAACTACGACCGAAGAAGCCGCTGCGGAAGCGGCTGCAGAAACCGCGGAAACTACGACCGAAGAAGCCACTGCGGAAGCGTCGGCTGAGGCTGCGGAAGAAACGACAGCGGATGAGCCTTCACAGGAAGGCATCGAGGAAGCGGCTGCGGAAACCGCTTCGGAAAAAGCAGAATAAGAAATCAAGCGATCCCGCCCCGGATAAACCGGCAGACGGGGTCGCATTTTTTTATGTTCTTGATTGACATCATCTGTAGTGCGTGTATAATGAACATATGAACGGTTATTCATATGTTCAAATGCATTCAACCATTCCTACCGGTTGAGAAGGGAAACCTGATTTATGAAGAAGAGATACAGCATCGAAAACATTGATTGCGCCAATTGTGCGGCGAAAATGGAGGACCGGATCGGAAAGATTCCGGGAATCAAAGAAGCGACGCTTACCTACACGCTGAAGCGCCTGGAGATCGAGGCGGAAAACGACGCAGATCCGGATATATTCCTTCCGGCAGTGCAAAAAGCCTGTGATTCCGTCGATGAAGGCGTGGTGATCACGCCGCTTTCCGCAGAGGTGGCGAAGGCACCGGCGGAAGCTCGCAGAACGGACGAACCGGCGAGGGCGAACGCGAACGCGGGTGAGAGCTGCGGCTGTGGCTGTCATGGCGACGATGACGACGATGATGATGACTGCGGCTGCGGACACGACCATAAGCACGAGGACGAACATGATCATGATGACCGGGAAGCGGCAGGCAGCGCGAAGCAGGCTTCTGCACATACTGCAGAGCAGACTGCAGAGCAGGCTGCGAAGAAGAAATCTCTCTTCGCGGAGCACAGGGAGGATTTCCTGCAGCTGATCTTCGGCGTAATCGCCTATGCGGCCGGTCTTGTGCTGCATTTTCTGGGGCTTGAGATCCCGGCCAAAGTCGTTTTTGTCATTGCCTACCTGATCGTCGGCACAGAGATCATTCTGAACGCGCTGAAGAATATCCGCAAAGGACAGCTTTTCGATGAGAACTTCCTCATGGCGGTCGCGACGATCGGCGCTTTCGTAGTCGGTGAATTCCCGGAAGCGGTCGGCGTCATGCTTTTCTACCGTGTTGGCGAGCTGTTTGAGGACATCGCCGTCGACAGAAGCCGTGAGCAGATCATGGACGCGGTCGATATGAGACCGGAGGTCGTCTATCGCGTAGAGAGCGGCAGCGTGCGTGAGATCCCGGCGGAAGAGGCGAAGGCGGGCGATATCATTCGCATCCGTCCCGGTGACAGAGTCCCGCTCGACGGCTGCATCGTAGAAGGAGAGAGCCGTCTCGATACATCGCCGCTGACCGGTGAGCCGGTTCCGGTCACGGTACGTCCGGGCAGCGAAGTCATTTCCGGCTGTGTCAATACTGGCGGTATGCTGACGGTCCGCGTGGACAAACCGCTTTCCGAGTCGATGGTTACGAGGATCCTGAATTCCGTGGAAAACGCGGCCGCATCGAAGCCGCAGATGGAGCGGTTTATCACGCGCTTCTCCAAAATATATACACCGATCGTTGTTTTCGGCGCTCTGGCGGTTGCCGTCATCCCGTCTCTGATCACGGGAAACTGGCTCTACTGGATCAAAACGGCCTGCACCTTCCTGGTAATCAGCTGTCCGTGCGCGCTCGTCCTGTCCGTTCCGCTTGCCTTCTTCTCCGGCATCGGCGCGGGAAGCCGCCGCGGAATCCTCTTCAAGGGCGGCATTGCGCTTGAGGCGATCCGCAATATCAAGGTCCTCGTTATGGACAAGACCGGCACGGTCACGAAGGGTAATTTCGTTCTGCAGGAGATAAAAACGGCTGCTGCGGAAAACGCGGAGGAGCTCCTTACGCTGGCGGCTTCGGTGGAATCCACCTCGACACACCCGATCGCGCACAGTATCGTGAGTGCCGCGAAGGAAAGAAACCTTGCGTTCGAGGCACCGGAAGCGGTGGAAGAGATCGCCGGCAAGGGACTGAAAGCTGTCGTTTCCGGCAGGGAGATCCTCTGCGGAAACAAGAGACTCCTCGAACAGTTCGGCATTACGGTGCCCGCCGATGCGGGAAGCGGATACGGAACGGAAGTTTTTGCCGCCGCGGACGGAAAATATCTCGGAGCGCTCCTGATCGCCGATACGATCAAGCCGGAGGCGGCCGAAGCCGTCAAGCGTGTCCGGGATAAAGGAATCCTGACGGCGATGCTGACCGGTGATACGGAGGAAAACGCGAAGGCGGTCGCGGACGCAACGGGAATCGATGAGATCCATGCCCGCCTCCTTCCGCAGGATAAGGTGGATGCCCTTGCGGCGATCCGCAAAGAGCACGGTTCGGTCATGTTTGTCGGTGACGGTATCAACGATGCCCCGGTCCTTGCCGGCGCGGATGTAGGCTGCGCGATGGGAAGCGGTTCCGACGCGGCGATCGAAGCCGCCGATGTTGTATTTATGACATCGGGCATGGATGCGATCCCAACGGCGGTGGAACTGGCGAAGGACACGACAATGATCGCGAAGGAGAATGTTATTTTTGCTCTCGCGGTCAAGATCCTCACCATGATCCTCGGACTCACGGGACATGCCAACATGTGGATGGCCGTTTTTGCCGACAGCGGCGTGGCGGTGATCTGCGTGATCAATGCGATTCGCATGCTTTACAGCGGAAAATACAAAAAGTAAATTCCTTTTCTTCATCGTTCAAAAATGCTATAGTTATAGAAAATGTCAAAAACAATGAAAAGGGGAACCTTAAACCATGAGTGAAAAAGAAAATATCATGAATATCGACACCGTTTCTCTCGATGACGAGAACAGTGCCATCATTATCATCGACCAGACGCTGCTTCCGGCAGAGACAAAAACGATCCGCCTGACCAAGCAGAAACAGATCTGGGACGCGATCTATACGCTGCAGGTTCGCGGCGCGCCGGCGATCGGCGTAACCGCAGGCTTCGGTCTGTACCTTGCTGCCAAGGAGATCGGTGCAAAAGCCGCGACCTACGATGAGTTTTACGCGGAATTTGTAAAAGCAAAGGATTATCTGGATTCCTCCCGTCCGACAGCGGTCAATCTGTCCTGGGCACTGAACCAGATGGATAAGGTCTGCAGGGCAAACAGCGGCAAATCGATTCCGGAACTGGTCGAGGCTCTTCACAGGGAAGCGGTCCGCATTCAGGAAGAGGATATCTGGGCGTGTCATAAGCTCGGCGAGTACGGTCTGTCTCTGGTACATCCGGGAGATGGTCTGCTCACACACTGCAATGCCGGCAAGCTGGCCGCGACCCGTTACGGAATGGCTACCGCGCCGATGTATCTCGGACAGGAAAAGGGATACAACTTCCGCGTTTACTGCGATGAGACCCGTCCGGTCCTGCAGGGTGCCCGCCTGACGGCCAAGGAGCTGATGGATTCCGGCATCGATACGACCGTGATCTGCGACAACATGTCCGCGGCTCTGATGAAGCAGGGCAAAGTCAACGCCGTTTTTGTCGGCTGTGACCGCGTGGCAGCAAACGGTGATACCGCGAACAAGATCGGAACTTCCGTTGTCGCGACCGTTGCGAATTACTATCATGTGCCGATGTATATCATGGCACCGACTTCCACGATCGACATGAATACAAAAACGGGCGACGAGATCAACATCGAGCAGCGCCCCGGCGAAGAGGTTACCGAGATGTGGTACAAGGAGCGCATGGCTCCGGAAGGCGTCAAGGTCTTCAACCCGGCATTTGACGTGACCGATCATGAGCTGATCACAGCGATCGTAACCGAGTACGGTATTGCATATCCGCCATACACCGAATCCCTGAAGAAGATCATGGAGATCAAAGCAGAGGCGATGAAAAAGGATTGATTGGGGAGTGATTTTTCATGGATAAAGACCTCAAAGACATGACAACCGAGCTGGACAAGATCATGGCCTACCGGAAGGGGTTGGAGCGCAATTCGACCGATAAGCTCGTGGACGAGATCGTAGAGAGCTACAGCAAATATCCGATCAGCACCCGCCTCAATGTTCGCAACGTCCTGAACAGCGAGCTTCTGGTCGAGGTTCTGGAGAAGTTTCGCCAGATCCTTTTTCCGGGATATTACGACAAGAGCAAGGTGCGCGCCGAATACGTCCGCTTTCTGACCGGCGAGAAGATCGAATATATTCAATATCATCTGACCAAGCAGGTTGCGATCGCGCTCGGCACCCTCGAGGTGTGCGAGGACTGTGAGCGGTCCGTCCTTCTGTCAAGAGCGGAAGAGATCGTCAACCGGATCCTCGGACGCATCCCGGAGCTGCGTGAAATACTGGCGACGGATATCCAGGCATTCTATGACGGTGACCCGGCAGCGTACAGTATCGACGAAATTATTCTCAGTTACCCGGGACTCATGGCTATATCCACCTATCGTATCGCCCATGAGCTCTGGAACGAAAAGGTGCCGCTGATCCCCAGAATCATGACGGAGTATGCGCACAGCAAGACCGGGATCGATATTCATCCCGGCGCAACGATCGGCAGGTACTTCTTTATCGATCACGGAACCGGCATCGTAATCGGCGAGACGACGATCATCGGAGAGCATGTGAAGATCTACCAGGGCGTTACCCTGGGAGGACTTTCGACCAGAAAGGGCCAGGCACTCAAGGGAGTAAAACGGCATCCTACCATTGGAAACAACGTGACGATCTATTCCGGAACCTCTGTTCTCGGCGGCGACACCGTGATCGGCGACAATGTCACGATCGGCGGCAACACCTTCGTTGTACATTCGATCCCGGCCGACATGAAGGTCAGCGCCCGTGCGCCGGAGCTGGAATATTCACGCGGACCGGTCAATACCCTCAAAGAGGGCGAGGAGTTCTGGGATTTCGTGATCTGAGCCGCGGATTGCGAGTATTAAGGAACCTGGGCAAATCGAATCAACGCCATCGGGCATGTACAACTGTTATTTCGTGTGGATTTCTCCGGATTTATTGACAACTTCCCACAGAACGGCTATACTCATTGTATCTATGGAGCAGTCTGCCCCGGTATGAGCGGCAGCAGGGGTGAGAGAATGGCGGAGAACGATATGGAAGAGAACAGAATCGTTGAGAATATAGTCAGCAAGATCAAGGGCACGATCACACTGGAGACAGCCAAGGCGCTGATGGCCCGTGTGGAGGATTACGCGAGATCGAAGGGCCTTGCCTGTGTTGTCGCGGTCGATGACGCGCACGGCAATCCGGTCGCGGTCCACGTTATGGAAGACGCGTTCCTTGTGAGCTATCAGGTTGCGACGCAGAAAGCGTATACCGCTGTGGCGGTGAAGATGTCGACGATGGAACTGAGCAAACTGGTTCAGCCGGGCGGCACCTTCTACGGACTTGAGGCGATGCACGACGGCAGGATCGTTGCCTTCGGAGGCGGTGTGCCGCTGAAGATCGGCGATGTGATCGTCGGAGGGCTCGGCGTCAGCGGAGGAACCGGTGAGCAGGATGCCGATATCGCGGATTTCGGATTAAAGGTTTTTGCGGAACTTACCGGTCAGAACTGATCGGTTCGGGAAAACAGGAAGAGAGAATAAAGAACAGCTTCGCTGCTGCGGCAGCGGAGCTGTTTTTTATATAGTTGTTGGATTATGTTGAATTCAGACAGCTTTCGTGTGGTTTCGTGTATGATTTGGCACTTTTTCTATTGATATTGTTTACCATATACGATATAATGTACCTGATTCATAGGGTGGAGAAGAATTCCCTCAGGAGAGATATATATATGAAGAGATCTAAGAGATTTGAAGTGCTGGATAATCGTCCGGTCAATAAGGACGGATATATCAATGAATGGCCGGAGATGGGCTTCGTTGCCATGAAGAGTCCGTATGATCCGAAGCCGTCGATCCGCGTGGAGAACGGAAGCATTACGGAGATGGACGGAAGAACCAGAGAGCAGTTCGATATGCTCGATCAGTTCATTGCCGATTACGCGATCAACGCGGAACGCGCGGAAGCGTCGATGGCGCACACTTCTCTCGATATCGCGAGAAAAATTACGGATATCAATGTGTCCAGAAAGGAAGTTCTGGAACTGATCTCCGGTATCACACCGGCGAAGATGGCAGAAGTCATCAATGAGCTCAACGTTGTCGAATTGATGATGGGTATGCAGAAGATGCGCGCCAGAAAGGTTCCGGGCAACCAGGCACATATTACCAATCTGAAGGACGATCCGGTGCAGATCGCTGCCGATGCGGCAGAGGGTGCGCTCCGCGGATTCGCCGAGGAAGAGACAACCATGGGTGTTGCGCGTTACGCGCCGCTCGATGCGATCGGCCTTCTGATCGGCTCCCAGGTCGGACGTCCGGGCGTGCTTACGCAGTGCGCGGCCGAGGAGGCGACTGAGCTCGAGCTCGGCATCCGCGGTCTGACAACCTATGCGGAGACGCTTTCCGTATACGGAACCGAGAAGGTTTTTGTCGACGGTGATGATACGCCGTACTCCAAGGCATTCCTGAATTCCGCCTACGCGTCGCGAGGACTGAAGGTACGTTTTTCCTCCGGTTCCGGATCCGAGGTGCTGATGGGAAGCAGTGAGCAGAAATCGATGCTTTATCTGGAGTGCCGCTGCCTGTACTGCACAAAGGGCGCGGGAAGCCAGGGCATCCAGAACGGCTCTGTAAGCTGTATCGGCGTCACCAGTTCCGTACCGGCCGGTATCCGCGAAGTGCTCGGAGAGAACCTCGTTGCGGCCCTGCTCGGACTCGAGTGCGCGTCCTCCAACGACCAGAGCTTCTCCCATTCCGATATGCGCCGTACCGCCAGAACGATGCTGCAGTTCCTTCCGGGAACCGACTTTATCTTCTCCGGTTATGCGGCGGAACCGAACTATGACAATATGTTCGCCGGATCGAACTTCGATGCGGAGGACTTCGATGATTACAATGTTTTTCAGAGAGATATGCAGGTGGACGGCGGCCTCCGTCCGGTCCGCGAAGAGGATGTGATTGCGGTCCGCAGCAAGGCGGCGCGTGCCGTTCAGGCTGTCTTCCGTTATCTGAGCATTGCCGAAGTGACCGATGAGCAGGTCGAGGCGATCACCTACGCGCACGGCAGCCATGATACGATCTCCCGTGATGTGGCGGCGGATCTGATGTCCGCGGAGGATGTCATGAAGCGTGGCATCACCGGCGTTGATATCGTGCGTGCCCTTGCGGAGACCGGCTTCGACGATGTGGCGGAAAGCGTGCTTTCGATGCTCGAGCAGCGCGTGATCGGCGACTACATGCAGACGGCTGCGATCCTCGATAAAAACTTCAAGGTCCTGTCCGGTGTAAATACCCCGAACGATTATATGGGACCCGGCAGCGGCTATCGTGTAGACGGCGAGCGCTGGGAAGAGATCAAGCGGATCCCGCACAGGATCGATCCGACCAATATTTAAGGAGGGCGGCATGAGTTACAACGAAGATTTAGTAAAACAGATCACGGCTGCCGTCATTGCGGCGATGCGTAACGGAAATGTCAGCTCGGAAGAGGCGATCAATACCTATACCGGCGGCAACATCCGCAATACCCTTCTGGATCTCGGCGGAGGCCCGGCAGCAGGCGGCGCCGCGGTGGGACGTTCCGCGGCAGGCGGACGCAGCAGCGACGGACTCGGCCCGGATGATGTACCGTCCATGGCCGGCAGAATGCGGATCAACGAAGCAAAAACGGATTATTCTTCTTATCCGGCTGCGGCAAAGGGAACGGATCCGAAGGAGGTCGTGATCGGCGTCGGCGCCGCATTCCAGCGTGAGATCAGGAAGACGATCGGCGGCATCCCGCTTGAGAATGTTTTGAAAAATGTCAAGGCTGGCATCGAGGAAGAGGGAATGATCCCGCGTGTTGTCAAGATCCTCGACACCTCCGATGTAGGTTTCATGGCACTGGAATCCGCAAAGCTTTCCGGCTCGGGAATCGGCATCGGTATCCAGTCCAAGGGAACGACGGTCATCAGCCAGAAGGATCTGTATCCGTTGTCCAATCTGGAGCTTTTCCCGCAGGCACCGCTGATGACGGAGGCAACTTACCGCGCGATCGGTCAGAATGCCGCGAAATATGTAAAAGGCGAAAACGTAACGCCGGTACCGTCGGTCAACGATCCGACAGTCCGCGCCAAATACCAGGTCAAGGCGGCCCTCATGCACATCGTGGAGACAGAGCAGCTTGACCCCGAGAAGAAAGTAATCGAGTGGGAGGAGAGATAATGCCGAAATACCCATTAGGTGAAAATGAAAGAGAATCGATCCGATCCAAGACGGGCAAGAAGCTGTCCGACATCACGCTTGGCGAGGTTCTGAAGGGACATATCGCTCCGGATGATATCAAGATCTCCCCGGAACAGCTGCGGGAGCAGGGCAAGGTCGCGAAGGCTGCGGACAGTGCGCCGATGGAGAAAAACTTCGAGCGCGCCGCGGAGCTGACCAATGTGCCGGATAATGTGATCCTGACCATGTACAACAAGCTCCGTCCGAATCGCTCGACGAAGGAAGAGCTTCTGGCGATGGCGAAGGAGCTTCTCGAGACCTACAAGGCGCCGAACTGCGCGAAGCTTGTTCTGGAAGCCGCCGAGATCTATGAGAAGAGAGGAATCCTTCTGAAGTAAGACTATGAGAGGTTACTGATTTGAGTATTGTAGCAGGAGTGGATATAGGAAATTCAACAACAGAAGCCTGTATCGGTGAATTCACGAAAGGAAGCCCGGTACGCTTCCTCAGTAGTTCGTCTGTGACGACGACCGGAACCAAGGGTACGGTTGCCAATGTGCACGGAATCATGACTGCGCTCAAGGAAGCGATGGAGAAGGCCGGCAGAAACGTCGAAGAGATCGATCTGATCCGGCTCAACGAGGCGGCGCCGGTTATCGGCGATACCGCGATGGAGACATTGACGGAGACGATCATCACCGACTCTTCGATGATCGGTCATAACCCGTCTACCCCGGCGGGGGCCGGACAGGCAGCCGGAGAACTTCTCGATCTGGATCGGATCGGGCAGGGCACCGCCGGAAAGCCGTATATCGTTTTTGCCTCCGGACAGCATACCTATGAAGAAATCGCCCCGAAGATCAATGAGGCGGCAGGCCGCCTGAACATCGTAGGCATGATTCTGCAGGCGGATGAAGCCGTTCTGGTCTGGAACCGCCTGGAGAAGAAGATCCCGATCATCGATGAGGTCGCAAGGATCGACAAGCTGCCGAACGGCAAGATGGCGGCGATCGAGGTAGCACTTCCCGGTCAGTCGATCCGCATGCTTTCCAATCCATACGGGATCGCAACGCTTCTGCACCTGGATGCAGCGGAGACCCGTACCATCACGCCGATCGCCAAGAGCCTGATCGGAAACCGGAGTGCCGTGGTCATCCGCACACCGAACGGGGATATTCGTGAAAACGTACTGCCGGCGGGTGAGATCTATCTGGACGCGCCAAAGCCGGTGCGTATCGCCCTCGATGAGGGCGCGGAGAAGATCATGGAAGCCGTAGCGGCGGCAGGTGAGATCCGCGACGTGACCGGGCAGCCGGGCACGAACGTAGGAACTATGCTGGAGCGCATCAAAAACGGCATGACAGAGGTGAGCAGGGAAGAAACGGGCGAGATCCGTATCACGGATATTCTCGCGGTCGATACCCTTGCACCGGTACTCATTTCCGGCGCGCTGGCAGGCGAGACCTGCCTGGAGAAAGCGGTCGGCATCGCGGCAATGGTCCGTACGCAGCAGCTTCCGATGAGAAAGATCGCCGAGAGACTGGAAGAACTCCTGCACACGAAGGTCGTTGTGGCAGGTGTGGAGGCGGTCATGGCGAGTCTCGGAGCGCTCACAACGCCCGGAACACAGCTTCCGATGGCGATCCTGGATATGGGCGGCGGCTCGACCGATGCGGCGATCATTCACGAGGACGGGCATGTTACTCTCACGCATCAGGCGGGAGCCGGCGAGCTGGTATCGATGCTGATACAGACGGAGCTTGGCCTGAAGAACCGCCTGCCCGCGGAGATGATCAAGCGATATCCGTGCGCGAAGGTCGAGAGCCTTTTCCATATGCGCATGGAGGACGGATCTATGCACTTTGTGCAGGAATCGATCGATCCGCGCTTTTTCGGACGCGTTGTTCTGCTGACGGAGAACGGCCCTGTTCGTATCGAGAGTCCGCTTCCGATGGAGCGGATCCGTGAAGTACGCCGCGAGGCAAAGAAGAAAGTCTTTCTGATGAACGCGTTCCGCGCGCTGAGAACCGTAGCGCCGGATCACAATCTGAAGAATATCGGCAATGTTGTTCTGGTCGGCGGTTCCGCGATCGATTTTGAGATCCCGGAAATGCTGATGGAGGAATTCACGAATTACCGGATCGTCTGCGGACGCGGCAATATCCGCGGTACCGAAGGACCGCGCAATGCGGTTGCGACCGGTCTGGTTCTTTCCTACACGGGGGAACGCGATGATCGTTAAGAAACCTTCCATTTTCATTTATACGTACGATCCGGACCCGGATTTTCTGCGGGAGATCCTCGCGGGAATCGAAGAGGAAGGCGTTTTTTCCGAAGTTTTTGCAAGGAACACGGAGAACGCGGACCGGCTGGCTTTTGAGGCGGCGAGGGATTCGATGCTCGGTTCGGGAATCGGCCTTTCGGGCGTTGACGCGGCACTGCAGATGAGAGGACTTCCGGAGGGCAGGAATGTGGAAAAATATCACATGCCGACCTACGGCGAATGCCGGAATCTGGGAAGCAACAGCGCGAGGGCGATCAAAAAACTCGGGCTGAAGCTCGACTGACCGGCAGCATTTGAAATCGCCGATCGTCCTCACGTAATACATTTTGACAATACAGGAGTAAGGGGATTTTCCGATGAAAATCTATACCAGAAACGGTGACAACGGAAGAACATCTCTTCTGAACGGGACAAGCGTCCTGAAAACAGATGACAGGATCGAACTTCTGGGCACCATCGATGAATTGAACAGTCATATCGGCATGGCCAAGGTGCTGGCGGATGAAGAGCTTCGGCAGAGACTCACGCACATCCAGCGGACACTGATGCATGTGATGGCGGGGATCGCCGATCCGATGAAAAAGGAGTACCGCTTCGAGGAAAAGGAGACGGAGACTCTGGAGAGCTGGATCGATACCATGGAGGATTCTTTTCCGCGCGTAAAGGACTTTGTTCTGTACGGCGGATGCGAGGAGTCGGCCCGCCTCGATCTGGCCAGAGCCGTTGCCCGCCGCGCGGAGCGGAGATTCCGTACCGTGGCGCAGAAATATGTGGCGGACAAGAAGGCGATGCAGTACGTGAACCGTCTCTCCGATTTTCTCTATGTGTCGGCGCGGTTTGCGGATTACAAGGCGGAGAATATTCGAAGCGAAGGGGTCCGGCAGGAGGTCATTAAGGATGTCCTGAAGAATGCAGGCACCCGGGAGGAGTAACGGATGTACATCTGCGACATGCATACCCATTCGATCGCAAGCGGACACGGAACGTCCTGTACGATCGCGGATATGGCAAAAGCGGCCTGCGCAAAGGGAATCAGGCTTCTCGGCATTACGGATCACGGCCCGGCCACGATGGCGGCGGGAACGCCTTCCTATTTCCGGAGTCTGGCTCACGCGCCGAAGGAACGGTGCGGCATTCAGGTCCGCTACGGCGTTGAATTGAATATCATCGATTTTGCCGGCAATATCGATCTCGACACGGATGTGCTTGAGCGGCTCGATTACGCGATCATCAGTATGCACCGGCAGAATATTAAGCCGGGCGACCGGACGGCCAATACCCTTGCCTACACACAGGCGATGCGGCATCCGAAGGTCCGGATCGTAGGACACTGCGACGATGTCAAATATCCGGTCGATTACGATCTGCTCTGCAGAGCGGCCGCCGAATACGGCGTTCTGCTGGAGTTGAACAACGCATCGCTGGCACCGGACGGTTACAGAGGAGACACGACGGCGAATGACCGCATGATCCTCGAATGCTGCGAAAAGTACAAAGTGCCGATCGTTTTTTCCTCGGACAGTCACGGCACAAAGGACATCGGCAGCTTTACCTATGCCGAGCGGTTCGCGAGATCCTGCGATTTCCCGTACGCGCTCATTCTCAATGACAGACCCGATGAGGTGCTGCGGCATCTCCTCTGATAAACGTAAGCAGCGGAAACAACAGGAAGCAACAACGGAAGAGACAGGAACCACCAGCGGAAGCATCGGAAATGCCAAGGCGGAAAGGACAGACCCATGGATTTTGAAAACAGAACGCTGCCGAGCGCGACACAGAGAATCGTTCAGGAACTCGTACCCGGCAAGCAGATCACGCTCGCGCATATCATCGCGAACCCCGACAAGGTCATGTATACAAAGCTCGGCCTCGATCCGACCGTTGATTACTCAAAATCCGCGATCGGCATCATGACGGTCACACCGGCGGAAGCGGCGATCATCATGGGCGACATCGCCATGAAGTCCTCCGGCGTGGAGATCGGCTTTGTGGATCGTTTCTCGGGAAGCCTAATCGTTACCGGAACGGTCTCCGAGGTGGAGGCATCGACGACGGCCATCATCGAATATTTCGATGATAAGCTGAAATTCGCGACATGCCCGATCACAAGGACCTGACGGGAGCGGATGACATGAGAAAGATCGTATTGATGGGCCGCAGCGAGGCAGGCAAGACAACACTCACGCAGGCTCTCAAAGGAAGAAAAATCGAATATCACAAAACGCAGTATGTAAACAATTATGATGTCATTATTGATACACCGGGCGAATATGCCCAGACATCCTGGCTCGCCCACGCACTTGCCCTGTATACCTATGAGGCAGATGTCGTGGGTCTTTTATGTTCCTCGACGGAACAGTATACGCTCTTCCCGCCGTGCTGCACGGCGACCTGCAACAGGGAGTGCGTGGGCATTGTCACGAAGATCAACGATCCCAACGGCAACCCCGACAGAGCGGAGGCGTGGCTGCGGCGCGCAGGCTGCCGGACCGTTTTTCGCGTAGACTCAAAAACGGGCGAGGGGATCCCGGCGATCCTTGAACATTTGAGGGAATCGGGCGATGTATTGCCGTGGGAAGAAGATAAAAACAACACGTAACATAACTAAATCCCACACGAAACAACATAAAAACCTTGACTTTGCCACCACCTGTGCTATAATGGCAACAGAATAAAAAACCATCCATTCATATAATGTTTTATTCAAGGAGGAAAGTACATAATGGTAAACGAGTTTGAGATCAAGAAACAGATTTGTGAGATCGGCAAACGGATCTACAACCGTAACATGGTTGCGGCTAACGACGGAAACATCTCCGTAAAGCTGAACGATCACGAGTTCCTTTGCACACCGACCGGTGTTTCCAAAGGCTTCATGACTCCGGAGTACATCTGCAAGGTCGATGAGAACGGTGAAGTAATCCAGGCTAACCCGGGATTCAGACCGTCTTCCGAGATCAAGATGCACATGAGAGTTTACGCAAAGAGACCTGATGTAGGATCTGTTGTTCATGCTCATCCGGTTTACGCTACAAGCTTCGCGATCGCAGGCATTCCGCTGACACAGCCGATCATGCCGGAAGCGGTTATCGCCCTTGGCTGCGTTCCGATCGCTCCGTACGGAACACCGTCCACCATGGAGATTCCGGATGCTGTTGAGAAATACCTTCCGTACTTCGATGCTGTCCTTCTTGAGAGCCACGGCGCACTGACCTGGTCTACCGACCTGCTTGCCGCATACCTGAAGATGGAGTCCGTTGAGTTCTACGCACAGCTGCTGTACCAGAGCAAGATGCTCGGCGGCCCGAAGGAATTCGATAAAGCAACCGTTCAGAGACTGTACGAGATTCGTCGTAAAATGGGTCTTCCGGGCAAACATCCGGCAAACCTCTGCCAGAACAAGGGCAGCATGAACTGCCATAACTGCGGCGGCTCCTGCGAATCCAAAGGTGCTGAGACAGCAAACGCGGATACCGTAGCAGAGATCACCAAGAAGGTTATGGAGCAGCTGGGTCTGAAATAATAGAGACCGGCAGACAATAGACGAGGAGGTAACTTATCGTGCAGATCAATGAAAGCATGGTAAAAGATATCGTTCAGGAAGTCATGGCGAAGATGAATATCAATGAGGCTCCGTCCGGCAAACACGGTATCTTCAAAGACATGAACGATGCGATCGCCGCTGCGTATCAGGCAGAGAAGGTCGTAAGAACAATGTCCCTCGACCAGAGAGAAAAGATCCTCAGGAAAATGCGCCAGAAGATCCATGAGAACGCTGAGATCATGGCTCGCATGGCCGTTGATGAGACAGGCATGGGAAATGTCGGCCACAAGATTCTGAAGAATCATCTGTGCGCGGACAAGATCCCGGGAACCGAAGATCTTCATACAGAAGCATTCTCCGGAGACCGCGGCCTGACACTGGTTGAGCAGGGACCGTTCGGTGTAATCGGTGCGATCACACCGTGTACAAACCCGCAGGAGACCATCTTCTGCAATACGATCGGAATGCTGGCTGCAGGAAATACCGTTGTATTCAACCCGCATCCGCAGGCGATCAAAACGACAATTTACGCGATCAACATGATGAACGAGTGTTCCATTGAGTGCGGCGGTCCGGATAACATTGCCGTTACCGTTGAAAAGCCGACTCTGGAAACCAGCGCGATCATGATGAAACACAAAGACATCCCGCTTCTGGTTGCTACCGGCGGTCCGGGAGTCGTAACCGCTGTTCTTTCCTCCGGTAAGAGAGGAATCGGCGCAGGCGCGGGCAACCCGCCGGCACTGGTCGATGAGACCGCGGATATCCGCAAGGCTGCAGAGGACATCGTAAACGGATGTACCTTTGATAACAACCTTCCGTGTATCGCCGAGAAAGAGATCGTAGCTGTCAGCTCCGTTGTTGACGAACTGCTCCATTACATGGTGACCGAGCAGGGCTGCTACCTCGCAAGCAAGGAAGAGCAGGACAAACTGGTTCATACCGTTATGGACGAGAAGGGCAGACTGAACCGTAAGTGTGTAGGCCGCGATGCAAAAACGCTGCTTGCCATGATCGGTGTACAGGCTCCGGAAGGCACCCGCTGCATCACTTTCGAAGGACCGAAGGAGCATCCGCTCATTACGACCGAGCTGATGATGCCGATCCTCGGTGTGGTTCGCGCAAAGGATTTCGACGACGCTGTAGAACAGGCTGTATGGCTTGAGCACGGCAACCGCCATTCCGCGCACATCCATTCTCATGATGTGGTTCGTATCACAAAGTACGCAAAAGCTATCGACACCGCGATCCTTGTCAAGAACGGCCCGTCTTATGCGGCACTCGGCTTCGGCGGCGAAGGCTACTGCACATTCACGATCGCCAGCAGAACAGGCGAAGGCCTGACAAAGGCATCCACCTTCACGAAGAGAAGACTCTGCGTAATGGTTGACAGCCTCTGCATCCGGTAATCAGGAGGACATAGACAAATGGAAATGAATTCTAAGAATATCGAGGAGATCGTAAAGCAGGTCCTCGCGGGAATGTCCGGCGCAGCTGCACCGGCTGCATCCTACGGCACCGCACCGGCAGGCGATATCCCGAAGACCGCTCATGTAGCGATGCTTACCGCTCTCGGACATTATGATGTCAAAGAGTTCCCGATGCCGGAAGTCGGTGACGACGACCTGCTCGTAAGAGTAGAGGGAACCGGAATCTGCGGTACCGACCAGCATGAGTTCAAGAAAGACCCGTTCGGCCTCATCCCGGTAGCTCTGGGACATGAGGGAACCGGTGAGATCGTCAAGATCGGTAAAAACGTAAAGACCGACAGTGCCGGAAAACCGGTCAAAGTCGGTGATAAGATCGTAACCTGCATGATCTTCAAGGATGACCCGGAGATCACAATGTTCGACCTCAACAAGCAGAATGTCGGCGCTGCCGATGTTTACGGACTGATCCCGGATGATGATGTACATCTGAACGGATGGTTCGCGGACTACATCCTGATCAGAGGATCCCTCGGCTCCACCTTCTTCAATGTAAGTGATATGGATCTGAAATCCCGTATCATCATTGAGCCGGCAGCCGTTCTGATCCACGCGGTAGAGCGTGCGAAAACGACCGGAATCCTTCGCTTCAACAGCAGAGTTGTTGTACAGGGATGCGGCCCGATCGGTCTTCTGTGCGTAGCTATTCTCCGTACCATGGGTATCGAGAATATCACGACCGTAGACGGCAACGAACAGCGTCTGGAGTTCTCCAAGAAGCTCGGCGCTACACAGACCGTAAACTTCATGAACTACAAGGGCATCGATAATCTGGCAGGCGCTGTAAAGGATGCATTCGGCGGACATCTCGCTGATTTCGCGTTCCAGTGCACAGGCTCTCCGATCGCTCATTCCAATGTATATCACTTCATCCGCAACGGCGGCGGCCTCTGCGAGCTCGGTTTCTTCATCAACAACGGTGACGCGACCATCAACCCGCACTTCGACCTCTGCTCCAAGGAGATCAACCTCGTAGGATCCTGGGTATATACCCTTCGCGATTACGTAACGACCTTTGATTTCCTGAAGAGAGCGAAAGCAATCGGCCTTCCGGTGACGGATCTGATCACCGACGCGTTCCCGCTGAACAGCATCAACGATGCGCATGAGTTTGCTCTTGCTCAGAAGGGACTCAAGGTAGCGATCACAAATGTTCCGCTTGACGGAAACACAAAGAATCATTGATCATTCCCGATATTGTGGGATAATGGATCAGGGCACACTGAAGAAAGGAGCGTCGAATGGCACAGGCTGTGGGAATTCTGGAAGTTTTCGGACTGACATGCGCTTTTGTGGCCGCGGATGCGGGATGCAAAGCCGCCAATGTCACGCTTGAAGTATTCGATAAAAACAAACCTGCGCACGCCGACGAGCTTCCGGTTCCGTTGCTTGTAACGATCAAGTATCGCGGAAATGTCTCTGAAGTGGAAGCCGCAATGGAAGCCGGCATCAAGGCTGCCGAAGAGGTGAGCGGTGTCGTACAGCACTACATCATTCCGAACCCGGATGACCCCGGTGTAGAGAAGATGTTAAAGATAAGCGCATTAGACAAATTTTAATTAACAGATTCCAAGGAGGAATTCGAAAATGGCACAGGAAGCATTAGGAATGATCGAGACCAGAGGCCTCACAGCAGCAATCGAAGCAGCAGATGCAATGACAAAAGCTGCTGAGGTTACACTTGTAGGAACCGAGAAGATCGGATCCGGTCTTGTAACCGTTATGGTTCGCGGCGATGTAGGCGCTACAAAAGCGGCTGTAGAGGCAGGAAGCGCAGCAGCATCCAGACTCGGTGAGCTGGTAGCTACACACGTTATTCCGAGACCGCATAGCGATGTTGAGCGTATTCTGCCGCACAATCTGGAAGACTAATCTCAAAGGAGATAACGATCCATGGGTAAAGCTTATGGCTTTGTGGAGATCACGGGTGTTACCGCCGCTCTGGATGCCGTAGATATCATGGGGAAAGCAGCTGATGTATCTCTCGCTTCCTGGGAAAGGAAGCTGGGAGGGCGGCTGGTCACCCTGATCATCGAAGGGGATATTTCGTCCGTAACAACCGCTGTCGACGCAGTTGTTGAAAATTGCATAAAGAAACCAACACTGCATGCGGTCATTGCGAACCCTCATGAGGAGATCGTTAAGATGGTTCAGTTGAGCGCAAGCAGATGGAGAACAGTGGGGGACTACGCATGGCGGAAGTAAAGAAGACCAGAGTCGGCAGTGCCGAAGAGATTCAGGCGGCTGCGAAGAAAGCCCCTGTTCAGCCGGCACCCAAAACTGTTGTAAATGCCAATATCGCGCCGGTAACTGCCGAGGCACCGAAAACCGAGGAAGCGCCGAAGGCAGAAGCCGCACCGAAAGCCGAGGCGGCACCGGCTGCAAAACAGGAAGCTGTAAAAACAGAAAAAGTATCTGATAAAAAAATTGAAAAAGCGGCAGAGCCCGCAAAAACAACTGTCAAGGAGGAAAGAAGAATGACACAGGAAGCATTAGGAATGGTTGAGACCAGAGGACTTGTAGCAGCAGTAGAAGCAGCAGATGCAATGTGCAAAGCTGCAAACGTAACACTGATCGGAACCGAGAGAATCGGATCCGGCCTTGTAACCGTTATGGTTCGCGGCGATGTAGGCGCTGTTAAATCCGCAGTAGAGGCTGGCGGCAACAACGCATCCAGACTTGGTGAGCTCGTAGCTACACATGTAATCCCGAGACCGCACACCGATGTTGAGATGATCCTTCCGAAGCTGAAATAATAGTCGTTAATACGTTTTTCCAGCAGAAAGAGGTGTCAGATTGGATACTAATCAGGTAGAAATGATCACCAGAATGGTGCTCGAAGCTATGAATTCTACAGCTGAGAAGTCGAACGGTTTCATGGTTCCGGTTGGCGTATCCGCTAGACATGTTCATCTTACACAGGAGCATGTTGAGACGCTTTTCGGTAAGGGATATCAGCTTACCAAGAAGAAAGATCTCATGGGCGGCCAGTTCGCCTCTAACGAACAGGTAACGATCGTCGGTCTGAAACTTCGTGCGATTGAAAACGTACGAATCCTGGGACCGGTAAGATCCGCTACTCAGGTAGAAATTTCCGCTACTGATGCCAGAACTCTTGGTATCAAAGCCCCGGTCCGCGAGTCAGGCAAGATCGAGGGAAGCGCTGCGGTCGCAATCGTAGGACCGAAGGGCGCGATTTATCTTAATGAAGGATGCATTGTCGCAATGCGTCACATCCACATGTCCCCGCGTGATGCGGAGGCTGCCGGAGTAAAAAACGGCGACATCGTTTCTGTAAAAGCAGACAACGATCGCGGTACCGTATTTAACCATGTGTTGATTCGTGTAAATCCGACGTTCACGCTGGAAATGCACATCGATACCGATGAGGCCAATGCCGCAGGTATCAAACAGGGAGACACGGTTTCGATTATTCGCTGATTTCCTGTATGCTAACCGCGCGTTTCGAATATCCGGAAGGGGTTCGGAACGCGCGTTATCGCAGGAATCAACACTATTCATTCAGAAAATAACTCAGCAAAATGCTGATTCACGTAAATGGAGGCTGCCATGATAGCAGGAAAGGTTGTAGGAAGTCTGATTTCCACCCGCAAGAGTGAGAAACTGATCGGAAGCAAATTTATGATCGTCGAACCACTGCATCATATGTCAGCAGAGGCCGGACAGCTGATCGCCATCGACCTTGTCGGTGCCGGCGTCGGCGAATATGTAATTGTAGCACAGGGCAGTTCTGCCAGGATCGGCTGTGATATGCAGGATGCACCGGTCGATGCGGCGATCGTCGGAATCATCGACGACGGCGGAATTTTTGAATAACGAAAAGAACGGAGCAGAGCATGGAATTTGAGGAGCTGCAGAAGAAACTTCGCGAGGGCGGAGTAGTAGGTGCCGGCGGTGCCGGATTCCCTTCTTACGCAAAATTGAATAAAAATGCCGATACCATTCTCCTGAACTGCGCAGAGTGCGAGCCGCTTCTTCAGCCGCACAGACAGCTGATCACGGTACACGCCGACGAGATCCTCGCGGGTCTCCACATCGTTGCCGAGACCGTTGGCGCGAAGCAGGTCGTTATCGGTGTCAAGAAATCCTATGACGCGGCGATTGCGGCTATTGAAAAAGAGATCGGAAAGTATCCGGAGATGAGGATCCACCTTCTCCAGGAAGTTTATCCGATGGGTGATGAGGTTGTGCTCATTTATGAGTGCACGGGACGCGTTGTCCGCCCGGGCGGACTTCCGATCGAGCAGGGATGCATCGTATACAATGTAGAGACGATGTACAACATCTACCGCGCGGCGATGGAAGACAAGCCGGTCACCTTCAAATATCTGACGATCATCGGCGAAGTTACGAAGCCGATCACCGTGCCCGTATCCGTGGGATGCTCGTACGAGTCGGTCGTTAATCTGGCCGGCGATATTACCTGCAAGGATCCGGTCTACTTCGTGGGCGGACCGATGATGGGACGCATTCAGCCCCATGACGGCCGTGTGACGAAGACCACAAACGCGATCCTTGTTCTTCCTCAGGATCATCCGATCGTAATGAAGAAGAGAAGAAAAACAAAGATCGATCTCGCGAGAGCGGCGTCCATCTGCTGCCAGTGCGAGACCTGTACCAATATGTGTCCGCGGCATGCGCTCGGTCACCCGATCGATCCGGCCCGCTTCATGCGGTCCGCATCCAATGCCGATTTCCAGGATGTTAATCCGTTCCTGAACACCTTCTTCTGTTCGGGCTGCGGTGTCTGCGAGATGTATGCGTGTCCGCAGAGCCTGGCACCGAGATCGCTGATCGGTGAGTATAAAGGCGGACTCAGAGCGAAGGGAATCAAGGCGCCGGCTGCGACGACCGTTCCTGTTCGCGAATCCAGAGAATACCGGAAGGTTCCGGAAGAGCGGCTGATGGCAAGACTGGGACTGTCCCGCTATGATCTGCCGGCTCCGCTCGATGATGAGCTCCAGCCGGAAGATTCGGTACGCGTAATGCTCAGCCAGCATATCGGCGCACCGGCGATCCCGATCGTCAAAGTAGGTGATCACGTTGCCTACAGACAGCAGATCGCAAAGCCCGGCGACGGACTGAGTGTGGGAATGCACGCATCCCTTGAAGGCGTAGTCACAAACGTAACGGACAAGTTTATCCGGATAGAGAAGAGATAGAAAGGCGCGTACTGTAATGAGCAGAGCAATCGGAATGGTCGAATTTAAGAGTATCCCGACAGGCATTACCGCCGCGGATACGATGGTAAAAACGGCTGCCGTTGATATCGTGGAAGCACAGACGGTATGTCCGGGAAAGTACATCGCCATCATCACGGGTGATCTGAGTGCCGTAAAAGCTGCCGTCGAGGCGGCAAGCACAAAATACGAATATGATCTGATCGACAATTTTGTCCTCGGTAATCCGCATGACTCCCTGTTCCCGGCCATTTATGGCGCGAGCGAGATCGAGAAGGTGGATGCACTGGGCATTCTCGAGACCTTTGATGTAGCGTCCCTGATCGAGGCTGCGGATGCAGCGGCAAAAACGGCGATCGTCGATGTTATTGAACTCCGCCTTGCCAAGGGCATGTGCGGAAAATCCTATATGATGATCACCGGCGAAGTTTCCGCCGTCACCGCATCGATCGAGAAAGCGAAACTGATCGCGGGAGAAAAGGGCATGTATCTGGATTCCCAGGTAATTGCAAGCCCGGACGAGAAGATCATCAGAAGCATCCTGTAGAAACTTTTGAGAATGGTAACCGGAGGAAAGTCCAATGCTTGCACTGGAGAGAAGAAATCGAATCCTGGAGAAGCTTCAGGACGAGAAGAAGGTCGTTGTAAGCGAGCTCAGCAAACTGTATAAAGTATCGGAAGAGACAATTCGAAGAGATCTGGAAAAACTGGAGCAGGAGGGCTTTGCCACAAAGAGCTACGGCGGAGCGGTTCTTAATGAGAACGTCGCGTTTGATATGCCGCTCACGATCCGAAGCAAGAAGAACGTCGGCGCCAAGCAGCGCGTGGCGGAACTGGCGGCTGCGCAGATCCACGAGGGCGATCATATCGTACTCGACGCGAGTTCCACTGATTTGTATATCGCAAAATCGATCAAGTCAAAGCAGCATCTGACGGTAGTCACCAATTCCATTGAGATCATTCTCGAGCTGTCGGAAGTACCGGGATGGACTGTCATCTCCACGGGAGGAAACCTGATGGAGGGATATCTGGCACTTGTCGGGCCGCAGGCGGAGAGCACACTTCGATCCTTCTATGTAGACAAGGCATTTATTTCCTGCAAGGCGATCGACTTTGATCACGGCATCATGGATTCGATGGAGACCTTTACATCCATGAAACAGGCGATCATTGATTCCTCTACGAAGAGTTATCTGGTCGTGGATCACACGAAATTCAACAAAACAGCATTTACCAGAACCGGTGCGATCGACTGTGTGGATTATATCATCACAGATTGCAAACCGGAGGCGGAATGGATCGATTTCCTCGAACAGAGAGGTGTCGGCCTGATCTATCCGGAAAACGAGTAAATACAAGCGTTTTTCGCAGTTTTTACAATCATTTCATAAGCAATGCTTCTTGACAGAGGACCTTCTCCGTGCTATACTCGATGAGCGACATGGAAAAAGGTCCTTTTTTTTATGCAAAAATATCGGTGGAGTGAACAGCCGGTCCGCAGAGAAAAGAAGACCGAAAAGCAAAAAAATAACAGTGGAGGTGGAAGTTCGTGCGTACCAGAATTACGTTAGCTTGTACAGAATGCAAGCAGAGAAACTACAATACGACGAAGGATAAGAAGAATCATCCGGAGCGTATGGAAATCAACAAATACTGCAGATTCTGCAGAAAGCACACATTACATCGCGAAACAAAATAATAAGTGAAGGGTGAGTGCAATGGCAGAAAACGCAAAAAAGACCAAAGACCTTAAGAAAGGTCAGAAAAAGGCTGGCAGCAGCTGGTCCAAGGGTCTGAAGACGGAATGGGACAAAATCGTCTGGACAGATCGCAAGACTCTTGCCAAGCAGACAGGTGCGGTTGTTGCTATTTCCGCAGTTGTAGCTGTCATCATCATGCTTGTGGACAATCTCGGATTACAGATTATGGAGCTCATCATTAAGTAAGGAAAAGGTGAATCAATGTCAGACGCAAAATGGTATGTAGTGCATACTTATTCCGGCTATGAGAATAAGGTGAAAGCTAATATCGAGAAGACAATCGAAAACCGGCACCTTGAAGATCAGATCCTCGAAGTACGTGTTCCGCTCGAAGAAGTCGTTGAAGTAAGAAACGGCGTCAAGAAGCAGGTACTGAAGAAAATGTTCCCTGGTTATGTTCTCCTGAACATGGTTATGAACGATGATACATGGTATGTTGTTCGTAATACCCGAGGCGTTACGGGGTTTGTAGGACCGGGATCCAAACCGGTTCCGCTGACTTCGGCTGAGATGAAGGGCCTGGGAGTCGACACCGGCGAGAAGGTGGTCATTGATCTTGAAGTCGGTGACGAGATTGTAGTAATCGGCGGAGCGTGGAAAGACACGACCGGTGCGATTACATCCATTAATCAGAGTAAGCAGACGGTTACCATTAACGTTGAGCTGTTTGGGCGTGCGACACCGGTCGAGATCGGTTTCGCAGAAGTCCGCAAGGTCGGTTAAACGACCGTGGGAGGGAATTCCCCGCAAATACCACATTATTTTAGGAGGTGCCAAAAATGGCAAAAAAAGTAGAAGGTTACATCAAGTTACAGATCCCGGCAGGCAAGGCTACACCGGCTCCGCCTGTAGGCCCGGCTCTTGGACAGCACGGTGTTAACATCGTACAGTTCACGAAGGAGTTCAATGCAAGAACCGCAGACAAGGGCGACGTTCTGATTCCTGTAGTTATTACAGTATACGCAGACAGAAGCTTCAGCTTCATCACCAAAACTCCGCCTGCAGCTGTTCTGTTAAAGAAAGCCTGCAACCTGAAGAGCGCTTCCGGCGAACCGAACAAGACCAAGGTAGCTACTATCTCCAAGGACAAAGTTCGTGAGATCGCTGAGACAAAGATGCCTGACCTGAATGCTGCATCCATCGAGGCTGCTATGAGCATGATCGCTGGTACTGCAAGAAGCATGGGTATCGTTGTAGAGGACTAATCAGACGCTTACTATCAGGGAAAATTTCCCGGGAAATTTCACGTGGGAGGGATAAACCCGCCACTACCACAGGAGGTAATTTTTAGATGAAACACGGAAAGAAATATTTAGAGGCTGCTAAGGCTATCGATCGTGCTACCCTGTACGATGCAGCAGAGGCTATTTCTCTGGCAAAAAAAGCAGCAGTTGCAAAATTTGATGAGACGATCGAAGTTCACATTCGTACCGGTTGCGACGGACGTCATGCGGATCAGCAGATCCGTGGCGCTGTAGTTCTGCCGCACGGAACCGGAAAATCTGTCCGCGTTCTTGTATTCGCTAAGAATGCAAAAGCTGAGGAAGCAAAAGCTGCAGGCGCTGATTTCGTAGGCGCTGAGGAGCTCATTCCGAAGATCCAGAACGAAGGATGGACCGACTTTGATGTTGTTGTAGCTACACCGGACATGATGGGCGTTGTAGGACGTCTGGGTCGTGTACTTGGACCGAAAGGCCTTATGCCGAACCCGAAATCCGGTACTGTAACAATGGATGTTACAAAAGCAATCAACGATATTAAAGCAGGTAAAGTAGAGTATCGTCTTGACAAAGCTAACATCATCCATGTACCGGTCGGCAAAGCTTCCTTCGATGAGGAGAAGCTTGTCGAGAACTTCCAGACACTGATTGGTGCTATCAACAAAGCAAGACCGGCAGCTGTTAAAGGTCAGTTCCTGAAGAGCGTTATCATCGCTCCGACCATGGGACCTGGCGTTAAGGTCAACACCGCTAAGCTTGGCTAATCAATACACCAAATAGAATGAGAGACCGTGCGGCAGCTGCCGCACGGTTTTTTGCTGAATAGAATACCGCGCAGCAATGGATTTGTCCATAAGCAAAGCTTATGAGCCCGCCGGCACTTATGCACCGCTGTGTGCAAAAACCCGCCGAGCAATAGCGAAGCGGTGCATTACGTGCCGCTGCGAGGCGAGTAGAGCGCAAGCGTCTTTGCGTTGGATATCCATTGCTGTGCGATAGCAACATACACAAAAAGTGCGGCACTGCCGTAAAAAGGTGTTGACAATAGCGGCGGTCGATGTTACTATACACTGGTATCACGCCGAAGACAGCAGGTGCCCACCGGGCGTAAGCATATCGCCTGCCGAGGATGTAGATTCTTATTTAAGAATTCATTCCGCGCAGCTTTGGCTGAGCGGTTTTTTATTCTGCGTGTATACACCATCAAAATAAGGAGGTATACAGATCATGGCAAAGGTAGAAATCAAAAAACCGGTTGTTGAGGAGATCGCTAATACGATTAACGATGCACAGGGTGTTGTTCTGGTAAACTACAGCGGACTTACTGTTGCTCAGGATACAGAACTTCGTAAAGCTCTGAGAGAAGCCGGCGTAAACTACAAAGTTTACAAAAACACAATGATGAACTTCGCATTCAAGGATACTCCTTGCGAGGCTCTCAGCAAACATCTCGAAGGAACCAACGCTCTCGCTGTTTCCAAAGATGATGCTACCGCTCCGGCAAGAATTCTCGCCGGATTCGCAAAGAAGAACCCGAAGCTTGAGCTCGTTGCAGCTGTTGTAGAAGGAAATTACTACGACACAGACGGCGTTAAAGCTCTTGCAGAAGTTCCGACCAGAGAAGTCCTTCTCAGCAGACTTCTTGGAAGCATGCAGGGATCTATCGCAGGATTCGCTCGTGTGCTTAAGCAGATTGCAGAGAAAAACGGAGAAGCTGCTCCGGCTGAAGAAGCTGCACCGGCAGCTGAATAATTACCCGGCCGCATGGGCGTACATTCGGGTATAATACTAAAATTTTAAATTGGAGGAAAAATTACAATGGCTAAATTAACAACAGAAGAATTTATTGCTGCTATCAAAGAGTTAACCGTATTAGAGCTGAACGATCTCGTAAAAGCATGTGAGGAAGAGTTCGGTGTATCCGCATCCGCAGGCGTAGTAGTTGCTGCTGCAGGCGCTGGCGCTGGCGAGGCTGCTGAAGAGAAGACTGAGTTCGACGTAGAGCTTACTGAGATCGGACCGAACAAAGTTAAAGTTATCAAAGTTGTTCGTGAGATCACCGGTCTTGGCCTGAAAGAAGCTAAAGACCTCGTTGACAACGCTCCGAAGAACATCAAAGAGGCTGTTTCCAAAGCTGAAGCTGATGACATCAAAGCTAAAGTTGAGGAGCAGGGCGCTAAAGTTACTGTTAAGTAATTTTGCCTTTCTGATTGAGCAGAATATCGACCCGGCCGGGGGAATACCTCAGCCGGGTCTTTTTATGCCTTTTCCCGCCCTTTTCACTTCGTTTTCCCGTCATTTTGATTCCGAAATCATATTTTTTAAAAAAATTTTTCAAAGATGTTACACACAATCTCTTGTGCCATTTTTATGAAAATGTGCCAGATATTGTGTAAAAATTGTTTCGAAATGCGCGAAAATATTACAGGAGAGTTACGAAACGTTAAAAAACGGTTTAAATTTAGATTTATCTGTGTTATAATGCAGATACACCGTTGAAGTGTAACTATTTTTATTGACGAAACACGGGGTACGTTTTATGAAGAAACTCAAGAGCATGGGTGTGCTTTTGCTGGCAGGAGTGCTTGCATTTTCCGGCACAATCCCATGTCTGGCAGCAACCGCCGATGAGCTGAATGATGCTCAGGAGGAGAAAGCTGCCACCGAGACACAATTACAGACAGCGCAGGACCGGATCGCCGCACTTGAAGCCCAGAAGGGGGAATCGGAAGCTTATCTGACCGAGCTGAATTCGCAGCTCACAGATTTGACCAGTGAGATCGATGCATTGCAGGCACAGTATGTGGATAAACAGCATGAGCTCGATACCACAGCGCAGGAACTGGCGGACGCCAATGTTCTGGAAGTACAGCAAAGAAGCGATATGGCTGTGCGTATCCAGTATATGTATGAGAACTCGACCAATACGGGTATACTGGAGTCCCTGTTTTCCGCGACCAGTTTTTCGGATTTCCTTGATCGGGCCACGAATGTTTCCGCACTGACAAGCTACGACAGAGAAATGCTTGAGCAGTACGGTGCTGTTATTCAGGATATCGAGGATAAACAGGCAGAGCAGAAACAGGAAGAGGCGGAAATTGAAAACCTTCTGAGTCAGAGCGCTGACAAGAAGGAACAGCTGCAGGTGGTTTACGAATCCACGGCGGAAGAGGTGAACAGAGTTGCGGAATCCCTTGAGGGGGAGCAGTCGACTGTTGCCGCTCTTCTGGCATCGATCCAGCAGCAGGAAGCCAATATTCAGACACTTACCGAAAGAAACCAGCTCGAGCAGCAGGCTGCACAGGCAGCCGCGCAGGCAGCACAGAGCGAAGCATATACCGAAAGCACAGCTGCTTATTCTGCATCTGATGACAGTTACACAGAAACGGATGATTCGGCACAGAATACATCAGCCGGTGCAAGCTACGAAGAACCCGCTTCCTCCTGGAGCGGTCAGGTACTCACACCGAGTGCCGGATTTGTACAGGGACCGAGCGGCGGTGAGACATATTACAATCTGGATATGTCCGGTGTTGTTTCAATCATGAGAGCCATGGGCAATTATGATGAGTATTGGGTAAGAAGTGACGGAGTCAAGATGCTCGGGCCGTATGTCATGTGCGCGGCAAATCTGAGCCTTCGTCCGAGAGGCTCACTCGTTCAGTCCAGCCTCGGTATGGCGATCGTATGCGATACCGGTGGATTCGCATCGGTACATCCGGATCGACTGGATATTGCGGTTGCCTGGTAATACAAGACAATAAAATAAGAAGAAAGCTGTCAGCCGGCAGCTTTCTTCTTTTTTGTGTCCTACGAGCGGGAGCATCCGCCAGCCATAAATGTCTGCCGGATGTCGCGCTGTCGCGCTAACAACAAATGCCCGAAGGCATCTTGGCATGCAAGCATGCGCGATGCTTTCGGACATTTATTGCTCCCGCTCGTAGAACGTGCATGTACCTGTAAAAGTACAAGAATTTTGTTTGACACTCTTGACAAACTATGCTAGTGTAAAGAATGCACTATTATGGCAACATGTGCCTTCCTTGTTTTTTTTACGCAGCGACAATTCGCGCTGTTGACAGAAAATAGAGGGGGTTGCATGTATCATTATATTAATTCACAAGGGGTGAAACGTCAATGGAGAAAAACAGGTTACGTCCAATCCAGAGCGGAAGAAACGTACGAATGACTTACCAGAGACAGAAGGAAGTTCTGGAGATGCCCAATCTGATCGAGGTTCAGACAGATTCCTACAAGTGGTTCCTTACGGAAGGACTTAAGGAAGCGTTTGATGATATCTCTCCGATCCAGGATCACGGCGGCAATCTCAGTCTGGAATTCGTCGATTTCAAGCTGTACGAAGATGACGTCAAGTATTCTATCGCAGAATGCAAGCAGCGCGACGCTACATATGCGGCTCCGCTGAAAGTAAAAGTACGTCTCTATAACAAGGAAAAAGACGAGATCAGTGAGCATGAGATTTTCATGGGCGATCTGCCTTTGATGACAGCGACGGGTACGTTTGTTATCAATGGTGCAGAGCGAGTAATCGTCAGCCAGCTGGTTCGTTCCCCGGGTATTTATTATGATATTACGCATGACAAACTGGGTAAAAACCTGTTTTCCTGCACCGTAATCCCGTATCGTGGTGCATGGCTCGAGTACGAGACCGACTCCAACAACGTATTCTATGTACGTGTAGACCGTACACGTAAGGTACCGATCACTGTTCTGATGCGTGCGCTGGGTATCGGCACCAACGAACAGATCGTTGAGTTTTTCGGTGAAGAACCGAAGATCCTTGCAAGCTTTGCGAAGGATACCGCAACAAACTATGCGGAAGGTCTGCTTGAACTGTACAAGAAGATCCGTCCGGGTGAGCCGCTTGCGGTAGAGAGCGCGGAAAGTCTTATCAACGGCATGTTCTTTGACCCGCGTCGTTATGATCTGGCTAAGGTCGGCCGTTATAAATTCAACAAGAAGCTTGCGCTGAAGAACCGTATCACAGGTCATGTCCTCGCAGAGGATGTTGTCAATGAGGAGACCGGTGAGATTCTGGCTTCCAAGGGTGACCGTGTTACACGCGAAATGGCTGAGGATATTCAGTACGCAGCCGTTCCGTTTGTATGGATCGAGACACCGGAGCGCAATGTAAAGGTTCTCTCCAACCTGATGGTCGACATTACACGCTTTGTAGATATCGATCCGAAGGAATTTGACATTGACGAAGAAGTATTCTATCCGGCGCTGAAAGCGCTGATGGATGAGTATACCGATGCGGACGAGCTGAAAGAAGCAATTCGTGAGCATCTGGCGGATCTGATTCCGAAGCACATCACCAAGGAAGATATTTTTGCCTCTATTAACTATAACATGCATCTGGAATACGGCATCGGAACCAAGGATGATATCGATCACCTCGGAAACCGTCGTATCCGCTGCGTCGGCGAGCTCCTGCAGAATCAGTACCGTATCGGTCTGTCCCGTCTGGAGAGAGTCGTACGCGAGAGAATGAACACCCAGGATCTTGATACGATCACCGCACAGTCCCTGATCAATATCAAGCCGGTAACCGCAGCTGTCAAAGAGTTCTTCGGATCTTCTCAGCTGTCCCAGTTCATGGATCAGAACAACCCGCTCGGCGAGCTGACCCATAAGAGACGTCTGTCCGCGCTGGGACCGGGCGGTCTGTCCAGAGATCGTGCCGGATTCGAGGTTCGAGATGTACACTACACCCATTACGGACGTATGTGCCCGATCGAGACTCCCGAGGGTCCGAACATCGGTCTGATCAACTCCCTTGCATCCTATGCAAGAATCAATAAATACGGTTTTGTTGAGGCACCGTATCGTGTCATCGACAGATCCGATCCGGAAAATCCGCGTGTAACCAGCGAAGTTGTTTACATGACGGCGGATGAAGAGGATAACTATCATGTAGCACAGGCGAACGAGCCTCTGGATGCGGAGGGACATTTTGTTCATCACAACGTATCCGGTCGTTACAGAGAAGAGACCCAGACCTACGAGAGAAGCAGATTCGAGTTCATGGACGTTTCCCCGAAGATGGTATTCTCTGTTGCTACAGCCCTTGTTCCGTTCCTGCAGAACGATGACCCGACCCGTGCGCTGATGGGATCCAACATGCAGCGTCAGGCTGTTCCGCTTCTGTTCACAGAGGCACCTGCCGTAGGAACAGGTATTGAGAGCAAAGCTGCTGTCGACTCCGGTATTTGCGTTGTTGCAAAGAAAGACGGTACGGTAACCTACTCCACTTCCTACGAAATTCGTATGGACAACGATGACGGATCTCATGATGTATACCGTCTGATGAAGTTCACACGATCCAACCAGAGCAACTGCTACAACCAGCGCCCGATCGTAACCAAGGGAATGCACGTGAAAGCCGGCGAAGTTCTCGCTGACGGTCCGTCCACCAATGGCGGCGAGCTGGCACTCGGCAAAAACCCGCTGATCGGATTTATGACCTGGGAAGGTTATAACTACGAGGATGCGGTTCTGATCAGTGAGCGTCTGGTAGCGGATGATGTATACACATCGATCCATATTGAAGAGTATGAGTGCGAAGCACGTGATACCAAGCTCGGGCCGGAAGAGATCACAAAGGATGTTCCGGGTGTCGGTGACGATGCTCTGAAAGATCTGGACGAGAGAGGTATCATCCGTATCGGTGCCGAGGTCCGCGCCGGAGATATTCTGGTCGGAAAAGTTACCCCGAAGGGCGAGACAGAGCTTACCGCTGAAGAGCGTCTGCTCCGCGCGATCTTCGGTGAAAAGGCACGTGAGGTTCGTGATACATCCCTGAAAGTACCGCACGGTGAGTACGGTATCGTAGTAGAAGCCCGCGTCTTCACAAGAGAAAACGGTGACGAGCTGAACCCGGGTGTAAACCAGGCGGTTCGTATCTACATTGCGCAGAAGAGAAAGATCTCCATCGGTGATAAGATGGCAGGTCGTCACGGAAACAAGGGTGTCGTTTCCCGCGTACTTCCGGTAGAGGATATGCCGTTCCTTCCGAACGGTCGTCCGCTTGATATCGTTCTGAACCCGCTGGGTGTACCGTCCCGAATGAATATCGGACAGGTCCTGGAGATCCATCTGAGCCTTGCCGCTATGGCGCTTGGTTTCAATATCTCCACGCCGGTCTTCGACGGTGCGAACGAGATCGACATTGCCGATACGCTGAATATGGCAAACAGCTACGTAAATGATTCCTGGGAGGAGTTCACTGCAAAGTATAAGGACATCCTCGATCCGGAAGTTTACGATTATCTGGATAAAAACAAAGCACACCGCGCGCTTTGGAAAGGTGTTCCGATCTCTCCGGACGGAAAAGTTCAGCTCCGTGACGGACGTACCGGTCAGCCGTTCGACGGCCCGACCACCATCGGACACATGCATTACCTGAAACTGCATCATCTGGTAGACGATAAGATCCATGCTCGTTCTACCGGTCCATACTCCCTCGTTACACAGCAGCCGCTGGGTGGTAAAGCGCAGTTCGGCGGCCAGCGTTTCGGAGAGATGGAGGTATGGGCTCTGGAGGCATACGGAGCTGCATACACACTGCAGGAGATCCTGACAGTTAAATCGGATGATGTTGTCGGTCGAGTAAAAACCTACGAGGCGATCATCAAGGGCGAGAATATTCCGGAGCCGGGTATTCCGGAGTCCTTCAAGGTTCTGCTTAAAGAGCTGCAGGCCCTTGGACTGGATATTCGCGTGCAGAAGGATGACGGCACCGAGGTTAAGATTATGGAATCCGTTGACTACGGCAATACAAGCTTCCGTTCCGTTATGGAAGAAGCGGACCGCAGCGCAAACAGAGCGGATGATGAATCCCTGCGCGAGTACGGATTCACAAAGCAGGAGTTCAGAGACGGTGAGCTTGTCGATGCTGAGGATGAGGCAGACAGCGATGAGGACGAAGAGTTCCTCGAGAATCTGGACGAGAGCTACGATGATATCGATGAATAATGCGTGAGGGGGCGCCAGCCCCCGAGGGCATTTCCGGAAAGTTAACTGCTGTAACTGAATGGAAAGGGGTATATACATGCCGGAAACTGTAAAAAAAGAAGAGACGACTAATCAGGCGCTCAGCTTCGACGCGATCCGAATCGGACTCGCTTCTCCGGAAAAGATCAGAGAGTGGTCCCATGGTGAGGTTAAAAAACCGGAAACCATTAACTACAGAACTCTGAAACCGGAAAAAGACGGTCTGTTCTGTGAGCGTATTTTCGGACCCACCAAGGATTGGGAGTGCCATTGCGGCAAATACAAGAAAATTCGTTATAAAGGCGTTGTCTGCGACCGATGCGGCGTAGAGGTAACCAAGTCCTCCGTTCGTCGTGAACGTATGGGTCACATCGAGCTGGCAGCACCGGTATCTCATATCTGGTACTTTAAGGGAATCCCGTCCCGCATGGGACTGATCCTTGACCTCTCCCCGAGAACACTGGAGAGAGTTCTGTACTTCGCAAGCTATATCGTACTCGATCCGGGCCAGACCAACCTGATGAAGAAGCAGGTTCTGTCCGAGCGTGAGTATCAGGAAGCTTACGAGACCTACGGCAATACATTCCGTGTGGGAATGGGTGCCGAATCCATCAAAGAACTTCTTCAGGAGATCGATCTTTCGAAGGAGTATGACGAGCTTCGTGCAGAGCTGGATGCAGCTACCGGTCAGAAGCGCGCCAGAATCATCAAGAGACTCGAAGTAGTAGAGGCATTCCTGGAGTCCGGCAACCGTCCGGAGTGGATGATCATGGATGCCGTTCCGGTTATTCCGCCGGATCTTCGTCCGATGGTTCAGCTGGATGGTGGACGTTTTGCCACATCCGATCTGAACGATCTGTACCGTCGTATCATCAACAGAAACAACCGTCTGAGAAGACTGCTGGAGCTGGGTGCGCCGGAGATCATTGTACGTAACGAGAAGAGAATGCTGCAGGAAGCAGTCGACGCGCTGATCGATAACGGCCGCCGCGGCCGTCCTGTAACAGGCCCGGGAAACCGTGCCCTGAAATCTCTTTCCGATATGCTGAAAGGTAAGACCGGTCGTTTCCGTCAGAACCTTCTGGGAAAACGAGTAGACTATTCCGGACGTTCCGTAATCGTAAACGGACCGGGACTGAAGATCTACCAGTGCGGTCTGCCGAAAGAGATGGCGATCGAGCTGTTCAAGCCGTTCGTAATGAAAGAACTGACCGCCAACGGAACAGCTCATAACATCAAGAATGCCAAGAAGATGGTAGAGAAGATGGAGCCTGTTGTATGGGATGTTCTTGAGGATGTTATCAAGGAGCATCCGGTAATGCTGAACCGTGCTCCTACACTGCATCGTCTGGGAATCCAGGCATTCGAGCCGATCCTCGTAGAAGGTAAGGCGATCAAGCTTCACCCGCTCGTATGTACCGCGTTCAACGCCGACTTCGACGGTGACCAGATGGCCGTACATCTTCCGCTGTCTGTAGAAGCACAGGCAGAGTGCCGCTTCATGCTGCTCTCTCCGAACAACCTGCTGAAACCGTCTGATGGCGGTCCGGTAGCCGTTCCGTCTCAGGATATGGTACTCGGTATCTATTACCTGACACAGCTCAGACCGGGAAGCATCGGTGAGAACACTTTCTACAAGAATCTCAACGAGGCACTTCTTGCCTATGAGAACGGCTGCATCAAGCTGCAGTCTCAGATCAAAGTCCGTCGTGAGGGCTTTGACGCGGAAGGCAATGCGATCTCTCAGATCATCACCACGACCCTCGGACGTCTCATGTTCAATGAGATCATCCCGCAGGACCTCGGCTATGTTGACCGTACGATCCCGGGCAACGAGCTGAAACCGGAAGTTGACTTCCTGGTTAAGAAGGGTGACCTGAAGAAGATCCTCACAAAAGTAATTGACGTTCACGGCGCAACCATGACCGCGGAAGTTCTTGATAACGTTAAGAGCATGGGATACCACTACTCCACTCTTGCCAGCATGACCGTATCCATTTCGGATATGACCATCCCGGCAAGTAAGGCGGAACTGATTGCCGAAGCAGAAGCGAAGGTAGATGCGGTAAACCGTAACTTCAAGCGTGGTCTGTCTACCGAGCAGGGACGTTACAAAGATGTCATCGAAGTTTGGAAAAACGTCGATGCAAAGCTTACCAAGGACCTTCTGAACGGCCTTGATAAGTACAACAACATCTTCATGATGGCTGATTCCGGAGCCCGTGGTTCCGATAAGCAGATCAAGCAGCTGGCCGGCATGCGAGGACTGATGGCCGATACGACCGGTCACACCATTGAGCTGCCGATCAAATCGAACTTCCGAGAAGGACTGGATGTACTGGAGTACTTCATGTCCGCGCACGGCGCTCGTAAAGGTCTGTCCGATACCGCGCTGCGTACCGCCGATTCCGGTTACCTGACACGTCGAATGGTAGACGTATCACAGGAGCTTACCATCCGTGAGACAGATTGTTCGATCGGCAGAGATAAGATCCCGGGAATGTACGTATACGCATTCATTGACGGACAGGAAAGACTCGACTGCACCAATCCGGGAAAACTTACCGATACCATCACCCGTGAGGCGGTCAAGGACAAAGACGGTAATGTTATCATCCGCGCTGACCAGAAAATCACGGAAGAGATCGCAGAGAGAATCGTTGCCGATGCTGTCGATGCGAACGGCAACAAGCTCACAAAGATCAAAGTCGGTAAAGAAGAAATCGAAAACCTCGAGTCCCGTATTACAGGACGTGTTTCCTGCTACGAGATCAGAGATAAAGAGGGCAATGTCCTCGTTAAGGCAAACCAGATGATCACACCGAGACGTGCTGCGAAGATCGTAAGCAGAGGTGTTGATGAAAATGGTGAGCCGATCTCCAGAGTAAAGATCCGTACGATTCTTACCTGCCGTTCTCATCTGGGTATCTGCTCCAAGTGCTATGGCGCAAACATGGCTACCGGAGAAGTTGTTCAGGTAGGTGAGGCAGTCGGAATCATCGCCGCACAGTCCATCGGTGAGCCGGGTACACAGCTTACCATGAGAACATTCCATACCGGTGGTGTAGCCGGCGGAGATATCACTCAGGGTCTTCCTCGAGTAGAGGAGCTGTTCGAGGCTCGTAAGCCGAAGGGTCTTGCGATCGTAACAGAGATCAAGGGTATTGCGGCACTCAAGGATACCAAGAAAAAACGTGAGATCATCGTTACCAATCAGGAAGACGGAACCTCCAAGACATACCTTATCCCGTACGGATCCGAGATCATCGTTGACGACGGACAGGTTGTCGAAAAGGGTGAACCGCTGATCAAGGGTTCTCTGAACCCGGCCGAGGTACTCGAGCTCAGAGGCGTAGAAGCCGTTCAGGACTACATGCTTTCGGAAGTACAGCGTGTATACCGCCTTCAGGGTGTAGATATCTGTGATAAACATATCGAGGTCATTGTTCGTCAGATGCTGAAGAAGATCCGCATCGAGGAGGGTGGAGATACCAGATTCCTTCCGGGAAGAATGGTAGACTACCTCGACTTCGAAGATGAGAATGAAGCGGCGATCGCGGAAGGCAAAGAGCCGGCCACAGGAGTTCGTCTCCTTCTCGGAATTACCAAAGCATCTCTGGCTACAGACTCCTTCCTGTCCGCAGCATCCTTCCAGGAGACAACTCGTGTTCTGACCGATGCGGCGATCAAGGGTAAAGTCGATCATCTGATCGGTATGAAGGAGAACGTAATCATCGGTAAACTGATCCCGGCAGGTTCCGGTATGAAGTATTACAGCGATCTGAAGCTGGATACCGACGGATCTGTTCCGGAGGAGAAGGTTAATCCGGAAATGTTCGGCAGACCGGCAGCACGTCCGGTTGCAGAAGAGACCGCACCGGAGACAGAAGCGGAGGCAGAGGAAGAAGCTGAAGCTGACGTTGACGTAGAAGATGAAGAGGTACTCGTATCCGAAGAAGATTCTGACGGAGAGACAACCGAAGAATAAAGAATGACAAGCTGCTCACAGGAATGTGAGCAGCGGAAATAAAAGAAGTCCGGAAGCGGCACAGTGATGTGCGCTTCCGGACTTCTTTGCTTGTGGATCCGCGGTTAGCCGATGACATCGGACATGTCATACATGCCTGCCGGTTTGCCGGCGAGGAATTTGGCTGCTTCGACTGCGCCTTTGCCGAAGATAGAGCGGCTGTAGGCGGTGTGCTTCAGCTCGATGACTTCATCGGGACCGGCGAAGTAGATGGAGTGATCGCCGACGATGGAGCCTGCGCGAACGGCGGAAATACCGATCTCCTTCGGGTCACGTTTCTCGTGCCGCTGGCTGCGGTCAAAGACAAAGTGGTATTCGTTGCCGAGGGCTTCGTTCATGCTCTCGCCGAGAGCCAGTGCGGTTCCGCTCGGTGCATCGATCTTGCGGTTATGATGCTGCTCGACGATCTCCATATCATATCCTGCCGGCGCGAGAAGCTTTGCCGCTTCCGCAACGAGCTTCATCAGAAGATTGATGCCGACAGACATATTGGCGGAGCGAAGGATCGCAATTTTTTCCCCGGCTTCGCGAACACGTGCGAGCTGTTCTTCGGACAGGCCGGTCGTGCAGAGAACGAGCGGGAGCTTTTTCTCAACAGCAAAGTCAAGGAGAGCGTCTACGGCCTTGTAGTGCGAGAAGTCGATGATGACATCGGCATCCACGTCGCAGGCTGCGGCGCTGGTGAAGACCGGATAAGTGCGGCCCGGATTTTCAACAACATCGATACCGGCTACGGCTTCTGTTTCCGGATCTGCGGCAATGAGATCGGTAAGTACCTGGCCCATGTGACCGTTGCATCCGCTGATAATAATTCTTGTCATGATTTCCTCCTTCTAAAATGTGCAGCTGTCAGACAGCTGCACATTTAATCGTTATGTGTGAATCGTAAAATGTGAATCGTTATGTGTGAATCGTTATGTGTGAAAAATCCTATGTGAAAAATCCTGTGTGAAAAATCCTGTGTGACCTGCGAATCGGGGCCGCAAGGCGGTCATGCAGTGACTTCGATACCGAAATCGGTGAGGGCTTTTCTCAGGCGCGGTTTGTTCTCTTCGGTCATGCCGAACAACGGTC